>Ga0315277_10000336_pt1 | contig 76094 bp, 45 predicted proteins | sample YL17G05_15_MG_FD_203695 | JGI IMG/M metagenome (GOLD analysis project Ga0315277, IMG submission 203695) | Sediment microbial communities from Yellowstone Lake, YNP, Wyoming, USA - YL17G05_15 | ecosystem: Environmental > Aquatic > Freshwater > Lake > Sediment | place: USA: Wyoming | collected...
TGCGAAATCGCAGGATTGGGCGGAAAGAGCTAAGCACTGATACCGCAAACAGTTGGAAAAACCGGAAATTCCTCAGACCACCCCTTCGAAACTGCGGAATGTAGGATAAAAAGCTCGTTAATTCAGTTTATTTCAGTTTTAGCGCGGATTTGGGTGAAGTCACATTGGAATGGAGAATTTTGCGCCGGCCGTGATCGATGACGAAGAAACAGTATAAGAATCGGAAGCTGAGGGTCGGCACGGTGAAGAAGTCCATGGCCGCGATGACCTCGCGGTGATTTCGAAGGAATCTGGCCCAGAGCTTGCCGGCATTCACGGCAGGAGACAGGCGCCGGAGATAGCGAGATACGGTACGCTCGGATACATCCAAGCCAAGTTTCAGAAGTTCACCGTGAATTCTCGGAGCTCCCCAGGAGGGATTTTCTTTCACCATCCGCCGGATGAGGGCTCGAATCTCGGCGTTAATCTTTGGTCTGCCAAGGCACTTAGGCCGCGACCGAAGGCCCCAAAACAAACGAAAGCCAGCTCGATGCCAGGGACTAAAACCGGCGCACTGGAGGGCGGACTAAACCGGCGTTGCCAATCGGGAGCAGCGGTATAATTCGCCCCCCAGAGCTTGGACGGAGGATCGGACGGATAATCCGGCTAGAGCCCGCGCTGGGATTCGCTCCCCCGAAGGGTAATCCAAAGCCAATAGTTTCAGGCGTGGTTATTTGCCAATTCGGATCACTCACCGCACCGAGAACAATTTTGGCGGGGGGGAGCACACCATTCATCAGCCAGATAGCCGCCTCGCCCGTGTCAGTGTTGTACCACAGAATGTCGGCAATTCCGTTTCTGTTGAAGTCCCCAAAGCTCTTGATTTGCCAAGCCGCCTCCATGGATCCCTCGATGGGGATCACGATACCGGCATTGCTGCCAGCCGCAAAACCGATCATGACCTGCCCCGTCGCATCATTCCGCCACAAAATGTCGCTTTGGCCGTCGCCATCGAAATCTGCAGCACCATTGACGTGCCAGCTCAAGTCAGGCATCGTGACTGGCGATACAATCCCGGCAATGTCCGTGCCGTCCATGAGCCAAATGTTCAACGTGCCCGCAGCCTCGTCGTACCAGAGAAGGTCCGATTTGCCATCTCCGTTGAAGTCGGAAACGTCCTTGAGAATCCAGCTCGGGCCCGGAATGGCTATCAGAGATCCCTCGGAACTGACCTGGGCACCATCCATTAGCCAAATTCTCACAGAACCTGCCGAACCATCGGACCAGAAAAGGTCCGCCTTGCCATCGCCGTTAAAATCGGCAACATGATCGAGACTCAAGCCCAGGTCGGAAGCGGCGTCGACAGATTCCATGGCGGTGACATGGGCGCCATCCATTAGCCAAACGGTTAATTGGCCCGTCGTGCCGTTGCGGAAGAGAAGGTCTGACTTTCCGTCGCCGTTGAAGTCCGCGATGTACTCCAGATTTGAGTTTGAATCCAAAAGGGTTTCTGGAGATGCCAGCGAAATGACCTTTACCCCATCCAGGAGACAGACATAAAGCGTGCCCGTCGCACTATCGAGCCACAGCACATCGGATTTTCCGTCGCCGTTGAAATCGGCGATACCCATGAAACTCCAGGAGGGATCCGAATCCACGACGACGGAATCTGCGACCGTGGCATGATCGCCATCCATAAGGAAGACGAACAAAGCATCTCTATTGCGCCAGAGGATGTCTTCTCGCCCGTCACCGTTCAGGTCCACAACGTGATTTAGCATTGGTACGGACATTGGAGTGGCAATTTCGGCGGTGAACTCGCTGAAAACGGTGAGCTGGTTTTCTGAATTCGGATCTGTGGCTGCCCTGACGATAAAATAATATACAGGCGCAGGGCTCAATCCGGTTACCAGGACTGACCATGCAGACTTGTCGGCCGATATCGCCACAAGTGTGTAAGGGCCGCCGCTGGTCGCGCTTGCATATACCTCGTAATTTCCCGAATCCTGTTTGTAGGCGATGGGGGTCCACGCAACCAGAGCGGAAGACATCGACGCCGCAATCGCCCGCTCGTCCGTTGGAGTAACGGTCTGCGTCTTTTGCCAGCCGGGCTGCTTCGAATTGAGAAACTTGACGAGGCTGGGATCACTGGTAAAAAGAGCGTTGTGACCGATACTGAAGCTCATGAGCATCAATTGGGTCAGGTTCGTCAGTGATGTTGGAATGCTGCCGCTCAACTGGTTGCCATTAAGATGCAAATCGGTCAGCTTGCGGAGATTGCCTATGGATGATGGAATGCCTCCGCGCAGCTGATTGCCATAGAGAGACAACCAGGTGAGATCAACGAGATTTCCAAGCTCGGCGGGGATGACGCCCCCGAGCTGGTTGTCACCTAAAGAAAGCCATTTCAGGTTGGCAAGGTTTCCCAACTCCGGCGGGATTTCCCCGCTCAGCCGATTGCTGTTCAGCTTCAGCCATTTCAGTTTGCTCAGCTCGCCAAGCGAGGATGGGATGCTGCCGCTCAGCTGGTTCGCATACAGTTCCAGCGTCACCAGGCCTGTGAGATTTCCCAACTCTGCAGGAATGCTGCCATCCAGCTGATTGTTCGTTAAATATAGCGTGTCCAGGTTGACCAAGTTGCCAAGCTCGGCTGGTATCGGACCGCTGAGTTGGTCGAATCGCAGTTCCAGATAGGTCAGATTTCTCAGAGTGCCAAGCTCGGGCGGAATGGAACCGCCGAGTGGGTTGGAACCCAAGTCGAGATATCGAAGATTTACAAGGTTGCCAATCTGCGGTGGAATGGAACCGCTAAGCTGGTTGAACCTCAAGTTTAAATACTGCAAATTGTTGAGAAGGCCGAGCTCCGGTGGAATAGAACCGGTCAAACTGTTGAAACCCAGGTACATGCTGGCCAGGTTCGTCAGTCCGCTCAATTCCGGAGGGATGGTACCGGTCATCAGGTTGCTGCCAAGATTGAGCGCTGTGACATTGCTCTGGGTTGGATCGCAACTTACGCCGAACCACTGACACTCCGTCCCGACATCTCCAAGCCAGCCTGTATGATTACTCCATGCGGCTCCATTGGTGCTGTTGTACAAAGCGATCAGCGCATTGCGCTCTTGAGCCGGAATGGCGGCGTTCAGATCGGGCGTTATCAATAAAAGCGAAACCAGAATTGCCATTTGTCCGAATGTCGTTCTCAACGTTATTTTTCCCACGGGAATTTCCTCGAACACGGTACTTATGATTTTAAAACCGAATATCCGCCCGGTGCCTGATCTTCCGGACCTCGCTATCCAGAAGGCGAAGATCAGCACAGAGGTTCATCTGAACGATATGAGGGGCTGTTTAACGCGCCTCGAACATTTTACGGCGTGACAATTGAAAGCATTGTTAAAACTTTGTTAAGCCGGACGAAAAGACAATCCCCTCCTGAGCGCAAACCTCGCGGCACTTCGCGTCGATGCCGCGCGCTTCAATGCAGTTGTCTTCTCTCATGAGCACGCCGATCACACCGGCGGCCTTGAGGCGCTCGGAAAACGTCGCGGTTTGTCCGTGTTCTTCCCGTCGGGTTTCGGTGAGACGATCCGTGCTGCAATTCTCAGCCTGGGGCTCCGCCCGGTACCGGTTGTGAACGCGACCGCATCCCCGCAGGATCCGCAGGTTGGTTTACATATCTTACAAATGTTTTACCTCCTTTTAACAATCATAGATTCAAGTTTGGCGTACATATTCTCATGCGTAGACATTCCGGCCTGTGCCGATGCTGAAGGTGCATCAAGATGTTCGGGGGTATTGGAAATGAAACCTCGAGAACAATTTCTTATTGCTGTTATGGCGCTGTTATGCACTGCATTCTGGCATGACTGTCCAGGTTTCGCACAAGAATCACAACCTCTGCAGGAGATCGGCGGCGTCGTGAAAGATGCAACCGGAGGAGTATTGCCGGGCGTCCAGGTCGCCATCCCGGATCTGAACCTTTCCACAGATACGGATAACACGGGTCACTACAATCTCAAGAATGTGCCAGCCGGGAAAGTAATTGTGCAGGCTTCTTTACCCGGGTTCTCGGTGAAGACGATCGAGGCTGTTGTCCAATCCGGACAAAATCTGAAATTGGATATCGTACTCGAAGTGCAGGCGCGTTCGGATACCGTCACCGTCGAATATACCACTCCCAAGCTAATGACTGCCTCCGACAGTATCGGCTCCGTAACGATTGCACCGGCTCAGGTAGCTGCTCTCCCAAGCCTGGGGGAAAAAGACATTTTTCGTTCGCTGCAACTCATGCCCGGGATCAGTGCAACCAATGAATCGTCCTCCGGGCTCTATGTTCGTGGAGGAACGCCCGATCAGAACCTGGTCCTTTTTGACGGATTCACGGTCTACAAGGTGGATCATTTTTTCGGCATCTTCAGCGCATTCAATGCCAACGCCGTGGAAAGCTTGACCATATTAAAAGGAGGATTCGATGCCAAATATGGCGGACGGATCTCCAGTGTTGTGGACTTGTCCGGCAAAACGAGCAACAAGAAGGCAATCGAGTTCGGCGGGGGGGCCAGTTTGCTCAGCTTCAATTCCTACATGGATGGACCGTTGGGGAAAAAGGGAACGTTCATGATTGCGGCGCGCAGGTCCTATCCGAGCCCATTCAGCAAAAAGATTCGCGACAAATACGACACCAGCGCCACTGCAGGACCAGGCGGCAGGAGTGGCGGGCCGATGGGTAATTTCAGTTCCGAACCCACGAGCTGGTTTTACGATGTGAACGCCCGAGCCACGTACTCACCCGGACCCAAGGATACGTTTATCCTGAGCAGTTATTATGGAAAGGACAATTTCGATAATTCCAGGACCATTCAGATGCCGTCGTTCGGCGCCAATCAGGATCGCAACCTCAACGGAGAAATCACAGACCTGTCCAAATGGGGAAACCTGGGCACCAGCCTGAGCTGGCGCAGAACATGGACATCCATGTTTACCAGCCAGCTGACCGCCGCATATTCCCGCTATTTCAAGAACTCGGATAATGCCTCCAAGATGACGGTCCTCGACCCCGAAACCAACAAGGAAACTGAATTCGACACCGGTTCTACCGAAGCCAACCATCTCAGCGATATCACTGTGCGGCTGGCGAACAGCTTGGTCCTGGGTCGAAGGAATTATACTGAATTCGGCGCTGAAGCCACGCGGAACAAGGTGGATTACGACTACACCTTCAACCAAGATATTGGCCAGTTGCATCGTACCGGCGAAGGACGGCAGCAGGCGTTGTACATTCAAAATCGTTTTCAACCTTTCAGCAAGCTCGAAATCACTCCGGGAATTCGTGCCACGCGATTCAATAGGGTCAAGCAAACCTTTCTCGAACCGAGGGCATCGTTGATATTCCATGTGAACGATAAGTTCAGGTTCAAGGCAGCCGGCGGCCGGTATCACCAATTCATCAACAACTTGACGCGCGAGGATCCGATGGGAGGCGATCAGGACTTTTGGACTCTCGCGGATGGGGAATCCGTGCCGGTGAGCCGGGCCTATCACTACATCGCCGGCGCAAGTTACGAGAATGCAAGTTATCTGTTTGATGTCGAGGCTTATCGGAAGGATCTGAGCGGGCTGACCCAATTCGGCATGTTCCGTCCGGGAACCCGCCCGCCGGGATTTCCTGGCCGGGAACCGGGAAGCACTCCCGCAAACCCGGATGGGCGTCTGGATTTCACACGCACTCTATTCAACGGCTCCGGCCGCGCTCTTGGTTTGGATTTCCTGGCCCAAAAGAAATTCGGCGCCTATACCGGGTGGATCAGCTATACGCTTGGAAACGTCCGCGAGTTTTTCCCGGACATTGAATACTACTCCTACCCGGCGTCTCATGATTCGACCCATGAAGTAAAAATCGTCAACAGTTACCAGTGGAAGCGATTTACATTCTCCGGCAATTGGGTGTACGCCACCGGCAAACCTGTTACGGAGCCTACTGGTTCTGAAGAAATTACGGGGCCGAATGACCGGATTTTTTACATCCCGAAGTATGGTTCCAAGAATAGCTCCCGTCTCCCTAACTACCACCGGCTCGATGTTTCTGCTTCATGGGATTTTTATCGAGGAGAAGGAAATTGGGGGCAAACAGGAGTGTCGATCTTCAACGCTTACGGCCGCGACAACGTCTGGCGCAGGCAATATCAGTTTGCCGATGGAGAGATGATCACAACCGACGTGAAGTACCTGGGGCTGACATTCAGTGCCTTTGTGAACCTCAATCTTGAGAAGCCGCCCGCGGACAGAAGCCTTGGCCCCGCATGGGTTAAACCAGAGCCCGACACGTTGGATAATCGCAAACCCTGGGCAAAGCTAGGCAAGGAGTACGATTTTTACGGCACTATCGTTTCCATCACCTCGGATCGGGTAAGCGTGAGCACCAGTCTGGGCACTAGGGAGTTTAGCCTGCATCGCAAGGCATTCCTGGGCGAACCTAATTATGAAAAAGGTGCGTACGTCCATGTTTACTACCGAGACCAAACTGAAGGCCATGTCATCACCAGAATTATACGGAAGGTCAAGGATGCCAAGGAGGTGCCTACATGGAAAAGCGACCCCCTCAATCCACTGCGTCCCTATCGTTTCTGACCGACGACGCTAAGGATAAGTAGAATTGGCTGACAAATGCGGCTGGCAGCCTGTCCCTACCAATAATTCTGTATTGACTGAAAACGTTGAACTTACCTATTGGGGATGCTACGTTCTGGAGCCATGGGCAATATCTTGATTTCTTCGATCCGCACCCTGTCTTGCGGCTTCCGATCCCGCGCCGCGCTGCTGGCAGAAATTCTGGCTCTCCGTCATCAACTCGCGATCTTGAAGCGGTCTTCCAAGAAGCGTCCTCGGCTGGGAAAATCTGACCGGTTGCTCTGGGTATGGCTCAGCCGTTTGTGGCCTGACTGGCAAAATTCCCTCCTGATCGTCAAACCGGAAACCGTCATCGCCTGGCATCGGAAGGGATTTCGGCTTTATTGGACGTGGAAGAGTCGCCAGCGCCGCTGCAATAAGATAGGTGTGTAAAAAAAGTCAGATCCGAGACCGCAGTTTGGCTATAAAATGCTGCTTGGCTGGGGCATATGCCCCTAAGTTTACATAACTGCTTTTTATCGGAAGCTGAGCTCGACCGGGACCGGAGGATTCGGAATTCGCAGGCAGCCAATTCTTCCTATCCTTGGACGCTCAATCACGGAACTGAGCTTTAATTCCGCTTTATTGACATTCGTCGATGAAGCTTACAGCGGCCTCTTTTCATACGCGCCTGAGGTTTTCCTAACGGGCTCGCAATGGAGGATGGAGGTCTACGACGCCAGAGAGCCCGGGCGTATTCATAAGACGATCGTCCTAACGCCCCAGTCGAAGCTCATTCAGCAGATCAGGCGAGACTTTTCAAGCACTGCTGAGAAGTAGAGTCGTATCATGGCGTGCACAAGCAGGTAATTGACTAAAGGTTCGTATTGTATAACGGTTAGGATAACGCAGGACAAAATGATGGACCGGGGCATGCCCCCTACCCCAGGTTCGGGACGCCTGCATGCCGGGGATCGATCTATGGTACCTACTTGCGTTGTCCGCTTCTGCAAAATTATTGAGCTGGATTCCGAGCACATGAGCAAGCGGTCCCGCCGTGGAGTGTCTCCAAGCAATGATCACGAAACGGGGACAATGATCATGTTGCCGAGGGCTGACAAGAAGCAATCGAATGAAGATCCTGCCCCGCAGGCAGGCCACCCCGCTGACGGGAACCAGCATGACAACATTGATCTCAGCGAGCACCTCCTGGAATACTTCCGAATCCTCATCGAGTGGGATCGGAAAGCGAAGGATCGCGGAACCAGAGAATAGTCCCTCCAGATCCAGGAACCTGACTCCAACCTTTGTAAACGCCAGACCTGAATTCTGTTGAAGCATTCGGGCCTATGCGAGTATGCTAGTAACCTCTCTGGCGCAAAGCGGTTACGCTTGTGCGGAGATCCAGGCAGATTGAGTCTCGCCAAATGCCAAGAGTTGCGCCATGAGGTCCTTGATCCCCCCAAGGACTCTGGCTGGATTTCGTGTAAGGCGTTAGATTGGAAATGCTTCCCGGCTTTGACCGGCAGTCTTTTTGAGCGGATTGCTGGGTAGCCAATCAGATTCGTCCACGGGCGCAGATTGGAAGCCAAAGAGGACACAGCAGATGCCTAATCATGAACCCATCCGCGAGGGGCAGATCCTCACCGGCGCTTTGTTCAGCGAGCCCATGAGGGTCGAAACGATCAGGCCGAACGGCCCTGATTCCTGGCGGCTCGGGTTGGTCGGCACGCGCTCTGAAAAATTCCGCAACGTCACGCTCTCCGGTTCCGACCTCGGCTCCCTGACGATCCTTGATCCAACCGCGACCTAACGGATAGGATGGACAAGCTGCTTTTCGCCAGCCAAGCCCTTCTGCTGTCTGCCCTCCTTTGTTACTGGGTCAATCACGCGGGCAAGAAATGGCTTGACTGGCTACTTGGAATCCTTTTCTTCCTGATGATTGCCTTGCCAATCTTGGGCCTGCTCACGCGAAAAGCCTTACAATCTGCAATAAGTTAGGGGTGCGCCAGAAAGCCGTGAAGTCGCGAAACCTGACACGCCAAATCGCCCCTTCGGATACGGCGTTAGATGCAGAATGATTATTGGTTAGAGATAAAAAGCCCGTTATTTCAGTTTATAGCAGGTTTGCCGCAGATTCAGCATCAAGGGGATAGGTAAGGATAGGGTGGATTGTTCTCTGCTGGGAAGGGCATTATTTGCCTCCAATCTACACCGGCATCTCTCAGGTAATTTGCTGGTCGTTGCCGGGGAACGGGTGCATTGCCGAAGCAGACCAATGCAACAGCACGGCATCTGCACAGCAGAAAGGCTATCCACACAAGGGCTCTCTTGTTTTATTGGAGTTCTTTGAGCCTCAGTTTCTCTCACCACACACAATCCATCTATTCGTAAAGTACTTTGCAATTGATTGCACACGATATTATAAAGTCTGCCCCACGGAATGATTTGTCAAGAAACCAGCCACAGTATTACCCCCGTATTCTCATTCGCTAATTCTGCCAAGACCTGTTGTATTTCTACTGGCGTTTTGGCGGCGATCTTCTCACGCTCATCAGGCTTTTCACCGGAGTGAAATAATTTCGCCTCCATAAATGCTTTGCCAAAGTGTAGCCCTGGAGTGTAGCCTCTACTTTCTTCGGTGAGCTGTTGTAACCTCTGTTAGCCCTGACTTTCGCCCAGTAAACATGCACACTGTAACCGTGTAACCGCTGTAACCGCTTTTTAGGGGGTGGAGAAAGGGGAGGTGTAGCTCCTCATTTGCCAGCTACCTTTCCCCTTCTTCCTTTTTTATATTTTTATTTTTATCTTTACAACATCTGTTCGTAATTCCCCTTCTCCTGGTTGTTCATCGTCACCTCATTCCCCAAGGGGTCGGCATTGATCACCTCCTGTTCCTCCGTATTAACGGTTACAGCGGTTACAGAGTTACAAGCCGCATCAGTACTGGCTATTCCTTCGGTTACTGAAGGGTTACAACCAGTTTGCAACCCGTCAACGGTTGATTGCTGCGGAGTTACAGCGGGGCAGTATCTTTCAAATGCTTCCTTGAAGTCAGTCAACAAGTATCCTTTGAACCCCTCGATGTCAGCGGGAATAATTCCAATGGGAACCAGCTTGCCGTTGTTGCGTATAGACCGTGGGCCGATTTTGAATTTCTTCAGCCTGCGGGCGAGAGCCGTTGTGGTAAGTGGTTTGCCGTGTTCTGATTCTGGCCAAGGTGAGCCTTCTATGGCGATCAAGGCAGATACCAAATCCTTGGATGCCATGCAGGCCACCTTGCCCTCGACAAAGATGCTCCGAATATCGGTCAGTAGCCTTACGTCCAAGGATCCATCCTCTGAGGTACTACCAAACAATTCGACCAGCGCAGCTCTAGCAAGATCTCCCCATTCTGGACCGGCATAATCAGCAACGGCTAACAACGGCTCGGCAATGTCCTGCTGGCGGTCAGACAGTTCCGAGGGCAGATCAGGCCAATTCGAGGTTAACTGCGTTTTGATCGTCTGGGTTACCAGGTTTTCCAAAGACTTTCTAATGTCCGCTGCCTCTTTGGCAATGAGCTTTTGGCGAAAACGTTCCACTGGTTCGGACGGAAGCCTCCGCTTCAGTAAGATCGGGATCGAACGGTCCTCGATGGTATCTGGAAGGTTGCCGATACCGGCAAGGACCTTCGGGCCGAAGACATTAAAGTCCACCACTTTGATGTCCGCTCCGTTGCCGACACAGACAGTGGCATTCCCCCCCTTCTGAAAGCCCGCATTCAAAACCTGAATTAATGCTGCCGCGTATTCCTTGTCTTTTAATGCTTGATCGTTTTCATCCAGGAGCAACACTAGCTTCTCTGAACTAAGTTTACGAACCAGAGCCGCCCGAGTCGTCCTCTGGGTGAACCATGGTTTTCGAACCAGGACTTTGAGGACTTCCAGAACGCGAGTTTTACCACATCGCTTCTCTGGGGATTTCACATTTATGTAAGGCGCAAAATCGAATATTTCCCACAAGTAGCTGTAGGCAACGAAAATGGCGATAATAATGCTGGCCTGGATATTGGAAAACACAACAAACCGAAGGACATAGTTGCGTATTTTTTCCAACACGGCGGCGAGTTCCCAGGCGGTCAGTCCGGTTGCCATCTCTTCTTGAACCTGCTGAGCGAGTTTAGTTTTCTGTCGCTGCCACGAATCGTTGCATGCGCTTATTTCCTTGGTCACTATCTCCTTTGGGATGCTCCCATTCAGGGCCTTAGCAAGTTGGCCCTTGAGAATTTCTGACTGAAATGAGTCGCTGACGAAGGCGACGGCAGACGCAGCGTTCTTAAACTGCCTTTCGTCGAGATTCATCTTATCTACAGATTCAATCGCGGCCTTTGCATCCGCAACTGCAACCGTCTGGACGCTCCCGGCATCGTCCAGCATTTTGAGAAATTCTTCGTCCCCTTTTTCAGCAATGAGATCGTCAGGTCCACTAGCCTCTTTGATTCGGGGGACTGTGGCAATGCGAACGGTGGCTTTGTATCTCTCGCTCTCAAGCCAGAATGCCAACTTTGCACGCGCCATCCTAATATCTGGGTTGGTAGCCGCATTTTCGTCGAACACCAGAACTACTGGGCGGCCAATGCATATATCAAGATCAACCAGGGGAATACTGTATAGCTTCTCGCCGTCAGGCCCCTCAACCGGGGTCAACCAGCCGGTGCACCCGCCCATCGCAATTGGAAGCAGATTGCGCCCGGTACGCTCGGCCAAGGCAGCTATCGCAATGGCCGACAGTTCGCTTTCGACCAGGACAATTACACCCTGCGGGTCATCGTAGTTGACGCCAGGAACAAAATACAGGGGCTTTGGTAAACCGGCCGGAGAGCGGTACTTGCCCTGCTTTTTTTCGTCTACGATCTCCGGATTATCTCGTTTCAGGCGTACCGTTGTGCGGGTTGCATCTGACGGGTCAAAATAAGGAATTACAATTCCAGACAGATCTCCCTTAATTTCCTTGGAATCTATACCGAGTTCCTTACGTGCTCCAAAATCGGTTACTCGGCGTATTTGTACTCGTTTTACCATGGCATCAGAAATTCTGAGATACTTGAATTTCTCGAAGTCCTTGTCTGTAAGGGTCCCGAAATGACTGGCTTCGCTGTGAGAAGTTGGAACGGCGGCATCAACAGACGGAGTTTCGGTCTGGGAATGCGCCACGTTATCAAATTGGTTTTCATTCGGAAGCTGAGGTTTAGTTCTTTCTACTTCAGGCTGCTGACATTCGATTGACTTCTGGTTCATCTTTAACATACAATATTCTCCTTAGTTCGATTTATTTATGCTTCCTTTGATCTAGGCCCGCGTTGGTAGACGCGGGTTTTCTTTTTGCTCTTAGTGGAATTTGCAATTTGAAAAACCTATAAGAACTGGACTGAAATTAAATCCGTGCATTTATTTAGTCGCCTCAATCAGAGCGCGAATATCCTCAGCCCTCCAACCAGAAATTCTCGGTCCCAGCTTGAAGGCCCGCGGGTATTTCCCAGACTTGATTCCAGCCCACCATGTTGATTTGCTGACTGGAAAAACTCTCAGGACTGTTGGCAGGCGGAGGAATCCAGTCTCCGGTAGTGCATTCTCTGTCGCCATATCATTGTTCCTCTTGAAATTGTTCACGATCCGTTTTCCTATCGTTTTAAAGCGGAAGACTTATCGCCATCCTGAATAACTGTTTCGAGTTCAGATTCCCTTTGAATAGACTATGCTGACCAATCTGGACCTCTATCCATTGACCATTGCCGCCTTGTCAATTTCCCATTGCGGCTTGACGCGATTTCGCCTGAGATATTCATCTAAATCGGACTTGTCGAAATAGAGCTTCTTACCGGCAGGTTTATAATGTCCGATTAAGCCCTTGCTCGTGAGCTGATACAGGTGGCTCCGACTGATACCGAGGTACTCGGCGGCTCCAGCTAAGTCATACGGATGCATCGTATGACTGCCAAGCTCGGTCAGACGGATTTCAATGCGTTCTAGTTTTTCGGAAATTTCTTTGCTGGTGGCCATCTTTGCGCTCCTTAAAAATCAACAACTGAGCGCAATTTACATGAGAAAGTGCAGAGATGTCTTTTCCCTAAAATGTTCCCTAAGTTATCCCCTATCCGTTTTTTTTGTTTTGTTTAGCTTTGTCATTTTCAGGAACTTTATCGAATGGAGAGTTCCCCGAAAGCTCCCGTGCCTTTGCTTCCTTTTTCAAATTTTCCGATTTTAAATTATTTCCGTCTTTATTAATGAAGTGCCGAACTAACTGCTTGAAAATCTCGTATTTGCTTGCCGCCTTGATGAAGTGCTTATTCTTCAGTGTCAGGAAAAGGTCCACCAAATCCGTGTCAGATCCCAGCCATTGTATGGGATTGAACTCTGGGACTGCCTCTTCTTCGGGTACAAGAGCTGTTAACTGATTTTCTAGGTATGCCAGTTGCTCCTTGTATAGTTGCACCTCCGCGAATATTTGGGTGCCCTGAATTTCGTCATTGCCATACTTATTTTCCAACCCCAAAATTATCATTTTTGTTTTATAAATTCGGTCTATCAATTCAATTCGATCACTCATGAGTCTTGCCCTTCCCGCGATTAAGCGGATAGCATTCCTACGGCTTGTAATTCGCGTCGTTCCGAAGAAACTCGCTCCAAGAAAATGGTACCGTTAAACAGTTTCACCTTCCGATGCTCCGAATCTTAAGCTCCAATCTTAACAACCTTTGCTGAAGGCTGTGCGGTCACAAACATAGCCCATACGTGCATCAGGTCACGCCGCTTGTCGAACAACGTCGTTCTGAGATAAGCGGCCTCGACCTTGCTCTTGACCGTGTGAGCCAGGGACGCCTCAATGACGCTATTCTGGAAGCTCGTTTTTTCCTCGGCCCAATCCCGAAAACTAGACCGGAATCCATGGGCAGTGATATTGCCGTACCCCATGCGTTCTAGTGCCTTGAGAAAGGCCATGTTGCTCAGCGGTCGATGGAGTGATCTCCCTGGAAAAACGTACTTGCTGCCGTCCGATATTTTCTTCGCGGCCTCAAGGATCTCCAGGCATCTCTCACACAATGGGACACGATGCTCCTCCTTGGCCTTCATGCGTTCTGCGGGAACCGTCCATGTCTTCGTGTCAAGGTTGATCTCCAGCCATTTGGCCAGGATCACCTCGCTTGTTCTGGAAGCTGTGAGGATCAAGAATTCAAAAGCGAGTTTGATTGAGATACTGACATTGGCTTCGGCCAGCGCCGTTATAAAATCCGGCACTTTTGCATAAGGCAAAGCTGGAAAATGTAGCGTCTTTTCTTTTTGTTTTGGCAGCACCTCTGAGACACCTTCAACCGGATTATCCCCAGATCGCCAGCCCTTCGCCTTCGCGTAGCTGAAGACCGTCTTGGTCCGTTGTCTGACCCTTCTCGCCGTCTCCGGCTTCTCGTTCCAGATCGGTGAGAGCACTTCCAAAATATCCTTCGACTCGACTTCGCTGACCTGACGCGCTCCGAATACTGGAAAAACATATGCCTCTAGGGTTGTGATCCATTGCGCGGCGTGCTTCTTGTTCTTGAAGGTTGCGGCATGCGCTTCATGGACTTCCCTCGCCGCGACTTCAAACGTTGGAACCACTCGCTGCTCCTGTCGCCGTTCTGCCAGAGGATCTCCGCCCTTGCGTGCGATCTTCCGAAGCCTCGCTGCTTCCTCCCGAGCGTCCGCCAAAGTCACCAGTAAGTGTCCGCCCAATCCGAGATCGCATCGTTTGCCCCGGATTACCGTGCGGAGCAGCCAACGCTTTGCGCCGGAGTCGTCTACCACGAGGTACAGCCCGTTTCCATCGGCATGCCGTCCAGGTTTGGCATTTTTGATCTTGACTGCCGAGAGAGCCTTTTCAGGATGCTTTTCCCGTTCATGTGGTTTTTCGTTAGCCATTTCACCCCACATTTGATAGAAAAGATCTTTGATAAGGGGGATTCGAAATGCTATACCCCTCATCTCGCCCCACATATTTTGTGGGATGCCAGTATATTTCATTGGACGACGTTGGACAAGGGAAAAGTGTAGAATGCAGTATTGACGCGGGTTTGCTGGATTATTTTGGATTTTGTTGGACGCTAGGGAGAATCCTACTTCCTCCGCCAGCCCACCTCAGGGAATATCAAAACCGCCAGGGGCGCAGCGGAGCGCCTGCGTTCAACATCGTCGGCACATCTTTGGCGTTCTTCGCCTTGCGCACCAACATGGTTACGACGTTCCCGTCGGTCTGCTCCCGGTAATAAACGTGAATGTAGGCGCCTTCCTCATAGTTCGGCTCGCCGAGGAAAGTGCGGTGGCCAAGGATGAACTCCCGCGCGCCCATTGGGGTGCGGACGACCACCTTGTCCGGATTGATGGAAACCACGTGCCCGTAAAAATCGTACTCTTTGCCCGGTTTCTCCCATCGTTTGGAGGCGTCCTGTTTGGTGTCGGCCTTGCTCCATGCCGGCCCTGCCCGGCGAGCCTCGGAAGGCATGGTCAGATTCACGTTGAAGAATGCGCTGAAGGTGAGCCCCAGATAGTTGACGTCGGTCATGAGCATATCGCCGTCGGCGAAGTCAAATTGCCGCCGCCAGACATTGGCGCGATTGTAGGCGTTGAAGACGGACACGCCGGCCTGGGCCTGATTGGTCTCCCCTTTGTAGAGATCCACCGAAGCTGAAACATCGAGGCGGTGATAATCAGGAAGCCGGGACTGGTTCTTGCCGCCGAAGACCGGCCGATAGAAAATGCGGCCATTCGGCATCGTCATCTCTTCGGAGCCCGTGGGTTGAGTGATCGGCTTGCCCGTGGCGAAAACCCAGTTCCCGGAAAACGTGAATCTTCTCCACTGGTAGCTGTCCACGATCTTGACCTCATGGGTCGAGTCATGGGAAGCGGGGTAAGGATCGGCGGCCAGATCGGGAAAGTGGTGGCGCACCCTTCCGAGCGTGTAAGTGACCCAACCGGTATCGGCGCCGAATTTCTTCTGGAACAGGAACTCCACCCCCTCCGCCCGGCCCGTGCCGGTGTGGAACGCACGGCTGAAATCCAGAGTTCCCGGAGCGGGAGGCGCTTCACCGGGCGCGGGCGGCCGGCGACTGCCCGGCCGGAACATACTGAATTCCGTTAATCCCCTGAGTTCCTTTTGATAAGCCTCGACGTCGAACAGGTAGCCGGAAGTTTCGTAGCTCAGCCCGCCGATGTAATGATTGGACCGGGCAATCGGCACGCTGGATCCATCCGCAAACGTCCAGATGTCCTGATCGCCCCCCATCGGGTCCTCACGAGTCAGGTCGCTGGTAAACTGGTGATAGCGTCCGCCCGCGGCTTTCAGCCTGAGCTTGTCGGTGGCATGGACGATGAAGGAAAGCCTCGGCTCAAAATAGATCTTCTTGTTCACGCTGTAACGGGCGGCCCGCAATCCGGGCGTGATCTCAAACTTCCTGATTGGCTGGAACCGATCCTGCAGATAGAACGCCTGCTGAAAGGCGTGGCTGGAGCGGTTGATCTGTCCCAAGGCCTGGTTGAAGTTGAGGTAATAGTCGATCCGGTTCCGGGTGCTCTCCGAACCGAATTCCAGATAGTGCCTCGTGCCCAGGATCAGACTGTTGGCCCACCGCAACGTGATGTCGTTGAGACGGTTGGTTTCCCAGGTGCCGTTCTCGAAGGTCCTTCCCTCCTCGGCATCCGAATCGTAGACAGTCATGGCGGTCGATCGTTCCGCATTCTTGAAATAGCGGGAGAATGCCAGGGTCACCCGGCTCGAGAAGGCAGTCGACCAGGTCCTTTGCCAATTCAGGCTTGCGCCCTCGTTGCCCCATTTGGAAAGATCGGTGATGCCTCCATAGAGGCTTCTGTCCTGGTTGGCGCCAAAGGAGGGCATCTCGATCGTATGTGAATTGTCGAAGTTATCGCGGCCGTAATAGAGGCTCAGGCTAAGCGTATCGTTCGCTGCCGGATTGTAAGTCGCCCTGCCGTTCAGATCGTAAAACGAGCTGAGGGGCTCGGTGCTGAACTGTCCCATGGGCCCTCCGCCCCCCGGCCCCGCGCTCATGGTGTTGCTGTAGCTGTCGCGGATGCGCTTGCTGAGGGGGCTCTGATAGGATTTGCGCCCCGCCAGCACGAAAGTACCCTTGCTTCCAAGCGGCCCGTTTATAAAAGCGTTGTAGCTGAGCAGGCTGATTCCGCCGCCCACCTCGGTCTCATCCCGGTTGCCGGTTTTCCCGGCGAGGTCCACCACGCTGGAAATCCGTCCGCCGTACTTGGCGTCGAACCCTCCCTTGAGAACGGTCGTGCTCTCGATGGCATTGGCGTTGAACGCGCTGAAGATTCCAAAGAAATGATCGACCTTGTAAACGGTAAATCCATCCAGCAGTACCAGGTTCTGATCGGGAGTGCCGCCGCGCACATACAGGCCGGAAGAGGACTCCGTGCTGCCGCTGATACCAGGCATGAGCTGCAGGGAACGGAAAATGTCTTTTTCTCCCAGGCTTGGCAGGGTGAAAACTTGTTTCGGTTTGATCGTAAGCACACCGATACTCTCCGAGGCCGTCATCAGCTTGGGCGTCGTATATTCAACGGTCACCAGATACGAGCGCGCTTCGAGCTCAAGCTGAATGTCAAGCTTGAGGCCTTCCGTCGGACTGACCACGGCTTCGATTTCCTTCTTGGCAAAGCCGGGCAGGGACGCCGTGACCACCACCTTGCCGGAAGGCACATTTTTCAGAGTGAACCGGCCGGCATTGTCCGTGTCGGTGGACAGATTCGTGCCCGCAACCGCGATCAGAACTCCAGGCAGAACCCCGCCGGTCTTGTCTTTTACGGTTCCGCTGATCTGCTGCAGTACTCCTGTTTCCTGCGCGCATGCCGGCGGCTGCACGAGGGCAGTGCAGAAGAAAGACATCAGTAGAATGATCGGTAGAGTTCTCATTTGCATATGCAGATACTCCGCTGCGATGATCACCAAAACACAAGCACTCGTCGTTGCGGCCCTCCGCCGGACCGATTTTTGCGGATGCCACGGCCCGCGATTACGGCAGCTGCTCGCCGCAGCATCATAATATACGCTCGCCGGGCGCAGTGGGAGGCAAAAATTTCTCAAAGCGATTGTTAATTATGTAAAAAAGGCAGGCGTTTCTCCCGTCCGCTGTGCCCAGCTTGTATAATAGCAAATATTTCGCTGAGGCTGGATTTGACGAATCTGACAAAATGGCGCAAACGTGAGCCTGTCCTGGTGCTGGTGGTAGTGGCATTCCTCGCTTTGCTGCTGCCGTTGCTGGCCGTCCTGCAGTACCGGTGGCTGGGCCAGTTGAGCCAGGCGGAACGCACGCAGATAAGAGATTTTCTGCAGGTAGCCGCCAGCCGCTTCAGCCAGGACTTCAACAATGAGCTGATGGTTGCCATGGAAGATTTCGCGGTGGGACCGATGCCGCCGGGCGGCATGCCGGACCTGGATTTGAAAGCCAAATACGCAAAATGGACCGCCACCTCCCAGTTCCCGCATCTGATCCAAGACATTTGGCTTGCGACGATGGAAGCGGATGGGAGATTGAAACTCAGCCGCCTCATGCCGGCGACCGGCGCGCTGCAGCCCTCGATGTGGCCCGCCAACCTGGGCGCCTTACGATCGAATCTTGAACGGCCCTATCAGCTGGATCAGCGGAGATTCACGCCTCCCGAGCCAGACCGCCGCACGCCGCGTGGAGGGCCGATGGGCGGCATATCCATGCTGGCGGATGATCCTCCAGTTCTTACGATTCCGGTTTTCAGCACACCCGCCGCCCGGCCGCAGAGTGAAGATCCGCCAGTTCAGCCACAAGCTTTCATCCTCCTCGAATTGAGCATGAACGCCATACGGGAAGAAGTGCTGCCGAGTCTGGTACTCCGCCACTTCCCGGGCAGTAGCGGCCAGAACTTCCACATTTCCATCTTCAGGCGCAACGATCCTCAAACCGTGATATTTCGCTCCGGGCCGATGCCGGCGTCCTCAGAAGGCCCCGACGGGCAGATGCTCACGCCAGGCAATCCGGACGTAGCCGCAGGCTTATTCGGAGTGCGTTTCGGCAGATTCCCGCGTCCGACGAAGGGACCGGCATCAGAAAATGAAGCGCCGCGGGGCGGCGGTCCCATGCGCGCCAATCCGTTCTCCGGACGCGGCAGGCCTGGGGGAGAGCCGCGGCCGGGTGATTCCGGACCGGGGATGTTCGGCGACCCGAGGGGAAACGAACTCTGGGAGATGTGGATCCAGCATCGCGCCGGTTCACTGGAGGCGGCCGTGACCGAAGCGCGCAACCGCAACCTGGCGATCAGCTTCGGCATCCTGCTGCTGCTCGGCGGCAGCGTCATTTCCATTGCGATCTCAAACCGCCGGGCCCACCGGCTGGCCCGGCAGCAGATCGAGTTCGTCGCGGCCGTGACCCATGAGTTGCGGACTCCGCTCGCCGTGATCCACACCGCCAGTCAGAATCTGGCCGACGGGGTCATCAAGGGCGACGAGCAGACGGCGCGCTATGGTTCCCTGATCAGCAAAGAAAGCCGCCGCCTGGCAGGAATGATTGAGCAGGTGCTGGAATTCGCCAGCGATCATTCGCGGCGCGAGCCCCTCCGCCTGGCATCCCTGAGTGTTGCTGACCTGATCGACAATGCCCTCGCGGCCACGCAGCCGCTGATCGGCGAGGGCCAATTCGAGATTGAAAAGCAGATCGAAGCGGATCTGCCCGAGATAATGGCGGATGAGCCCGTGCTGCGGCGCGCGCTACAGAACCTGCTCGACAACTCGATGAAATACAGCGGCTCCAGCCGGTGGATCGGAGTGAGGGCACGGAGGGTGCGTGGCCGGAAAGGCGCGGAAATCGAAGTCAGCATCGAGGATCACGGCATGGGCATTCCCCAGAATGAGTTGCACCGCATCTTTGAACCGTTCTTCCGCGGCAAGGCGATCTCCTCGACTGCCATTCACGGAAACGGTCTCGGCCTCAGCCTCGTGAAAAGTATTGTTTCCGCACATCACGGCCGGATCACCGTGGACAGCAGGATGGGACGAGGCACCATGATTTCGATCCTTCTGCCTGTCGCCCGCGGGCATCATGATGCCGGCATGCCACAGCCAGGGAATGTCGATCGCTCCAAAGGAAAGGCAAGCTGAATATGGGCAAAAGGATCCTGCTCGTGGAAGATGAACCCGCACTGGCGCTCACCCTCACGGACCGGCTGCAATCCGAGGGCTACACGGTGGAGACCTCTCAGGACGGTGAGAATGCGCTGCAGCGGGCCAGCAGCGAGAGCTTTGACCTGATCATCCTCGACATCATGCTCCCGCTCAAAAACGGGTTCGATGTGTGCCGCGATCTGCGCCGGAGGGAAATAGGCACACCGGTTCTGATGCTGACTGCCCGCGGCAAAGTGGCCGACCGTGTGAACGGCCTGAAACTGGGAGCGGACGATTACCTCGTCAAACCGTTCGAGGTAGTGGAACTGCTGGCACGCATGGAGGCTCTGCTCAGGCGCGCACCCTCGATCACATCGCCCGAAGCGGACAGCTACCAATTCGGGGACATCCGGGTCGATTTCAAAAGCGCAGAGGTAAAACGCGGCGGCGAAAAGGTGGATCTGTCCGCTCGTGAATATCAACTGCTGCGCTATTTCATCGAACATCGTGACACCCTCCTGGCGCGCGAGGAATTACTTGAAAAAGTCTGGGGCTATGACTCCACGCCTCTGACCCGCACCGTGGACGTGCACATCGCATGGCTGCGCCAAAAGCTGGAGGTCAATCCACGCCACCCCTGCTACATCCTGACCGTGCATGGCATGGGCTACCGGTTCGTAGGCTGAAGACTCTCGGATCCGGGCACAGTCAATCCTGATCCCTTCAGCCCGGACACCCGCGGAGTTTGCCAAAACTCCATGGAAATCCATTCGGCTGATTGCCGCTAATTCGTTCGACGTAAACCACCGCCTCCGACGGTGAGACTCCAATGGACTCTGCCGTTCCGGCGAGGAATGATGCACATTAAGCTGGCTGGCCGGGAAAGCAGGTCCCGGCGGGCCGCCGGGACTTGCGGCCGTTGGTTGCCATGATTGCATGTTTGATGAATGCTAAGGATTCGGCGCCCGGATAGCTACAGGTCCCGTCCGGCGGCCGGGACCTACTGCAGATTTTACCCGCCGTTAACAAATAACCTGCCCCGCCCATGTAAACGCCTTCCATTTCCGACGTATCTCTATATAGGGAAGATGGCAAGCATCGGACCTTTGATTCGAGGTGGGTTATGAGATATCAAGATACGCATGAATCGGCAGCATCCGGGCGATGGCGGCTCCTTGTCCGGATTGCAGGGATTTTTATGCTGGTCGGCGCCTGCGCCGGTGTGGCCCTGTATCGCGATCCCATCACGCGTTGGGTCGGAGTCAAGCTTGCCCTGACCCAAACTTCAGATCCGATTCCGGTGCTGGCTCTTGAACAAGGCCCGCTGCAGCTTGAAATCGAGGCGGACGGAGAGATCGTCGGTCTGGAAACCATCCCCGTGGCAACGCCTGTTACCGGCGCCGGTTCGCTCAAGCTGGCGTGGCTGGCGGCCGAAGGCGCCATGGTGGCGCCGGGGGACGCGCTGATTCGTTATGACAGCACCGATATGCTGTTGAATCTGGAGTCGCAGAAAAACACGCTCTCCGACAACCTGCTGCAAACGAAGGTGGATACAGGTTCCCAACAACTCAATGAGCGATCCCTGGCGATTGAGCAGACCACCGCGCAGATAGACTTAGACTACACCTTGAAGACCAAACCCGAGGATCCCGCGATTTTTTCGCAGTGGGAGATCATCAATGCCCAGCTCAACGCGGATTTTGCCAAATCCAGGATCGAAAACCTGGCGGCCAAAGCCAACACCCTGAAGCGGCAAAACCGGTCCGCACGGCAGATTTCCACGATCGCCCGGACCCGCGCCGAGACAGAAGTCAACATTCTCGAAAAGGCCTGCGCAGCCCTGGAAGTCAAGGCCCCGGAAGAAGGGCTGGTCGTCTATCGCCGCGATCGAAGGCAGGACCCGAATATCGGCGACAGCTGCCAGCCTGGACAGGTCATGATCGATCTCGTCAACCTGAATGCCCTGCAGGCGAGGATCTACGTACTCGAAAAGGAGGCCAGCGGGCTGGCGAAGGGAGAGATGGTGGCGATCCGCCTCGATGCGTTCCCTGACAAAGAGTTCCACGGAGAAGTCATCTCGGTCTCGTCGCTGGCGAGCACGATTGAGCGCAATGGCGTGCTCAAATATTTCACCTGCAACGTCGTCATTAATGACGCAAGATCCTATCTCAAGGCGATCAGGCCGGGCATGGCCTTGCGAGCCAGGGTAGTGCTGAAGAAGTACGATTCCTGTTTCGTTGTTCCCATCAGTGCCTTGGACTTCGAGGAACAGGGAGAAAAAACTTACGTCTATATCAAGAAACCTGACGGTTTCGAAAAGAGGGCGGTGAAGCTCGGATTGGGGAAACACGGCCAGGCCACGATTCTGACCGGCGTGAGCGATCAGGAACTGATAGCCCTGCAGAATCCAGTCAAAACTAAAAAGCTGTCCCTGCCCGACTTCAGCAAGGCATCGGTGGAGACCCAGTCAAGACGCGGCGGCCCGGGGATGGGTGGCGAAATGATGCGCCTGATGGGTCCTCCGGGCGGCGCAGGTCGAGGCCGATAGGCCCGGCTTGATCGCTGATGCTTTGGAGAAATCCTTTACAATGCCCCCCTGTCAGGTGCAAAGTCTCCTGGATCTTGGAGGGAGGATCACAATGAAACTGCAAAAGGGTGACGCGCGAATCCGATGGGGTGTTGTCGTATCGATCATGGTCATCAGCCTGGGGGTGCAGTCGTTCTCAGCGCAGCAAACCGAAAAGCAGCAGGCGGTTGCGCCGCAAAAGCAGCTCGTGCTTGACTGGCTGGCGCAGCGCGACATGGTCGAGAAATTCGGCGGGATTTCCGATGCCATATGGTCCTATGCCGAGCTGGGAATGCAGGAGTTCAAATCCTCCGGGCTGCTGGCCGACACGCTCGAGCAGGCCGGATTCAAGGTGGAACGCGGCCTGGCGGGAATGCCTACCTGTTTTGTCGCCTCCTACGGCTCCGGCAAGCCGGTGATCGGCATACTCGGCGAGTTCGACGCCCTGCCGATGATCTCCCAGAAAGGAAGGGTCCCGACCCAGAGTCCGCTGGTGGAAGGGGCTCCGGGTCACGGATGCGGGCACAATGCCCAAGGCGCGGCCGCGGCCGCCGCGGCGATTGCGGTCAAGCAGGCGATCGACAAATTCGGCATCAAGGGGACCATCAAAATGTTCGGGTCCCCCGCGGAGGAAACCGTCATCAGCCGCCCCTACATGGTAAAGGCCGGACTTTTCCAGGATGTGGACGCGGTCATCGACAACCACGGCAGCAGCAGCTTCGGCACCTCCTATGGTGTGGATGGCAATGGCCTGTACTCCGTGGTTTTCACATTCAGAGGCAAAACGGCCCATGCCGCGGGAGCGCCGTGGAGCGCACGCAGCGCTCTCGACGCGGTCGACATCATGAACGTGGCGGTCAACTTCCTGCGCGAGCACCTCTTCTACACCGAGCGCATCCATTACGTGATTACCGCAGGCGGAGAGGCGCCGAACGTGGTGCCCGACCGGGCCAGCGTCTGGTATTACGTCCGCGACACCGACGAACGCCTGCAGGACACCTACGATCGCGTGGTGAACTGCGCAAAAGCCGGCGCGCTTGCCAGCGGCACCGAGCTTGTTTCCATGCGGGTCCTCACGGCGATCCATCAACGCCATACCAACAAGGCGGCCGCGGAACTGTTCCAGAAAAACATCGAGCTGGTCGGCATGCCGCAGTGGACCGAAGAGGAGATTTCTTATGCAAAAGCGCTGCAGAAAGCCCTGGGGGCGCGCGAAACGGGAATGCCGGCGCGGGTAGGAAGGTTGCAGGAACCCGACCGCACTTTCGTGGGCGGCGGCTCATCCGACGTAGGCGAAGTCACGCTGGTGGCGCCCACCGCCACCATCCGGTTCCCGGGCCAGGTCCCCGGCTCCATCGGGCATCACTGGTCGGTGACTTCATGCAACTTCGGCTCGACGGCATGGAAAGGTTTGAATGCAGGCGCCAGGGCCATGGCGGCTTCCGCCATCGACCTCATGACGCTGCCAGGGGAGTTGAAAAAGCTGCGTGACGAATTTGAAGCCTACTCCAAGGATCACCCGTACAAGTCGTTCCTGCCGGCCGATGCCACGCCGCCGCTCGATCTCAACAAGGAACTGATGGACAAGTACCGTCCCAAAATGGATGCCGCAGGCTACATCGACTGGAAGAGGCCGTAGCCTGGATTACGGCATGAAGCAGCCGAAATGGAGTGCGGGCGTCCCGCCCGCATTCACAAGGGCGAGGGCAAAGCCTTTGGATTTGCGGGCGGGACGCCCGCGCTCCCAGCCCTGCAAAGGATTCTCCGTGCCACGCCGGTCATGGTAAGATCGGCGCGCAATGGGGCCAGGACCATGCCATTCGGATCAGAACGCGCAGATACTGTGGAAGGAGAGGCTCGCGCTCATCCTTGTTATGGCTGCCGCGCTCTGGATGTATCGCGGGGCATTCCGGTCTTCCTTTATTCAAGATGATTTCGGCTGGCTCGTGCTCTCGCGCTTCCACAGTTTCGTGGAGTGGGCCGGCTGTTTTTTCAGGTTCAATGCGGCCGGCACCTACCGCCCCCTGAGCCAGGAAACCTATTTCTGGATCGGCCAGCGGCTATTCGGCTTGTGGGCTCCCGGCTATCATGTTTTCAGCATCGCGGCCCATCTCACCGCTGTCTGGCTCGTTTACCGGCTGGCCCGATATTTTTCCGGTCCCCTGGGCGCGTTGACCGGCGCGTTCTTCTATGCCGTGCACAGCGCGCATGTCACATCCCTCTACTGGATCTCGGCATTCCCGGAACCGCTGGCCGTAGTGTTTCTGCTGGCGTCGGTCATAAGCTTCATCCGGTTCGAACGCACCAACAGCAGGACCGCATATGCGCTCTCGCTGGCCGCGATGTTGTTCGGAGTGTTTTCCAAGGAATCGATTCTGTGCCTGCCGTTGGTCCTTGCGGCCTACTGCTTGTTATGGGCGCGCCCGCGCGTTGTCTGGACATACCCTCATTTCGCCGTGGCCGGCATTTGCGTGCTTATGCGCCTGCTCGGCAGCGTACGCTGGGCTCCTTACGACCTGAGTCTGGGAAGGAACACGCCGGACACCCTCGCGTCCTACCTTTCCTGGATGGCAGGCTTCAGCGGGACCGTGGTGCAGAACGGTTTCGGCTGGCCGTTGCCGGGAAGCTATCGCTGGATCGCAGCCGCTTTTGTGGTCGCGACCCTGCTCTTGATCGTCGTCGCCCGCAAACGGCGGGCATCGATCTGGGCCCTGCTCTGGATCCTGTTTGCGCTGCAACCCGTGCTTTACTTTGCCGACCACAGTTTCCCTTACTACCTGGCGCCCGCCCTGGCGGGATTTTCGCTTCTTCTCGCATCCGTTTTTGCTCCCTCTTCGAAGATCGTGGGATGGAAAAAGTGGGCGCCTGCCGTGTTGACTGGAGCCGCAATTTTCTGGCTTTCCTATCTGACGGTAAAGCCTGAAGGGGACTGGTGGGCCCAACGCACACTGGAAAGGCGGGAGTTTATCGACAGGCTCCTGGAAATCCACCGGCGAGTGCCCGAAAATGCCGCAGCCTACATTTTCGGTCTCTCGGAACAGGAGTTTGAGAAATTGGAGAATGGCGGAGTTTTCAAGGTCTACAACCTGCCGGCGCGCAAATTCAGGTTCCTGCTGCCGGAACTGGATCCCGACCTCCCCCTCCTGCTGCGCCGGCTCAAGAATGACGGGGATGGGCGCCGGGCCTATTCTTTCCTTTTTTCAGCAGGAAAGGTCATCGATCAGACAGAGACATTCCGAAGTGATCCGGAGAGATTTCTGCCCCCCAAACCTGTCAGCTTCCAGACGATTCCGGGAGTGGCCCTCGATGTCGGTCCGGCAGAGATTGTGCGCGGCAGGGACACATTGTCGCTGCGGTTGGTCAATCTCGACGCGCGGGCCGTGGATGTGCTCTATGCCCTCGACGGCCAGTTGATGCCGCCGGTTTTGCAGTGGCGCCTTGACGCCGGTCACAGCGCCAGCGTTTTTGCAGACATGAGCACGCCTGCCGGCGCCTATGATTTTCGCGCGGTTCGCCCCTCCGGCAGTTCCAGGTGGATCAGGATCGATGCCCGCATCGTTGTTCGATGAGCCCCTGCACCTTTGGTTGCTATTGATTCGGTTTTGATAATTTCATACTCTAATAGGGTGTTTTTGCTCTATCCACCCGCAAATGAGGGAGTCACAAATGAACAGAAGAACCCATATCGCAGTTGCAGTCCTGGTTTTGTCGGCGCTGATCCTGACCGGCTTCGTTGCCGCCCAGTCCAAAGACGAGTTAAAGGCAGGACAGTACACCGCCAAGGTAAAGGCGATCGTGTGCGGCGGCTGCGGCCCGCTGATCCAAAAGACGCTCGCGAATTTCAAAGAGCTTGAAGCGGTCACGGTGGACCAGAAGGCCAGCAGCGTCCAGTTCACGGTTAAGAAGGATGCCACGGTCAAATTGACGGAGCTGCAGAAGGCTCTCGATGCCGCCGCCAACCGGATGGGGATGGGAGCGGACTACACTCTTTCCGCTGTAACGCCGAAATAACGCAGACGAAATATCTGGTGCGGCGTTTCACGGCAACCAATCTCCGGACTTATTTAGGCAGATTGAGATTGAAGGAGTCAGGAGTCAGGAGAAAAGCAGCTTGCCTGTAACTTTCTGGATCCGGCTCGCTATCGGGCCGCATTTTCCTGCCCAAAGCGGCCGATTTCTGTGGACTATTGCTAAGATCCGGTTGAGGATCGCGGCCCGTCAAGATGTCGGATAGTTTTGGATGCATGGCACCCACGGCGCGTTTGGAGTGCGGCGACTGGTCGCCGCTTTCAACAGCCTGGGGTTGCCTCACACCGGCAGCTTGCTGCCGGGATTATCGCGGTGTGCCAGTAGCCAAGCATTGATCTCTCCTGAAAACGGCAGCAAGCTGCCGTTGCGCAGTATATAGACGATTATCAGAGCGGCGACCAGTCCTGGACCTTATACGGATCTTGGGCGAGTAGACGCAGCTGTATTATCCGGCCTGCATTCAGGCATTGCCCATATTCCGGATAGTGGCCTGAACCAAGGGCCGAAGGCCCGTTCCATACCAGCCTGGGGCAACGCCCCAGGATTCACGCGATCCCCAAAAGGAATGGAAGGGCTGAAAGCCCGCTCTATAATCGATTATAGAGCGGGCTTTCAGCCCTTGTCTCATGATCCGATCCGCTTTCCTGGGGCGTTGCCCCAGGCTGGTATGGAGCGCGCCTTCGGCGCTTGTTTATGCGTTCCAACGAATCTCAATTTCCGAGGCAAGTGGGAAACACACCCAGTCCGCGTGTCTATCGCGCAGAGATCCGGATAAGGTGCAGGACTCGTCGCCGCACTCCAAACGGCATTAGGCGGGATGCCCGCGCTCCATTGCGGTCCCAAGCCTGAGCCCCTCGATTTCCATCACCATGTTTCACGATTCTCTATAGATTCAAACTCCTTCCTGTGAGTCTTTGGTGCAGCGACTGGCCGCCGCAATCCAAACCGCATTAATCCGGATTATTCTTGAAGAGCCGAACCGATATGCGCAAAGCCAACGGAGCCGCGACCGTAAGGGAGCGGATCGCAGCATGCGAATACCACAGAATGTAGGATCGGCAACCAATCCGCTCCCTTGCGGTCGCGGCTCTGTACCGGGCCGTCAGCGAGTCGGCTGATTCTTCATGAATAATCCGGGTTAATCCTTGCATTTGCAGGGTTCGGCGTGGATCACTACGCGCCCGAGTTGGGGGAACTGGGCACGGAGGCGTCCCTCGAGTTCTTCCGTAACGATGTGGACCTGGGCCATGGAGCAGTTCTGATCCACCAGCATGTGAAGGGACAGATAGATTCCGCCGCTCATGGCGTGCAACTCGATATCGCGGCAGCCGCACGAGTGCTTGATTTCACGGCAGGTTTCCGTGATGCGATCGCGGTAGAGCGCGGCCTCGCCATCCATCATATGACCGCCCGAAGCCAGCATTTCCTGCCGCGGCTCGATATGCACATGCACGTCAGCCACCTGATTGAGAGGAGCGCCCCAGTTGAGTTCCTCGCGCAGCCTGGTTTCCAGTTCGGTAGCCTGATGATGAGCGCTCTCGAAGCTGAGCCTGGGATCAACCTCCAGATCGAGATCGATCCACATCCCGCGCTCGGTCAGGTGAGTGGTGATGTTGTGGATGGCGGCGCGCGAGCGCGCGGCTACCCCGTGGATCCTCTCCAGAATCCCCTCGCTTTCGGCAACCGGACTGGCATGGACGACGATATCCGCATTGGGCGAAATGCGCAGAAGCGCTTCCTTCGCCTTTTGAGTAATTGCGTGACTCTCTTCGAAAGACAGGTGCCTCGGGACGCTCACAGTCAGATCGACGAAGACCTGGCTGCCGACATTGCGCACGCGCAGGTGCGAGGTGCGCAGCACCCCCTCCACCCCCGACAGCGCTTCGATATAGCTCTCGGCCAATCCCCTGGGGGCGCGATCCAGCAGGGCATCGACGGTGCGGCGGCCCAGCCTTATGCTGACATAGACCACTATGCAGGCAACGATCAGCGCGGCAGCCGCGTCAGCGCGCATGAACAGGGACTTGGATCCGGAAGACTCCCCATATCGCACCAGGGCAAGGCCGATAATGACCACACCCGAACTCCAGATGTCCGTGCTGAAATGGAGAGCGTCAGCCTCCAGCGCCTGGCTGTTGTACTTGCGCGCGACACGCGCCAGCGCGCGGGACCTGGAAAAGTCGATGACAATCGAAATCGCCATCGTCAGAAAAGCCCAGATGCTGGGATCCACCTCGATGGTCACAAAGAAAAGCCGCTGAATGGCTTCATAAAAAATCCACAGGCAGGTAACCAGCAGAAGACCTGTCTCGACGAGTGCGCTCAGGTTTTCCACCTTGCCGTGACCATAGAGATGCGATTCGTCGGCGGGCCGATCGCTCATCCTGACTGCAACCCATGTGATTACCGCGGCAGCCAGATCGAGGCCGGAGTGTGCCGCCTCCGCAAGAATGCCGAGGCTTCCGGTGGTGAAGCCAATGACCAATTTGATGGCGGTCAGAAAAACGGCAGCCGCTACCGAACTGGCGGCAACCCACCGTTTCTCCTTCGACTGAAGTGCGAGAGCCGCCTGGTCCACGAGGGGTACCTCTCCTTTCCAACCCATCTGCTGCGAAAGGAACATTTTTGCACAGTTCTGCTGTTTTGAACATCACGTTTAGTCTTGATTCCAAAGCTGATGTCTTTCAAAAGCGGTCATCAAGCTTGTGGGGCCGGGCTTTAGCCCGGCAGACGGATCATTCGGGTTACAAAAGATCGTTGCAAAGTCACGAAGATAGCGTATAAAAGAGCGTGCCAGGGGTAGGTTTGGGCAGTGTCTGCCTGGCAACTCTCCCCCAACATCCAGGTCAACCGCGTGGCGCCGTCGCACTTTGATGCCGGCACCTGCTACGTAGCACTCGACGGCCACCGCTACGACGACATGACGCCGTATGTCTATGTGACCCGCGACTACGGCGCAACCTGGACCTCCATGGCCAACAACCTGCCGCCGGATTGGCACGTGAACGTGATTCTCGAGGATGCCAAGAACAAAAACCTCCTGTATCTCGGCACGGAGCTCGGCTTCTTCGTTTCACTGGACGGCGGCAAGGAATGGAAGAAGTTCATGAACGGCCTGCCCAATGTGCCGGTCGACGATGTGATCGTGCATCCGCGCGACAACGACCTCATTCTCGGCACCCACGGGCGCAGCATCTGGATCATGGACGACATCTCGGCGCTGCAGCAGCTGACGGACAAGACGTTCTCCGATGATGTGACTCTGTTCAACGTGCGCCCGGCGACCCTGTACCAGAATGACATCACCATCGATCGCGGCTTGCCCCGCGACAAGGTATTCAAGGGGACGAATCCGGCTTCCGGAACAGCAATCACCTATTTCCTGAAGTCGCCTTCATCCACGGATGTGAAAGTCGCCATTCAGGATGTGGACGGCAGAGTGATTCAGGAAATGACTCCGGCCACCGGTAAAGACGCCGGCTTGCACCGCGTGCAGTGGGCCATTGGTGGCGGCGGCAGAGGCGGATTCGGCGGCGGCGGTGGCGCCGGCTTCGGTCCGGGAATGGCCGGGCCTGGCGCACAGGGGGCCGCAGCGGCAGGCGCCGGTGCTCAAGGCGCTGCAGCAGCCGGAGCGGCTGCGCAAGGCGCCGGCGCGAGAGGCGGAGCGGTTGCTGCCGGCGCAGCAGGTGCGGCGGGGGCTGGAGCGGCAGCCGCGGGAGCCCGGGGCGCACAGGGAGCTCGCGGCGGTGCTGGAGCCGCCGGCGGCCCCGGCGGCGGCGGACGCGGCGGCTTCGGCGGTGGAGTCGAACCCGGCGCCTATCGTGTCCGGCTCACCGTCGGCGAAAAGGAATACTTCACCAGAGTGACAGTGGAGGCGGATCCGAATATCAAATAAGGACATATAAGGTTTTATTAGGACCTGCGAATTAAAAGAAGGAGACAGGAGACAGAATACAGGAGACAGTAGGCCATAACCTCCTGTCTCCTTCTACTGTCTACTGTTAGCAACGCGTTGCGATGGAGCGCGGGCGTCCCGCCCAATGCCGCATAGTTTTTGATATTTGGCCGCGGTCACAAGGTCGGGAATGAAAACAGACCCGCACGCGTATGCAGGCGGATATCTGAAGTCAGTTTTGCTGCAAACCATTCGAAAATCAGATTTTACATTATCCGCTTGCTTACGCGCGCGGCTCCGTCCGGATCGGCAAGCAGGCGGGATTATCTGTTCTGTTCGGATCGGGAAAAGAAAACCTATGCGGCATTGGGCGGGAAGCCCGCGCTCCGTTGCAAGCCGACCGTTGGACACCGCATGACGGCCAGACCTACTTCCTGTTGTTCCTCTGGGTCTCTCCTGCATTCTGAGTCATGGTCAGGATCTGAATTGTATTCTCCTGTCTCCTGCCTCTTTTTGGAATGGATTCAATCCCTGCTACCCGCACAAATCGGCTTTTCTACTGTCTCCTGTCTCCTGCCTTCTGTCTCCTGCTTTTTATGATAGAATTGCCGCAAATGACGGAGATTTCGGGCAAAAAAGAAGCTCAGGAACGTGTCGACCGTATTCACGCCTTTCGGCGGGAGCTGGATCAGCTCGCGCGTGAAAAGGTCCTGCTGCTGTCGGCGGAAGAACGCGCGCGCGTCGATGCGCACCTTGACGCAACCCTGGCGGAACTGGCAGCCCGGTTTGATGTCGACATCAGTGATTCTCAGAAGCAGTTTTCGCTTGCCATGCGCATCGCCTCGGCGCTGGGCGGCCTGGCGCTCTGTGCGGCGGTGTTTCTTTTCTTCTTCCGCTACTGGGGACTGCTGGGCACCTCCGTTCAAGTCGGCATTTTGGTAGCGATTCCGATCCTTGCCCTGATTGCCACCGAGCTTGTTTCCCGAAAAGAAAAGACCTTTTATTACACTTCGCTGCTGGCCATCATCGCCTTCGTTTCGTTCGTCATGAACCTGAGCGTGCTCGGTAGCATTTTCAATATGGCCCCGTCGCCGGCCGCATTCCTGGCCTGGGGGCTGTTTGCCTTGTTCCTTGCTTACGGCTACCGCCTCAAGCTGCAGCTCGCCGCTGCGCTGGTTTGCCTGGTAATCTATGGGGCGGCCCTGATTATCCTGGCTGCAGGGGGATCGTGGGATGCGATCATGGATCGGCCGGAGAGTCTCCTCATCGGAGGGCTGGCGCTGCTGGCCGCGGCGTTCGTTCTTCCCCACTCGAGGCACACTGGCTTTCCAATCGTCTATCGCTTCTTTGGATTGGCGTTTGTGCTGCTGGCATTGCTCATATTGGCAAATGAAGGCCAGATGACTTTTCTGCCGCTGGCGAAAAAGACTGTCCAGGGCATCTATCAGATTGGCGGATTCGTCGCCGCGGCCGCCGCAACCTGGATGGGTGTCCGCAAACGTTACCCGGAATCGATGAATCTGGGCGCCGCCTTTTTTGCCATTTATCTCTTCAATCGCCTCTTTGTCTGGTGGTGGGACTGGATGCCGAAGTATGTCTTCTTCCTGATCATCGGAGGGATCGCGCTGGCACTGCTGGCGATTTTCAGAAAGATCCGGATCAAAGCGGTCCGCGCGGATGCGCCTCTGACCGAGGAGGCGGCATGAAGAGATCCTGGCTGATCCTCGCAATTCTGCTCGTCCTGGTCACCAACGCGATTGCCCTGGTCGGCGTCTGGCGGAACCGGGCAGGCGCCCCTGTCGAGACGATAGAATTGACCGAGCGTGAATTGCCGCTCCAGAGCATGGGGCAGGACAATTCCGGAGTCGGACTCCTGCTGGCCTGGACAAGGACCCCCATCAGAAATCAGGAAACGGAGTTCACCCGCGCACAGCTCGAAGGGATCGGCTTCGATTTCCGCATACCGGCAGAAACGCCCGGGAAAGACGTATCCCTCCTCCCGCGCGCGGCGTTTGCAGTCCTGGAATACGACGGGAAAGCCTACCAGCAATGGGCCGAGAGATGGAGTGCGGAGGCGCTCGCCAAAAAGCAGGAGAGTCCGAATCCAGGCTCGCAGGCTCCGCGCGGCATGTACGATAGCGATGATCCTCAGACCACATCGCGCCTGTTCCCGATCGATATTGGGAATAATCTGATGGAATTGCGCAGCCGATATCCCGACCAGAGCAAGTACCTGATCGTGAGCGCGGTGATCAGGGCGAGAATCGAGGGCCCGGCCGGCGCCCCTCCCCGATGCACAGGCTATGTGCAGCAAATCCTGCCGTTCTATATCAACGTGCCGCTGCCCTACTCCAGAATCCTTGCGCAACTGAAACCGCAGGCCGGCAAAGCGCCACGCTACAGTGTGATCCTGAGCTACGGCCATAACCTGGAACCGTGGGTCACCTCTATAAGGCTTCACTGATGCGGTTGAAGCGCAGCCGTCCCGCCCGCTGCCGCATAGTTTTTACGCAACCACGATCATGACGAGTCAGATCACGGCGCCGAAGGCGCCTTTGGAGTGCGGCGCCCCGGGCTGCTTCTTATACGAACATTGCTCGCGACAGGCAATCTGAGGCAGCGGGGGCCCCGTTTGGAGTGCGGCGACTGGTCGCCGCTTTTACAGCCGATCTGTAACCGCGGATGGCGGCTTGCCGCCGGGAATGCCAAGAATCCCATGTTGCGGCGCCCGATCGCACGGCCGCACGCCGCAACAGGGCAGCAGGCTGCCGGACCCGGATTCACCGCCAATATGTGCCTGCGGCAATATGTACAAACCGTCCGGCTTGCCATTTGAAACCGGCAGCAAGCTGCCGGCATACCGGCCAATAGGACGCCATGGCAAAGCGGCGACCAGTCGCCGCACTCCAGACGGAACAGCCGCTCCCTGAGGTTTCCGTATTGCGACAAAAGTTCGTATAAGGAGCAGGCCGGGGCGCCGCTTTGTCGATCCGAGTGCTGCCGCAATGGGGCGGCTTGCCGCCCGGGATGTCCATGGTTCACATGCTGTTACGTCCCGCTCTCGGCCAACGGCACATGCAGGCGTCAGGTCTCCAGAATCCATTTTTAGAAATAATATTGGATTTTGGATACTTGACACCGTTGGCCGTTAGCCGATTGCGCCCAAGGCGCCTTTAGAGTGGGGCGATTGGTCGCCGCTTGCGGCCATCGGTCTGCCGCCGCCGCTTTCTCTTGCGGCGCTGGGGTGATGCCGCTAGAATTAAAGCCACGCCTGACCGGTCGAGCCGGCGGGGGGTGGGAACATCGATGTATTTCAGGAGGGGAACATGAACGATTCTCGGAAGCATCTCATCTGGATCATGTTGGTAAGCGCGGCGTTTCTCTGGATGAATGTGGCGATGGCGGCGGGGCAAGCGGACCAGGCCGGCTGCAAAGACCACCCGTTGTTTCCCACGCGCATGCCGGATTACCGAATCGGATCCTGCAAGGTCGAGGATTTCGGGGTTTACGAATTCCTTTCGATGAAAGGCGCAAAAACCCCGGTCGAAGGCAAGTTTACCTTTATTACATACAATTTCACGGGTCAGCGGATCAATGAACCGAGCGGCCTTGCCGTGGTCCGCAACTACGAGAATGCCCTCAAAAAAGTGGGGGGTACGATTCTCCAAAGCGATCCGCAACGGTGGGTGAATGGTAAGATCGTCAAAGATGGCCAGGAAATATGGGCGGAGATCTATAAGGGCAACGGCACAATCTGGCTGCGCGTCGTCGAGAAGAAGGCGATGGAGCAGCATATCGTGGCGGATGCCGCGGCCTTCGGCAACGACATCAGGTCCACGGGTCATGCAGCCGTCTACGGCATCTACTTCGACACGGGCAAGGCCGATATCAAACCCGAGTCGGCCCAGGCCATCCGGGAAATCGGCAAGCTGCTCAAATCGGACCCGGAGTTGAAGGTCTTCGTGGTGGGGCATACGGACAACACCGGAACCGTGGAGGGCAACGCAAAGCTCTCCGATGCTCGCGCCCAGGCGGTGATGCAGGCGCTCATTCGCGACCACGGCATCGCCGCCGCCCGTCTGCGTGCCACCGGATGTGGACAGTACGCCCCTGTCGCCTCGAACGACACCGAGGACGGTCGGGCCAAAAACCGCCGCGTCGAACTGGTCAAGCAATAGCCCAAAGATATCGCCGTTCCCACGGGCCGGTGGCACGAACTCCAACTTACTGCCAGAGGCAGCACTTTCACGGCGCGTTTCAATGGGGAGGAACTGTTCACGCACGAGGACAAGACCTTCCAAAAAGCAGGGGCGTTCGGCCTCTGGTGCAAGCCGAATAACGTGACCTATTTCGATGATCTGAAAGCCGATATCTTAAACTAAGCAAGGGGCTGCGCCCCTTGATATCCCGCCAAAAAGCGGCTGGATATGGGAAGCCAGGAGCCAGAAGCCAGAAGGGATCCAAGCAGGTTTCGAATCACCATCGGGGATAACCTCAACGCAGCGATTCCGGCTTCTTGCTTCCGGCTTCTAACGAGAACCAAATTAACTTTACGCTCCCCATAACGGGCTAAATGCCGCCCATGTCTCGCGGGAACAAGGCGGCCTGCAACGGCGGAGCGCATCACGGCGCACGCTGAGGTTAGAACACCTTGCGGCTTTCCAGGTTCTTTTCGATGTCCGCCCGGGCCCGAAGAATCGGGCGCATTTTCTTCTGTGACGCCAACCCCAGCTGGTCGTCCACGTGTTTCGACCCCTCACGCGACCAGTTGCCGTATCCGAGCAGCGCTTCGCCGATGGGGGGGCCGCTCCTCTGGAACTCGACGACGGCGTAGAACGTGTCGCCGCCCTGAATCTGTGTTTTCCCGTCGACGAACGGCCCGGTGGCCACCGTTCTGATTCCGCCCAACGTTCCGGGGACACCGTTCCCGGGCAGATCAAGCGAGCCCTTGCGGAGCCTGATCACGTCGCCCCAAATCACATGCATGGTGTGGTACTCGGCTTCGAGGCGTCGCGCCTCGGCATCGAGCAACGCGACTGCCTTTGCGGGATCCGCGAATCCGCGCGGCGTCGTAAGCGGCTGCTTGGGATCCGCGGGGACCGCGTAGCCCCCGATGGCCTGGAAGTTGTTGCCGGCCGCCTGAACGAAGCGCAGGAACAGGAACGTGCCGTCGCTGTTGTTCTCTCCCTGGCGGTCCCACTTTGCCAGGATTTCCGCGGCCTCCTTCGCCTTCGCCGTGCCGGACTTTCGCGCCGCTGCCACCAGGTCGTCGATAAAGTGATCCGCGACCTCGCTGCGCGTGGAGAGCTTCATCGCTTTCAAGTCCGCGAGGGTGATCTTGCCCGACTCCGACAGCAGCCGGATGCTGCGCTGGGACCGTGGGCCGAGACTCGGCAGCACAGCGATGTGCGGCGCGAAGTTCCTGGGGTCGATCGCCATCGGATAGGTCGAGGTCCAGGGCGAATCGTTGCAGTTCTGCACCCAGCCGGTCGGCGGATCGATGACCTGGGGCAACTCGTCGAAGGGCACGATCCTGTCCTTGTCCGTCGCAATCAGCGCCGATTGGTCGCCCGGCAGCAAGCCGCGCCAGTACTGGTAGTCGCCCGTTGCGCGAACCGGTGGCGCGGCGTTCCACACGTACATGATGTGGCCGTCGCGATCTGCGTACATGGTGTTGAAGATCGGCAGTTGCTGCATGCGCATGGCATCCCGCCATTCCGTGAAATTCCTGGACAGTCCCATCTTCCAAAACTGCTCGAACATCCGCGGCCGCTCCGCCGGCAAGACCTTCAACGCGACCGTGACACCGCGGCCGTCTGAGAACACCGGACCGTGCACGGATCGGCGGATCGACAGCAGCTCATCGCGCAGCGTTCCGTCGGCCTGTCGCACCTTGATGGTCTGCTTCTCGACCTCGAACTGCTTCGTCTGGCCGTCGACCACATACCCGCCATCTTGCAAGGTGAGCCTGTAGACCTCCGCGCCGGTGGGGCCGTTCGTCGTCTGGGTCCAGCCGACATACTCTGTGAAGCACTGCCGCAGGACGGGGAACCCGACCCACACCGCGCCGTACGAGGTCACACCGGGCGCCGTCAGCTGGACCTCGAAATAGGTATCGTTGTCGCCCCACGGGAGATGCGAGTTGCTCAGCAACATCGCGTTGCCGGACACTGTTTTGCTGGGACCGATCGCCCATCCATTCGAGCCATGCGTCTCCAGTGCGGCCCGTCGCGCCTTGCTCATCACGCTCGCTTCGCTGGTCAGCCAGTCGTAGTGGATGTCCCGCATCCCGTGTGCGTATACGTCTTCCGCCGTCAGCGGCATCATCGCCTTGGCGGATGCGCTCAGCATGTTCGGGTGCTCCCTCGCCCACGCGTTCAATCCGGCCGCGAACGCGCGGATCAACGGCCCAAACTCCGCAGTCTGCCGCGTGGCCCACACCTTTGCCCGTTCCGGAATGCCGTTGGTTCGCACCCAGCGATCGCTCGCCAAATAGGAGTCGCCGTAGAACTCCGCGGCGCGACCCCTGGCTTGCGCGTATAGCCGCACCAGCAACTCCGAATGCCCCTCCATCTGGGCATAGCCGTAAGCATAGAAGAGGCTGGCGTGATCGGGCGCAAAAATATGAGGGATTCCGTAGTGGTCCCAAAGAATCTCCGTTCCTTTTTCAGGAACGGCAGCCATGCTCGGGACGGCGGTGAATGCGAGGAGAGCGAGGCCCAATACGAGGGCGGCGCGCGACCTGGAAGCGAAGAATCTCAAGCGGTTTTTCATGGCGTCCCCATTCGTCAGCGCATGGTGGCTGACGGCGCGGTCAGCCACTATGTTTTGTTCATTCTATGCTAACAGTAGCCGGTTCAGGTACCAGGAAGAGTTCTTTGCGCTTCAAACCGGTTGTTATTACCTGGCGGCCAAGTTTGGATGTTCCGGCAACCTTCTTGACGAGGCCATGCAGGCGGAGACGCTTCAGAATCCGAGAGATCTGCGTCCCGCTCTTGTCGGCAAGGTGACGCCGAGCGATTGTCGACCGGCTGCAGGATCATCTCCTCGAACAGGACTTCGGGGGCATCAGGGAAGATTTCACTTTTCCGGGTAGCGCGTTTTTCGTCCAGGTGCCTGGGACCGCGCGCGTCCCGCGCGCAAAAGCCCGTGCGATGGCTAAACCTGGATTCCGAAGTTGAAGTACGGCAGGCCGTTTGGAGTGCGGCGATGAATCGCCGCTTTGGCGATCTCATACTTGCCGGATCAGGCAGCATGCTGCCGGGAATTCCCCGAGACGATTTCCGGCTTTGCTCCCAGGCGGCCTGATGGATCATGGCGGCAAGCCGCCTTCTGCGGCAGCAGGTCGCTCCCTGAAAGCGGCGATGAATCGCCGCACTCCAGAACGGGGCAGCCGCCAACCGGGCTTATCGGCATTCCTTGGGTTGTTGCGCGCGGGACGCGCGCGATCCCAGGCACCTGCCCGTATTGTCGATCCCGGAGAAGTGGTTGATAATTGGGGGGGCCATTTACACCGCACGTCACTTCAGCGGGCAGCGCGCACAGTCAGGCGGCGGGTCATCCGGCAATTTTAAATGTTCAGGCGGAGATGGAAAAAACAAATTGCCATCCCTTTTTGTTATTCTTATGGTGCAAGAAGGCACTCATCATGCAGACCTCCGGCAAAGAATGTCTGGGCTGTCATCGGCTTGTGGCAGGCACGGCATCAGCTGTCGGACTATGCCCCGCCTGCTGTCATACCAGCCCTTCCGCGACGCGCCCTCGAGCCGAAGCAGAGCACCGTGATTCCCGAGCGGCATTCGGCTTGCCTGCCACATCTCCCCGCGACGCGGAGGGAATCCAATGCAGGATATGCGGCAACGAGTGCGTCATCGGTGAAGGGGGCAAAGGCTACTGCGGTCTGCGCACCGTGCGCCTGGGCAGGCTGATTCACCTTGCCGGGACGCCCGAGCAGGGGCTTCTGGAATGGTATCGCGATCCGCTCCCCACCAACTGCGTCGCAGACTGGGTGTGCGAAGGGAGCCGCCAACAAGGCCGGCACAATCTGGCCGTCTTCTACGCGAGTTGCACAGCGGATTGCCTTTTCTGCCAGAACTGGCACTTTCGCGCCATGCAACCGGGCCAAAGCTCCCTCAGTGCAAGCCGACTCGCGGCGGCCGCCAACGCAGAGACCTTTTGCGTCTGCTATTTCGGAGGGGATCCCGCCTCACAGATGCCGCATGCCCTGGCAGTGTCCAGGCATCTTGCGCGCCGTGGCGTGCGGATATGCTGGGAGACGAATGGCACCATGCACCCAAGGCTGCTGGATGCGGCGCTCCGTTACTCGCTCGAAACCGGCGGCTGCATCAAGTTCGACCTCAAGGCATACGACGGGGACCTTCATTCTCTCCTGACAGGAATCTCCAACCGGCGGACCCCGGAGAATTTCGAGCGCGCCGCCCGGAGAATCGTGGAGCGCCCAAAGCTGCCGCTCGTCATCGCCAGCACTTTGCTGGTGCCCGGATACGTGGACTCCGAACAGGTCGGCAAGATCGCACGCTTCATCGCTTCGCTTGACCCGAACATTCCCTATGCGCTGCTGGCCTTCGCTCCCCGCTTTCGGATGGAGGATCTGCCTGCCACTTCGCTGCGCCATGCCACACAAGCGGAAGCGGCTGCAAGGGCTGAGGGGCTTGTCAACGTGCGCATCGGAAACAGGCATCTCTTGAGGCTCAAGGAATGACGCGGAACGACATACTCCTGATCGGCGTCGGTCGTATGCCCGCCGAGATCCGCGACTGGCTTAATCAGGGCCTGCTGAAGGCTTTCGGATTGCGATGCCGATTTGGCCGGTCGCTGCCACATCCGTCCTTTGCCTGGAACGCACACCGCCAGCAGTATCTTGCCGACGCAGTCCTGAATTGCGTGGATCCCGAGGGCAGCGCCTGTGCCTTGGCCGCCGCAGATATGGACTTGTACGTATCCCGCCTTAATTTCGTGTTCGGGCTGGCAGACCAGGAAAACCGGAGAGCAATCATTGCTCTCCCGCGCCTCCGGCAAACTTATTACAGGCTGCCCGACGACATCAACCTCTGTGAGCAACGCGTGCTGAAAGAGGCCATTCATGAGGTGGGGCACGTTTTCGGCTTGCACCACTGTGACGACCGGCGCTGCGTTATGACCTTTTCAAACTCGCTGGCAGATACCGACTTGAAGAGTTACGATTTCTGCTCAAGATGCCGAAGGCAATTGCACCGATGAAATCAGCAGATGTTCCCTTCATTCGAAAAGCGCTCCTTCAGGAGCCGGTGGACGGCAAAGTGCGCTGCCAGACCTGCGAGCGGCGCTGGGACACATCGCCCGCCGGATTGCGGACGAGATCGGCCGGGATGTGCCGTGGCATGTGACCGCATACCGGCCCGGCATACAAATTCGATGCGCCGGCCACACCGGTTTCTACGCTGGAGCGCGCGCACCGGATAGGCAAGGCGCGCGGCCTGGAGTACGTCTACACCGGCAATGTACCCGGCCATCCTGACGACAATACGTACTGCCCACAATGCGCCTCGCTGCTCATCCGGCGATTCGGCTTTGAAGTGGTTCAAAACCGTCTTCGTGACGGTCGCTGCCCGACTTGCGGATATTCCATAGCAGGCGTGTGGGGAGGAACCTGATGCAGGCTCCGAGGATCGATAGCTACCGTTTCGGCGAGATCATCATCGATGGCCGCCGCTACTCCCGCGATGTGATCATCTACCCGGACCACGTGGAGGGCGGCTGGTGGCGCGAGGAGGGTCATTCTGTCGCACGTTCGGATCTGCGGGAAGTGCTGGAGACGCATCCTGCCGTGCTCGTGATCGGTCAGGAAAATCCGGGCCGAATGCAGGTGCCCGACGACACCCGCCGGGAGCTCGAGGAGGACGGCATAGAACTCATCGTCCAGCCGACGTCCGAGGCTGTCAGCACATACAACCGTCTGTGCAACGTCCGACGTGTTGTAGCCGCACTGCACTTGACATGTTGAAAACTGAGTAATGACGATCACGGCATCTAACCTCGGAACGCACGTCTGGAAGCTCGCTGCCGAAATCGGCGAGCGCAATGTGTTCCGATTCCCTGCGCTGGCCGACGCGGCGCATTACATCCAGCAGGAGTGGACAGAACAGGGTTATGACGTGTTGCCGCAACCCTATGAGGTGCAAAGCGCTCCTTGCTTGAATCTCGAGATCACTCGATGGGGCCGGTCTCGGAGGCAGCAGATCATTCTGGTCGGCGCGCATTACGACTCGGTTAGAGGAAGCCCCGGCGCAGACGGGCATGGCTACAAGGCGCGCGACGGGAGGGATCCGTGGGCGTACTTGACAGTACATCGAGGAGACCGACCGAGCGCAACGCAGTAGACATGCCCGGATCCGCCGCCGCAGTGGAAACCTGGTGAGAAATGCGGGTTAATCCCGCCGGGCGGCGGCTCAGGAAGTCGCCGGCATTAGGTACAAGTGCCGACCTTCCAGATCCCCCACAGGTACAGGACAAGGCTGACCGTCTTCTGCCACTCGGTCCAGCTGCTGGACAGAAGCACGTTTCCGATCCAGATCAGGAGTCCGGCAACCATCAGCCAGAGGACCGGCGCGGCGAAGCCGGGCAACACGACCAACGGTGAGCGGGCCGGTGCCACGATCTTCTGGGGCGCTGCCTCCATATCATCCGGATCGATGATGAACTGCGCGATGCCGTTCCAGTTTTCCTCCTGGAGCGCGGCCCCGTGCCCACCCCGCACGAATTGGACCTGACGGACAGCCGGCGCACCCGCAGCGACGGCGAAGCCATCGTGCCCGGCGCTGCCCAGGTCCTGCAATCCAAGGATCTGCAAAGCTTTGGGGAAAAAGGCGACGATCCAGTCCGCAGAGGCGACATAGTTGAGGACCGCCTGGACTCGGCTCGTCCGGATCTTTTCATTCCAATCGTAGTCCGTCCGCACCACGCTGCCTGCGAAGACGACGTTCTTGAAGCGGCAGGCCGGGTATTCGTCGAGAGCCTTAGCGAGCAGGTATGTGCCGTTGCTGTGTCCGACGAACGAGAAATCGGCGTTAGGATACAAGGCCAGGTTCTCCGTGTATCGATCGATCAGCCACTCAACCTTTGCCCGGCGCGTCGAGGCCAGAAGGAACGGGAACATGGCGAGGTAGCCGTAGGTCGAGGACTCGGTCGCATAGATCTTGCCCTTCTTCCGGCCCAGGGCCTTCACCCGGCGGGCGATCTTTTGGGTCCAGAAGCCACGATCCCGGATGCCGTGGACGACGAAGACGACATCCGTGACCTCGGGACGGGGGGGCTGAGGCTCGATGTCGGCCGGCAAGACCTTGCTCTCGTCGAGCTCTTGTCGATTTCCGAGGAGCGCGAGGAGAAAGATCCTGCGCCTCTCCGGTCCTGCCGTCGGATCCGCCAGGTCCACGACCGTGGCGTGGTTGGAATGGGGAACGTCGAGGTAGACGAAGCCCCGGCCGGTGAGGAGATCGATATTGTCCTCGGGAGCGACCAGGTCGTCCCCCAAACCGAGCATCTGGACCGTCAGGACATTCCCCACGCCCTTCGCGGGTGCGGTCCTCACCATCGAGAGCCAATGAATCCGCAGTTGACTGATGAAACGGCCGCCCTTGCGAATCGTGAAGATTAGAGGCGGCCGCCGTCGGATCAGCATCAAGAGGTTGCCGATGGCCGCCCCAACCCTCCAGGCAATCGCCTGGATGAAAGACATATGATGAGAGATCGTCCAACCCCGGTTCATCGCGGCGAACAGGACGATCCGGTCGACACAGCGCACCCACTCCTTGGGCTCGCGGGGAGCTCCGTTTTCGAAGGGAGCATCCTCGTTCTCTCCGCAGGCATAGACGTAGATCTTTCTCGCCAGCAGGCCGCCGAGGCTGTGCCCCACCAGGATGATTTGCCTGTAGCCCTCCCCGCGCCCAAGCTTGCGACAGCTCCAGAGCTCATCGATCTCGTGGCAGAGATCGATCGCCAGCCTCACCGGATCGGCCATCGAAAACCGTCCCGCAGGAAGCGTGGGGACCAGGAGGTCCGCGTCGGGCATCTCGCCGGCGACGGCCTCACGGACGGATCGCAATTTCTCCGGGCTCGTCGTATAGGCGTGGAGTAGCACGACCAAGTCCTCGGACAGCCCTCTGCTCTCGAATCGTGGAACCGCATGTTGATTCATCACAGCAGCCTCCTGATGAAAAAAGATGATAGCAGACCACCAGCCCAGGAACGCCACTGAGAAACGATGGCAGTCTGCTGGGATCCCATTCGGGAGGTCGTGCCGGGAAGCGACCGTATTCAGAGCCCGGCATGGAGGGGCTGGGAGGGACAGTCACCAGTGTCCCCCCCAAATTGAAAGCGAGGAGGGACACTGGTGACTGTCCCTCTTCCTTAGTCGATATATTCCATGATGAGGAAGTGCCGGCCGTCGAGTTCGCCGATGTCGTAGACGCGGCAGATGTTCGGATGCGAGACCTGCCGGGCGATGCGCACCTCGGCGTAGAAGCGCTCGCGGCGCACCGGATCGTCGGCCAGGGCTTTGGGCAGAAACTTCAGGGCGACGGGCTGGCCGAGCTTGAGGTCATCGGCGCGGTAGACTTCGCCCATGCCGCCGCGGCCAATCAAGCCGATGATGCGGTAGCGTTCGGCCAGGACCATGCCCGGAGTGAATCCGCCGACCGGGATCGAAAAGGCTACCTTTTCACATCCTTCAGCAGCGCCGGCCAGTTGACGATGACCTTGAGCGGCTGCGAGGCACCATGCTCCGGCGTGGCGCGCACCAGGAAGCGCTGGCCATCCGCCGTGGTGTCATACGGACTCCAGCCATCGTCAACTGCGGGGAGCGGGAACAGCTCGATCGGGGCGGATGGCTGCACAGTATCGGCTCCCATCTTCAGGCTCACCCACATCAGCTTATTGTCCAGGGAAATATAGAAAAGCCCGCGCGCATCAGCGTCCCATTGCGGGTATTTGCCTCCACCAGTCGAAATCCGCGTCGCGCCGTGCGGTTCCGGAAACGCCTGGATGTAGACCTCCCACGGTCCAGTCTCGTCCGATTGGTAGGCCACCCAGCGCGCATCAGGTGAGAAACGACCCCACTGCTCATTGGAAGATGTCCGCAGATAAGGTTTCGGCGTTGCGTCGGGGGCTGGTTTGCCACCGGGGGTTGCGGGAAGGACCCAGAGGTCCCGCTGAGTATTGGGATTGAGTTCCCAGTATAGAACCCAGGATCCGTCGCGCGACCAGTCGGTAGTATATTGATTATAGGGCGACCGGGAGAAACGCTGCTCAATCTCGACCCCGCGCGACTCTTTGCGATACAGGTTCCGCGGAGCGCCGGAAGAAAACAGAATTGTTTTCCCGTCCGGTGACCAGATGGGGAAAGTGCTAAGGCCCGGATTGGAGGTTAACTTGCTGGCAACGCCGCGCTCCACCTCGAGCAGCCAGATATCGGTGGATCCGGGCCTATCAAGGGCGGTGACGATGCGGCGTTCGTCAGGCGACAGGCGGAATGTACTGTACTCGCCCGGTTCCCCCACCCCTTCCAACCGCTTTCCCGTGCGATTGAACCAGGTGAATTGGCTCAGGGAGTTGGAGGCGCTATACAGCAGCAGCCCGTCGGCAGAAACTGCCGCATTCATCTGACCCAGGAGTCCGATCTTGGCCACAGGATCGGCCACCGGATAAGGTTCCCCTTCGGGCTTGAGCCTGCCGGCATCAAATTCCTGGGCGACCAAAATCCCGCCGCGCAGCCATAGCAGATAGTTCTTGCCGTCGCCTCCGGGTGCGTACAGTGCGTTAGTGTCCGTGGTCAAGAGCTGCACCCGTTCCCCGGGCTTGGCAAACGAGGTCGCATAGATGCCGGTGTTCTCGGGCTTCTCGCTTTGAATAGAGTATAAGAAGCGGCCGCCGGGAAGCACCTGCGGCCAGCGATGCATGCCTTCGAGGCGGGAGGCATCGAGCGTGGTCAGCGGCGTGGGCTTCCCGCCGAATGAGGACACTTGGAACAATCCGTCGGCCAGCACTCCATAGATGATGATGCGGCCGTCGCTGCTCCACGCCCCGCCTCGGGCCACAGCCACGGGGCAGATCTCCAACGGCGCGCCGCCTGCCAGATCGATTCGCAGCAACTTGCTTCCCGCGAAAAAGGCGACCGACTTGCTGTTCGGGGACCAGAAGGGATAGGCGGCGCCCTCGGTTCCGGGGATCAACCGCGCCGCCGCGCTGTCCAGGGGCCGGATCCACAGCCCGTTCTTGCCGCCGCCCCAAGTCACATAGGCCGCGGTTCGGCCGTCAGGCGACAGGGCGAGGCCTCCGATGTTATTTCCAAAAGTGAACCGGCTGCCCTCCGGGGGATCGATCTCGAGGTGGTACGCACGGGCTTGCGCGGGTGGGTGGAAGAAACGCGAGACGATCCAGCCGCCGAGGAGGCCCCCGATCACCAGAGCTGCCGCGGCGATCTTCCAGCGGCGGCCCGGCCTGGCAACGGCTGAGACGGATGGTTGTTCGAGCGCCCAGGCGAGCGCCGCTTTGAGGTCGCATGCGGTCTGAAACCGTTGATCCGGGTCCTTTGCCAGAGCCCGCTTGAGGATCCGCTCCAGAGGCAATGCCACCGTCATCGGCGCGGGTTCCCGCTCCAGAATCGCGGCAATCACGCTCGCCGCGCTCTCTCCTTGAAACGCCCGAGAGCCCGTGAGCATCTCGTAGAGCACGCAGCCGAAGCTGAACAGGTCGCTTCGGGCGTCCACGTTCTTCCCCTGCAACTGCTCCGGCGACATGTACTGCAGCGTCCCGACGATCTGCCCCGCGCCCGTCAGCGCCTGCGCCAGCGTGGCGCCGCTTTCCGCCAGAGGTGCGTCCTGCTGCTTCGCCAGTCCGAAATCGAGCAGCTTGATCCCCGATTTCGTGACCAGGATGTTCGCGGGCTTCAGATCGCGATGGGTGATGCCTTTCCGGTGCGCGGCATCCAGGGCATCGAGAATCTGCCCGGCATATTCCACGGCCTTCCCGACGGGCAGCGGACCCTTCAGGGGAACGCCTTCGATATATTCCATCACCAGGTAGTCGGGGCCGACGTCGTAAAGCTGGCAGATGTTGGAGTGGTTGAGCTGCGCGATGGCCCGGGCTTCGCGCTCGAAACGGTCGCTGAACTGCTCGCCGGACACCTTGATGGCCACGTCGCGGCCGACGCGGGGATCGCGGGCGCGGTAGACTTCGCCCATCCCGCCCGCACCGAGCGGGGCGATGATTTCGTAGGGACCGAGCCGTGTGTTGGCTGTCAGTGACATGTTACCGAACTCCGCCTTTCGCGAGAATCTGCTTCAGTTCTTCGGTCCAGTTGAGAACGAGGCGAAAATTGCCGCCCTGTGCGTCGCGGCGCAACATGAGAAAACGGCCGTCCCGCGTGACGTCGTAGTTCGCGATGGTGGTGCCCTGCCCGAGGTCGTACTCGTCCTTGAAGAGCGCCGCGGCTTTGCCGATAACAGGCTCGGCCCGCGACCCATCAAATCGAACAGCCATAACGTGGGCGCCATTGCGGTAGTAGATCTCCTGTCCGTCGGCGCTCCAGCGGGGCTGGTTGCCTGAGCCTTCGGAAACATCCCACTGGCGACCGAGAGCAGGATACTGCCGGACCAGGATCTCGGACTGGCCCGATTCGTTCGACACATAGGCCAGCCAGCGTCCGTCCGGCGATAGCTGCGCACCTCCCTCGTAGGTCCGTGTCGAGATGAGCCGCCTCGGCTCGAAGGCCCCGCTGGCTGACATGAGATAGACATCGCCCGATGTCTCGGGTTGGATGCGGGTGACAAAGAGCGTGTCCGGGTCGGGCCCTGGACCCGAAGGATAGTCGTTGGCCAGCGCCGACGGCACCTGGCCCTGCTTGCCGCTGCCGTCCGCGGAGGTCCAGGCCGGCGTATTGTACCGGCGAAAGAAGATCCGAGTGCCGTCGTAGTTCCAGATGGGGAAGGAGGTGGCGGGCGCCGCGGTCGTCAGCGGCTTCAGTGACCGACGATCGAAGTTCCAGGCTTCGAGCAGGCTGTGGCCGCTACAGAATATAACCCGCTGGCCATCCGGCGAGACGCGAGGATTCGTGTAGGGGCCTTGCGGCATGTCCAGGGCCAACGCGGAGCCGTCCCGTGCCACCGAAACCACGCGCTTCCATTGGAAGTTGTGGGGCACGAAGAGCTGGGTACCGTTTGATGAGAGCCGCAGCGCCAAGGCGCCGCTGGAGGATGTCGCGAGCTGGCCGGGCGGAATGATCGGCGTAGCCGCGCCCAGCGCCTTGGCGGTCGTTGCGTCGAAGTCGGTCGCCAGCACGGCGCCGTCGCGTGCAAAAAGGAGATGCCCGCCTGGCGACCAGATCGGTGTAGAAGCCCGTTCGATCACGACGGCCCGCGGCCCGCCATCGATCGGCACTGATTCGATGCGCTCGGTCCCCGGTTCCGAGGTGAGGCTCGAGAACAGCACGGTCCGGCCTCCCGGGAGCACGATCTGTCCCGCGTGCAGGACCTCGCGTCGGGCGGCATCGAGCGTCGTCAGCGGCCGAGCGTCGCCACCCTTGGAGGGCACGATCCACAAGGATCCCCCGCGCGCGAAGACAATGCCGGACTCCCCCCAGGCGACCCCGCCTGACTGGTCAGCATCCGGCGCTAGGGGTTTCTTCTGCCCATCGACGAGCGAGAACGAGATAAGCCTGCCGCCCGCGATGAGCGCGATGCTTAGGCTGTCCGGCGAGAACGCGCAGCCGGTTGCGCCGGATTCGGGGATCTCGATGGTCTCCCCACTCTGGAGCCGGCGCGCGAACACCGTGCGCAAGCCGTTCTTGACGCCAATCATCGCCACAACCTGCCCATCCGGCGAGAGTGCAAAGCCGCTCTCCAATGTGGGAACGGGCTCGATCTCGGGGGGAAACGCGATGTCAAAGTGCAAGGCCTGGAGCGGGCCCGGGCCGCCCGGGCCCCTCCCGAGAAACAACCACCCCGCGGCAAACACCGCGATGGCAGTGATCGCCCACGGCAGGATTTGCCTGAGCGGGCTCCGGTGCGATAACGCGATTGGCGGCGCGGTGTCGTCGGGTGCACCCTCTTCGAGGACGAATCGCGCCACGCCGATCGCCTGAAGGCGGCGCTTCAGGTCGCGATCGAGGCACCGGCGCAGCAGGCGTTGGACCGACGGTGGAGTCCCGGCCGGCAGCCGCGTCCAGTCGGGATCAGTCTTGAGAACCGCGGCCAGCGTGTCGCTCACGGTCTCTCCCTCAAAGAGCCGCTTGCCCGAGAGCATCTCGTAGAGGACCGCGCCGAAAGCCCAGATATCGGCGCGCATGTCCACGGCCTTGCCGCGCGCCTGCTCGGGCGCCATGTACGCCGCCGTCCCGAGGATCAGGCCCTCCTGCGTGGCGCGGGCGGACATCGTAGGCGTGGACATCGGGTCCGCGCTCGACGCGCCCGCCGGATCCAGCGCTTTCGCGAGGCCGAAGTCGAGGACTTTCACCGTGCCGTCGCGGCGGACCTTGATATTGGCCGGCTTCAGGTCGCGGTGAATGATGCCCTGCTCGTGCGCGGCCTAGAGCGCCTCGGCGATCTGCTTCGCAATCGGCAGCGCCTCGGCCGGCGGCATCGGGCCCGCCGCAACCAGCACCGACAGGTCGTCCCCCTCGACCATTTCCATCACGAGTGCGCGGCCGCCCGCGAACTCTTCGATGCCGTAAATCGTCGCGATGTTCGGATGGTTGAGCGCGGCAAGCGTCTGCGCTTCGCGGGTGAAGCGCGAAAGATGCTGGGCATCGTTCGCGAACAGCTCGGGCAACACTTTGACCGCCACGTCGCGGTTCAGCTTCGTGTCACGGGCGTGGTACACCTCGCCCATCCCACCCGCGCCGAGCGGCGCCATGATCTGATAGGGTCCCAGTAACGTTCCGGAAGAAAGGGGCAATACCGCGCCTCAGCAGGCATCGTTCGGTGGAACAAGCTCTGCTACGATCTTCAATCTATGAAATGCAATTCAAAAATCCCGAGCTGTGGGTGAGATTATACCTGTTCCTTCAGTCCGGTCAAAGCCTCAGAGCTATCTAAAATCATGAACCTGAGGATCGGGAAGAAAGTCAGACGAGCGGGGGCCGCCATGCGCGTTCCAAGTCCCGTCAATGATTAGTGACGAATTAGTTGACTATAGAGTAGTAAAACTCAGACACACAGAGTGTCTGCTCCGGCAATCCCATGCCGGAGACAACTCAAGTCAGGTGCATGCGCCGCAGCAGGTCATGATAGCGGGGATCGCCGCGGATGCCGTCGAACCGCGGATCGGCGCGCATGAAGATCAGCCAGTGAGAATGATCCTCGAAAGCCCTCTCCAGATATTCGAACGCCTGGCTGTGGTTGCCCAGGCCGAGATAAACCACCGCGATGTCATACGGCGCGACATAGCGGTGCTTGGACTGCTCGGCCAGTTGGAGCAGGATCTTCTCCGCATCTGCGCGCCTGCCGGACATTGCATAGGCGTGTCCCAAGGCACCCTCCATCCGCGGTTCGCCGTTCGAGTTCTCGAGACCCTGCCGGAGCTCTACGATGGCTTCCTGATACATCCCCTTCTGTTCGTAAGTCAATCCAAGACAGAGGTGAGCCTCGGCGAAACGGGGATCCATTTCGAGCGTCTTCCGGAGTTGATCCATGGCCTCGTCATTGCGGTGCAGGAAATACAGGCCCCGACCCATCATCGCGTTGATGATCAGCGAGAGCGGCTCGGTCTCGAGTGCGCGTCTGTAAGCGCCGAGGCTTTCGTCCAGCCGCCCCATCGCCACGAGGTAGGCTGCGTACCATTGCCGTGCCGTCGCGTGATTTGGGTCGATTTCCAGTGCCCGCCCGAATTCCCGCTCGGCGCCCGTCCAGTCCCACTCGTAGGAGATCTTGACCCACCCCAGCGAAGCATGAGCTTCGGCCACGGCTTCGTCGATTTCAAGTGCCTTTTGCGCCGCCGCCTTTGCCTTCGGAAAGGCCTCGGCCGGCGGCGCTACCGTGTAATAGCTGAACATGGCGTAGGATTCGGCCATGCCGGCGTAGGCAAGCGCGTAGCCCGGGTCTTTCTCGAGCGCCTGCCGGAAAAACTCAATCGCCTTTTTCAGGGTCTCGCCGGTTCTCCGGTTCCAATAATAAAGGCCTTTGAGATAGAGCTGGTAGGCTTCCGCGTTCTGAGTGGAACGCTTGACCAGGAGTTTCCGCTCCTCGGCGGTCGTCCGCAATCGCAGTTTGTCCGAGACCGCTTTGGCAATGTCTTCCTGTACCGTGAGGATCTCGTCACTCTTCCGGTCGTACTGATTTCCCCAGAGCTGCGAAACCTCGGAGACATCCACGAGGTCCACCTGGAGGTTCAGGCTATCGCCGCGCTGGACGACTCTGCCGGTGAGAATGGCGCGAACCTTGAGCTCACGGCCGACCTTTGCCGGGTCGATCTCCTTCCCCTTATAGGCGAACACGATGCCGCGGGGCACGATCCGCAAGTGGGGCAGCTGCGAGAGATTATTGATCAGGTATTCCGTGATGCCCTCGCTCAGGTACTCCTGGTTGACGTCGGCGCCGACATTCACGAACGGCATGACCGCCAGCGAATCGATGGCCGTGCCGCGTCGCGTAAACCACACAATGCCGGCGGCCAGCGCGAGGACCGCCGCTGCGGCCGCGATCCATCCCGCTGTCCGTCGGCGGCTCGCAGGGGGCTGCACGGATGGCCTCATTGCTACCACGCCGCCTAGGATCATGCGCAGAACGAATGCGAGATCCTGAACCGACTGAAATCGCTGATGCGGGTTCTTCTCCAGACAGTGCGCAATCACCGCATCCAGTTCCGCGGGTACCCGCCGCGTGGAGTCATTGAGTTTCGGAGGATGGGTCTCCAGTGTCGCGGTCATGGACTGCGCCGCGGTTTCACCCGAGAATGCGCGCCGCCGCGCAATCATCTCGTAGAGCACCGTGCCGAGCGAGAAAATGTCGCTGCGGGCATCGGCCGGATCGCCACGGACCTGTTCGGGTGACATGTAGCCCGGAGTGCCCATCACGGCGCCCTGATGGGTTACAGCCGTCTCATCTGCCCGCTCCGGGATTGGAGCCGAGGTGCGGCGAGCCAAGCCGAAATCAAGGATCTTGACGCGGCCATCAGAGGTCAGGAACAGGTTTTCCGGCTTTAGGTCGCGGTGGACAACACCTTTCGAATGCGCGGCTGCGAGCCCATCGGCAATGGCGATTCCCATTTCGACGGCCTGGCGCCATTCCATCCCGGCCCGCTGGAATCGACCACGCAAGGTCTCGCCTTCGAGCAATTCCATAACAGCGAAGGACAGGCCCTGATCTGCGCCGAAATCATGAATGGCCATTATGTTCGGATGCGAGAGCGCGGCTAGCGCCTTCGCCTCCCGCTCGAAGCGGGCCAAAGCCTGCGAATCCAAGGCCAGATGTTCGGGGAGTACCTTAATGGCCACGTCGCGGTCCAGCCTCGGATCCCGGGCGCGGTACACTTCACCCATACCGCCCGCGCCGAGCGGCGCCATGATCTGATAGGGTCCCAGTAACGTTCCGGAAGAAAGGGGCAATACCTCGCCTCAGCAGACATCGTTCGGCGGAACAAGCTCTGCTACGACCGTCAACCTGTGACATGCGATTTGGAATCCCGAGCCGTGTGAGATTATACCTGTTCCTTCAGTCCGGTCAAAGCCTCATTGCCCTTCAACTGCGATTCAGACATTGGAGCGTAGCCCGGCAAACAGAGCCGCGCGCGTGAGCAAGCGGGCATGTGAAAGTCCAACCGTTCGTGGCCAACACCGCTGATGCCCTACTTCGGGAACTTCATCTTGTATAGCAGCGCCTGGAAGCGCGGTTCGGAGTGAAGGGGATAGAAAGCCCAGTGAAATTTCAGCGTCCGCATGTTGTACTCATGATCGGCAAAGGCTCGCTCCAGCCATTGGAGAGCTTTGTCGCGTTCGCCTGAACCCATATACGCTATGGCGAAACTCCACCCCATGACGTACCTTGTTTTAGACAGTGACTCCAGATTCTCCAATGCCCTCCGGGCCTCTCCTTTTCTACCGGATAGTCCGTATCCGAGGCAAAGAGATGCGAGATACTGGGGATCACCTCCGGATTGGTCCCACGCCTTCCCGATTTCCTTTATTCCATCTTCAAATAATCCCTTGGCCAGGTAGGCAGATCCAAGTTGGTAGTGTGTCGAAGCAAAACTTGCGTCAAATTCCAGAGCTTTTCGGTAATGTTCGATGGCTTCGTCGAAACGCTTTGCATATAAAAATGGCTGTCCCTGTTGGGCATTAATGATTGGAGAAAAAGGTTCCAACTCCAGCGCGCGCCTTAATTCAATAACCGCCTCTTCAAAACGGCCCATACATTGAAGATGCTCGCCGAACCATTGATGTGCCGTCGCATAGCCTGGATCGAGTGCGATAGCAATCCCGAACTCTTTCTCACCCTCTTTCCAATCCCAGTCATATCGTGAGAGGATCACCGCCAACGAAGCGTGGGCTTCGGAGAGTCTGTTGTTCAGGCGAAGCGCCCTTTGCGCGTAGTCCTTCGCCTTCGGGAAAGTCTGACTTGACGGTGGGCCGCCGTAGATACTGAGAACAATGTAACAATCGGCCAAGCCGGCATAAGCCTTGGCAAATCCAGGGTCTTTTTCGACGGCCTGGTTCAAGCATTCAATCGCCTTTTCGATATCGCCCAGAGTCCTTTTGCTCCAGTAATGGCGGCCTTTAAGATAAAGCTGATACGCTTCCGTGTTTTCGGTGGGGCGTTTGACCAGGAGCTTCTGCTCTTCGCCCGTCAGCCGCAGTCGCAACTTATTCGAGATTTCCCTGGTGATTTCCTCCTGCACCGCCTGGATATCCGCCAACCTGCGGTCGTACTGCTGCCCCCAGATTTGGTTGCCGTCCTTGGTGTCCACCAGTTCGGCTCGGATGGACAGGTTTTCACCCCGCTGCACCATACTGCCGGTCAGGACAGCCTGCACCTTTAATTCGCTCCCCGCTTTTTGTGCGTCAACTTCGGGGCCCTTGTAACGCGAGGTGGAATTCCAGGATCTCACTTTCGGTTTTGACAACTGAGAAAGACTGTTGATCAGGCTCTGGGGAATGCCGTCACTGAGATACTCGGTGTCGGGATCGCCGCTCGCATTGACGAATGGCAGCACGGCAATCGAATCGATTGCCTCCCCGCCGCCGCGCCCGAAGTACATGTAAGCACCTACCCCAAGGGCAATGAGAATCACGGCAAGTGCCGCAAAAAGAACCGGGCGGCGATTCAGGAGCGGTTTCTTTTGCGCGGTAGCCACCGTAGCCGTGACAACGGATTTGCCCGAATCGGAATCACGCTTCAGCCGCTGGAGATCCGTACGCATGTCGGAGGCGTTTTGATAGCGGAGCTTGCGATCCTTCTCCAACGCCTTGTGGATGATTCGTTCCAGCTCACCAGGCAGGTCGGGATTGATGCGGACCGGCGCAGTCGGCGCTGAGTTCAGGATCGCATTGAAGGTCGCCGCAGTCGTCGTTCCCCGAAAGGGCAGCACGCCCGTGGCCATTTCGTAAAGCACGACGCCGAAAGAGAACAGGTCCGTGCGGGCATCCAGCTCCTGGCCGAGCGCCTGTTCAGGAGACATGTAGGCGACTGTGCCGACAGCGGTGCCTGGGCTGGTGAGCATCTCTTCGGTCGCACCGGCGGTGGGCATGCCGGTCTGAGCCGCTTCCGCCGCATGCCGTTCCGGCGCGAGTTTTGCCAAACCGAAGTCGAGAATCTTGGCATGGCCGCGCTTGGTGACGAAGATATTGGCGGGTTTGATATCCCGATGAATCAGTCGCTCGGCGTGGGCGGCGTCCAATCCCTCCGCAATCTGAATCCCCAGGTCGAGAATCTCGTCTGTGGGAAGCGGCTTGCCGGGGATGCGCTCTTTCAGCGTCTTCCCCTCCAGCAATTCCATGGCAATGAAGTGCCGGCCCTCGTGCTGGTTGATCTCATGGATGGTGCAGATGTTCGGATGATTGAGTGCCGAGGCGGCTTTGGCTTCGCGCTGAAACCGTTCCACGGCCTGACGGTCTTTGGATATTGCCTCAGGGAGAAACTTCAAGGCGACAAACCGGCCCAGGGAAGTGTCCTCGGCCTTGTAGACCACGCCCATGCCGCCACTGCCGAGCTTTTCCATGATTCTAAAATGCGAAATATTCTGGCCGATCTCGGGCATGCGGTCTCCGCTATGGGAAGTCAGGTGAGATGTTTTGTGGCGCTGCCAGTATATGGAATCGACTTTGCCGACCTCAAGTCTCTTTTAAAAAGGTGCCACTATCACCGTGCTCGATGATCGATATGATTACGGCGAATTCCAATTCGTTACACTGGGTTTGCTCAATTGCCGTCGTCAGTCCCCTCTGCTCGCATTTCTACTTTTTCAATTCCTTCAGCAGCGCCGGCCAGTTGACAATGACGGTCAGCGGCTGCGAGGCGCCCTTCTCCGGCACGGCGCGCACCAGGAAGCGCTGGCCATCAGGGGTTGTGTCATATGGGCTGTAGCCGGTGTTCACCGCAGACAGACGGAACAGCTCGCGTGGGACAGATGGCTCCACAGAGTCCGCCGTCAGTTTCAAGTCCACCACCATCAGCTTGTAGTCCGGCGACACGTAAAACAGCTCGCGCCCGCCCTCTCCCCACTGCGGATATGTGCCTCCGCCCGTTGAAATCATCTTCTTGTCATGGGGACGCGGAAAGGCGTCGATGTAGACCTCGGATCGTCCGGATTCGTCCGACTGATAGGCCACCCAGCGCGGGGGTTGCTCGGGCGAGAAACGACCCAGCCATTCGTTGGCAGGCGTGTTCAGATAGGGTCGCGGTTTGGCGTCGGCTGCAACTCCTCCTTCCGGTGTCATTGGCAGAACCCAAAGGTCGCTCTGTGTATCGTGAGCTATTTCATAGTATAGGACCCAAAGTCCGTCGCGGGACCAGTCGGTTGCATATTGGGGATTCGGAGATTGGGTGAGGGGTTGTTCGCTGCCGGCGCCTCCCGAGTCTCTCCGAAACAGGTTTCGCGGGGGTGCAAGGGTGAAAACGATCGTCCGGCCGTCGGGAGACCAAACAGGCCAAATGCAGACTTTCGAATTGAAGGTGAGCGGGTTGGAAACACCGCGCTCCTCCAACAGCCAGATATCGGTACCGCCGGGCCTGTCCTGTGCTGTCGCAATGCGGCACCCGTCTTGCGAGAGCCGGAACGTACCATACTCGCCTGGTTCGCCGATTGTGCCAAGCCGCTTCCCGGTGAGGTCGACCCAGGCATACTGTCCTCGAGTGTTGAAGGCACTATACAGCAACAACCCGCCGGCCGAAGCCGCGACATTCATTTTGCCTTGGAGCCCGACGCTGGTCACCGGATCGGCAATCGGATGAGGCTCGCCGGCGAGCTTGAGTGTGACCGGATCAAGCTCCTGGGCCACGAGCGTCCCGCCGCGCAGCCACATCAGGTAATCCCTGCCGTCCCCTACCGGTGCGTACAGTGCGTTTGCGTCTGTGGGCACCAGCAGCCCGCCCTCGGCGGGTTTGGCGAGTGAAGCCGCATAGACACCCTGGATTTCGCGTTTGCCCTGGACCCAGTACAAGAAGCGTCCGCCGGGAAGCACCTGCGGCCAGCGATGGGAGCCCTCGCCCCGCGATAGGTTGAGGATCGTCAGCGCCGACGGCGTCCCGCCCGAGTCCCTAACCTCGAACAGGCCGTCCGCCATGGACCCAAACAGGATGCGGTGATCGCTCGTCCATGCACCGCCACGCCCGTTGTAGACGTCGCAGATCGTCTGCGGCGCTCCACCCGTGATTTCAATTCGCTGTAACTTGCCGGTCGCGAAAAAAGCGATGGACTTGTTGTCCGGTGACCAAAAGGGGTACCCGGAAATGCCTTCAGTTCCGGAGAGTATCTGTGAGGACGAGCCATCCAGCGGCCTGACCCACAATCCGGCTTTCCCATTAACGGATGCGACATAGGCGGCGGTCCTGCCGTCGGGCGATAGCGCGATGCCGCCCACGGTGTTTCCAAAAATGATTTGACCCCCTTCCGGTGGATTGAGCGAAAGACGGATCGCGCGTTCGTCGACGCGGGTTTGGCGGAAGTGGGACACGGTCAAACCGCCGATGGCGCCGAGCACGAGCATTGCAGCCAAAGCGAGCGCCATCCAAAGCCGGGAGCGTGAGCGCGCCGGAAGCGGCTGCGCCTCAGCGCCGGGCGAAGTCGACCACAGCAGCGATCGCTTCAAATCAAGTGCGTTCTGGAATCGCTGATCGGGGTCTTTCGCCAGACAGGTCCGGATGACGCGGTCCAGCGGTGGAGCCACGTCCAGCGGCGCGGGCTCCCGCTCCAGAATCGCGGCAATCACGCTGGCCGCGCTGTTTCCTTGAAATGCCCGTGCGCCCGTAAGCATTTCGTAGAGCACGCAGCCGAAGCTGAAAAGATCGCTGCGCGTGTCCACTTCCTTCCCCTGCAACTGCTCCGGCGACATGTACTGCAGCGTCCCGACAATCTGCCCCTGGCCCGTCAGCGCCTTGGTGAGCGTGGCGCCGGCTTCCTCGAGAGGCGCGGCCTTGTTCTTCGCCAGTCCGAAATCGAGCAGCTTGATCCCCGATTTCGTGACCAGGATGTTCGCGGGCTTGAGATCGCGATGCGTGATGCCTTTGCGGTGCGCGGCATCGAGCGCGTCGAGAATCTGCCCTGCATATTCGATAGCCTTCCCTATGGGCAACGGACCCTTCAGAGGAACACCTTCGACATATTCCATCACCAGGTAGTCGGGACCGACGTCGTAAAGCTGGCAGATATTGGAGTGGTTGAGCTGCGCGATAGCCCGGGCTTCGCGCTCGAAGCGGTCGCTGAACCGCGCCGCGGACACTTTGATCGCCACCTCGCGGCCCAGCCGCGGATCGCGGGCGCGGTACACCTCGCCCATGCCGCCCGCGCCAAGCGGCGCCATGATCTGATAGGGTCCCAGGTACGTTCCGAAAGAAAGGGGCAATACCGTGCCTCAGCAGGCATCGCTCGGTAGAACAAGCTCTGCTTCGACCTCTAAGCTATGATATGCAATACTGAAATCCCGAGCTGTGCCTGAGATTATGCCTGTTCGTTCAGTCCTTCAACCTTATTAGTCGGCCATCTGACTTGCGTTTTCTTGGCAGGGTAAGTCCCAAGGAGCGCCTCACATCATTCCTTGTCATGCCGCCTTCCGTCTTGTGCCGCACCCTGGAACGATCGATTAGCGCCATGAACCTGGGATTGGCGCTCAACTCAATGGTTTCCATGTCGGTATTTTTGAGCGCGACCAGTGCGGCAAACGGTCTGCCATTCTTGGTGACTATGATGGGCTGCTTATTCCCCTTGCGAGCGTACTCTTCCAGGGAAGAGGTTGCCGTATCGATTTCCAGGACTTTCATAGGTCCAATACCTCTTTTCCGATGCGAACCCTGTTTCGTTCTTTGATGCCCACCGCAAGGAATCAAAATAGGTTTGCATCTTCCTTTTCCCTTGCACCTGCCTAAGATGCCCGCATGTCAGCCCGCCAGGTTCATCTTGCCGAGCAGCGCCCGGAAGCGGGGCTCCTCTCGCAAACCAGTCCAAACGGGATCGAAGCGCACCCAGGCGAGCCCGCCGCACTGCTCCTCAAAGGCCTGTTCCAGCCACTCGAGCGCCCGGTCCTTTTCACCAAGCCCGGCGTGCACGGATGCCAGCGCTGTGGCTTGGGCATAGGAGCGTTCGCGCAGCGTTTCCAGATCAGAAAGCACTTTCCGCGCCTCCTCTTGCCGGCCCCACCGGGCGTAGCAGTAGCCCAGCAGCCCAGGTCCCCAGAATCCGCCGGGGGCCTGGAGGCGACAGGCGTGCAGCATGGCCGCAACCGCTTTCTCGTATTCGCCTCGCTGGCAGAGAATCAGTGCCATGCCACAGAGTCCCAGGCCGAAATCCGGCTCCAGTTCCATTACCTTGAGCGTAACCGCCTGCGCCAGATCGTACTGACGCCGCCACAGCGACATCGTAATAAGTCCCCCATAATTGATGGGGACCAGGGGCTCCAGTTCAATCGAATGCTCAGCCTCGCGGGCCGCCTCTTCCAGCCGGCCTGTAGGCGCAAGGCTGAAGCTGGCACTCCACAAGTGAGCCGGTGCATAGTTCGGGTTGAGTCGGATGGAATGCTCGAAGGCGGATTCAGCCTTGCGCCAGTCCCACAGGAATGCGCCATACAGAAAACCCAGGGAAGCATGAGCCTCTGCCAGCGCCGCATCGATCTCCAACGCCTTCTTGAGCAACCCCTCCACCTTTGGGATGGCTTCGCGGGGATCTATAGAACCCCACCAGGCAGAGGTCATATAGGCGTCGGCCAGCCCGACGTACGGCAACGCGAACTCCGGATCCTTGGCGCAGGCTTCCTGGAAGTGCTCCACCGATTTCCTGGAACCTGCCACCGTCCGCTTGTTCCAGTGGTGGCGGCCTTTCAGATACAGGTTGTAGGCTTCAGGGTCCACGGAATATCGCTTGACCAGCGGAGCGCCCTTCGCGCCCGTCAGCCTGACCTTTAGCTTGTCGACGATGGCCCGCGAGATCTCGTCCTGAATGTCGAACATGTCCCGCATCACCCGGTCGTAGCGCTCGGACCAGAGCTGGAACCCGTCGGCCGTCTTGACGAGTTGGGCGGTGACGCGCAGCCGCTCGCCCGCCCGGCGCACGCTCCCCTCCAGCACCGCGTCCACGTTGAGCCTCTGGCCGACCTCGCGCACTCCCGGCGCCTTGCCCTTGAACTGAAACACCGAGCTGCGGGCCGCCACGTGCAGTCCTTCCACTCCCATCAAGGCACTGATGATGTCCTCGGTGATGCCGTCGCTCAGAAACTCGTTATCTTCGTCGCGGCTCATATTGATGAACGGGAGCACCGCGATGGAGGCGAACGAGGCCCCGCGGCCGGGCGAGCTCAGCGAGCGGCTAAGTTCCTCGAGCGTCAGCCTCAGGTCGAGGGTGTGGTGGATCCGGTCCTGCGGATTCTTCTGCAAACAGCGGCCGATGATGCGTATCACCTCGGACGGAACGTCGCGCATGATCTCGTTGACCGGCTGGGGTTCCTCGCGCAGGATGGCCATCAGGGTTGCGATGCCCGATTCACGCTGGAAGGCCCTGCGGCCCGTCAGCATTTCGTAGAGCAGGGCGCCAAAGGAGAAGATGTCGCTCCGGTTGTCTATCTCCCGGTGCTCGATCTGCTCGGGCGACATGTAGGGCGCCGTGCCGACGACGGCATCTCCCGCGGTCAGATCCTGAGCGGTCGCCGTGCTCTTCAGATCGCCCGAAGGCGGCTCGCTCAGCTTGGCCAGCCCGAAGTCCAGCACCTTGACCAGGCCGTCGTTGGTCACCATCACGTTGGCCGGCTTCAGGTCCCGGTGGATGATGCCGGCCGAATGAGCCGCGGCCAGCGCGGCTGCAACCTGCGCCGCATACTTCAGCGCCTGATCCGTCCGCAGGCCGCCGGGGGGGATCAACTGGGAGAGCGTCCGCCCCTCCACGTACTCCATGGCGATAAAATCGACGCCCGCGTCTTGATCGATGTCGTAAATGGTGACGATGTTGGGATGGTTGATCGCGGAGGCGCACCTGGCTTCCCGCGCGAAGCGGCGCTTGCGCTCGACATCGGCAACCTTCTCCGGGGGCAGCAGCTTGAGCGCCGCCAGGCGCTCCAGATGAGTGTCCCGCGTTTTGTAGACCACTCCCATTCCGCCCGCGCCGAGCTTTTCGATGATCCGGTAATGTGAGAGGATCTTGCCGATCAAAGAGAATTCCTCCACTTGCAATTCACGCACTCCGAATATTGAAGCACCCGATTTTGCCGTTAGTATAGTCTGCCGGCTCAGCCCTGGATAGGCGAATATGCGGCTGCATGCGAAGTTATAAAAATGCGAACGGCAGGCCGATCATTCGATCGTCCAACAGGCGCGGTGCGATATCGTTATTTATGATCACTCCGAGTCGCGCTCCATGGCCCGCAACGAAATCCCGCATTGATTTCAGCTCTCGCGCCGGGACCGTCGTCGCATGTTTGATTTCGAAGGCCACCAGGCCGAAGTTGCCTTCGAGCACCAGATCCACTTCCGCCCCGCCGCCGGTCCGGTAATAGCTGAACTCATGAGGTACTCCGTGAGAATTCAACTGTCGCAAAATTTCTTCGACGACCATTCCTTCCCACGAGCCTCCCATTTGCGGGTGGCTCAATAGTGCATCCTGGTCCGGTATGCGCAGCAGGGCATGAAGCAAACCGGAGTCCCGCATGTAGCCGCGCGGATGCTTGACCGTTCGCTTGATCGTATCCTTTGCCCATGCGGGTATGGTGCGCCAGAGGAAGGTGCCATCGGCGATATCAAAGTAGTCCCTGGCCGTGGGCTGGGACACACCCAGCGCCCGCGCAACCTCGGAGAAGTTCAGAACTCGTCCCGATAAGCCGCCGAGCATCTCCAGAAAGCGACGGAACCGCAAATCATCCAATGCCGGGAACAGGCGCCTCACATCCCGGTTCAAATAGCTCTGCAGGTATTGTTCGATCCAATGGGTGCGGAAGGTCTCGCCTGCCCTCAGCCAGGGCTCCGGATAGCCGCCGCGAAACCAGTAATCATGCACCAGCGCCAGGTCGCCCCGCGGTTTCAGCCCGGCCACCAGCGTCCCGGCCTGCGCCTTGCGATCCTGCAGACGGCCGATAAAAGTGTCCTGGCCCGTTGTGGCAGTGGCCTCCTCCCAGGAAAATGGCGCCATTTCGATCACTGCGATTCGTCCGGATAGGCTCTCGGAAACGGACCTCAACAACGCCGGCGAACTCGATCCCGTGATCACAAATCGTCCACGCTCCTGGCGCTGCCCATCGATGGCCACTCTCAAGGCCGGAAATATGTCTGGCAAGATTTGGGCCTCGTCAATGGCGACGCGCCGCGGATTGAGCCGGAAAAATGCATCCGGATCGCCGGATACTATTTGGTAATCTGCCCGCCTCTCGAGGTCGTATCGTTTCCAGTTCGCCGGCAGCGTTTCCAGGAGGGTGGTCTTGCCGCATTGCCGCACTCCGATGAGTGCCACACAGGGAAATTCCCGCAAATACGACAAGAGAAGGTTCTCATAAGCCCGCTTCATACCAAGCAATTTAAAATAATGTGTTTAAAATTACAAGGCTAATCGGTTTTCCATCGCAAAACCTGGCCTGACTGGCAGAGGATTTGCCTCTGCTGGAAATCGCGCTTGAAGCAGGGGGGCAGTATTCTCTGCCTCAAATTTCAACAAGAAATACGGTTGAGTCCGCATCTTCCATTTATATTTCCATCAGTCTTCGAGGGCGGCGCGGCCGAAGAGAGGCTGGCCACCCAGCGAGGTATGAAATGCGTACACTGCCAGGCCGAGCAACAGGGCCAGTCCCACGAGCCCGATTCCCGAATACCAGGCCGACAGGTTCGTGGTGCTGGGAAAGCCAGTGAAGATGACCGCATACAGCAAATACGACGTGTAGGCCAAAAGACCATAGCGGACCACAACGAACAAGATCGCGCCGACAACAGGTGCCGTGATCAACGCGGTTGGGAAAAGCGGGTTGAAGGCCGGAATTGCAGTGCCTGTCCATAATACAAGTGCCAACGCCACCGCAATCCACTCCCTGCGCAGCGTCACGCGAAGCAGGAAAAGCAGGAAGAACAACATGAGACTCGTGCCTATCGACCACGCCACTGCCCCCGAAAGCTGGCTTACAGTTGCCGGAAATCCAGTGAGAATATCCAGTGGTGCGAAATGAGCATCTGGGTAAGGCGGCGCCTGGGAAGCGCCGATCCATGAGGCCAAGTGGTATCCCAGAGCCCTCAACAGCGAAGAGCAGACTCCCAACATGAGACCCACAAGAAGGTCCCGCCCCACCAGAGGGTCTCGGAAGCTGCCCACAAGCACGCGGTTCCACGATACGAGGGATCCGGGCCATCGGCGGCGCACAAACGGCTCCAAGGCAATGTACCACAGCCAGAGCACCCCGGCCCAGAAAAGCGCAACGCCGGCGCACGAGATGAACCGGCTGATTTCCCCAGCGGTCGTTACGTGGTGCTCGCCAAATGCCCACGAAATCATCGATAAGCCGCATACAAAGTATGCCAGGCGGTTGGCCCCACGGCGGTCGCCTCGACCCATGCGCAGATTCCGGCGGGCAAAGAATGCAGCTCCCGCAAGGCAGAGCAAAACAACTGGTCCCCCAAAATAGATTCTGGGGGCGGTCGCATCCGAAGGGGACCTTAGATCCCAGGGTCCGATCAACTTCCAAGATACGGGCTTGCCTCGTAAGGCGGTAGCTTCGATACGCATTGGCGATTCGGGAAACCTCGGCAGACGGCCGCTCCAGGCTGCCCGCGTGTCGGCGGAAGACGGTTGCGTCCAGTCCGGCTCCGCGGCGGTCCAGTTCGCCGGATCGAGGCCCGCGGCCCGGAACAGCGGAGACCAATCCGGCGCCTGAGAAACGCCGGCGGGCAAGTCTTCCTTGCGAGGAATCACTGACAAATAGGTCAATCGTCCACGGGCATCAAGCCTGACGACACACTCCCCTGAGAGTTGCATGGGCGGATCGTCATAGGCGACGCTGGCATTTCTGATGATACCCGTAAGAGCCCGCCAATGTTCGATGGGGCGGGGGGACTGCCTGTACCAGAACTGGACGGCAAGGTCGGGAATGTCATTCCATCGGCCGGAGGATTTGTCGTTCTCATGCACATATGTGAAATAGGGCGTGTACCGCATGAATCCAAAAGCGGTGTCGGCAGGCACTTCGGCATAGCCTGCACCTATCAGAAGGTCACGCGCGGTTTTCACCATGGCATCCGGCGGGTGGGCGACCGGAACGCGTTCAAACAGAAATGTTCCCTTTCTCGTAAATACGGCAGCGGCTATCCCCAGGACCACGAACGCCAGGCAGGCCCAGGCGACCCACGGTTTTAGCCCGTCCTTGCTTCCGGAGGCGGCTACCATTTCCGGTGACGGGGTCTCTCCTGCCGCGATGGCGGCCGCGAGCGGATCACCTCCAGGGAGCGCGCCGGCAACGTGGGCCACGGAAGCCGGGCGTTGGCGCGGGTCCTTCTCGAGACAGCGGAGGATCACACGCTCGACGATCGGATCGATCTCCCGCGTAATCTCCGACGGGGCCGCCGGCGGCGCGCCCTCTTTCTTCGCCCGCAGCTCCGCCAATGATTTCGCTTCGAAAGCGCGGCGCCCCGTGTACAACTCGTAGAGCACGAGGCCGAGCGCGTAGATGTCGCTGCGCACTGAGGCGCCCTGGCCGGCAAACTGCTCCGGCGCCATGTAGGCGGGCGTGCCGGCAACCTCTCCTGCAGGTACCTCCTCGCCGGCGGCGACGGCCAGGCCGAAATCGGTGACGCGCACGCGGCCGCGGCCGTCGAGCATCACGTTGGCGGGCTTCAGGTCGCGGTGCAGCACACCCTTGTCGTGCGCCGCCGCGAGTCCCGCGCACAATTGCCGGGCAACATCGAGCGCCTTGGCGCCGTGCAGATTGCCGATGCGTTTCAGGAGCGACGCCAGATCCTCGCCGTCGATATATTCCATGGTGAGGAAGTGCCGGCCGTCGAGTTCGCCGATGTCGTAGACGCGGCAGATGTTGGGATGCGAGACCTGGCGGGCGATGCGCACCTCGGCATAGAAACGCTCGCGGCGCACCGGATCGTCGGCCAGAGCCTTGGGCAGGAACTTCAGGGCGACGGGCTGGCCGAGCTTGAGGTCATCGGCCCGGTAGACTTCACCCATGCCCCCCCGGCCGATCAATCCGATGATGCGATAGCGATCCTCGAGGACCATGCCCGGCGTGAAGCCGCCGACCGGGATCGTATCGGAAGAAACCAGGCGGCCGATGGGGGAAGCAACCGGCGGCGCCTGCGCAGCCGGAGCCATGGCGGTTGGCATCTGCGACGGCGAACCGACCGGGGCGGCGCAGGTCGGGCAGAATTTATTAGACGGCGACAATTCTCCAGCGCAGGAAGGGCATTGCATGGCGTTTCTCCCAGGGTGCTACTTTTTCACTTCCTTCAGCAGCGCCGGCCAGTTGACGATGACCGTCAGCGGCTGCGAGGCGCCATGCTCCGGCACGGCACGCACCAGGAAGCGCTGGCCATCGAGGGTGTCATACGGGCTATAGCCGGTGTCCACCGCGGGCAGCGGGAACAGCTCGCGCGGGGCGGATGGCTCCAGGAAGTTCCCTGTCATTTTCAGGTCGACCACCATCAGCTTGAAATCCGGCGATACGTAGAACAGTTCGCGCCCGCCCGCGCCCCACTGCGGATATCTGCCGCCACCCTTGGAAATCAGCGTCCCGCCGCGCGGCTGCGGAAAAGAATCAATGTAGACCTCATATTGTCCGGATTCGTCCGATTGATAGGCCACCCGGCCCGGATTATCCTCGGGCGAGAAGCGGCCCAACCACTCGTTGTATGGTGTGTGCAGATAGGGCCACGGTTTGACGTCAGCCGCAACTCCTCCTTCTGGCGTCATAGGCAGCACCCAAAGGTCCCGCTGGGTGCCGGGATCGACTTCAAAGTACAGGACATAACGTCCGTCGCCGGACCAGTCTGAGGCATATTGCACGTTCGGCGATCGGGTGAGGCGTTGTTCGGCTGCCCCTCCGCCGGAGTCCTTACGAAACAGGTTCTTCGTGGGATAACGGTGGAACACGATCGTGCGGGTGTCGGGAGACCAGACGGGAAATATGGAGATGCTCGTGTTTGAGGTGAACGGGGTGGAAACGCCTCGCACCACCTCCAGCAGCCAGATGCTGTCACCATTGGGTTGGGCCTTCATGACCGCAATGCGGCGACCGTCGGGCGAAAGCCGGAATGTACCGTACTCCCCCGGTTCGCCGATCGCGCGCAGGGTCTTTCCTGTGCGGTCGATCGACGCAAACTGGGCAAGTGTGTTGTAGGCACTGTACAACAACAGCCCGCCGGCCGAGGCCGCGACATTCATCTGTGTGGACCCCCACGTACTCGTCACGGGATCGGCAATCGGATGAGGCTCTCCGACGAGCTTGAGTGTGGCGAGGTCGAAGTCCTGCGCTATGAGCGTCGCACCGCGCAGCCACAGCAGGCAGCCCCTGCCGTCAGCTCCCGAGGCGTACAGCCCATTTGCATTGGCAGGCACCAGCCGCACGCCCTCGGCGGGTTTGGCGAGCGATGCTGCATAGACGCCTTGGATTTCAGCCTTGTCGCTCTGGACCCAGTACAGGAAGCGACCACCGGGAAGCTCCTGCGGCCAGCGATGGGCGGCCTCGCCCCGCGCTGTGTCGAGGATCGTCAGCGCTGATGGGGTACCGCCCGCGTCAGGGATCTGGAACAAGCCGGCCGCCGTTGTTCCAAACAGGATGCGGTGGTCGCTCGTCCATGCCCCACCCCGTGGTGAGGCCACGTTACAGATCGGCAACGGCGCTCCGCCGGTGATCTCAACTCGCCGCAACTTGTTGTTTGTGAAAAAGGCGATGGACTTGTTGTCCGGAGACCAGAAGGGATAGGCAGCGGCTTCCGTATCAGGCAGCAGCCGCGCGGGCGAGCCATCCAGCGGCCTGATCCACAGCCCGGTCTTCCCGTTGACGGAAGCGACGCAGGCGGCGGCCTTGCCGTCAGGCGAGAGTGCAATACCGCCGAGGTTGGAGCCAAAAATCAACTGGCCCCCTTCTGGCGGATTCACTGAGAGATGGATCGCGCGTTCCTCAACTGGGGGCGCCTGGCGGAGGTACGACACCGTCAAAGCGCCAAGGGAGACGAGAGCAACCGCTGTGGCCACGGCGGCTGCGGCGATCCAGCGCCAGGGACGCGAGCGCGCCGGAAGCGGCAGCGCTTCGCCGCCGGGCGATGTCGACCATTGCAGCGCGCGCTTCAAATCGAGCGCGGACTGGAATCTCCGATCGGGGTCTTTCGCCAGACAGGTTCGGATGACGCGGTCGAGCGGCGGAGTGACATCCAGCGGCGCGGGCTCCCGCTCCAGAATCGCGGCAATCACGCCCGCCGCGCTCTCTCCTTGAAACGCCCGAGAGCCCGTGAGCAACTCGTAGAGCACGCAGCCGAAGCTGAATAAATCACTGCGCGCGTCCACTTCCTTGCCCTGCAACTGCTCCGGCGACATGTACTGCAGCGTCCCGACAATCTGCCCCTGGCCCGTCAGCGCCTTGGTGAGCGTGGCGCCGGCTTCCTCGAGAGGCGCGGCCTTGTTCTTCGCCAGGCCGAAATCGAGCAGTTTGATACCCGATCTTGTGACCAGGATGTTCGCGGGCTTGAGATCGCGATGGGTGATGCCCTTCCGGTGCGCGGCATCCAGCGCGTCGAGAATCTGGCCGGCGTATTCGACCGCCTTCCCGATTGGCAGCGGACCCTTCAGAGGGGCGCCTTCGACATATTCCATCACCAGGTAGTCGGGGCCGACGTCGTAAAGCTGGCAGATGTTGGAGTGGTTGAGCTGCGCGATGGCCCGGGCTTCGCGCTCGAAGCGGTCGCTGAACCGCGCCGCGGACACTTTGATCGCAACCTCGCGGCCAAGCCGCGGATCGCGGGCGCGGTACACCTCGCCCATGCCGCCCGCGCCAAGCGGCGCCATGATCTGATAGGGTCCCAGGTACGTTCCGAAAGAAAGGGGCAATACCGCGCCTCAGCAGACATCGTTCGGTGGAACAAGCTCTGCTACCACCGTCAACCTATGACATGCAATTTGGAAATCCCGAGTCGTGGGTGAGATTATACCTGTTCCTTCAGTCCAGTCAAAGCCTCATAGCTATTCAAAATCAGGAACCTGAGGATCGGGAAGGAGGTCTGACGAGCGGAGGCCGCCGTGCGCCGAAAAATGGGGACGCAAGCTTTTTCGCGGCATCAAACTTACTTTAATCCCGGCCGAGGAATCAGAATCGGTTCGCCTCCGCATTCTCCTTAATGTGTTGCAACCAGTCTGTTGGATTGCTAGGATATGCCAATGAGTTCCTCACAAACATCGGTGTTTGATTTGAGCGTCTCGGAGAAGCTGCAGCTTCTGGAAGATCTCTGGGACGATATCGCCTCCGATCCCACTGCCGTGCCAATGTACGATTGGCAAATAGAAGAGTTGGACCGGCGCAAACAAAACCTGCTCAAGAGACCGGGCTCCGCCCTCTCGTGGGACGAAGTCCAGCATAGGGTTCGCGCTCGCCATGGCCGTTGAGCTGATCTTTGCTCCCGAGGTGGAGCAGGACCTCAGAGAGGCCTTCGACTGGTATCAGGAACGTCGGCCCGGTTTGGGGGAGGAATTCTTGACTTGTGTCGATGCCTGCATCCAAGCTATCTGTCGCAACCCCGAAATACAGACTCTGATCTACAAGGATTATCGGAGAGGTTTGCTCCGACGATTTCCTTACTCGGTTTTTTACGAATCTTCCGGCAACACCGTGACCGTGTATTGCATCTTCCACAATTCCCAGGATCCGGATAAATGGCGTCGGCGACTGCTTTGACCAGGGCCTGTCTTCCACTTGGGAACTGGGATGCTTGTCGATTTGGAAAATCCTATTCCCCAGGGGCGGTATAACCGGATACCGAATCTGCCAGTTGCATGGTCAGGCTGATCCTGGGCCGGGATTTTCCATCAGTCTTCGAGGGCGGCGCGGCCGAAGAGAGGCTGGCCTCCCAGGGACGTATGAAATGCGTACACTGCCAGGCCGAGCAGCAGGGCCAGCCCCGCAAGCCCGATTCCCGAATGCCAGGCCGACAGGTTCGTGGTGATCGGAAATCCACCGAAGATAATCAAATACAGCAAAAACGACGTGTACGCCAGGAGACCATAACGGAACATAACGAACAGCTCGCGCCCGCCCGCACCCCACTGCGGAAATCTGCCGCCACCCTTTGAAATCAGCGTCCCGCCACGCGGCTGCTGAAACGAGTCGATGTAAACTTCATTTTGTCCAGATTTGTCCGACTGATATGCCACCCAACGCGGGGGTTGCTCGGGCGAGAAACGGCCTGCCCACTCATTATTAGGCGTACGTAAATAGGGCCGAGCTTTGGCGCCGGCTGCAGCTCTTCCTTCCGGCATCATTGGCAGAACCCAAAGTTCCCGCTTGGCGCCGGGAGCGATTTCCCCATACAGAATCCAACGTCCGTCGAGGGACCAGTCTGTGGCAAATTGCACGTTCGGCGAGTCAGTGAGGCGTTGGTCGGCGCCCGCTCCGCCAGCGTCCTTACGAAACAGGTTCCGCGAGGGGAACCGATAGTACACGATCGTCCGGCCGTCGGGAGACCAGACGGGGTACCCGGAGATGCTCGGATTTGAGGTGAACGGGGTCGAAACACCGCGCTCCACCTCCAGCAGCCAGATACTGTCACTGCCGGGTCGGTTCTCACAGGCCGCAACGTAGTGCTCGTCGGGCGAGAGCCGGAACGAACTGTATTCTCCCGGTTCGCCTATCGTACCCAGCGGCTTTCCCGTCTTACGGTCGATCCAGGTAAACTGCGCAAGCGTGTTGAAGGCACTGAACAGCAACAACCCGCCTGTCGAAGCCGCGACATTCATCTGGGTGGATCCCCCCGTGCTCACCGGATCAGCAACCTGATGAGGCTCTCCGGTGAGCTTGAATGTGGCGAGGTCAAGCTCCTGCGCCACAAGTGTCGCACCGCGCAGCCACAGCAGGTAGCCCCTGCCATTACCGCCCGCCGCATACAGCCCATTTGCGTCTGCAGACACCAGCCGCACTCCCTCGATGGGCCTGGCGAGCGAAGCCGCATAAATGCCTTGGGTTTCAGCCTTGTCGCTCTGGACCCAGTACAAGAAGCGCCCGCCGGGAAGCACCTGCGGCCAGCGATGGGCGGCCTCGCCCCGTGATGTGTCGAGGATCGTCAGCGGTGACGGCGTTCCGCTCAAGTCAGGGACCTCGAACAAGCCGGCCGCCAGTGATCCAAACAGGATGCGGTGGTCGCTCGTCCATGCCCCACCGCGTGGGGAGGCCGCGTCGCAAATCGGCAACGGCGCTCCGCCGCTGATATCAACTCGCCGCAACTTACTGCTCGCGAAAAAAGCGATGGACCTGCTGTCCGGGGACCAGAAAGGAAAGGCAGCACTTTCGGTTCCGGGAAGCAGATGCGCGGGCGTGCCATCCAGCGGCCCGACCCACAGCCCGGTGATGCCATTGCGAGAGGCGACGAAAGCAGCATTCCTACCGTCGGGCGACAGCGCGATACCGCCCCTGTCGACTCCAAGAAGGAACTGGCTCCCTTCGGGTGGATTGAGCGAGAGAAGAATGGTGGTTTCGTCGACCGGTGCCCGGCGGAAGTACGACACTGCCAAACCGCTGATGATGCCAAGCACGAGCGTGGCGGCCAAAGCGAGCGCAATCCAGAGCATGAGGCGTGAGCGCGCCGGAAGCGGCTGTGCTTCGGCGCCGGACGATGTCGACCATTGCAGCGTGCGCTTCAAATCGAGCGCGGTCTGGAATCGCTGGTCGGGGTCTTTCGCGAGACAGGTCCGAATAACGCGGTCCAGCGGCGGAGTGACGTCCAGCGGCGCGGGCTCGCGCTCCAGAATCGCGGCAATCACGCTGGCCGCACTCGCCCCGTCGAATGCCCGGGAGCCCGTGAGCATTTCGTAGAGCACGCAGCCGAAGCTGAACAGGTCGCTGCGCGCGTCCACTTCCTTCCCCTGCAACTGCTCCGGCGACATGTACTGCAGCGTCCCGACAATCTGCCCCTGGCCCGTCAGCGCCTTGGTGAGCGTGGCGCCGGCTTCCTCGAGAGGCGCGGCCTTGTGCTTCGCCAGGCCGAAATCGAGCAGTTTGATACCCGATTTTGTGACCAGGATGTTCGCGGGCTTGAGATCGCGATGCGTGATGCCCTTCCGGTGCGCGGCATCCAGCGCGTCGAGGATCTGGCCGGCGTATTCGACGGCCTTCCCGACGGGCAGCGGACCCTTCAGGGGAACGCCTTCGACATATTCCATCACCAGGTAGTCGGGACCGACGTCATAAAGCTAGCAGATGTTGGAATGGTTGAGCTGCGCGATGGCCCGGGCTTCGCGCTCGAAGCGATCGCTGAACCGGGCCGCGGACACCTTGATGGCGACCTCGCGGCCAAGCCGCGGATCGCGTGCTCGATACACCTCGCCCATGCCACCGGCGCCGAGCGGGGCGATTATTTCGTAGGGCCAAGCCGGGTGTTGGCAGTCAGTGACATGTTAGCGTACGCCGCCTTTCGCTAGGATCTGTTTCAGTTCTTCGGTCCAGTTGAGGACGATGCGCAGATTGCCGCCCTGTGCGTCGCGGCGCAACATGTAGAATCGGCCGTCCCGGGTGACGTCGTAATTCGCGATGGTAACGCCCATACCAAGGTCGTACTCGTCCTTGAAGAGCGCCTCGGCTTTGCCGATGACAGGCTCGTCCCGCGACCCATCGAACGGCACCGCCATCATGTGGGCGCCGTCACGATAGTAGATTTTCCGGCCGCCGGCGTCCCAGCGGGGCTGGATGCCCGAGCCTTCGGAAACCGTCCAACGGCGGTCGAGAGAGGGATACCGTCGAAGCAGGATTGCGGACTGGCCCGAGTCGATCGAGACGTACACCAGCCATCGTCGGTCCGGCGACAGCTGCGCACCCCCCTCGTAGGCCGAGGTCGAGATGAGCCGTCTCGGCTCGAAGGCGCCCCTGCTCGAGAGGAGAAACACGTCACCTACCGTCTGCGGCTGGATGCGGAGGACGAGGAACGTGTCCGGATCGGGCCCGTGACCCGAGGGATAGTCGTTGGCCAGCCCCGCCGGCACCTGGCCCTGCCGGGTACCGTCCGCGGAGGTCCAGACGGGCAGGCTGTATCGGCGAAAGAAGATCCGAGTGCCGTCCTGGTTCCAGATGGGGAAGCTGGTGCCGGGCGCCGTTGCCGCCAACCGCTCCCGCACGCCGGTTTTCAGGTTCCAAGCTTCGAGCTGGCTGTTGCCGGTTATAACCATGACGCGCCGGTCATCCGGCGAGACGCGAGGCATCGAGTAGGGGCCCGGAGGGAGGTCGAGAGCCACCGCGGAGCCGTCCTGGGCCACCTTGACGAGGCGCTTCGCCTGGAAGTTTTGCGGCACGAAGAGCAGGGTGCCGTTCGACGAGAGCCGCAGCGCCGTGGATCCGCCGATGGCTGTCATGAGCTGGCCGGGCGGGATGATCGATGTAACCGCGCCTTGCGCCTTGACGGCGGTCGCGTCGAAGGAGGTAGCCAGAACAGCTCCGTCGCGTGTGAAGAGAAGGTGCCCGGTGGGCGACCAGATCGGTGTTGTGGCCCGCTCGATCACGACGGTTCGGGGTCCCCCGTTGACCGACACCGCTTCGATGCGCTCGGTTCCCGGTTCCGAGGTGAGGCTCGAGAACAGCACCGTCCGGCCCCCCGGAAGCACAATCTGTCCCGCGTGCAGGACCTCGCGACGGGCGGCATCGAGCGTCGTCAGCGGGCGCGCGTCTCCGCCCCCGGGCGACACGATCCACAGGGCACTCGCGCGTGCGAAGACGACTCCGGAAGTCCCCCAGGCGATCCCGCTTCCCCCGTCAGCATCCGACGCGAGGATGCTCTTCTGGCCATCGACGAGCGAATAGGAGCTGAGCCTGCCGCTCTTGAGGATCGCGATGCTCGCGCTGTCCGGCGAGAACGCGCAGGCGGTTGCTTCGAGTTCGGGGATCTCGATTGTCTCCATGCTCTTGAGCCGGCGCACAAACACCGGGCGCAAGCCGTTCTTGACGCCGGCCGTCGCCACCAACTGTCCGTCCGGCGAGAGGGCGAACCCGCTTTCAGACGTGGGAACGGGCTCGATCTCCGGGGGAAACGCGATGTCGAAGTGTTGCACCTGGATCGCACCAGGGCCGCCAGTCCGTCTCCCTAGAAACACCCACTCCGCCATGAACACCGCGACGGCGATAATTGCCCACGGCAGGATGGATCTGAGCAGGCTCCGGCGCGATGCAGTGGCCGGCGAGGTAGTGTCGGCGAATCCACCGTTCTCGAAGGCGATCCGAGCTTCGCCGATCGCCTGAAGACGGTGCTTCAGGTCGCGATCGAGACACCGGCGCAGAAGGCGGTGTACCGGCGCCGGAGTTCCGGCGGGCAGCCGCGTCCAGTCGGGATCAGTCTTGAGAACCGCGGCCAGCGTGTCGCTGACGGTATCACCCTCGAAGAGCCGCGTGCCCGAGAGCATCTCGTAGAGGACCGCACCGAAGGCGCAGATGTCGGCGCGCTTGTCCACGGCCTTTCCGCGCGCCTGCTCGGGCGCCATGTACGCCGCCGTGCCGAGGATCATGCCCGCCTGCGTCGCGCGGGCGGACATCGTAGGCGTGTCCATCGGGTCCGCGCTCGACGTGCCGGCCGGATCCAGCGCTTTCGCGAGGCCGAAGTCGAGGACTTTCACCGTGCCGTCGCGGCGGACCTTGATATTGGCCGGCTTCAGGTCGCGGTGAATGATGCCCTGATCGTGCGCGGCCTCGAGCGCCTCGGCGATCTGCCTCGCAATCGGCAGCGCCTCGGCCGGCGGCATCGGGCCCGGCACAATCAGCACCGACAGGTCGTCCCCCTCGACCAGCTCCATCACGAGTGCGCGGCCGCCCGCGAACTCCTCGATGCCGTGAATCGTCGCGATGTTCGGATGGTTGAGCGCGGCAAGCGTCTGCGCTTCGCGGGTGAAGCGTGCGAGATGTTGAGCGTCATTCGCGAACAGCTCGGGCAACACTTTGACCGCCACGTCGCGGTTCAGCTTCGTGTCACGGGCGCGGTACACCTCGCCCATCCCGCCCGCGCCCAGCGGTTCCGTGATCTGATAGGGTCCCAGTAACGTTCCGGAAGAAAGGGGCAATACCTCACCTCAGCAGGCATCGTTCGAACGAGATAGAATGGGGACACAATAACCAGACACCAATTTCTGGCACCAATTTCCCGGGTTTTCCCCTATAGTGAGGGAAGCGGGTGAATCCATGGGCGATAAGGGATATCGGAAGGTGGACGACGAAGCGCTCCGGTCATTGCAGGCGATTGTGGGAGACAGGAGGGTGATCGTCGACCGCAGGGACTTGGAACGCTACGCCCATGATGAAGTTGTCGGGCTGCGCGCTGATCCCGAAGTGGCAGTCCTGGCGACCAGCGCGCAACAGGTCTCGGAGATCCTCAAGCTTGCCCAGAGGATGCGTATTCCGGTGACGCCGCGCGGTGCCGGGTGGGGCCTCAGCGGCGGCGCGGTCCCGGTCGCCGGAGGAATCGTCCTTTCGCTCGAAAAAATGGACCGGATCCTGGAAATCGACAAAGAGAACCTGATGATCACCGTGGAGCCGGGCGTGATCACGGGGAACATCCACCGTGCCGTAGAAGCCGAAGGGCTCTTCTACCCGCCCGACCCGGCAAGTCTCGACTCATGCTCCATTGGGGGAAACATTGCAGAGGGCGCAGGCGGCCCCAGGGCAGTCAAGTATGGCACGACCAAAGATTATGTCTGCGGGCTCGAAGCGGTACTGCCATCGGGCGATATAGTCCGGTCCGGCGGAAAGCTTGTCAAAAATGTAACGGGCTACAACCTGATTCAGCTGCTCGTCGGTTCGGAAGGCACCCTGGCAGTGGTCACGGAAATCATCCTTCGACTCCTGCCATTGCCGAAGGTTCAGGTGGATCTGCTCATTCCCTACCAAGACATCCAGAAAGCTGCGGATACGGTCTCTGACATCATTTTCCACAGGATCCTCCCCGCCGCGATCGAATTCATGGAGCGGGACAGCATGCTTGCCGTTGAACGGCTGATCGGGAAAGAGGTGCCGTACCGCGATGCCGCGGCCCTGCTCCTCATCCAGCTGGACGGCAATCTGCAGGAGGCTGTCGATGCCGAGTGCGAAATCGTGAGCAAAATCTGCCTGAGGCACGGTGCCGCGGACGGCCTGGTTGCGCAGGACAGGCCGACGAGGGATAGGCTCTGGGAAGCACGCCGGAAGATCATCGAGGCGCTCAAGCACGAAAGCCCGATCAACCACATGGAGGATGTGGTTGTCCCGCGTGCCCGCATACCGGTGTTGCTCAAGGGCATGCGGGAGCTTGCCGCGCGTCATGAGGTCCGGATTATCAGCTTCGGACATGCAGGGGACGGCAATGTGCATGTCAACGTGCTCAAGGACGCAATTTCTGAAGAACGATGGAAGGCCTTGCTCCCGCCGCTGCAGGAGGAGATCTATCATCTGGCACTGTCGCTGGGCGGCACCCTCACGGGCGAGCACGGCGTCGGGGCAACACGGCGCAATTTCCTCCCGCTGGCGGTCGATGCGCCGCAGATCGAGATTATGCGGCGGATCCGCGAAATCTTCGATCCGAACGAGATCCTGAATCCGGGCAAGATATTTCCGTTCAAACGGCGCGCCTGCTGAGGCTGTCGCGGAACCGGCCCCGGGAGAGCCGGTTCTGCGACAATCCCTTCAGGGCACTCCTGCATCCCCAGGCGCCAGCCAATTCAATTCCCATAGCTCCCCGCATTCGCCGCAAACATCAGCGCCCCACTTCAAGTCGTTGTATCGGGAGCGCACCTCGCCGCTTGGTCTCGGATGCAATTTTGTGTTGTTGGTGCGCTCCCGAAACAACTCTGGGACTTCGGGGGCGTCAGGGGAGATTTCACTTTTCCGAGTAGCGCGTTTTTCGTCCAGGTGCCTGGGACCGCGCGCGTCCCGCGCGCAAAGGCTTGGGATTGCTTAAGATGTTAGCAACCACGATGCGGTCACGTGATCCAGCTATTATTGTCTTGGTCTTACCTGGGTTGTTGCGCGCGGGACGCGCGCGGTCCCAGGGCGCGGTCCCAGGGGCCGTCCCCGGTCGGGGGGCAGTTTCCCCCTCGCAAATCACCTGCCTATATAGTCGGTTATCCGGACAAGTGGCCCTGAGTCACGCTGCCAAGAAACGACGTTCCGGTAGGTTGGCGAGCGCCGAAGAGGTGCGGCACTGAAACCGTGTGGATTGAAGTCGCCTCCGGCAACTTTTTTTCCGGTTCCGGCTTTCCTGCTTGCGGCGGAGACGATGGCACTGATACAAGGATTCCAGACAACAGCCAGGAGGAGGACACCGTGTTGAATCGGAGAACTTTCATGGAAACGTTCGGTGGGGCCGGATTGCTGGCCGCAGCCGGCGGCTTCGCATACCCTGCGGAAAAACGGCGTGTTTTCGTGCTCGAGAGCTATTATCTCAAGAGCGGGACGCAGCCGGCGCGCATCCACGAGTACATCGAGAAAGCGGCGCTGCCGGCGTTGAAAAAGATCTATACCGGGCCGCAGATCGTGCTCGATGCCCTGGTGGCCGCCCACATGCCGCAGGTGACGGTCATCATGGGATTCCAGTCGATCGAAGAGCTGTGGGCCGTGCGTGAGAAGGTGCTGGCCGACCAGGAACTCGCCAAATCCCTCGATCGGTGGGAGGACAACGCGGAAGCCCCGTATGAGCACTTTTCCACTGCGCTCCTCGAAGCCACGCCCTATTGCCCGGAAATCGCGGCCCCGACGCCGGCCCGGACCACTTCGCGGATCTTTGAGCTGCGGACGTACCACTCTCCGACCTGGAAGCAGCTGAAGGCCCTGCACGAACGCTTTGCCGGACCCGAAATCCAGATCTTCCGGCGCGTCGGTGTCCACCCGATTCTCTATTCGTCCACCGCAATCGGTCCGCAGATGCCAAACCTGACTTATGTCATTCCTTTCGAGGATCTGGCGGCGCGCGAGAGGGCCTGGAACGCTTTTTCGGCCGATCCGGAGTGGATCAAGGTTCGGAAGGAATCTGTCGACCGGCATGGCCAGATTTCGAGTGTCATCCAGATGTCGCTCTGGCGCGCCGCCGCTTTTTCCCCAATCCGCTGAGGGGGAGGAGAGCGCACCGGAACCGGCAAATCCCGGAAATGAAAATTCCCGGGGATCTCGCAATACTATCCGAACCGAGACAAATAACTGCGAATACGCAATCAAAATCAAAAACGCCACGGATTATGCAGATTCAAAATAGTTTTTAACCCGGATTGCGAAGTTGACGCCTCCCAGACGCCATTCTCAACCGCATGGATACTGGTTGAAATCCATTTTTCGAAAAAGCACTTTTGGGGCCGCGTGTCGATCCGCAATCGATGAACCCGGCCGGCGGCTGCCCCGTTTTGGAGTGCGGCGATTGACCGCCGCTTTTCCAGAGCGACCTGCTGCCGCACCGGGCGGCTTGCCGTCATTATCCATCGGGCCGCCTGGGAGCAAAGCCGGAAATCGGCTTGTGGAATTCCCGGCAGCAAGCTGCCTGATCCGGCAAGGATGCGATCGCCAAAGCGGGGATGAATTTCGCACTCCAAACGGCTTGCCGTACTTCAACTTCGTAATCCGGGTTTAAGTCCCTGAAGGTGGCCACAGCTCATCCGGAGCCGCGGGGGTACGTCACGCATCAGATATTCCAGGCGCTGCGCGAGGCAGCTCGCGATAACGGCGGCCTCGAGATCTTCTTTCATGCCGGACTGGATGAAAGCTGGCCTCCAAAAGAGTTCACCCACGACAACGCGATCTGGTCCACCGAGGGGAAGTTCATGCCGATATTCAGGGAATCCCGCGCTCCGACTTGGTGCCTGGTGATACTGTCCCCTCCGCATCTCAAACAATATCTACGAGATAGAATGGGGATGAGAATAGGGACAGAATAACCAGGCACCAATTGCTTCTAGCCCGCATTTCTCACCAGGTTTCGTAGCGAGGCGGCGCAGACGGGCATGGATGCAAGGCGCGCGACGGGAGGTCTCCGCAGGCGTACTTGACAGTACGTCGAGGAGACC
>Ga0315277_10000337_pt1 | contig 75933 bp, 67 predicted proteins | sample YL17G05_15_MG_FD_203695 | JGI IMG/M metagenome (GOLD analysis project Ga0315277, IMG submission 203695) | Sediment microbial communities from Yellowstone Lake, YNP, Wyoming, USA - YL17G05_15 | ecosystem: Environmental > Aquatic > Freshwater > Lake > Sediment | place: USA: Wyoming | collected...
CCCCAATCGCGACCCCCAATCGCGATTGATCGCAAAGGAGGTGGGGGGATGAAGAGCCGCAGTCTCGTCATCGCGTCCTTGTCTGTCGTCCTGGCCGTCCTTGTTTGTCCCGGCGCCGCGGCGGAAAACGGACGGAAGCTCAGCCTCGGCCTCGGCGCCGGCGGCGGTCCGGTGGGAGCACCCTCGTGGCCGTCCTGGCGGGCAGGCTTCGAAATGGGCCTCCGCTTCTGCGGTCATCTGGCCCTCGCCGCCGGCGTATCGTACGGCGCATTGTCCGTCTCGACGTCGTCCTCGGCCGGGTCGTATTCCGCAAGGGAGGACCAGACCTGGACGGCCCTTCCTGTCACCCTCGTCGCTCGATACGAGGCCCCGCTTTCCGACCGGGCGATCATCTCCCTCGGGGCCGGCGCCGGATACCATTCGTTCAGCCGGAAGATCGAATCCGAGACCAACGCCTACGGCACTCCGCTGAGCTCGTCCACGGAATCTTCGTTCCATGCCTGGGCCCCGCAAGCGGAGATCGGGCTAGAGATTCTGCTCGGCAAAGCCTTCTCCCTGACGGGAGGATTGAGATACGAATTCGGTATTGCCTCGCAAGAATCGACGGTCAACGGCATCAGCTCGGTCCAGGAGTTCAGCTTCGGGGGGCCGTCACTCGTCATCGGAGCGCGCGTCTACTTGTTCTGATCCCGGAAGAAGGACCGCCGTGAAGAAAAAGCTCATTTTCCCGGTCCTGGCCGCGGCCGTCCTGTCGATCTGCCTCTGGCCGCACGCGGCGTTCGACGAGAACAGCTTCGCCGTCCGCCGGGACCGCCTCCGGATCATGATCGGCGGTCAGGCCGTCCTGTATTCGGGGCGCGAGGAAACGATCGGTCTGGACAAGAATTTCTACTACCTGACCGGGCTCGCCGTCTCCGACGGCTTCCTGCTCCTCTCCAGCGAGTCCAGGGCGGACAAGCTCTTTCTCGATCCCGCGGCGAGCCCGATTTCGGGGGAGGACATCGTCCGGGCCTCGGGGATCGTCAACGCTTTTCCCCGTGATCTGATCGGCCTGTTCCTCGCGGCCGGCCTGGCGTTCGATCCGGATGTGTATTTTCCGTCGGTTTACCAGCCGTCGGACCCGGCCTACCTTTATCCGAGCTACCTCGTGATCGAACAGCTGCTCGCGGGAATGCCTTACGTCCGCAGGAACAACCTGGTTAGCCTCCTCGCCTCCCTCCGCATGGTCAAGGACGGGGCCGAGATCGGCCTGATCGCTCAAGCCTCCGACATCACGGGGCGCGGCCTCGTGGCTGGCGTGAGCGCGCTTCGGCCGGGGATGCTCGAATCGGACCTTCAGGAGGTGATCGAGGAGACATTCCGGAGCCTGGGCGCTCCGAGGACGAGCTTCCCCTCGATCGTCGGCTCGGGCCCCAATTCGCTCATCCTCCACTACGAGGAGAACACCCGCCGGATGAACGCCGGGGATGTCGTGGCCGTCGATGTGGGCGCCGAATTCGGCCGCTACGCCGGGGACATCACCCGGACCCTGCCCGTTTCGGGGGTCTTCACGCCCCGGCAGCGCGAAGTCTATGAGGTCGTTCTCGAATGCCAGCGCCGGGTCATCGAAGCCTGCCGGCCGGGGGTCACGCTGGCCAATCTGAACACGATCGCCACGACCTGCGCCGCGGAGTACGGATACGGGGCTTTCGTCAATTTCGCCGACTGGCGGCATACGACCTGCCATTCGCTCGGCCTGGACGTCCACGATCCCTTCCTCAGCTACATCCCCCTGTCCCCCGGCATGGTCATTACCGTCGAGCCCGGAATCTATCTTCCGGCCGAGAATCTGGGCGTCCGCATCGAGGACGATGTCCTGATCACGAGCGGAGCTCCCGTCATCCTTTCGAGCGTCGTTCCCCGAACCCCGGATGCGATCGAGGCGCTGATGACCGGCTTCAATCAAGAAGACGGAAAGAAGGGGCGGGACGGGGGGAACTCATCTGCGGGACGGCGGTTCGAGCGCCGGAATCCGTAGCGGCGCGAGGTCCGTCGGATCAGGACGCCGGACGCTTCTCCAGGATGAGCCGGCCGGCGCGGAAATCCATGTGGACGCGGTAAGGCCAGAGGAGCGGGTTGCCGAGGAGTCCTGCCGCGTAGCGGCCTCCGATCATGTTCAGCTCGTCCATCCGGAATTCGTGGGCGCTCTGCCCGTCGAAAACGAGAGGGCCGAGGACGATCGACAGGCCATCGATCCGGTTGACGGTTTGGGCCCCCTGGGCCCCCCGGATGCCCGCGCGGACGATCCGGGCCGGATCAAGCTTCGGCTTGATGTGCTCCCCGAAAAAAGCGGCGTCGACGAGATTCGTGGCCGCCGCCGAATCCAGGATGTACAGGGCCGGGGGCGCGCCGGCCAGGGAGGCTTCGACGACGGTCTGGTCGAAGAGATAAAGCGGGACGTCGGCCGCGACCGCCGCCCGGTCGATATGGGCGTGGAGCAGCTCGGGCCGGTCGGATATTCACCTTTCCCGTTGATCCGGATGGAGATCATGCGGATGCGAACGAGGCGCTCTTCGTCGGCGAGGAGCGGAACGGCGAGCCGGTCGAAGCGGCCTTCCATCTGGAAAAGGCGCTTTCCGGCCAACTCCCGGACCTGGTTGAAACCGTTCGTGAACAAAGAGGGGAGAAGTCCGGATTCACGGCCGTAGCGTTCAACGGCTATTCCGGTACCGAATTGGGGCGGCGAGGAAGGCGTTGCTGGCGAGATAGCCGAGCGTCAGGGCCGGGCCGACTACGACCGCGCCGGTCAGCCGAAGCCCGATCATCCCCAGGGCGAACGTTGCCGTCGTCGCGGCAAGCTGGATAGCGACCGCGACACTGATCGGAGCCGTGCGGTTCGCCCGAACCAGGACCCCGCGTTGGAAGGAGAGCACGGCTTCGAGGAACGGGAGCAGAACGAGCAGAATGCCGGGCAGGACGGCAAACGCGGTAAGGTCCGGAGACAACCCGGACACAGTCCGGTACCAGATCGAGCCGAGCGGGGTGAGAACAACCGCGCCCAGGCCGAGGGAAGCGATGATCCCGAGCCGTGTGGAGAAGCGCCGAAGCGGACCGCGGTTCGCGCCCTCGTCGCCCCGGCAGGCGATCACGACTTCCTGGATGGCGATGCCGGCCGTGCGGAAAATGAAAGCGAGTCCGACGATGACCGGAAGGACGGCCAGGGATTCGAGGGGCATCCGGCCGCGGGCCAGGAAGAACGTGGTCAAGGGATTGATGAAGAAGGAAAGGAACGAGGTCAGGGCGAGCGGCGAGTAGAATTTCATAACGGAGGCCCGGGTCATGCTCCGGCCGAAGGCGCATGCTTCGGCGGGCTGGGCGCGGAGGGTCCGGATCGAACCCCGGGCCATGGCCCGGCTCGCCAAGCCCTCGGCGATGACGCCGGCTCCGAGCGCCCCCGTGCCGACGCTGGCGCCGGGGAGTTTCGCTACGAGGGCCAGGACCAGTCCAGTCACGGCCATCGTCGCCAGACGGATCACGGTGCCCCAGGTCACGGCCTGAGGCTTGTGATCGCGGATCAGGATCCCCTGGTAGAACCGGCGGAAGCCGATGGCCGCCGGCCAGAGGAGGAGAAAGACGATCGACCGGCCGGCGATGGCCGCGACGTCTGCGGTCAGCCCGACGCCCCGGCGGGCGACAAAGTCGAAGACGGGCGGGAAGATCAGGACGGCCATGATCACTGTCACGATACCGTTCAGGGCGTAGGAAAAACGTCTCAGCTTCCGGTAAGCGATCCCATCCCGGACTAGGGCGTTCGAGGCCGAGAGCATCATGATGATCGGCGATTCAACGATCCAGGCCAGGGCGGTGGCCACGCCGAAAGCGGCCAGGTTTTCCTTGGCGGCGGGGAGGCGCGCTATAACCGCGGCCAGGAACGGCCCTTCGGCGGCCATCATGAGCCAGGTCGCCTCGAGGGGCAGCCAGAAGCTCAGGATGCGGCGTGAGGTCGGCGGCGGGACCATCTCTGTCGGAGAATCTATTGGGTTCATGGAAAACGCGCTAGGATACCATGTCCGGCGTTTCCCGGCAACCTCAGGCGGCGTTAGTTTCGGCTAGTTTCGGTGACAGTTGTCTGAATACACTTATCTCCTAACGAAAATCCGGACGAATTAAGTGTATTGAGATGACTGTCACCGAAATTCTCTTATCGGACCGTGATCTCGTAGAGCGCGACGCTGAGCGGCGGAAGGGTCAGCGCCCTCCCGAGCGGGGCGTTCGGCGTTTCCCGGACGGTCACGCCCGGTTCCTTGCCCGGGACGTTGCAGGCCATTTCGTCCGCTCCCGTGACGAGGTACAGGTTGGCCGTTCCCGGCAGCCGCGCCCCTTTGATCGAGAGCGGGAGGCTCTGAGCCGTCTTCATCGGATTGACCACGGCCACGGTCAGGACCTTCTTCGAGGCGTCCCGCCAGGCCGCGGCGACGTCGAGCGGCTGGGGCGATCCGCCGACCTTCACCGGGATCGTCCCGTAATGGTTCCGGTACAGCTCGAGGACGACGCCGGTGCTGTCCAAAACGGCCGCCGTCTTCGACGTCTTGATCGCCCCGATGACGTTCACGGTCTGGGCGTAATTGGCCATGAAGATGATGTCGCTCTGACGGAAATATTCGTGCAGGCCTTCCGCGACGCCCAGGGCGTCCTTGAGGAAATACTGGGTCCCCAGCTCGCCATAAACATGCGGGCCGTACCAGTAGTTCCACTCGTCCAGGGCAACGGGGATGAGCTTGCCCTTGAGGGCCGGGATGGTCTGCTGGTATCTGCGGTGGGCGTCGGCGATCCGTTTCACCTGGCGCGGGGCGAGGTTGGCGTGGCTGAGCGTGCCGGGCTGGGTCTGGACGTAGAAATGCTCGCTCATGTAATCCATGAACTCCGCCGAGTTGGCCAGCATCCCTTCGCTCCACGGGCCGACCTCGCCGACGGCGATGAGCTTGATCGCGGGATCCTTGGCCCTCATGGCTAGGGCGAAGCGGTTGTGCCGCTTCCAGTAGTCTTCGAGGGGCATGCTCCCGAGCTGCCAGTTCCCGTACATCTCGTTCCCGATGGACCACCACTTCACGCCCCACGGCGCGGAATGCCCGTTCTTGGCCCGAATCTTCCCCATCGGCGTTTCGGGCCCGCCGTTCGTGTACTCGACCTCGTCGGCGGCCATGGTCTCATTCCCCTGACCGCTGTTCACGGCGATATACGGCTCCGTCTTGATGAGCTCGCACAGCCGCATGAATTCGTGGATGCCGACGTCGTTGTGCTCGACCCCCTGCCAGGCCGGATTCTTGCGCGGCGGGCGGCGGTCGGGATCGCCCAGGCCGTCATGCCAGTCGTAGCCGCTGACGAAATTCCCGCCCGGCCAGCGATAGACGGGGGAATCGAGCCGCCGGAGCAGCTCGAGGACGTCGGGCCGGAATCCTTCGACGTTGTCCGCGGGCATGAGAGAGACCGTCCCGACGCGGAAAGCCTCGCTGCCCGTCCCGGCGATTTCGAGCTTCGCCGCGTCGCTCGTGCTCCCCGCGGCGAACGCGAGCGGCACGGTCCGGTAATCGCCGCCGAGCTCGTCGATCGTGACCGCGGCCCGGTCGCCGGGGGCCGCCCCCCAAATCAGGCTGACGCGGAGAGGCGCGGCGCCGGGATCGCCGGCGACGACGATCCTGCCGACGTATTTCTTGCCGGCGATGACGGCGAGCCCGTCCTGGACGATCCCGCCCGGCTCGCCCTTGCCGGTCAGCCGGATTTCGGGCGCGTGGACGCCGACGTAGGGCAGGATCGGGTTCATCCGGACATTGCGGGCGTTCCCCACGGCTTTCCACGGCGATTCCTTGGCCCCGACGTCGTAGAAGAATTTCCGGTCCTCGAGCATCTCGGCCCAGATTCCCTGGTAGATGCAGCGGCCGAGGTGTTCGATGAACTGTCCGTAAATATATTTGGAGATCGGAGTGAACGACGTCGAGGCGTCAATCGCCGCCTGCGGCTTGATCGGGCGGGAGGAGAGGAGCGTGAGCTCGACGTCATCGAACCAGGCCGTTCCCGTTGCCCGGCCGAAGCCGTCGAAGAGGCAGTTGAGGGCGATCGAATCCACGGCCTCCAGGTCGAATTCCGCCTGGACCCGGGTCCAGTCGCGGGTGCCGCTCACGGCGGGGGTCATGATGTCGAGGCCGTGGAGGTTGAAGAGGGCGCCCTTGGACGTTCCCGGAACGAGGTTCTCGACCCGGATGAAACCGCTGATCCGGTATTTCGAATACGGCTTGACCGGGACGACGATCTGGAAGCCGGCGTCGGCTCCCGTCTGGGAGGAGATCCGGATGCTGCGCTTGCCGCTGTGGGCGACGGACTCGTCGACGGCGAAGGCGGCCCGGGCCCCGAAGTTGGCCGTCCGCCAGCCCTTCGGCCATTGTCCCTCGACGTCCTCGAACGACGCGTTGGGAATCAGGTTCGCCAACGCTTTCGCCGCCGGCTTCTGCAACGCCTTGGCCGGGGCGACCTTCAGCCCTGCGCCGGCCGCAGAAGGCATGTCCCCCGCCCTCAAAACAACCGCCGCCGAGATGATGGCCGCGGTCAGAACCGCTTTCCCCAACGCCGTCTTGTCCCCGATCATGCTCGTCCTCCCTTCCTCTCTCCCGTCATCCGCCCCTTGCGCGCCGGTCGTCCCGCCCTCGTTCAGGACCGCCAGGGATCGCCCGTCCGCTCCAGCCAGGGCCGGAGCTCCTCCGCGAGCAGGCGCTTCGCCAGGCCGGGCTCCCGGCCGGCGATGTCGTTCATCTGGTATGGATCGGCCTCATTGTCGAACAGGACGGTTTGGGGATCTCGCCCCTCCGCCCGTCGAAGGACAAACGTGTAGCGGTCCGTCCGCACGCCGCGGGCCCCGGCTTTCGGATCGTTCACGGGAACCCGGAGATAGAGCTGGGATGACGGGCGGTTCCCCTTCCCGGTCCGGAACAGCCAGGAAAAATCGGTTCCTTCGACGCCGCGCGGGATGTCCGCCCCGAACCCCATCAACCCGAGGAGCGTCGGCATCATGTCCGGCACGGAGATCAGGGCTCCCTCCCGCCGCGGCCGGATGCGTCCCTGCCAGCGGACAAGCAGGGGCACCCGCATCGACTCCTCGTACGGATTGTTCTTGGAGATCTCGTCGTGGAGGCCGAGGCAATTGCCATGGTCGGACGTGAAGACGACGATGGTCTCCTCCGTCAGCCCGGATTCTTCGAGGACGGCGAGGATGCGGCCGAACTGCTCGTCCACGCCGGTGATCATGGCATAGTAGCCCCGGATGTTGTTCCGGTAGTAATCCCCCCAGCGCGTTCCCGCGGCCGGGATGTTCGGTCTCCGGACGAGATCCTCGAGGGGGACGGTTCCGTACATGTCGAGATACCGCCGGGGGACCTGGTCATAGGGCATGTGGGGCGGATTCATCGAAACGACCAGGGCGAAGGGCTTGCGGGGATCGCGATACCGTCCCCCTTCGTTGCGAATATAGCGAGCCGCCAGATCGGCTTCGTGCTCGGGCCCCCACTGATCGACGTAGGCAAAGCCGTCTCGCGGGGCGTCGGTCGACCAGTACATCGGGCGGAGATGCTGGTCATATGTGCCGTAGGCCAGCCAGAAGTCGAAGCCGTGGCGCCGCTCCGGCGGCGTCCACTCGTTCCAGGCGGGCTCGGCCCGATTGTTCGAGCAGTCGATATAAGGCTTGCGGGGAGCGTCGAGGTGCCACTTGCCGATATAGCCGAGGCTGTATCCCTTGTCCTTGAGCACGTCCGAGAGACACCGTTCCCCCGCCCGGAACTCGAGCCCGCGCCGGCCGGCCTCACTTGTCAGGTTCTCAGTGACCCCGTTGCGGAACGGGTACTTGCCGGACCAGAGCATGGCCCGGTAGGGGCTGCAGATGGGGTAGTTGACCGCGGCCTGGGTGAAAACAACCGACTCCCGGGCGAAGCGGTCCAGGACGGGAGTGCGGACGGGCTCGCCGCCCAGGAAGCCCATGGCCTGGCCCCGCATCTGATCGGGGAAAACGAAGACGAGATTGGGCGGGGAAGACGGCGGCTCCGGGGGACGGGCGAACGCCCGGACGCCGCGGAGCGCCGACGATCCGGCGGCCGCAGCGAATCCGGTCGCCAGCGCTCCGGAGAGGAACCGCCGGCGGGAGATCATCGGACCTTCCATTCCTGGATCCCGGCGCTGAATTTGGCTGGCAGCTGGATCTCGAGCCGCAGCCCCGTCGTTTCGACCGGCGCGAACTTGACCGTGTTATAAGCGTCCTTGACGGTCCCGTACGCGTCCGCCGTCTTCACCGGAACCCACTGCCCGCCCGTCTTGACGAACGCCTTCCACGAGGCGGGCACGCGGCACTCGCCCTCGCCGGTGTCGTCGAACCAATAGACCGACGTCTCGGAAATCGCTACGGGCTTGCCGAAATCATATTCGACCCACTCCGCCGTCCCCTTCTTCGGCCACCAGTGGAGATACCCATGATCGTGATCGTTCGAGTTCGCCGGCTCGAACTGGTCGTGGATGGCCGCGACGCCCTTTCCGCCCGCGGAACATGTGACTCTAGCTTGGGATGCGATCGTCGGCTCGGGCGTCACCCGGGCTTTGTCCTTGTCCCGGGCGAGCCAGACCGCCATCTCGCCCTTGCCCCGGTGGGCCCAGGAATAATACGGGATGAGGGTGAGCTTCTGGTTTTCGCTCACGACCCGGCCGCCCTTCGCCCGGTAAGCGGTGGCCTCACCGATGACCGCGACGATTCCGTTCAGAAGGTCGGTCCGCGGCTCGGCCTTGAGCGGCGTCCGGTCGTCCAGGACGAGCGAGCTGGGCAGCCCGGCGTTGTCGGGCCACTCGGTGCAATAGACGAGCGGCCCGCGTTCGATGGCGGTCAGCCCGATGTCGGCCTTGACCTTCTCGTTGGCCAGGATCCGCTGGACAGGCATCGGGAAATGGACCTCGACGACGTCGCCTCTCCTCCAATCGCGCGAGATCATGACATAGCTCTTGTCGATCGCGAGCGGCACGGCTTTCCCGTTGACCTTGATCGACGGCTTTTCCTTCATCTCTCCGGCATAACGATAGAGATCGCCGGGGATCGGCCGTCCCAGCGCCCAGCCCGGGATGCGGACCATGAGCGTGAGTGTCCCGGGATTCTCGGGGTCTACGGCGATCTTGACGTCGCCCGACCAGGGGTAGTCTGTCGTCTGGATGAAGACAACCTTGCCGCCCGGGGTCTCGACCTCGGCCGAACCCTGGGCGTAAAGGTTGATGAAGACCTTGCCGTCCGCGACGCCGTACATGAATCCGCCCATCTGGGCGATGAAGCGGGCGACATTCGGCGGGCAGCAGGCGCAGGTGAACCAGGGCGTGCGCTCATGCTGGCCGTGCGAGGCGAGCGGATTGGGATAGAAGAACAGGTCTCCGCTCATCCCCGCGCCCGAGAGGAAGGCGTTGTAGGCGGCCCGCTCGAAGAGGTCCATGTAGGTTCCATCGGCATGGTAAAGGGCCATCCGCCAGTTCCACAGGGCCAGGGCGATCGTGGCGCATGTCTCGGCGTAGCCGCTCGGGTTCGGCAGGTCGTAGGCCGGGCCGAAGCCCTCGATCCCGCCCGCGGCGCCGATGCCGCCGGTGAGATAAAGCTTTTTCGTCACGACGTCGTTCCAGATCTTGTCGAGCGCGGTGATGTAGCGGGTTTCGCCGGTCAGGGCCGCCACGTCCACCATTCCGGAATAGAGATAGGCCGCCCGGACGGCATGCCCGACGGCCTCGTCCTGTTCGACGACCGGCTTATGGTCCTGGGCGTACGATCCGTAGAGCTTGTGTCCGGCCGCGTTCCCGCGCTGGTCGATGAAGAACTTGGCCAGGTCCAGGTACTTCCGCTCGCCGGTCGTTCTGTAGAGCTTGACCAGGCCGATCTCGATCTCTTCGTGGCCGGGCGGAAGCTTGAGCTGACCGGGCGCGGGGCCGAAGGTCTTGAGGATCAGCTCGGCATTCTTGAAGGCCACGTTCAGGAGCGTTTTCTTCCCCGTCGCCGTAAAATAAGCCACGGCCGCCTCGTACATGTGGCCGGGGCAATAGAGCTCGTGGCTGTCTTGGAGGTTGACCCAGCGCTCGGGGCCCGACATCCGCGGCGGCGCCTTGGGGTTGATCGTTCGCGCGGTGTAGAGATATCCGTCGGGTTCCTGCGCGGCGGCGATCTTCCCGATCCAGACATCGATCTTCTTTTCGAGCTCGGGATCGGGATTGAGCATCAGGACGTAGGCCGCGGCCTCGATGACCTTGTAAACATCGGAATCGTCGAAGGCGTAGGCGGACTGGAGCTTCCCCCCGGTCGCGCCCTTGAGCGCGGCGGCGGCCAGCTCGAAGTTCCTGATCCGGCCGGTGTCCTCGCATTCCTTCATCTCATGGGCGATGGTGACTTTGATGTCCACGTCCTGGCGGATGCCCCAGAAGCCGCCGTTGAGCCTGACGGCGGTCATGGGCACGGCCTGGACGGCGTAATCCCGAGAAGGCGCGGAGGCACCTGACGATGGGAAGAGGAACGATCCCGCGATCAGGATCGGGGCGATCGAGCGGACAGTGGTGGTCATCCTCATGATCCGAACCTCCTGATGGGGCGATTTTATCATACAAGCCGGGCGGAAAATGATTGACTCCATATTTCTTAGTCGCCCGGCTAGTTGTGCGTCTCGCAAATTCCTGTATAAGCTCACAGCCTTGAGAGACGCACAACGTCCGGGGGAGTTTGAGGGGGAATGGACCGATTCCCCCTCAGGGGGTCAGCGAAGCGCCGAGGGGGGAGCTTGACTCCCCCCTGGAAGTGTCCCGTCTCTAAGATTAATCATAGTAAAGGAAATAACGAGACGGGACACTTGTACTCGGGGAGCAGTAAGGATCATGCAAAATATATGCTGCTCCCCGTAGTATAATACGCCCTCATCATGGAAGTTCCCGCGGCGGAATCCCGCCCCCGATTCAACCTCGGCCACGTGTGGCTCATCTCGGCCGTGGCAGCGATGGGCGGGCTTCTCTTCGGCTACGATTGGGTCGTCATCGGCGGGGCCAAGCCGTTCTTCGAGCCGTTCTTCGGGCTCGCGAACGAGGCCGTCCGAGGCTGGGCGATGAGCTGCGCCCTGGTCGGCTGCCTCGCCGGGGCGCTCTTCACGGGCGGGTTGAGCGACCGTTTCGGCCGGAAAAGGCTCCTCATCGCCGCCGCCCTTCTCTTCGCCGCGTCCTCCGTCCTCACCGGCTGGGCGCCGTCTTTCGCCCTGTTCGTCGCCTTCCGCATCCTCGGCGGGGTAGCCATCGGCATGGCCTCGAACCTCTCCCCCGTCTATATCGCCGAAGTCTCCCCGGCCCATCTTCGGGGCCGGCTCGTGACCCTCAATCAACTGACCATCGTCATCGGGATCCTCGCCGCCCAGATCGCCAACTGGCTCATCGCCCGGCCCGTCCCGGAGGGAGCCGGGGCCGAGCTCGTCCGGGCCTCCTGGAACGGGACGTTCGGCTGGCGCTGGATGTTCACGGCCGTAGCCGTCCCGGCGCTCCTCTTTTTCGCCGGAGCGCTCTTCATTCCCGAGAGCCCGCGCTGGCTGGTCAAGAACGGCAGGCCCGAGAGGGCCCGCCGCGTCCTGGCCCGGATCGGCGGGGCCGCCTACGGCGATGCTGAAACCGCCGCGATCCAGGGTACGATTTCCCGCGAAGAAACCGGCCGCGTCCGGTTTGGCGACCTCATCGAGCCGCGGATGCGGAAAATCCTCTTCATCGGCGTCGTCCTCGCCGTCCTCCAGCAGTGGAGCGGCATCAACGTCATCTTCAACTACGCCGAAGAAGTGTTCCGGGCTGCCGGCTATGGGGTCAGCTCGATCCTGTTCAACATCGTCATCACCGGGGCCGTGAACCTCGTCTTCACGATCATCGCCCTCCGGACCGTAGACCGCTTCGGCCGCCGCATCCTCATGCTGGTCGGATGCGCCGGGATCGCCCTCTTCCACGCCCTGATCGGCCTGGGATATTTCTTCCACCTCAAGGGCCCGGCGGTCATGGTCTGCGTCCTGGCCACGATCGCCTGTTACGCTTTCTCCCTGGCCCCCATCACTTGGGTCCTGATCTCGGAGATCTTCCCCAACCGCATCCGCGGCGCCGCGGTCTCGGTGGCCACGTCCGCCCTCTGGACGGCCTGTTTCGTCCTGACCTACACCTTTCCCCTCTTGAACGGGGCGCTCGGCCCGGCTCTCACCTTCTGGCTCTATTCGGCGATCTGCCTGGCCGGGTTCGTTTTCATCAAGCTTCGGGTTCCCGAGACGAAGGGTAAGAGCCTCGAGGTGATCGAACGCCAGCTCGTGGATTGAAACAAAGCAGGAGATCGAATGAAGCCAAAGCTGTGGTCGAGCGTTATTCCCATCGTTCTTCTCCTGGCGGCGGGCGCCGCAGACTCCTCGTCCTCTTCCCCTCCCGCCGCGCCGGCGGCACCCGTGACACTCGTCGGTCCGCCGAACGAACCCGCCCGCGTCGAGTTCGCCGACGGCCGGTTGTCGCTCCTCTACGCCGGGAAAGCCATCTTCGAAGCTTCTCTGGCCGGAGATCCCGCGCGGGCGACGTTTCGGACCGAGGTTTATCGCGACGGAGACAGGATCGAGCAGGTCGTTCTGCTTTTCGGGACCGGGCGCGATCCGCTCCAGCTCCAAGGGACGGTTCGCGCGAGCGAGGAGGCCTTCCCCTGCGAGGCCGACCGCCGCGACCGGCGCGGGGCCGGACCGGTCATCGTCCGGCACGTTTCGGGGATGAGCCGCAGCCTCCTCAACCGGGCGGTCTATGACCGGAGGTCCGATTGGGTCGTGTCCGTGGACGCCGGTCCGGCGGCAACCGTCCTTCCGGCCGAGCTTGGCCCGGCCGGCCGGTCGTTCTCCCTCCAAGCGCAGGGCAATGAGATCGTCCTCCGTTTCCGGCCGCGCTTCTATCAGAAACACCGCGGCCTTCCCTTTTTCGAGCCGTGGACCTATCGGCCCTGGCCGGGTTCGGTCGCCGGCTGGATCTCCTGGTTCGCCTTCTATGACGCCGTGACCGAAGAGGACATCGTCGAAACGGCCGAGGTCTTCTCCGAGGTCCTCGGCCCGTTCGGCTATCAGATCTTCCAGATCGATGACGGATACCAGCGCGGCACCGGCGCCCCCGAGAACTGGCTCGTTCCGAATGAAAAGTTCCCCCGCGGACTCAAATTCCTGGCCGATTTTCTCAAGGGCAAAGGGCTCACGCCCGGGCTGTGGACGGCGGCGACGGTCGCGGACAAAAAGTTCGTCGACGCCCATCCTCAATGGTTCGTCCGCGGCGCGGACGGCGCGCCGGCCCGGGGAAACTGGATCAGCTACTCCCTCGACGCTTCGATCCCCGAGGCTCTCGACGCCGTCCTCCGGCCCCTTTATCGCGGGTTGATGGATCAGGGCTGGCGATACATCAAGCTCGACGCCCTGCGCCACCTGCGCTATGAGGGCTACAACGCGAACCGGAGTCACTTCGAGCGGACGAAGAAGGACCTTGTCGCGACCTACCGGAATTACGTCCGGACCGTCCGGGACGTCATCGGCCGGGAGACGTTCCTCCTCGGCTGCTGGGGCATCCGGCCCGAGCTCACCGGGCTCATCGACGCCTGCCGTATCGGCGACGACGGCTTCTCCACCGCCGGCCTCTCCCAATACAATTCCTTCAACAACGTCGTCTGGCGGAACGACCCCGACCATATCGAGCTCAACGAGGACGGCTGGCGCTCGACCCTCGTCACGACGCTGACGGGATCGCTCTTCATGCTGACGGACAAACCCGCCCTTTACCGGACCGCGGCGGTCGAGCCGGCCCGGCGGACGGTCCCGGTGCTCGACACGCGGCCGGGCCAGATCTACGACGTCGACCCCTCGCGGTCGGAGCTCCTCCGGCGCGCCGACTCCGAGGTCAGCGGGAGCGGCCCGCGCCCCTTCGACGGCGGATACACTCCGGCCTGTTTCCTCTACGCGCTCGAGATCGACCGGTCCTTCGAAAACTGGACCGTCCTCGGCCGGACGGGAGGAGACGACCAGGAGATCCGCTTCGCCGACCTGGGCCTCGACCCCGGACGCGAATACTACGTCTTCGAATTCTGGTCGAAGCGCCTCCTGGGGAGCTTCAGCGGATCGTTCCGGCCCGGGCCGATCGACCCGAAATACCGCTCCCAGGCTTTCTGCATCAGGGAGCGCCGGGGCGTTCCCCAGGTCATCGCCACAAGCCGCCATGTCACGTGCGGCGGACCGGACCTTGTCGAATCGTCTTGGACCGGAGCGGCGCTCACCGGACGAAGCCTGACCGTGAAAGGCGATCCGTATATCCTTTATCTGACCAAACCCATGGGCTGGACCTACGAAGGCCTGGATGCCCGCGGGGCCAGGCTTGCGCGGACCGAACGCGCGGGGCGGCTCCTCCGCCTCACCCTGACGCCGGAGGCCGGAGGCGAGATCTCCTGGACGGCCCGGTACGCCGCCGCTTCCTCCGGGGGCTGGTAATCCGGGCCTTTTTAGGGAATAATATGATGAGCAAGGAGGCCGATATGACCCCATCGATCCGCCGTTCTATCATTGCCGTTTGCGGACTCCTGGCTATCGCCGCCCTCAGCGGATCGCTCCTGGCCCAGGCCGAATACCGCGGCCGCATGTTCGTCGGGGGAGGGCCCAACCGCGCGTCGGTCGCCAACGTCAAGATCGTCGTGGACGGCCTCACGTCGGCCGAAGAGGTCGGCCGCTACCAGCAGCTCCTCGCCGCCGGCGATATCGAAGGTTTCTACGAAACCTTCCACACTCTGAAAAAAGGCTCTCTTCAGTTCACGGGAGGGCTCGGATTGAAAATCGATCTCTACGCCGCCTCCGAGGTCCAGACCGAGAAAGGAGCGAGGCTCCTCATGGCCGCCGATTCGCGGAGCCTCGAAACCGGGATCGGCAAGCGGACTCACGGGAGCTACCTCTTTCTCGTCATCCTGCTCGACATCGATGCCAAGGGAAACGGCGACGGCCAGCTCTACGAGGACGGCAAGATCGCCTTCTCCCCGACCGGGGAGCTGATCCTGCAATCATATGTCACCACCCCCAAAGAGATCGTCAACGTTAAGAAAACTAAGTGACCGCGTTTGAGGAGAGTACCATGAAGAATCACCGATCATTTTTGAAAGGGACCCGGGGCATCATCCTTCTTCTCGCCGTCTTCGTCGCGGCGGGCGGCGCGGCCGTCAAGGCCGTCTCCCCGCAAGAGGCGGTGACCCTGGCCTACCAGTTCCCCGAAGGGCGCGCTCTCAAATATAAGACTTCGGGCACACAGATCCAGAACATGGAGATCATGGGCCAGGCGATGACGACCGAGAGCGTCTCGACCACGGACTTCACCGTCAAGGGCAAGGGAATGAAGGACGGGAACCTCGTCCTCGGCGTGACGATCGACGCCGCCAAGGCCGACGTCTCCTCGCCCCAGGGCAACATGTCTCCGGACATGAGCGTGATCGTGGGCAAGAGCTTCGACATGATCGTCTCCCGGCTGGGCAAGGAGATCGACGTGAGCGGCGCCGAGGCGATCAAATACGACATGCCCACTGGCGGAAGCCGCGACGTCAGCTCGGGCTTCCAGGCCTTCTTCTCCGACGTCCCCGACAAGCCGGTCAAGATCGGCGACACCTGGCCCTCCGAGGACACGATCGTCCAGAAGGAAGGCGCGGGCGAAACCCGGCTTCACTTTACGAACCAGAACACCTTCGACGGGATCGAGACCGTGGACGGCTATGAGTGCGCCCGGATCAAGGTCGCGGTCAAGGGGACCATCACGGGCAACCTGGATCAGCAGGGCGTCGGCATCTCCATCGACATGAAGATGGACGGGACCGACACCTGGTACTTCGCCATCAAAGAGGGGATCTACGTCAAGTCGGACATGAAGGCCAGCCTCGGCGGAGTCGTCGCCGTAGGCGAGCCCGCCAACATGACCATCCCCGTGACCGGGGAGACGCGTCAGTCGGCCAGCCTGGTCAAGAAGTAAGCGCGTCCAGAGCAGAGTGACCGGCCGAAAAGTTGTGCGTCTCGGTTAGCCTTTCGTGACCGATTGTCGTGGGGGACGCACAACATCCGGGGGAGCTTGAGGGGGGATGGATTGATCCATGAGACGGGGCACTTGGCGGTTCGCCCTCCGGGCGGCCGCCGTTTTCGCCGCGATCCTGGCCGCGGTTTCCATCTTCCTTCTCATCGTCGGCCTGACGCTGCCCGACGTTTCCGGCCTCAAGACCCGGAATCCCGCTTCGACGTCGCTCATGAGGCAGCGCGAAGCCGCGGCAAAGGCGGCCGGACGGGCGTCGGCGGCGCGCCCGGAGTGGATCGCCTTCGAACGGATCCCGGACCTGCTCAAGAAGGCCGTTCTCGTCAGCGAGGACGCTTCCTTCTACGAACACAAGGGCATCGATTTCGTCGAGCTCAAGGCCGCGATCAAGCAGGACCTCAAAGAGAAACGGCTCGTCCGCGGGGCGAGCACGATCACCCAGCAGCTGGCCAAGAACGTGTACCTTTCGACGGACCGGACGTTCTGGAGGAAGCTCAAGGAGGTCTGGCTCGCCCGGCGGCTTGAAAAGACCCTCCCCAAGAACCGGATCTTCGCCCTCTATCTCAACCTGATCGAGTTCGGCCCCGGTGTGTTCGGCGTCCAGTCCGCCGCCCGGCACTGGTTCGGCAAGGACGCGGCCGATTTGACGCTCGAGGAGAGCGTCCGGCTCGCGGCGATCATCCCCCGGCCCCTCCGCTCGGACCCGCGGGCGAACGACGCCTGGATGAAGTTCAAGGGACGCTGGATCGCCGATACCCTCAAGGCCGTCGGCGCGATCGGCCCGGACGAGCACGACGCGCTCGTCGGATCCTTCCAATAAATTTTAGTGAGCTTATGGGCAATTCTTAAAATTCTCCCGGCGAAGGGATCGGCCATAAGCGAACATCAGGAGGTGGGGTCCCCGCAGATTAAGCGGGGCGGAACCCGCGGGGGGTTCCGACCGTGAGCGTTGGCCAATCCCGGAGCCTTTCACTTCAGCTCTTTAAGGGGCCGGAAATCGATGTCGGGCCGGGTGTACGTGTTCGTGCCGGCGACGACATCCCCGCCCGGCTTGGCCCAGTAGAAATTGTGACCGGCTTCAACTTTCCAGGTCGCGCCGGTCTCGGGGTCCGTCACGTCCGTGACGCCCAGGATATAATTCGAGAACTTGCGGTTGATGTTGTCCATCACGCCCTGCCGGGTCCAGTAGGTGTCGCTGATGATCTTCGAGATCTCCTGGCTCGTCTGCGAAACGATCCTGGACACGTTCGCCGTCAGCTGCTGCTGGGAGGCCAGCCACTGGGGATTCCAGCGGATGCTCTCGAACATGTGGGCGAAGACCGACTGGGCGAATTCGGCCTGGGATTCCGGGCTCGTGTAGACAAGGAGCGTGTCCACGTTCCAGTTCCCACCCTGCATTGACGGCATGTACACGACTTGGGTCAGGGCCAGTCCGAATCCCACATACGGCTCACCGTCGCGCCGGAACCGGAAGGCCGCTTCCCCGGCGTGCCGTGTGAACTGGACGCCGGCGGATTGCAGGCCGGCATAAATGCGGTTGAAATCGGCGACGATGTCCGGCCGGTCGGCTTGGCTGACGAACTCGAATTGCTCCACGCGGGGCCGGTAGTTTTGAAGCAGATATTCGCTCAGGAATTGGCCGCCGGGCAAATATCTTTTCACCAGATTCCGGACTCCGTAGCCCGGCGAATACCAGGACCCTTCCCGGAACCCGGTCATAGTGAGCATCGGGCTGGGGAGGGCGAAAGCGGGGACGCCGGGATCGTTAAATTGGATGATGATCTTCTGATCGGGCGAAACCGTCTGGATGGCGTGAACGACATCCACGGACGCGCGCCGGTTCGTCCCGCCCTGGGTCTGCCAGCCCTGGGGGACGTCGAGGGTGAAGGCCTGCTCGGCCGGATCGGAGAAGGCGACGTACTTGACGCGGGGCACGGCCACGCCTCTGCCTTCTTCGGGTTCGCCGAACCGGAACGATTCGAGCATCGCCAGGAGCTTGCCCCGGTTCTTCTCGAAGGAATCGGCCTTCCCGGCCGCGACATAGAGGACCCCGCTCCGCTCGTAGATGGAGCAGAGGGCCAACCCTGAATACGCCGCGCCATCCTTCCGGAATCCGAATTTGACCGCCCATTCATCCGGTTGGGCCCGAAGACGCCGCTTTGTCCCGACCGCCGCTTCGGTGAAGAACTTGGACAGCTGGACCAGATTCCGGTCGAGCCACGCGTCCGCCGGCATCGGCTCCCTCAAGAAGAACGGATAAACCAATAGAAAGGCCGGCTCCGCGGCCGCCTCGGGCGAGGAGACGACGATGAAGCTCTTGTCCACAACCTCCGCCCGCCAGCCTTCGGGATGTTTCAGGGAAAATCCGTCCGGATAGCGTCTCTCCTTCAGGCCACCCCCTCCCGGCGAACAGGCGGCCAGAAGCAGGAGCGCGGGCAGGGCGAACAGGAGCTTGCCGATCGATCCCTTGACGTTCATCGTGTGCAAATCCTTTCGAGACGCCTCTAAGATTCCGTTTCTAAATTCTCTACCTCTCCTTCCTCTCCTATTACTCGGAGAGGACTGTCGGTAGGCGTCTCTCCTGCTGGTCGGCGACGGGATCGCCCATAAGCGAACATCAGGACGCCTTCCGAACTTCAATTGAAGTTCATCTACCTCACCTACCGCCCCTAAGACTCGGGGCGGACTGCTGGAGGGCGTCCCTCCTGCTGGAACGTTGGGCGATCCCGAAGCCACTATCACCATAATTACTTGATCACGACCGGGACGGCGCCGACGGTCCAGCCTTGCCGTCCGCGGATGACCGCTTTCTTCGTGAGCTTCTTCCCGCCGGCCTCAAGGGTCACGACATACTCGCCCGGCTCGGCCCACCGGCTGCCGCCCCTTAAGCCGCGCTGCCCTCCGGCCGGATCCTGCGGCCGCGGGGCGCGCATGTCCCACAGGACCGTCCCGATCCCAGCCTCGGGCTTTCCGGTCAATTCACGGTAGACGGTCCCGAACGGATCAGTGATCGTGACCTTGACCGGCCCCACGGGTTTGTCCTTCAAGTAGTAGCGGATCGCCGCCGCGTTCGGCTCGTTGGGCGTGAAGAGAGGCGTGTCGCCGAGAAGCCGGTAGTTGCCGATCCCGCCGTAAACGCGCTGGGTCCGCGGTTCGATGTTGAAGAGAAAGACGTCCTGGCCGAGCATTTCAGGGTTCATTTCCTGGAGGGGGGCGATGTCGGTGACATAGAGTCCGCGCCCGTAGGTCCCGACGACGAGATCGTTCTCGCGCGGGTGGATGACCAGGTCCGTGACCTTGACCCAGGGCATGTTCTGTTTGAAGGGGAGCCAGGCTTTTCCGCCGTCGATCGTCACGTAGACGCCCTGCTCCGTTCCGGCGAAGAGAAGGTTCGCGTTCTTCCGGTCCTGGACGACGACATTCACGGGCTTATCGGCGGGGAGGTTGCCCATGACCGGGACCCACGTCTCGCCGAAGTCGGCAGTCTTGAACAGGATCGGCTTGAATTCGTCCAAGCGCCAGCCCGTCTTGACCACAAAGCACGTCCCGGCGTCGTGGGGCGAGGGGAAGACGCGGCTCACCCAGTAATTCGCCGGAGCGCCCGCCGAGTCAAGGCTGGCCGTCCGGTCGAGCCAGCTCGCGCCGCCGTCCTTGGTCACCTGGACCTTGCCGTCGTCGGCTCCGGCCCAGATGACGCCGGCCCGGGCCGGGGATTCCGCGAGCGTCGTCAGGGTGCAGTAGGAGATGTTCCCCTCGCCGTGGAGCTTGGCTTCCTCGTTCGTCGTCAGGTCGGGGCTGATCTCCTGCCAGCGGTCGCCCCGGTCGAGCGAGCGGAAGATGACCTGCGCTCCGGCATAGACGATCGCCGGATTGTGGGGCGAGAGGGCGATCGGCGGGGTCCAGTTGAAGCGAAGCACCGGGGCCCCGGCCGGCCGGCTCGGCCGGATGGACGTCTGGACGCCCGTCTTCTGGTCGAGGCGCCACATCGCCCCCATCTCGCGGCCGTTGTAGAGCCAGCGGCTGTCGGTGGGGTCGATCTGGTTGAACATCCCGTCGCCCCCCCCGACTGTCACCCAGTCGGAGGCGCTGATCTCGCCGGCCCAGCCGTTCGAGGGCCCCTTCCAGGAGTCGTGGTCCTGGAGGCCTCCGTAGATGTTGTAGGGGTCCTCCATGTCCACGCCGACGGCGTAGAACTCGGTCAGGGGAAGGTTGGAAAGATGGATGCTCGTCCGGCCCCGGTCATAGCTCACGTTGACCCCGCCGTCCGAGCCGAAGATGAGTCGGTTCGAATCCTGGGGGTCGATCCACATGCAGCGCCAATCGCCGAAGGCTTTGGGCATGACTCCGTCCGAAGGCCAGGTCAAACCTTTCCAGGTCTTGCCACCGTCGGTCGTGCTGGCCAGCGACTGGCCGGTGATATAGACCGTATTGGCGTGGTTCGGGTCGACTTTGAGCTCGTTGAAGGAGTACGGGGCCTTGTTGAGCGCGGCTTCGTAGCCGGCGTTCACCTTGCGCCAGTTCCGCCCGCCGTCGTCCGTCCGGTAGACTTCGTTGCCCATGGTCTGCGGACCGGGCTCGGTCCCGCGCTTCTTGGCCAGGTCGATCTCCTGCTGCGTCGGCGGCCGGCGGTTGCCGTTTTCAACCACGGCGTAAAGCGTGCCGGGGCTCTTCTGGAGCACATCGAGGCCGATGCGGCCGATCCGTCCGGTCGGGAGCCCGCCGCCGAGCCGGGCCCAATTCCTCCCCCCGTCCGTCGTCTTGTAGATCGCGCTCTCGGGTCCGCCCAGCTCGTAATGCCACGGCAGGCGGACCTTGTCGTACATGGCCGCGTAGAGCCTATTCGGATCGGATTTGACCATGACGAGATCGACGGCCCCGATCTTCTCGTTGATATAGAGGACCTTCCGCCAGGATTTCCCGCCGTCCGTGGTCTTGAATACGCCCCGTTCCGCGTTCGTCGAGAAGAGGTGCCCCAGGACCGCCACATAGACCGTGTCCGGGTCGGCCGGATGGACGGCCAGCCTGGCGATATGGTGCGAATCGCGAAGGCCCATGTTCGTCCAGGTCTTGCCCGCGTCGGTGGACTTGTAGATCCCGTCGCCGGAGTTCGAGGACCGGGCGCAATACGCTTCGCCCGTCCCGACCCAGACGATTCTCGGGTTGGAAGGAGCGACGGCGATGGCGCCGATCGAGAGCTTGGGCTGGGCGTCGAAGACCGGCTCGAAGGTGACGCCGTTGTTCGTCGTCTTCCACACGCCGCCGTTCCGCGTCCCGACGTAGAGCGTGTAGAGATGGTCCCGCGGCGGCGAATCGGGGACCGCGAACGAGGTCACCCAGGAGCCGGCGCGATACGGTCCGAGGGCCCGGAACGTGAATCCCTTGAGCAGGGACTCGTCGAACATCGTCTGGCCCGGGGCGGTTCCGGCAAGGACGAGAAGGACGGCAAGGACGGACAGACTCGCGATGCGGCGGATGGATGGAGCGATCATGATCCCTCCGGAATGAGCTTCCCGAACATCGGACGATGGATTCCTTATATCACAAGGAGCGAGAATGGCAAGTCTCCGGCCGTGGAGCGGCTCCCGGCGGCGATCGGCCGCGTATTGACAATCCATGCTCCTTCGTCCAAAATGGAATCCAGAAAGGGAAATCGAGCCTGTCGGAGCGGCGATCAAGGTCCTTTTTCCCGATTCCCGTTCAAGGAGGACCCCGTGACGGTTCAGGATGTTCTGAACGACAAAGGAAAGCGCGTCTGGACGATCTCCCCGGAGGCGAAAGTCATCGACGCCCTGAAGCTCATGTCCGACAAGGACATCGGGGGCATCGTCGTGACCGAGGGCGAGCGCCTCGTGGGGATCCTTACCGAGCGGGACTACGCTCGAAAGGTCATGCTCCGGGGAAAATCATCCCTGGACACTCCGGTGAAGGACATCATGACCTCGGGCGTCTATTACGTGGACCCGGAGACGACGACGCAGGAATGCCTGGCTCTGATGACCAAGAACCGCATCCGTCACCTGCCGGTCATCCGCGGCGGAAAGCTCCTCGGCATCGTTTCCATCGGCGACGTCGTCAAATCGGTGATTTCCCAGCAGAAGATCGCCCTCGACCACCTCGAGAGCTACATCACCGGAAAATACCTATAATCCGGCGATGAGCCCCTGGAGGACGCTCCCGGCAGCCTCCAGGACCGCGGGCATCCGCGCCCCCATCTCATCGCTCAAGCCTTCGCCCAGACGATAAAGGCTCCGCGCCTCGATCCCGAGGATCTTGACGGTTCTCGGCATGTCCAGGCCCAGCGCCCTCCCGAGGGCCAGCGTCTGGGGAATGGAAATATAGTGGGGAGAGGGTCCCGGCACGTCGCGGATATCCGCTCCATCGAGAAGATGGATCCGCCCCGTGTCGGGATTCTCGCGGATAATCGTGTCGATAACGACGAGGGCGTCGTGGCCGGGGACGACGTCCAGGAGCGCCGCCCCCGAAAGAGGACATTCGACGAACGTGACGACGTGCCCCGCGCTCCACGGAGGCGATCCGGCCGCCCATGCCTCCCGGAGGCGCTTGACCGTCTCGAGCCCCACGCCGTCGTCTCCGTAGAGGTCGTTGCCCAGGCCGAGGACGAGGACCTTCATCCCGCAGCCGACCCATCCTCGGCCGGAAGCCGGACCGTGAAAACAGTCCCGGCGCCCAATGTGCTCTCGACGTCGATCCGGCCGTGGTGGGCTTCGACGATCTTCTTGGCGATGGCCAAACCCAGTCCCGATCCTTTCCGGACGCCGCCTTCCCGGGGCGAGGCTTGGAAGAACTGGTCGAAGACGCGCGGGACGTTCTGGGGGGCGATGCCGATGCCGGTGTCCCGGACCTCGACGACGACCCATCCGGGCTCGGCCGACATCCGGACGCCGACCCTTCCCTGCGGGCGATTGAACTTGATCGCGTTGCTCAGGAGGTTCGTGAAGACCTGCTCCAGGCTCTCCTCGTCGCCAAGGATCCGGACCTGCCCTCCGGACGGAGGGCCGGACCATTCCAGGCTCACCCCGGCCTCGCGGGCCGCGGGCGCCAGGAAGCCGATCAAACGGTCCAGGATCGCGGCCGGATCGACGGACCGGAATCTCCCGACGAGCAGGCCCTGGTCGATGCGGGCCAGGTCGAGCCAGTCGTTGATGAGGCCGAGAAGCCCGCGGACGCGCTCGCTCGCCTTGCGGATCATGTCCGTCCATCGGGCTTCGGGCTCCCCGGCGAGCCCGGCCAGGATGACCTCGAAATACTGCTGGATCGCGACGAGGGGGCTGCGGAGCTGGTGAGAGACCATGGTGATGAAGTGTTCCTCGAGCGCCTTTTTCTCCCTCTTCAGGGTTTCGGTCTCGCGGGCGAGGCGCCGGCGGTCGAGGGCCCTTCCCAGGACGATGCGCAGCTCCTCCGGCGTGAACGGCTTGGGCAGGAAATCGAAGGCGCCCGCTTTCATGGCTTCCACGGCCGAGTCGATGGTCGCGTAGCCGGTGATGACGACGGCGACGATCCCCGGGTCGATCTCGGGCAGCCGCCGCAGGACCTCGAAGCCGCTGAGCCCCGGCATCTTGAGGTCGACGATGACGGCATCGGGACGGAGGTCCTCGATCTTCGCCAGGCCGGAGGTCCCGTCCACGGCCGTCTCCACCCGCCAGCGGTTCCGGAGCAGGATCTGGGAGCAGGAATCCCGCATCGCCTCTTCGTCGTCGATGACGAGGATCAGAGGAGCGTTCTCCGTCATGGCGGGGTCCTTTCGTTCGCGGCGTCCGCCGCGGAGCCTACTTGGCCAGGAACTTTTCGATCCGGGCCAGCAGGACCTTGGGATCGACCGGTTTGTCGATATAGTCGTCGGGTCCGGTCAGCCCCTGGTCCTCGCCCTTGAACCCGAAGCGCGATCCGGCGATCCGGCGGACGGCCGAAACGAAGATGATCGGGGTCATCCGCACGGCCGCGAATTTCTCCGCGTTCCGGATGGCGTGGCAGAGCGAATAGCCGTCGAACAGGCTGTCCATCATGATGTCCAGCAGGATCAGGTCCGGCCGCTCGGACAGGATCCGCTGGGTCGCCTCCTCGATGTTCGCCGCGGTGACGACGTCGTAGGAGGCCGATTCGAGGATCGTCGTCATCGCCTCGCGAAAGTCGGCGTCGTCGTCGACGACGAGAAGCTTCGCCCGGGTCGTTTTCATGTTTCTTCCCTCCCATGCATGCCGTATTTTTTCATCTTCGCCCAAAGCGTCTTTCGGTCGATGCCCAGGATCGCGGCCGTCCGGCCCCGGTTCCCGTTCTGGTCCCGGAGGACGGCCTCGATGTAATCCTTCTCCACGCCGGCCAGGGGTTTGAACTTCCCGCCCGACCAGGCGAACGCCGGAATGCCCATGCTGATCCCGTGGCTCATCAGGTCGTCCACCTCCAGGGTGCGGCCTCGGGCGAGGACGATCGCCCGCTCGATCGTGCTGTCCAGCTCCCGGATGTTGCCCGGCCAGTCGTATTCCGTCAGGACGAGCATGGCCCGGGTCGAGACCGAGGTGACGGGCTTGCCCGACCGCGCGCCGTAAACCTTCAGGAAATGCTCGACGAGGAGCGGGATGTCCTCTTTGCGCTCGCGAAGGGGCGGCAGGCGGATCGGGATGACGTTCAGCCGGTAGAAGAGATCCTCGCGAAACGCGCCCTGATTGACCGCCTGGACGAGACCGGCTCCGGAAGCGGCGATGAACCTGACGTCCATCGGACGCGGCTTGCCGCCGATCCGGGCCGAGCAGCCCGTTTCAACCGCGCGCAGGAGCTCGCCCTGGAGCCGGAGGCCGAGCCGCGAGACCTCGTCCAGGAAGAGCGTCCCCCCATTGGCGAGCTCCAAGCGGCCGGGACGGGCTTCCACGGAGCCGGGGCGCGCCCCCCGGACGGACCCGAACAGATCCGCTTCGAGCGAAGGCTCCGCCAGGGCGCCGCAATCGGCCAGGACGAACGGCCCGGCCGCGCGGCGGCTCCGGGCATGGATCTCCCGGGCGACGAGCGTCTTGCCCGTTCCGCTTTCCCCGGTCAGGAGCACGGCCGAATAGGCCTGCGCGGCGCGCGCGACAAGGTCGAGGACGCTCCGCATGGCTTTGCCCTGACCGATGACCGGATCGAAGTCGTCGCGGGCCCCGGCCGCGCCGCGAAGGCGCAGATTCTCCAGGACGAGAGTCCGGTTGGCCGCCGCCTTACCGGCCGAAATCCGGAGCTCGTCGGGGGTGAAGGGCTTGGTCAGATAATCGAACGCCCCGAGCTTAACCGCTTCGACCGCGGATTCGATCGTCCCGTAGCCGGTGATGATGATGACGGGGGTCTCCGAGCCGGTCTCCCTCATCTGCTTCAAAACAGCGAATCCCTCCATGTCCGGCAGACGGAGATCGAGGAAAACGGCGGCGAACGTCTCGCCGGCGAACACGGACAGGGCTTCGCGGCCGGAGGCGGCGGTCCGGACGATGTATCCGTCCCCGTCCAGGGCCTGAGCCATGCCGTCCCGCAGGGAAGCCTCGTCGTCGACGATGAGGATGGGGAGATCGCGGATCATGAGCTTTTTCTCTGGAGCGGCAGGCGGACCGTGAACACGGCCCCGCGGCCTGCTTCGCTCGAGACCTCGATCGAACCCTGATGCTTGCGCACGATCCCGTAGCTGATGGCCAGTCCGAGGCCGGTCCCCTTGCCGACCTCCTTCGTCGTGAAGAAGGGCTCGAACAGCCTGGCCTTTTCTTCCTCCTTGATCCCGTGGCCCGTGTCGGCGACATCGATGACGAGTTCTCCCCGGCCGGAATCGGCGGCCACCCGGAGGGACAAGGTCCCCCGGCCGTCCATCGCCTCCGCCGCGTTCAGGATGAGATTCATGAAGACCTGCTGGAGCTGGGAGGAGTCGGCGACCACCCGCGGGACGTCCGGAGCGTAGGACTTCTCGACCCGGATGTTCTGGAAGAGGGCCTGGTGTCCGGTAAAAGCCAGGCAGCTGTCCAGGACGGCCGGAACGTCCACCAGGGCCATTTCCGGATCCTTGGGCCGGGCGAAGTCCAGGAGGCCCTTGACGATGTCCTTGCAACGGGTCGTCTCCTTGACGATCTTCCGGAGATTCTCGTGGTGCGGACCGTTGGGCGGAGTGTCCTCGAGGACGAGATGGCTGTAGATGAGGATCCCGCCCAGGGGATTGTTGATCTCGTGGGCGATCCCGGCCGCCAGCTTGCCGATGGAGGCGAGCTTCTCGGACTGGACGAGGTGCTCCTGGATGTCCCGGAGCTCCCGAGTGCGTTCCTCGACCTTCCGCTCGAGCGTCGTCCCCCACTCGACGAGCTTGACGTTGGCCTCGCGGAGGTGTTCCGTCATTTCGTTGAAGGAATCGGCCAGGACTCCGATCTCGTCCCGGGAGCCCACCTCGACCTTGTGGGACAGGTCGCCCTTGGCGATCACCCGCGTCGCCTCGGCCATATCCCGGAGGGGCCGGACGATCCGGTTGGTCCAGAAGTACAAAGCGGCCAGGAGCAGGAGGATCCCCAGGGAGGAGATCAGGGTAAAGGTCAGGCTCACCCGGTTGGCGGTGTCCAGATACGGCCGTTCCAGCGTGCCGACGTACAGGATTCCGATGATCCGGCCGCCGATGTCGCGGATGGGCTCGTAGGCCGTGATGTACCAGTCGTTGACGACGAAGGCGCGGGCGATCCAGGGCCGCCCCTCGTCGAGGACCGCCTTCTTGACCTCGGCCATGAGCAGCGTCCCGACGGCCCGCTCGCCGCGTTCGTTCACGACGTTGGTGGAGACGCGCAGGTCGTTCTGAAAGATGGTCGCCGTTCCCGTTTCCCGGCCCTTGTACCGCTCGTCCTTGAAAACGACCCCTTTGATCCGGTCGACGATCTCCGTCGTCCGGTTGAGGAGGACCCCGCCGAAAAGGGCCCCCAGGAGGGTCTCGTCCTCGTCCAGGATCGGCGCCGCGGCCTTGAGCATCAGGCCGGAAGTCTCGCGTTCTCCCGCCGGGGGGGCGGCGAGCGGCGTCGGGATGAGGTCCATGGCCGCGCGCGCGGCAAGGTCGGCGCTTTCCTTGAGAAGCTCCTCCCGGGAAACGATCTGGGCCGCGGCGACGGTTTTCCCTCCGAGCGCCCGGCCGACGACCGCGTCGCCCGACTGATCGTCCCCCGGCGTCCCGGAGTCGCCCGTCCGGAGCAGGACGCGGCCCGCGCGGTCGACAAGCGTCAGGACATCCAAGCCGTTCTCGACCCGGACGCGGTGAAGATATCGGGACAGGACCTCCAGCCGCCGGGCTTTAAGGAAATCCCGCAGGCTCTCCCGGGCGGCCGTCAGCCGGACGACGTCCTTGACGCCCTCGAGCTTTCCATCGAAGACCATCCAAGCCGAGGCGAGATCATGGCGGACCTTTTCCTGGGCCTGGGAGAGGAGCGCCCCGCGGATCAGCCGTGATCCCGCGAAGAGGGACAGCAAGCCGCCCAGGACGAGCATGATGAGCGAGCTCATCATGAGCTTCCTTCGCAGGGAATACCGCGGCCTGCTCATGCCTCCTCCGCCCTGGTCCGGGTGCGGTTATTATACCAGAGAACGCCGCACCGCCCTCACCTCCGCAAGGTCCGGATGATCTCCCCCGAACGGTCATGAACGTTGATCGTCAGGGGCATCCCTCCGGGATAGGCGTGCGTTCCGCAGCCGTGGCAGGGATCATAGGGACGAAAGGCCATCTCGGCCATGTTCAGAAGGCCCTCCGAGACCACGCCTCCCTTGATGAACGCCTTGGCCGCCTTCTCGATCGACATGTTGATGGCCGCGGCGTTGCCGATCGTGGCCACGATCAGGTTGGCCGCGGTGATGAGGCCGCGCTCATCGGTCTTGTAATGATGGATCAAGACGCCCCGGGGCGCCTCGACGATGCCGACGCCCTCGGTCGGCGTCTCCGTGGGCAGCCGGCGGATGTCGGTCCCCGTGATGGCCGGGTCCTCGAGGAGCTCGACCATCCTCTCGGCCGCCTGGAGGGCTTCGATGAGCCTGGCCCAGTGGAACGCCAGCGTGTTGTGGACGGGCTTGCCGCCCAGGACCTCGTACATCCGGTCATGGTGGACCTGGGCCCGGGGCGTCTGCATGCCTTCGGCGGCGTTGAGCCGGGCGAGCGGCGCGACCCGGTAAACGCCGCTGTCGTTGCCCTCGACGAATCCCTTCCAGCCGACCTTTTTCAGGAACGGGAATTTGACGTATGTCCAGGGCTCGACATGCTCGGCGATATGGTCGAGATAATCGGCGGGCTTGAACTTGGCGAATTCCCGGCCGTCGGGATCGACCACCCGGAGGTCGCCGTCATAGAATTCGACCCGGTTGCGCGCGTCGACCAGGCCCATGTAATAGGTCTTGATCTTGTAGGCCTCGCCGACGACGACATCGACGTAGGTTTTGTTCTTGAGGACGACGTCGTTGAAGATCTGAAGGGCGAATTCGGCGAACTCGACGGACTCCCGGGCCGTGGCCAGGAACTTGACGCGGTGCTCCTCGTCCAGGCCTTTGGACAAGCCGCCGGGCAAGCCGCCGACGGGATGGATGGCCTTACCGCAGAGATAGGCCATGATCTCCCGAACATCCTCGCGGATCTTGATCACCTTGCCGCCGGTCACGAGGCCGACCTTGCCGATGACGCCGAGGATGTTACGCTCGGCCGCGGGCGCCTGCGGCCCGACAACGAAATCGGGGCCGCCGAGGAAGAAGAAATGGAGGGTGTGGTCCTCCATGAAGAAGGCGTTGTAGATGAGCTCGCGCAGCTTTCTCGCCGTGGGCGGCGGCTCGACATGGTACACGGCGTCGGCGGCCTTGGACGCGGCCATGTAATGGGCCGTCGGGCAGACGCCGCAGATCCTCGGGGTGATGCGGGCCATCTCCTCGACCGGACGGCCGACGGCAAACTGCTCGAAGCCGCGGAGCTCGGGGACCTGGAGATAGGCCCGCTCGACGTCCCCGCGGTCGTCGAGGAAGATCTCGATCTTGCCGTGGCCTTCGAGCCGGGTGATGGGATCGATGGTGATGCGTCGGGTCATCGGACCGCCTCCATTTTTTTGCGCTTGAGGATCGACGAGGGCAGGCTGAACCGGTAGAACGTCCCGGCCGGATCGACGATCGAATCGACGATCCGGTCGATTCCCGCTTCGTCGTTCGCGTCGAGAATCGAGGCCAGGGCGGAGAGAAACTTCGCGCCCTGGTCGAGGACCTGGTCGGGCGGCCCCATGCAGCCCCGGCAGGGCATGTTCCCGGAGATGCACCGCTCTCCGCACCCGCTCCGGGTCGCCGGTCCCATGCAGATCACACCCTGAGCCAGGAAGCAGGTCTTCGGGTCGAGGAGGATCTCGGACGGCCGCTTGATCTCCTTGATGGTCAGCTTCTCCGGCTTCGTGTCGTTCCGGTCGCAGCCGTCGCAGCAGGACTGGTTGGGCGAGAGGACCGATCCTTTGGGCGGAAGCTTGCCCTCCAGGATGGCCGTCACGGCCCCCATGATCAGGTCGCGATGCGGAGCGCAGCCGGGAAGGTAGTAATCGACGTCGATGATGTCGTCGAGCGGGTGGACGGTATCCCAGAATTCCGGCAGGGTCAGGTCGTAGCCGTCGGTCGAAACCCGGGTCAGCGGTTCGGTCCCCTTCGGGTTGTCCGTGGACACGGTCGTATGGTAGACCGTCCGGAAGATCGTCTCTTTGTTCCAGAAGTTCCCCAGGCCCGGGATGCCGCCGAGATGGGAGCACGCCCCGTGGGCGACGACGAGCTGGGACTTCTTCCGAAGGAGATGGACCATCTCCTCCTGTTCCGACATCCGGATGGCGCCGTTGATGAAGCTCACGGCGATCGATCCATCGGGCATGGCTTCGACGTCCTTCTTTTTAAAATCCAGGGCGACGGGCCAGAAGACGATGTCCACCACGGCCACGACCTTGAGGATGTCCGCTCCCAGATCGACGATGGATTCCTCGCATCCCCCGCAGGAGGAGCACCAATAGAACGCGACCTTCGGTTTAGGCTCGGGCATGAGTCGTCCCTCCCTGTCCGTCGAGATGCAGGGGCCCCAGGGCCCGGATCTGTTCGGTGAACTCATCGCAGACGCGCTGGAACTTCGTTCCCTCCGAGGCGGACACCCACTCCAGGCGGAAGCGCTCCTTCTCGATCCCCATCTGTTCGAGGACGCGGGAAAGGAGCCGATGGCGCCGGAGGGCCTTATAGTTCCCCTCCTGGTAGTGGCAGTCTCCCGGATGGCAGCCGGAGATCAGCACCCCGTCGGCGCCCTCGCGAAAGGCCTTGAGGACGAACTGGGGATCGACCCGGCCGCTGCACATGACCCGGATGATGCGGACGTTCGCAGGGTACGTCAACCGGGCCGTGCCGGCCAGATCGGCGCCCGTGTAAGAGCACCAATTGCACAGAAATCCCACCAGCCGCGGTTCGAATCGCTCTTGGCTCATGAATCGTCCTCCTGGGACTAGATCGAGAGAAGGCCTTCGATCTCGGCGAAGATCTGCTCGTCTCGGAAATGCTTCTGGGTGGAAGCGCCGCTCGGGCAGGCCGCCACGCACGTCCCGCAACCCTTGCACAGGGCGTCGGTGACGATGGAGATGCCCTTGTCCTTGTCGTAGGTGATGGCCGTGAACGGGCACAGCCCGACGCAGATCTGACACCCGGCGCAGAGCTTGTCGTCGATGACCGCCGTGACGGGTTCGAGCTCGACCTTCCCCAGGTCCGCCAGGGCGAGGGACTCGGCCGCCGCCGCCCCGGCCTGGGCGACCGTGTCGGGAATGTCCTTGGGCCCCTGGCAGGTCCCCGCGAGAAAGATCCCGTCCGAGAACGACGAGACGGGGGCGAGCTTGGGATGCCGCTCGAGGAAAAAGGTGTCCTGGCTGCAGGAGATGTTGAATGTCTTGGCCAGCTTGCTCTGGTCCCGGCCCGGCTCGAGCCCGACGGCCAGGATGGCCATATCGACGGGGATGCGCCGGACGGCCCCCAAAAGGGTGTCCTCGACCCGGATGACCAGCTTCCCTTCCTCCTTCTCGGTCAGGGCCAAGGTCGAGATCTCCGATACGCGGCCCCGGATGAAATGCGTTCCTTCTTCGAGAAGGCGGTGGTAGAACTCCTCGTAACCCTTGCCGAAGCAGCGCATGTCGATGTAGAAATCGTAGATCGCCGCCTTGGTCTTCTCCTTGAGCAGGTGGGCGAACTTCAGGGAATACATGCAGCAGACCCGGGAGCAATACTCGTGGTAGTGCTCGTCGCGGGAGCCGACGCAGTGGACGATCCCCACGGCCTTGGGCTCCTGCCGGTTCGCCAGGAGGATCTTTCCACCCGTGGGGCCGGAGGCGTTGACCAGCCGCTCGAACTCCATGGCCGTCACGATGTTCGGATACCGGCCGTAGCCGTAGGCGGGGATGCGCTTGGCGTCGAACGTTTCGAAGCCCGAGGCGAGGATGATCGAGCCGATCCCGACCTCCCGGGCCTCGTCCTCCATGTCGTAGTTCACGGCCTGGCGGTCGCAGACCTTGGCGCAGACCTTGCACTCGCCGGTCTTGAAATGGATGCAAGCGTCTTTGTCGATGAAGGGGACCATCGGCACGGCCTGGCGGATGGGAACGCGGATGGCCGTGGTCGGGCCGAGGAAGAGCTCGTCGTGGAGGACCTGCCGGCCGGAGGCGTCCTCGACCGTGATCGCTCCGGTCGGACAGAAATAGGCGCAGGCCGTGCAGCCGATGCAGGCCTCGGATTCCTCCCCGAAGGGAGTTTCGACGCGCCGATCGGCGCCACGGTCGACGAAGCTGATGGCCGAGGCCCCCACGATGGTCTCGCAAGCCCGGACGCACTGCCCGCAGAGGATGCATTTCTCCTCGGGATCCTTGACCGGGAAGCGCGTCGTCTCGATCCCCAGGCCGCGGGCGATCTCCCGCAGAGGCTCCGCCGCCGGGGCCCGGGCCAGGAGCATCTCCACGTTCAGGCGCCGCGCCTTCAAGGCCCGCTCGGAATCGGTCCGGACCTCCATCCCCTGCTCGACCTTTGTGTTGCAGGACGTGAGGATGTCGGTCTTCCCTCCCCGGACGGCCTCGACGACGCAAACGCGGCAGGCCGCGTAGGGCTCCAGGACGGGATGGAAGCACAGCGTCGGGATCGCCGCGCCCGCTTTGCGCGCCGCCTGAAGGATGGTCGTGCCGTCCTCGACCTCGAGGGCTTTTCCGTCGATCGTCAGATGGACCATGGGTTCCTCCTCAACTCACCCGGACCGCCCCGAAGGCGCAGACATCGGCGCAGACGCCGCATTTGATGCAGCGGTCCTGGAGGACGGCATGGGCCCGCCCTTTCTCGCCCGAGATGGCCTCCGAGGCGCAGTTGCGGCGGCAGACGTCGCAGCCCTTCCCCTTTTCGAGGCAGGTCCCGGGGTCGACCGTATAGACATTGAGCTGCCGGCAGACGTGGGCCGGGCATTTCTTGTCCCGGATATGGGTTTCGTATTCGTTCCGGAAATACCGCAGGGTCGTCAGGACCGGGTTGGGGGCGGTCTTGCCCAGTCCGCAGAGGGCCGAGTCCTTGATGCCCTGGGCCAGGTCTTCGAGAAGGACGAGGTCGTCGGTGGTCCCCTTCCCCTCGGTGATGCGGGTCAGGATGTCGAGCATGGCCTTGGTGCCTTCCCGGCAGGGCGTGCACTTCCCGCACGATTCCTCATGGGTGAAGGACAGGAAATAGCGGGCCACATCGACCATGCAGGTGTCCTCGTCCATGACGACCATGCCGCCCGAGCCCATCATCGATCCCGCCGCGCTCAGGCTTTCGTAATCGATGGGAAGGTCGATCTGTTCCCTGGGGATGCAGCCGCCCGAAGGGCCCCCGGTCTGAACGGCCTTGAAAGCCTTGCCTCCCGGGATCCCGCCGCCGATGTCGTAGATGATCTCGCGGAGGCTGATGCCCATCGGGACCTCGACGAGTCCCGTGTTGTTGATCTTCCCGACGAGGGAGAAGACCTTGGTCCCTTTGCTCGTCTCCGTCCCGATGCCGGCGAACCACGAGGCGCCCCGATCGACGATGACCGGGACGTTGGCCCAGGTCTCGACGTTGTTGATGCAGGTCGGCTTCCCCCACAGCCCGCTCTGGGCCGGATAGGGCGGCCGGGGCCGCGGTTCGCCCAGGCGGCCCTCGATCGAGGCGATCAGGGCCGTCTCCTCGCCGCAGACGAAGGCCCCGGCGCCGCGCTTGATCCTGATGTCGAAGTCGAACCCCGTGCCCAGGATGTCCGGCCCGAGGACCCCGTATTCGCGGGCCTGCTCGAGGGCCTTGTTGAGGCGGGACACGGCCAGGGGGTATTCGTTCCGGACGTAGACGAACCCCTCCGTCGCGCCGATCGCCCGGGCCCCGATGACCATGCCTTCGATCACGGAGTGCGGATCCGCCTCGAGTATGCTGCGGTCCATGAACGCCCCGGGGTCTCCCTCGTCGCCGTTGCAGACGATGTATTTCCCTCCGCCGTTCGAGGACGGGGCGCTCCGGACGAGCTGCCATTTCAGCCCGGTCGGGAATCCGGCCCCGCCGCGGCCGCGGAGCCCGGACCGGGTGATCTCGGAGATGATCGACTCGGGCGTCATCTCGGTCAGGGCCTTGGCCAAGGCCTTGTAGCCGTCCCGGGCGATGGATTCCTCGATCTTCTCAGGGTCGATGAGGCCGCGGTTTCGGAGCGCGCAGAGGACCTGCTTCTTGAAGAAGGGGATGTCGGCCAGGACCGGAACGGGAGCCTTTTCCGCCGGCGGCACGTACATCAGCCGGGAGACGGGGCGGCCCTTGAGAAAATGCTCCTCGACGAGATGGGGGACGTCCTTCAACCCGATCTGCTGATAGAAGATGTTTCCCGGCTGGACGACGAGGATCGGCCCGCGCTCGCAGAAGCCGTTGCAGCCGGTCGGGACGACGGTCACCTCGTTCTCCAGCCCGTGTTTCCGGATCTCGGCTTCGAGGGCGGCCTTGATGTCGAAGGAGTGGTTGGAGACGCATCCCGTCCCGGCGCAGACCATGAGGTGGAGCCGGAACGCTTTTTGTGTCGCGACTTCGGGCACGGCATTCCTCCTTACAGGTCCGTCCGCTCGCTGCCGACGCCCAGGGCGAATTCGGCGACGAGAGCACCGCCCAGGACGTGCTTCTCGAAGATTTCCTTGGCCTTCGCGGCGTTGAGGTTCACGTACTTGACGGGAGCGCGGCTGCTCAATTCCACGGTCATCATCGGCTCCTGGCTGCAGAGCCCGGCGCATCCGGAGGTCGTCAGAAGAACGTCCTGGAGTCCGCGGCTCTCGACCTCGTCGACCAGGGCCGACATGACGGCCCGGGCTCCCGCGGCGATCCCGCAGGTGCCCATGTGGACGTTGATCCGGGCCCGGAACTCTCCTCCTTCGCGGAGGGAGAGGGTCCGGTGCACCCGGTCCCGGGTCCGGGCCAGCTCTTCGATGGTGAGTTTCGGCATCGGCCTTCTCCTCTATTTCCTGTATTTCTTGATCAGCCCGGTGACCTTGGCCGGGGTGATCTTCCCGTGGACCTCGTCCCCGACGGTCACGACGGGAGCCAGGCCGCAGCAGCCGACGCAGCGGACGGCGTCGAGGCTGAAGGATTGGTCGGCGCTCGTCTCGCCGGACTTGAGGCCCAGCTCCCGCTCGAACTTCTCGATGACGAGCTGGGCGCCGCGGACATGGCAGGCCGTCCCCAGGCAGACGTGAACGGGATGGCGGCCCTTGGGCTTGAGGCTGAAGGCCTTGTAGAACGTCGCCAGGCTGAGGACGCGGCTGAGGGGGACGGCGAGCGCCTTGGAAACCTCGATGAGCGCCGGACGGGGAAGATAACTGAATTCCTCCTGAACGTCCTGGAGGATGGCGATGATTGAACCCCGATCCGCCTGGTACTTGGATACGATGTTCGCGATTTGTTGTTCCATTAAGGCCTCCTTCTTCTCAATCGGGCAACGCCGCTGCGAATGTCCTTCTTGATTTCAGCCAGGGCTCCGGGCCCGTACGGCGAAATCCCTCCCGGGCGCCGTTGGAGGTCCCGGGTGCGGAAGACGTATCGGCCGGAGTCGCTCATGTATGTGTAACTGAACTCGGTCTTCGGATGACCTGCGATCAATACGGCCATCGACTCGGCGGCATCGCCGAGAGGCGGGCGGTCCAAATGGCTGAGCCGGAACGTGGCCCGGACCTTCGTCCCCCGGCCGGGCGCAGATCTGATTTGCAGCCGGCCGCCGGACGCCTTCGCGGCTTGGGCGAGGAACGAGAGACCCAGTCCGATTCGGCGCGTCGTCTTCGTCGTGACGAACGGGTCCGCAGCCCGGGCGAGCAGCGCCCGTCCCATGCCCCGGCCGTCATCGGAGATCTCGAGCACCAACCGATCCTTCGACGCGCGTTCCTCGACCCGGATGGCAACGCGGCGCGCCTTCGCTTCGATCGAATTCTCGGCGATGTCGAGAAAGTGGAGCGACAGGTCCTGCATCATGTCGTCGGCTCCGGAGAGAGGACGCGGCGGTCATGCCGGCCTCTCAGGGCCCATCCGATTTCCTCCGCGGTCGCGTCGTTCAGCCAAAATGCCGTCGTTGCCCGCCCGATCTCGTCCAGCGCGTGGGCGTCCGAAGACGAAATAACGGCCAGCTGCGGACCCAAAGCGCGCCGCCCCTCCGGGAGCGAACCGCGGGGGGAGATCTCCACGGCGTCGAGCGGCAGGCGTTCCGGGATGAAGCCGAGCTGGCCGATGATCCCGAAGCCGGGACGATCCGCATGGGCGGCTATAGCCAGCCCGCCGAGACCGTGGACCGCGCCCACGACCTCGCCGAGCGAGAGGGCCGTCGCTCCGGCAAGGAACCGGTCATTGAATCCCAGAACCTCGTCGTCCGGGCTGGCGACGACCTGCAGGCCGAACGCTTCGGGGTCGTTGACCCCGGCGAGGGCGGCATAAACGCGATCCTGCAGGGACAAGGCGGAATCGACCTCGTCGAAGAGGGCCAGGACGTGCACCTCTTCGCGGGAAGTGACCTCCATCCCGGGAAGCGCCCGGATCCCCAGGCGGCGGGCGGCCTCGGCCACGGCCGCAGCGTTCTCGGCCGAATTGTGGTCGCAGACGCCGATGACATCCAGCGCCAGCCGCTGGGCCGCGGCGGCGATGTTGCGCGGCGACATCCTGATCTCGGCGCAAGGCGATAGGCAGCTGTGGAGGTGAAGGTCCGCGCGATAGGTCCTCATGGAGCCGTTAATCGCCTATCAGGTCGTGCAAAGCGCCCGAGATCGCAAAGGCCGACTTTTTCGTCCCGAAGATGAGGACCTGCTCCTCCTGGGCTCTCTCCAAGGCTTCCGGATCGGGCTCCCGTCCGTTGACCAGGACGACCGCGGCCAGGACCTTCAGCTTGGCCACGGCGACGACGTTCTCGTGCGTCTGGCAGGTGAACCATAGGTTCCGTTCCCTGGCATTCCCGACGACGTCGCTGAGAAGATCGCCCGTGTAGCCGCCGCTGACCTCGACATCGAAATTCCCCCGCGGCTGAAAAGCGTCCAGGGCCAGCCGCTCCGCCAGGTCCTTGAGTTTCACGGTTGTCCTCCTTGCCGCGGATTCTCCGCGGGCCCGCGCAGGGCCGCGGCCCGGACCGCGGCCCGTACGACGCAGTCGGCGGCCTCGGCCTCGCCTCGGACGACGTCCTCGGCGAAGGCCAGACACGTCGGAGCCCCGCAGACGCCGCAGTCGATCTTCGGAAGCGTCTCATACAGGGCATCTTTTTCCTTGCGCATGGCGATCGCACGCGGGAGGCTGACGTCGAGCGGTTTGATCGGCCGGGCTTCGTACGTGTCCTTGCCGAAGAAATAGTTCGAGCCGTACAGGCGGCGGACCTCCCGGATATCCGGGCAAGCCTTGATCTTCTCGAACTCCAGGGTCTCGATGAGCTTGAGGATCTTATTGGAGGAGATATAAACGTTCTCGACGTTCAGGGACCCTCCGACGCAGCCCTGGAAGCAGGAATACGCCTCAATGAAGTCGATATCCTGGAGCTTCCCCCGCTCGATGTCGTTGAAGACGCGGATGATCTCCGAAAGGCCCGAAACGGCCAGGGAGTTCCGGAGCCGGAGCGTCCGGCTGATCCCGCCAACGATGGCCCAGGCGATCCCGAGGATGCAGATGCTCTCCAGGCTTTTCCGGTAGCTCTGACGGGGGACGCTGTCCATGGCCGCCCGGAGGGGACCGTAGACGTCGGCAATGGCGATGGCCCCGTCAAGATGCGAGGGCCCTCGCCCGGACGGCTGGATGATGGAGACCATCTTGGACGGGCAGGGGGTCAGATAAAAGGTGCCGATGTCCTTCTCGGGAAGCTCGAGCTGTTTCGCCTTGGCCTTTTTGATCTCGCGGGCGGCGATCTCGCGGGGAACTTCCAGGGGAACGATGTGGGAGAGGAGATTCGGATACTTCGCCTGGATGAGATGGACGATCACCGGGCACGTGTTGGAGATGAGCGGACGGGGCCCTTGATGGTCCCGGAGGTATTCCTGCACGGCGAAGCTGACCATGCCGCAGATCAGGGCCTGGTCGTACGCCTCGTCGAAGCCGATGCTCTTCAGGCTGCTGAGGATCCGGTCGGGAAGGATCTCCCAGCCGAGCTGGGCGTACAGGGCCGGCGAAGGGATGGCGATCGTGTAGCGGAACTTCGAGAGCTCGCCGATGGGATTCGTCAAGGGAACGATCGCGCCTTGCGGACAGGCGGTGATGCACTCGCCGCAGTGGATGCACCGATCTTCGAGGACATTGGCCCGGCCGCGGCGAACCCGGATGGCTTGGGCGGGACAAGCTCGCAGGCACCGCATCCGTCCCTCGCATTTCAACGGATCGATCCGGACGGTGGCGACGGATATCGTCATGGCGGTGTTTCCTGCGCAGGCCGGAGGTCGAAAGAGATTTCGAGTTTCGTGCCCGCGCCGACTTCGGAGCTGATCTCGAAGCGGTCGGCGTTCTTCTTGATGTTGGGCAAGCCCATCCCGGCCCCGAACCCCATCTCCCGCATCTCCGGAGTGGCGGTTGAATAGCCTTCCTGCATGGCTAGAGCGATGTTCGGAATCCCCGGCCCCTGATCGCGGACGCGAAGGACGATCAGATCGGGCGTGATGCAGAGCGACATTTCGCCGCGGTCGGCGTACATGACGATGTTCATCTCCGCCTCATAAGCCGCGACGGCCGCCCGGCGGACGACGGCCACGGCGATCCCGATGTCCTCGAGAATCTCCTGCACGCTCGTCGACGCCCTCCCGGCCTGCCGGAAATTCCGCCCCGTGATCTCATAGGACCGGGACAGGGCTCCGGGATCGATGCCTTCGGCACGGCGCTCCGGGCCGGAGGTCTCGCAGATCCCGGGGAGGCCGTGGCTGTACAGAATCCCGCAAGCTTCGTACATCATTTTTTTCGTGGACAGAAGCGGGATGTTCTTCTGTCCGGCCAGGTCAACGCACTCATCGTCCGGCTTCTTGTTCCGGACATAGACGATGGACAGGGCGCCGCTGATCATGGCCGTCCGGACGGATTGGGCGTTCGCCAGGCCGGTCAAGAGAAGGTCGCCCGGCCGGCCGAAGGCCAGGACATCGCTCATGAGGTCCGAGGCGCAGGCGGAAACGATCTCCCGGTCCAGAAGAAGCTCCTCGTCCCCGACGACCTCGGCCTGCAGGAGCCTCCGGATCTCGCTCAAAGTCATGTTTGCGCCGCGGGTTTATCGACGCGCTTGATGACCATCGCCCCCTTGCGGATGATCCGTTCGGAGGGCGTGATCGTCGTCGGGCAATTCTCCCAGCAGGCCCCGCATCCGTTGCACTTGTCGATGTCGACATAGCGGGCCTTCCGCCGGATCTTGGCCTTGAAGTTGCCGACGAAGCCCGAGATCTCCTCGACCTCGCTCCACGTCAGGAGCTCGATGTTGGGGTGTTTCCCGACCTCGCTCATTTTCGGGGTGAGGATGCAGGCCGAGCAGTCGAGGGTGGGGAACGTCTTGTCGAGATGGGACATGTGCCCGCCGATCGACGGCTCCCGCTCGACGAGGTAGACCTTTTTCCCGGATTTGGCGTAGGTCAACGCGGCGTGGATCCCGGCGATCCCGCCGCCGACGATGAGGACCTCGGGCCGGACGGGGACTTCGGTCTTCACGAGGGGTTCGTGGAGGGCGACGCGGCGGACGGCCGCCGAGATCAGGGCCTTGGCTTTCTTCGTGGCGTCCTCGGGTTTGAGCGTGACCCAGGAGACCTGCTCGCGGATGTTCGACATCTGGAAATAGAACGGATTGAGCCCGCCGGACGCGGTGGCGTTGCGGAAGGTGGGCTCGTGCATCAGGGGCGAGCAGGAGGCGACGACGACCCGGGTCAAACCCTGCTCCTCGATGCTCTTCTTGATCAGGTCCTGGCCCGGATCGGAGCACATGAACTTGTACTCCTTGGCCGTGACAACGTCGTCCAGCTTCGCCGCGAAAGCCACGACCTCATCGACATTCACCTTGCCGGCGATGTTCGTTCCGCAGTGGCAGACGAAAACGCCGATCCGCGGACGGCCGTTCTGACTCATCGCGCACCTCCGTTCCCGAGCTTGTCCCAGACGGTTTTGAGGGGGACGATCGACCGGGCGAACCCGAGGGCCTTCTTCTCCAGGCCCAGGGCCAGGCCCAGGACCTGGCTGAAATAGAGGACGGGCAGGCGGACGTCTTCCTTGAACGTCCGGGAGATCTTGTTCTGGGCGAATTCGAGATTGAACTGGCAGAGGGGACAGATTGTGACGATGGCGTCGGCCCCCCTCCGCTTCGCTTCCTTGAGAAGGATGTAGTTCAGCCGCAGGCCGACCTCTTCGATCGTTCCGGTGAGCGACCCGCCGCAGCAGCGGGTCTTGGCCGAGTACTCGACCGGCTGCGCCCCCGCGACCGACATGAGGGCGTCGAGAGAGGTCGGGTGGTCCGGATCGTCGAAGTCCGTGAACGGACGGACGAGCTGGCAGCCGTAGTAGCAGGCCACCTTCAGCCCTTTCAGCGGACGCTTGACGAGCGCGGCGATCTTGTCGTATCCGATGTCGTTCTTGAGGACGTCGAGGGGGTGCTTGACGGCGACCGTCCCGTGGTATTCGCACCCGGCCTGCTTCAGATCGGCCAGGATCTTCGCCGCCTTGGGGCTCCGGCCGTTGAGAAATTCGTTCGATTTCCGGAGGGTCAGGTAGCAGCCGGCGCAGGGCGCGATGATGTCCCGGTGGGACTGTTCGGCCAGCGAAAGATTGCGGCCCGAGATCGCCGTGGCCATCGCGTCATCGACGGAAAAATACGCCGTCGCGCCGCAGCAGTTCCAATCGCCCAGCTCGTCGAGCGGCATCCCCACCTCGCGGAAGACCGGCAGGATGGATTCCTCGTAAGAGCGGGAATTCCCTTTCAGGGAGCAGCCGGGGAAGTAGGCGTACCGGTTCATCGGGAGCTCTCCTTGACGGCTTTCACGAGCGACCTGAGCTGGGCCTTGTCCTTGATCGCCTCGCGCCGCAGGGACATGCGTCCCGTCTTCATCAGCCGGAGCCCGAGCGGGGCCATCTTCAGCATGGCCAGCGGACGGCGGGACTTCAGATAGAGGCCGAGGAGGAGCCACAGCTCGGAGTTCCGGCCGTTCCGGGCGATGAGGCGGGACATCTCCCGGTCCATGACCGGAATGGCGAACCGATGGGGATAGACCTTTTCCTCGATCGCCTTCCGCTTCAGGGCGTACATGACGTCCGTGATCTTGATCTTGGCCGGACAGCGGACCTGGCAGGCGTAGCAGGAAGGGCAGAGCCAGATCGTGAAGCTCTTGAGGGCTTCCTCCCGGAAGCCGTTCTTGATCATGGCGATGATCTTCCGCGGCGGAACGTCCATGTAAACCGACATCGGGCAGGAGCTGCTGCACGTTCCGCACTGGATGCACCCATCGATCTCGCGGCAACCGGACAGTCCCTTGATCTCGGCCAGGAAACCGGGATCCAGATCCTCCTCGTATTTGACGTGCCTTGGGATCTCCAAATTCGCCTCCTTTCGAGGTTTCGCTCGATCCTCGTCGCCCGGAGAAAGGTGAAGCGTGGGTGGACAGCTAGGTCGGCAGAGCGGTTACCAGGCAGAGAACTTTCGCAATAACCATGCGTCGCCCAATTCCTAGATTTAATATGAGTTGCCATAGGGCGTTTGTCAACGAATTAGTGTAAAATTGCCTCATGTTTATTGGGGTTTTTTACCCCATTATTAGATTCAAATAAGCTGCACATCTGCCTGCTATTTGATCTTCCCTCATCATTTCCCGACGAAGTCCCCAATATGCTATATTAAAAAACAGGAACAGGAGGTCCGGAGCCGTGGCGAAAAAAAAGGCGACTCGACGCGAATTTCTCGGGGCGCTCGGCTTGGGACTGGCCGCCGCGGCTGGATCCGGGATCGACGCCTTCGGCCGCACGAAAGAACCCGGTCCGGCACCCGCCCAAGCCCCCGCGCGGCCGCCCAACATCGTCCTCGTCTTCACCGATGACCAGGGCTACGGAGATCTCGGCTGTTACGGCTCGAAGGACATCGCCACTCCGAATATCGACCGTCTGGCCGCCGAGGGCGTCCGCTTCACGGATTTCTACGCCTCTCAGGCGGTCTGCAGCTCCTCGCGCGCCTCCCTGCTCACCGGGTGCTACTCCGAGCGGGTCGGGATCCTCGGGGCTCTCATGCCCAACTCCCGGATCGGGATCGGTCCGGACGAGGAGACGATCGCCGATCTGCTCAAGAAGCGCGGCTACGCCACGGCCGTCTTCGGAAAGTGGCACCTCGGCCATCACCTCCCCTTCCTCCCCCTCCAGCACGGCTTTGACGAGTATCTCGGCCTTCCCTATTCGAACGACATGTGGCCGGCGACCTACGACGGGAAGTCCATCGTCGACGGCCGGAAGACTTCGTATCCGCCGCTTCCGCTCATCCGCGGCAACGAAAAGATCGCCGAGATCCGGACGCTCGAGGATCAGGACACGCTCACGACGCGCTATACCGAAGCCGCCCTCGGGTTCATCGACAAGAACAAGGACCGGCCGTTCTTCCTCTACGTCCCCCATTCCATGCCGCACACGCCCCTCGGAGTTTCGAACAAGTTCCGGGGGAAGAGCCGGCAGGGACCCTATGGGGATGTGATCCAGGAGATCGATTGGTCGGTCGGGCAGATCCTCGGGCGGCTCAAGCTCCACGGCCTCGAGAAGGACACCTGGGTCATCTTCGCCAGCGACAACGGACCGTGGCTCAACTTCGGAAAGTACGGCGGATCGGCCGGGCCGCTCCGCGAAGGGAAAGGCACGATGTTCGAAGGCGGCCCGCGCGTCCCATGCGTGATGCGCTGGCCGGGAAAGCTCGCGGCCGGGCGGGTCATCTCGAACATCGCCTCGACCATCGACTTGCTGCCCTCGATCGTTGCCGCTTGCGGGGCGCCGGGCCCCAAGAACAAGATCGACGGAGTGGATCTTTGGCCCCTTCTGGAAGGCAAGGCGGGAGCCGATCCGCGCGACCATTTCTTTTATTATTACGAGCGCGGCCTCAGAGCCGTCCGCCAAGGACGCTGGAAGCTCATTTTTCCCCACAAGTCGCGGTCCTATGTCGGAGTCCCGCCGGGGACAGGCGGATTACCCGGCCCGTACGCCGAGATAATGACCGGTCTCGAGCTCTACGATCTCGAAACCGACATCGGCGAGACGAAGAACATCGCGGACACGCATCCCGACGTTGTCGCCCGCCTGCAGACGCTCGCCGAAACCGCCCGGGAAGACCTGGGCGACTCGCTCACGAACCGCAAGGGAACGGGACTTCGCCCGCCCGGACGCTTGCCGGACTGAGCGGCATTCATCTGGACTCTGGATCTAAATTGATATAACATATCGGTTTAGTGTATTTGGAATGGAGACCGATATGAGCGCGAAGATAAAGACCCTCATAGCCGCCGCGATCCTCGCCGCGGCGCTGGCCGCCGGCGGATGCAAGACGCCCACAACGGACAACCACCCCGCCGACCACACGATCAACAATGGCGGCCATTACCATAAACCGGGCCTGACGAATCCGACCGTGAACTGCGTCATGTGCCATGGCGCGGACCTGCGGGGCGGGTCCGGACCCTCTTGCACCTCCTGCCACGGGCAGAAGTGGTGAGCTTCGCCGGAATCCCGGACCTGCGATAAACGCCTATTTCTTCCGAAGATCCTCGGGAATCCGGACCTTCAAAACGAAGACGTTGTTCGATTCGTCAATTTCCTCGAAGAGGTCCTTCGGATCGACCTTGATCGTGAACGTGTAGGTTCCCGCCGGCATTTTATCATGGGCGCTCTCGGATGGCTCGAACGTATCTCCAGGTTTGAGAGTCGTGGTCGCGGCCACGGATCCGGCCCAGCCCAGGCCGACCGGGGGGTTGATCGTCTGCCAGACGACCATGTCTTTGCATAAGGTCAGAGGATTGGGGCCCAGGTTCTTGATCGTGACGACGAGCCAATACAGCTGATTGCTCGCGGTGAACTCGACATGGGCCTCGTCGACGGCCAGGTCCGCTTTTTCGGCGGCGGCGACCGGAGGGGCGCTGAAGGCGAGGATACGGGTATTGTTCGTTTCGTTGCTCTCCTTCACCTCTCCAAAATGGTCGGAAGTGAAGAGGAATTTAGCCGATGAACCCGCCCGCAGGGATGTTTCATATTTCAGCGTCAGGGCGTCCTTGGGAAGCAGGACGACGCCGGCGCCGACGCTCGGCGTCGCATCGAGCGGGGGCTCGATTCTCAGGGCGTCGCCACCGCTGGAAAAATAGGCCGGGGCCGTCCCTTCGTTGACGACCGTGGCCGTGATCCGGTAAGCGCGGGCCTTTCCGCACGTGGAGAGGAGATCGGCCCGGGCTTCGCGGATCCGCAGGTCGGGAAGGCCGGAGTACTTACCCGGCTTGACCTCGAATTCCTTGACCAGGGCGTTGTTCGTCCGGTCCTTTTCGGCGAGGCTGCGCCCGAGATCGAGCTCGACCTTGACCGCGTATTTTCCAGGCGCGAGCTTGCCCGGCCCGAAATAGTTCAGGACATCCGAGTCCTCTTCGCCCGACTTAAGGACCGTCTGAGTCGAAAAGGTCCGGCGGACCGGAAGCGGACCTTCCACAACCCCCCAGATGAGGCCCTTGAGGCTCACCGGGACCAGCCCGGCGTTCCGGCAATTGATGATCAGCCGGACGAGGCTGTCGGTCGTGATCGGACGTCCCGCGGCGAAATTCGTATCGCCGGGATTCGAGATCCACAAATCGAGGCTCAGGAGCTTCAGGTCCGGGGCCATCTGGCGGGTGGCCGTTTCCGGACGCTTCGTCTGCTGTTTTTGAGTCTGGGATTTCGCCCCGGGCAAGGCCGGCGCCAAGGACGTCGAGGCAAAGAAAAGGCCTATCCCCAAGACGATGCCGATTCGTTTCAAGGCGATCCGAGAATCCCCCATGGGTCCCTCCTCTGCCCGTGCGTATTGCTACCTTTACGATAGCGGATCAGCCGGCCGGAATCAATGGCCGGGCCCCCGCGCACGGGGGACGGAAGGATCGTTTTAAAGCGCCCGCTTCGCCGCGGCGATCTGGGCCTTGACCTCGTCCGGATGGGTCGAGCCCGCCGTCTTCTTCAAGCAGACCGAGCCGAAAGGATCAAAGACCGCGCTGACGTCATCCCCGAAAAGAGGAGAAAACGAGTGGAACTCTTCGGCGCTCAGGGCATCCAGGGATTTCTTTTTCCGTTCGGCGTAAGCAACGACGGCGCCGACGATCCCATGGGCTTCCCGGAACGAAAGGCCCTTATGGACGAGGTGATCGACGAGGTCGGTGGCGAACATTCCCGCCGTCAGGCCTTCCCGCATCCGTTTGGCGTTGGGTTTGACGCGGGGCAAGGCGGCGGCCGCCGCGTCCAAAACGATGATCGCATCCTCGACGCTCGCCCGAAGGGGCTCCTTGTCCTCTTGAAGGTCCTTGTTGTAGGAGGACGGCAATCCCTTCAGGACGAGAAACAGCCGGCTGAAATGGCCGAAGAGCCGCCCCGGCCAGGCCCGCATCAGCTCGAAGATGTCCGGGTTCTTTTTCTGGGGCATGAGACTGCTCGACGTGGCCAGGCTGTCGTCGAGGTCGAAGAACCCGAATTCCGCCGACGAAAACAGGACGAGATCCTCTCCGAGCCGGGAAAGGTCGAGAGCGACGAACGAGAGGGCGGAGATCGTTTCGAGGATGAAGCTCCGGTCGCCGACCGCGTCGAGCGAATTGGGCGTCACGGCGGCGAACCCAAGCCGGTCCTTGAGGTCTTCGCGGTCGAGGGGCGTGGTCGACCCGGCCAGGGCGCCCGAGCCCAGCGGAAGGACGGCGATCCGCTTCTCCGCGTCGCGGAGCCGCTCCTTGTCGCGCTCGAGGGCCCAGAAGAAGGAGAGAATATAGTGGCCGAACAGGACGCTCTGGGCGCGCTGGAGATGGGTGTAGCCCGGCATGAGGAGATGCCCGGATTTCTCGGCCAGCCGCACCAGCCCGCGCTGGACCGCTGCGATCTTCCCCTGGATCTCGGGAAGCGCGTCCATCAGGTAGAGCCGCTCGTCCGTGGCCACCTGCTCGTTCCGGCTGCGGCCCGTGTGGAGCTTCTTCCCGGCCTCCCCGATCGTCTCGACGAGCAGCATCTCGACCGCGGTGTGGATGTCCTCGAACCGGTCGAGCGGCTCGCCTGCGGCGATCATCTCCCCCACCTTCTTCAAGCCCCGGTCGATGGTCCGGGCCTCGGCGGGCGTGATAGCCCCCGCTTTCGCCAGCGCTCCCGCGTAGGCCGCGGAGGCCCGGATCTCCGCCCCGCCCAGGAAGCTGTCGGCGCCGATCGAGACGTTCATCCTCTCGAAGGCCGGATGCTCGGCCCGCGACGGGAAGCGCGAGTTCCAAACGGTGCCCTTCATTTGCCGTTCCCCATGAAATCGGTGACCTTCTTGCCGCGCTTGCTCATGATGGCGTTGTGCGCCTTGAGCCGGATGGCGTTGATGCGGATGAAGCCGCGCGAGTCCTCCTGATCGAACCCGCCCTCGATGTCCATGCTCGAAAGCTCCCGGTCGTAGAGCGAGCTCGGCGATTCCCGGGACAGGACGGTCACGTTGCCCTTGTAGAGGGCCAGCCGGACGCGGCCGTCGATGACCTCCTGGCTCTTGTTGATGGCGGCCATGAGGAAATCCATCTCCGGGGAGAACCAGAATCCGTTGTAGACGAGCTCGGAGAACTTGGGGCTGAGCATGTCGCGGAGGCGCATCACCTCCCGGTCCATGGCGATCCCCTCGATGTCCATGTGGGCGGCGCGGAGGATGGTCATGCCCGGGCTCTCGTAGACGCCGCGGCTCTTGATGCCGACGAAGCGGTTCTCAACCATGTCGACGCGCCCGATGCCGTTGGCCGCGCCGACGGCGTTGAGATATTCGAACAGCTCGAACGGCTTCGTTTTGACCGGGCCGTTCGTCTCGTCCGCGACCTGGATCGGGATCCCGTCCTTGAAGTGGATGGACAGGATGGTTTCGGCGTCGGGGGCGGCCTTGGGGCTCGTAGTCCAGGAGAAGACGTCCTCGGCCGGCGGCTGCGCGGGATCTTCCAGGATTCCCGATTCGTGGCTGATGTGGAGGAGGTTGGCGTCCTCGCTGTACGGCTTGGCCGACGAGGCCTTGACCTCGATCCCGTGCGCCGCGGCATAGGCGATGAGGTCGGACCGGCCCTGGAAGGCGGTCAGGAACTCCCGGTCCTTCCAGGGCGAGATGACGACGATCTCCGGATCCAGGGCGAAATAGCTGAGCTCGAAGCGGACCTGGTCGTTGCCCTTGCCGGTCGCGCCGTGGGCGACGAATTTCGTCTTCTCGAGATGGGCGATCTCGACCTGGCGCTTGGCGATGAGCGGCCGGGCGAGCGACGTCCCCAGCAGATAGCGGCCTTCGTAGATGGCGTTGGCCTTGATTGCGGGAAAGATGTAATCGGTGACGAGCTCGGTCTTGAGGTCCTCGACATAGACCTTCGAAGCGCCGGTGGCGATCGCCTTGCGCTCGACCTCGGCCAGGTCCTCGCCCTGCCCGACGTCGGCGACGTAGGCGACCACGTCATAGCCCTTGCCGATCAGCCACTTGAGAATGACGGACGTGTCGAGCCCGCCCGAGTACGCCAGGATCACTTTGTTCATGTTCGACTCCTTCAAATCGATGTTCGGGCTCGCCGGCCCAGGGCCGGCGAGCGGGAAAGGACGGAAGGGAGATTAGCTTCGCCGCGCGCGGCGGCGGCGCCGTCTCCGGGGACGGCCGAAATCAAAGCAGGCTGAGAAAAACATCTTCGATCTTCTTCCTGTGTTCTTCGCGGTCGACGACGACCAGGATCGTGTCGTCGCCGGCGACCGTCCCGATGATCTCGGGACGCTCGAGCCGATCGACGAGGCCGGCCACGCCGGCCGCGTTTCCCGGAGTCGTCTTGATGAGAACGAGCTGGGCCGTCCCCCGGATCCCCGTCACGAACGTTCGGAAGGCGATCCGGAGCCGTTCCTCCTGGCGCATGTCCGAGCCCTGCGGAAGGGATTCGTACCGGGAGGAGTGGGGCCCTGACGCCGCCTTGACCAGCCCCAATTCGCGGATGTCCCGGGAGACGGTCGCCTGGGTCGTCCGGAAGCCTTTTTTGGCCAGGGCCCGGCGGATCTCCGCCTGGCTGGCGAGCGGCCGCCCGCGGACCAGGGCGGCCAGCGCATCCTGACGCCGCTTCTTCGTATTATTATTCATTGTCGATGTATAATTATACATGATCCCGGCGCCCTGTCAAGGGATTATTTTGACTCTTTCCGGGACGTTGATCTAATATGAATCGAGAGAGAGGTCATGATGAAGAAATACGTCTGCCAGGTTTGCGGGTATATCTACGACGAGGCCGTCGAAGGGGCCAAGTTCACGGACTTGCCCGATTGGTGGGTTTGCCCAAACTGCGGCGCGCCCAAGTCCGAGTTCAAAGAGATGACCTGATCCGGCCTCCCCCGCGCAGGCGGGACCCAGGGCATTGAGACGTCCGTTGTTTTCCGGGACGAAAGCGGGCCGGCCGGCCCGGCTGTTCCTGGGCGGCCTCTGCCTCCTGGCCCTTCCCCCCTCGGCCTTTGCCGGACCCTTCCTCAGGTTCGAGCGGCTTCTTCCCGAATTCCGCGGCGCGACCGTCCCGGGCGTGTCGAGCATTCTGCAGGGCCGGGAGGGCTTTCTTTGGTTCGGGACCAACTTCGGCCTGGCCCGATATGACGGATATCGCTTCGATTTCTTCTCGCCGTCCGCGGATCCGGGAAAGACGTCTCCGCCCGCGGTCGTCTATCCGATCTTCCAAGACGGAGCGGGGGACATCTGGATCGGGACGGCCGGTCAAGGTCTGTTCAAGTTCGACCGGGACCGGGAGGCGTTTCAACGGTTCCCCTATGATCCCGCCGGCGGTCCGGGGTCCGGCGCCGGGATCGTCCTCGCTATCCAGGAAGACCGGAAAGGAGATCTCTGGGTCGGGACGAGGGTTGACGGCCTCCTCCGCCTTGATCGAAGCACCCGAATATTCACACGGATCGAACTGAGCCCGGACGCCGGCGCCGTCTGGGATCTGCTCGTGGATAGAGACGGCTTTCTCTGGATCGGGACCGAAAAAAGCGGCCTCTTCCGGCGAGATCCGGCGACGGACGAAACGATCAACTTCCGGGCGGCGCCGGGCCGCCCGGACAGCCTGGGCAACGACGCGGTTTGGACCCTTTTCCAGGACCGCGGGGGGGAGATCTGGGTCGGGACGTCCGGCGGCGGCCTGCACCGGTTCCTCCCGGAAAGCCGGACGTTCTTCCGCTTCACCGGGAACGCGGAACATCCCCGCGATCTTGTGTCGCCCACGATCACCGCCCTCGGCGAGGACGGGGCCGGCCGCCTCTGGATCGGCACGTCATGGAGCGGACTCCGGGTCTGGGACAGAGGCAGCGGCGCGTACACCGTTCTCAAACACGACAGCCAGGACTCGGAAACGATCTCCGACGATAACATCACCTCGATCCTCACCGACGCCTCCGGCGTCGTCTGGATCGGAACGGCCCGAGGAGGGATCAACAAGAACGTGTCCGGAGCGGCCAAGTTCGCCCATTTCAAGCACGAACGCCTGGATCCGCGGAGCCTGAGCCGGAACGACGTCCGGGCCTTGTCCGCGGGCGAAGCCGGCAGGCTCTGGGTGGGCTTCGACGAGGGCCTGGACGAGTTCGACGAGCGAACGGGCCGCCTCCGGAGCTTTCGCCACGATCCCGCCGCCGCCTCAGGCTTCGGCCCGGGCGCGGTCCTGGCCGTTCTCGAGGACCGCCGCGGGCGCGTCTGGGCCGGGCTCGAAGGCGGAGGGCTCGCGTCCATCGAATCGAGAAGCGGACGGGTCACGCGTCACCGGCCCGATCCCGCGAATCCCGAGAGCCTTTCCGGCGGCACGGTCACCGCGATCTCCCCCGACCGGGCCGACCCGGACGTTCTCTGGATCGGGACCAACGACGGCCTGAATCGCCTGGACACCCGGACGGGGAGGTTCAAGCGATATCTCCATGAGCCCTCCAATCCGGCCAGCCTGAGCGGGAGGGCCGTCCTCGCGATCCTCGAGGACCGCGACGGAGCCCTTTGGGTCGGAACCCAATCGGGACTCAACCGCCTGGACAAGGCGACCGGGGCATGCGTGAGGTACGTCGGCGACATCAAGAGCGCTTCCGGAAACGGTCCCAGCAACAACATCATCCATTGCCTCCATGAGGACGCCGCGGGGAACATCTGGCTGGGAACGGAAAACGGGCTCAACCGGTTCGACCGGAAGCGGGGGGAATGGCGCTATTATCTGACCCGCGACGGTCTCCCCGGCGAGGTCGTGCGCGGCATTCTGGAGGAAGGATCGGGAGCTCTCTGGGTCAGCACGAACCGCGGCCTGGCCCGCTTCGATCCGCCGACGGGAGCGTTCACGGCCTTCGGGGTTCCCGACGGCGCCCAGAACGGGGCCTTCAACTCGGGGGCCTTCGCGAAGGGGGCCGACGGGCGGATGCGCTTTGGCGGCGTCAACGGCTATAACGTTTTCCTCCCCGGCGAGGTGAATCCGGACCCCTTCGTTCCCCCGGTCGTCTGGACGGGATTCTCCCTGAACGGGCGGAGGTCCGCGGACGGCGGGCCGCTCCCCCGCCTCGGGGAGATGAGGCTGTCCGGCCGGGACCGCTTCATCTCCTTCGAATTCGCCGCCCTCGCCTATGCCGATTCGCCCTCCAACAGCTTCGCCTACAAGCTCGAGCCCCGGGACCGGGATTGGATCAGCCTCGGCCATGACCGCGCCGTGTCCTTCTCCAGCCTTCCGCCGGGACGCCATGTGCTCCGCGTCAAGGCAGCGAGCCGGGACGGGGTGTGGAACGAGGACGGAGTCAGCCTGGCCCTCACGGTCACGCCGCCTTTCTGGAGGACCGGCTGGTTCTTCGGCCTTCTGGCCCTGGTCCTTGTCTCGGGCACGGCGGCCACCCTGCGCATGAGAACGAAGCTCCGCGCGGCCTATCTCCGGGCGACGCCCAATGTCGATGGATTCATCGAAAGTCACCGGCTGACGGCCCGCGAAGCCGAAATCCTCCGCCTCATCCTCCAGGGCGCGGGCAACAAGGACATCGCGGGCAGGCTCTTCATATCGGCGAGCACCGTCCGGAACCACATCTCCCACATGTATCAGAAGCTCGGCGTGAAAAGCAGGATCGATCTCATCAACCGGATCAACCGGGAAAGCTGACCGGCTCCCCCGGCGTGAACCGTTCGAAGACCTGCCTCCCGGGGAATTTTCCGGTCCGCGGAAGTCCCATTTCCAGAAATAGGACTTCTGTCTACAGACAGGAAACGGTCTTTACCCTATATTCGAGGCATGAACGGATCAAGACGATACATGGGTTTCATCATCTTCTTCATCTTCCTCATTTTCTTCATCTTCCTCATTTTCCCCGGATTGTCGGGAATCCCCGCCGCCGTCGCTCCGGCCCCGGATTTCCAGGCGTCAAGCCCCGACGCCACACCGTCCGAGCCGCAAACCGCCTCCTGGGAATGGCCGGTTTCAAAGCCTGATGCGCAGGGGATGGACCCTCAGGCTCTCGCAGGTCTCGTGGGCGAGATCCGGCGGGGCGAGCTCTGCCCTCGTCTCCACGCTCTTCTGATCGTCCGCCATGACGCCATCGTCCTCGAGGAGTATTTCAACGACTGGCCGGCGGACAGGATCCATACCCTACAATCCGTATCCAAGAGCTTCACCTCGGCCCTGGTGGGCATCGCCATCGCCCGGGGCGAATTCAAGGGAGTCCGGGAGAAGGTCCTGGACTTCTTCCCGGGCATGACGGGGATCGCCAACCTGGACGAACGCAAGGCCGACATGCGCCTCGAGGACATCCTGACCATGCGGACCGGAACGGATTATCACGAGAACGGGGCCGATTCGCCGCACGAGCAGCTCAACCGTCTCCTCAAGGACTGGGACAAGTTCTATCTCGACCGGCCGATGATCCAGCCCCCCGGGACGGGATTCCGGTACGACAGCGGCGGCGTCATCCTGATCTCGAGCATGCTCAAGAACCGGACCGGGATGCACGCCCTGGAATACGCCAAGCGCCACCTCTTCAGGCCGTTGGGGATCGAGAAGCTGTTCTGGGCGCAGAATTTCGAGGGCCAGACCCATTGCGGCGGCGGCCTGGCCCTGACGGCCCGGGACACGGCGAAGTTCGGGCTTCTGTACCTGCACAACGGCCGCTGGGGGAAGGAGCAGGTCGTCCCCGAAGCCTGGGTCCGTGAATCCTTCAAGACGCACGTCGACTTGACGGCGCCGGGACAGCCGCCCTCCGGATACGGCTATCTCTGGTGGATCGGCGCGCCGGACCCATGGATCAAAGGCAAACTGGACGTTCCTTTCGCCCGGGGGCGCTACGGCCAGTACATTTTCGTCATCCCCGAACACGACATGGTCGTGGTCGTCCTGGCCGACGCCAAGACGAGCCCGGAGATGGCCAAGCCCATCGAGGTCATGTATGACCGGATCCTGCCCGCGGTCCGGCAAGAATGAAGGAGGATCCGAGATGAGCATCCGGACCGTATTACTCTTCCTGACCGGTGCCGCCATCCTCACGAACGCCTTCAGCATCGGGGCGATCATGGCCGCGCTCGACAAGCGGGGGCAAAAGACGAACAAGCTCCTCGTTCGCCTGTACTTCTTCAAATATCTGGGGAACTACCGGGACATCACCCGGAAAGAGACGGGCAAGACGGGGCCGTTTTACAAGCTGTGGATCGGATCGTTCGTCCTGATCATCATCTTCGGGATCGCGACGATCCTCGCCGGCCGGATCTGACCTCGTGGCCCTTCGGGAAATGGCGGGGCTAGAGCGTCCGACAAGGAGGGAACAATGCATACGCTCGCAAAACGCTCGGCGGCTGCGATCTCCGCCGCGATCATGGCCGAAGTCGTAAGCCTTCACATTTACCTGGAAACCTCGGACAAGCGGCCGGACATCCTCAAGGCTTATCCGGACAACGGGATAAAAGCCGCCGGAGCGATGAAGTAGGGCCGTGTCGAAAAAACCAGGATTCGGATTCAAGATCTGGACCGCGCTTCTTTCCGTGTTCGTGGCCGTCATGCTCTTCCCGAACATCGTCGGAAAGCACGGCGTCGGCAAGTCCCTTTTGATCACGGCGCTCGCCGTCGGCGCCATCTGGCTGATGTACGCGGCCGTCTCCCGGTTCATCGAGTGGGAGGTGTCTCGGGAGCTGAAGCGGAAAAGCCGGAAGGAGCTCGACGTTAAAAAGGAAGAGAAAAAATGATCGCCCGCTGGAGGATCCGCCAACGTTTTATCCCCGTCCTTCTGCCGGCGAGCCTGTTCGCCGCGTTCGCAGCCGCTGCGCCGCAAGCGCCGTCCGGATCCGCCATCCCCGCTTTCCGGGAGGTGAAAGACAAGGTCGTCCGGCTGATCGACGATCAAAAGATCCCGTCCCTGTCGCTCGCCGTCGTCAAGGACGGGGAGATCGTCTGGGAGGAGGCGTTCGGTCTGGCCGACCTGGAGAAGAAGGTCAAAGCCGCCCCGGAAACGGTCTATCCGATCGCTTCGGTCACCAAACCGTTCACCGCCGCGGCCGTGATGATCCTCGTCGAACGAGGGCTGGTCAAGCTGGACGAATCCGTGAATGCCTACCTCGGTGGGGCGAAGCTTCGGGCATTCGAGGGAAACGCGTCCGACGCGACGGTCCGTCGCGTCCTTCAGCACACCTCCGGGCTCCCCATGCACTGGAATTTCTATTACTCCGGGAACCCCAGGAAAAGGCCGCCGCTCGAAACGACGCTGGAAAGATACGGGATTCTCGTCGATCCCCCGGGCGCGAGCTACAACTATTCCAATCTCGGCTTCGCGGTCCTGGAGTCCATCATCGAACGCGTTTCGGGAAAGACATATCCGGAATTCCTCGGGGAAGAGGTCTTCAAGCCGTTGAACATGACGCGGACGGCGGCGCTGACCGATCCGCCGGAACCCGCCGAGATCGCCGTGAAATATTCCGCGAAACTCGCCCCCATTCCCTTCTGCGATCACGACACGCGGGGGGCAAGCTCGATCTATTCCACGGCCCACGACCTGGCCCTCTTCTCCCTCCTGCATCTGGGGCGTCTCCGCCCGGACCAGAAGCCGATCCTCAAGCCCGGATCGATCGCCGCCATCCGGAGCTCCCGGGATCCCGGCGTCCGGACATCCTCCTACGCGCTGGGCATGGAGACGGGAACGAGATTCGGATTCCCCATTCTCACCCACGGGGGGATCATGGACGGCTGCCGGGCCCATCTGGCGATGATCCCTTCCCAGGGGCTGGCGGCCGCGGTTCTCATCAACGGAGAGAATGCCCGGTCCATCGAAGTCTGCGACTGGATTTTCGCCGCGCTCCTTCCGGCGTACGCCCGCAACCTGAGGTCTTCTTCCGCGCCGGCGGGCGGCCCGCCGCCGCCGCAGGCGTTCCGCCCGCCTGGCGAGCTCGTCGGCGCCTGGGAAGGGACGATCAAAACCCACGAGGGGGGTGTGCCGGTCCGCCTCCGCGTCGAAAAGAACGGCGACGTGGAGCTCGTGCCTTTGGACCGGACCGGCTCGCCGGAGAAACGGCTCTCGCCGTTGAAGACGCCCGCCCTGAACCGGGGGATTTTCGTCGTCCATTTCCCTCAGGCTTTTTCCCTGAGCGACGCGCCGGCGACGGACCATCGGACGGTTCTCGGGCTGACGATCCGGAAGGACAGGCTCAGCGGCGAGGCCAGCCTGATCGCCGCCGATTTGTCCTACAGCCTGCCGTCGTATATCGAAATGAAGCGCGTTGAACGAAGGCCCGAACAATGAAGAGACTCCAATGAATAATGGCATTATCCTCGCCGCATTGACGTCGGGTCTCTTGATCGCGGGCGCGGCCGGCTGCGGGCGCGATGGGGAAATCGTTGCTCAGAGGACGGAAGCGATCGCGGCGCACATCGAACGTTTAGAAACGCGCGACTGGGACAAAGCCGTCGAAGAGCTCGTCCGGATCGGCAAACCCGCCGTCGAGCCTCCTTTCCCGAGGGGCTGGACAAGGTTTTCGCTGCGGTCTATACGAGCGAATAAATCCTCGTCCGCTGACGTCCATTTTTCCCTTGCCCAGGAGGGCCGGAATATGATTCTTTATAGGGCATGAACGCGATCATCATGGCCGCCGGGACGGGGACACGGCTCATGCCCTTCACGGAGGACCGGCCGAAAGGCCTGATCGAGATCGAGGGGATTCCGATCATTGAACGGCAGGTCGCCTTCTTCAGGGAGCGGGGCGTCGAGAAGATCACGATCGTCACCGGGCATCGAGCCGAGCGTTTCGCGGACCTCGTCGCCCGGCACCCGGACATCGCCCTCGTGCACAACGACAAGTACGACATCTGGAACAACATCTATTCCATGTACCTCGTCCGCGACCGGCTCGCCGAGAGCTACGTTGCCGAAGCCGATGTCTGGATGCACGCGAACTACCTCCTCCCCGACCCCGACCGCTCGCTCATCTTCGGAGGGCCCCGTTCCGGATTCGCCCGAGAATGGATCATCCGGTTCGACGGGAACCGCCGGATCCATCGGATCGACGTCCAGGGCGGCGAGGGCATCATCGAGGCCGGTCTCTCGTTCTGGACGGCCCGGGACGCTGGGGTCGTCCGGGCCCGGCTCGAGGAGATGATCGGCACGGGCGGTTTCGCCGAGCTCTACTGGGACGACGTCTTCATGTCGCTTTTCGGCCGGATCGAAGTCTATCTGCACGAGATCGATCCCGCCGCCTGGACCGAGATCGATTCGCCCGCCGATCTCGAGGAGGCCCGCGGAAAGGAGCGGCTCCTCCGCTCCTGAGCCGCGCCGCATGACGAAAAAAGAGGCCGCCCGGACCTGGCTGGTCAAACAAAACGACTCTATCTTCACCCTCTACGCGTCCGTGGCCGCTTTTTCCGCTTATTTCTGCATGTATGCCTTCCGCAAGCCGTTCGCGGCTGGGCAATTCGCCGGGCTCGAATATTTCGGCATGGACTACAAGACCGTCCTCGTCATCGCCCAGCTCATCGGCTACGCGATCTCCAAGGGCATCGGCATCAAGGTCATCGCCGAGGTCACCCGCGTTCGCCGTCCCGCCCTGCTCATCCTGTTTATGGGTTTCGCCGAAGCGGCCCTGGTCCTCTTCGCCGTCGTGCCGCCGCCGGCCAATTTCGTTTTCCTCTTCCTGAACGGCCTGCCCCTGGGCATGATCTGGGGCCTCGTCTTCAGCTACATCGAAGGACGGAAGCGCACCGACCTCATCGCCCTGGCCCTGTGTTCGAGCTTCGTGCTGGCTTCGGGATTCGTCAAGACGGTCGGCAAGATTATATTGAACTGGGGTGTTTCGGAATTCTCCATGCCCTACGTCACGGGCCTCATCTTCTTCGCGCCGCTCCTCGCCTCCGCGTGGATGCTCGAGAGCCTTCCGCCGCCGACGGCCGAAGACCAAGCCTTGCGAACGGAGCGCGTTCCCATGCACGGGCGAGAGAGGCGGAGCTTCTTCCGGACCTTCGCCCCGGGTTTCGTGTTTCTGCTGATAGGCTATGTCATCCTGGCCGCGTTCCGCGACTTCCGCGACAATTACATGGCCGATATCTGGCAGGCCCTGGGGCGCGGACGGTCCTCCGCCATCTTCACCGCGACCGAGGCGCCGGCGACGATCGCAGTCCTTTTCGTGCTCGCCTTCGTTCTCCGGGTCAAAGACAATTTCCGCGCTCTCGTCATCAATCACCTTGCCATCATCTCTGGATTCATCATTGTCGGGGTCGTGACGCTTCTCTATCAGGGCGGCATTCTCACGCCCGCGGTATGGATGCTCCTCGTCGGGTTCGGACTGTTCCTCAGCTTCATCCCCTTCAACGGCCTTTTGTACGACCGCCTCATCGCGGCCTTCGCCTACAAGAGCAATGCCGGATTCCTCATTTACGTCGGTGATTTCGTCGGCTATTCCGGCAGCGTCGCCATCCTCCTCTATAAGTCGCTCGTCCGGAAGAGCATGGCCCACGTGGACTTCTTCGTCGACGCGAGCTATGCCTTGAGCGTCATCGGCGTCGTCGCTATGGTTTGCTCGCTGGCCTATTTCTCGGCCCGGCGAAGATCCTGGCGCCGCAACGCTCGTTCGCCGATTTCGGGGACGTGAGATATTTAGATCGGCCAGCCGTCTTTTCATATGTTCGAAAGAGAACAGATCGTTGACGTTAGGTTGACATTAGGCGCTTAATCGCTTAATCTACTTGCGAAAGAGAGCGCCCATGGAAACCTCGACGATCCGGATCCCGGAAGAAAAGAAGAACCTTTTGAAAGCGATCGCCAGCCTGGAGAACAAGAAGATGAACGACGTCATCGTCAAGCTGATCGACGACTACGCCGCGCGCCGCAAGGAATCCCTCGAGCTTCTTGCGATCCCCGGATTTTTAAAGGAAATTCGAAAAGCCGAGCGGGAATTTCGGAAGGGCGGCGGCGTCTCTCTTGATGATGTCAGAAAACGCTTGGAACGTAAGATTCATGCGAAACGCTCTAAAAGAGCTAGATCGCCTAGATCATAAGATTCAGCACCGAATACTATCCGAGATCGATAACCTGAAAAGTTCAGAAAATCCTCTTCTTCACAGGAATATCCGGGCGCTCGAAGGTAATCTCGAAGGCGGCTACAGACTCCGCGTCAGAGAGTATCGGATCATACTAGAATTCGATACCGACAATAAAACGATTGGAGTCCTCTCCGTTCTCCCTCGAGGGCAGGCTTACTAACGCAAAAGTTCCGAGTCCCTACGCCATCAGCGGGGCGTAGAAGTCGTTGCTCTATAATAACCTCCATCCCGAGCTCGGGGAAGGCCACGACCTCCTTGCTGGTGATGCGCTCCTTGGCCAGCATGAACAGGATTCTCTCTTGACGCCCGTTCCGATCATACATATGCTCCTGAAAGAGAGATCGTGCACGAGAGATGAAAAAAACTGCAAAATATGTATCTGCACTTCAGCAAAACTCGCCTAAAATTGAAAAAGACCCCCCCTGGAATCTGAGAGAAACTGAAGCGGGCAACCTTCCCGAGAGCGAAGCGGCTTTTAATAGGAAATTCCTCGTTTGGGAGCGTCGCAATTGGCCCGCTTGGCTCGATCGCCACTTGTCTTTTCCGTTTAGGGTAAAACGCGTCGAGGACGAGGATGACGCTTATTTCACGGATATCGCCAAACGCGAGCTGTTTCGTCTAGGACATGAAATGGAAATCATCGCGACCGGATCGGAAATTCTGCCTCGGGAAGGGATCTTAGCGTACGCCGAAGAAGGAGGAAGGCGGGCCTGGGTTCCTCTCATGGATCTCGAGGTCGCGTCTGAAACCGATCCCAACTATTGGCCACTCCGAGAATATGTCGTCTGGTTTGCCAACCGATAAGGCGCGGGATGAAAAAAGAAACGCTTATCGACACCGGCCGGCTGCCTCAATCCGATCATACCTGGCTCGTAGCCGTCCGTCCGGCGCGAATCTGGCTCAGACCGAAGGACCGGGATCCGTATCGGCCGTTTCAAATGCTCGTCTTGGATGTCGACTCGGACTGCATTCGGGAATCCGAGATCTTCGAGCATCGACCCGATTTCGATGCGGTCCGATCTCGCCTCTTCAAAGCCATGATCGAGCCAGCGAAAGGCTCCGGTAAGCCCATGCGACCCGCCCGCATGGTCTTCGATGACGTTGCCGCTATCCGCGCTTCGAAAATTCTCCTGGCCGAAATCGGAGTGGAATGCGAGTATCGGGAGGAGTCCCCCATCATCGACGCGGTGATCAGAGACTTCGAAAAATTCGTGAAAAAACGCGATCTCAGGCCGAGCCTTCTCGAGGTCAGAGGTATCTCCCTTCGGCTGCTCGAGGAACTTTTCTCCGCGGCGGCATATTTCTACGATCAAGCGCCTTGGCGACGGGTGGATGACGAATGCCCTATGGAAATCCGGTTCCCGGCGGACGGGCCTCCCCGCTACGCCGTGGTCATGGGCAACGCGAAGATCCAATTCGGCGTCGCTTTTTTCCCGTCCTTGAAAGACGTGCGGATTCAGTATTCCGATGGAAAGGCGAAGGATATTTACCGGCGAATGACGACCTGGAGCCTGACGTATGACGAGCCGTCGCTGATGTCTTTCGACGATCTGGAGGCCATCGAAAAATGCGATTGGCCCATCCCGTCGCCGAAGGCTTACCCCCTATTCCTCAAATCCAGCCCCCGCAAGCAATTCGAGATTCCGAAAGTCGAAGAAATTCTTTTTACCGCCGCGGCTCTCCGCGCCATTCCGCCATTTGCCGCGGGACTCAAGATCGACGATTCCGGAATCCTCAGCCCGTCTCGGGACGCCTATCGGCTATCGGGCATATACGACGGCGCGGAAATCCTCCTCGATTTCCCGGCCGGGCTTTGGGACGACCAGAACTGAGCGGCTCCCTTTTCACCCCATCAGCGGCGCGTAGAAGTCGTTGCCCTTGTCATCGACCAGGATGAAGGCCGGGAAATCCTTGACCGTGATCTTGTAGATCGCCTCCATCCCAAGCTCGGGGAAGGCCACGACCTCCTGGCTTGTGATGCGCTCCTTGGCCAGGAGGGCCGCCGGCCCGCCGATCGATCCTAAATAGAACCCTCCATACTTCTTGCACGAATCGGTCACGATCTTGCCCCGGTTACCCTTGGCCAGCATGACCATCGATCCGCCCCGCTCCTGGAAGATCGGGACATAAGCGTCCATGCGGCCGGCCGTGGTCGGGCCGAGCGACCCGGACGCGTATCCCGGAGGGGTCTTGGCCGGGCCGGCGTAGTAGATGATGTGGTCCTTGAAATAGGCCGGCAGGTCCTGGCCCTTGTCCAGCATCTCCTTGAGCCGGGCGTGGGCGATGTCGCGGGCGACGATGATCGGCCCGTTGAGGGCGAGCCGCGTCGCGACCGGGTATTTCGACAACGTCGCCCGGATCTCGCTCATCGGCCGGTTGAGGTCGACCGGAACAGCCGGCTCCCCTTCCGCGCCCGGCGTCGGCAGATACTTGGCCGGATCGCTTTCGAGCCGCTCCACGAACAACCCGTCCTTCGTGATCTTGGCCTTGATGTTCCGGTCGGCGTTGCAGCTCAGGCCCAGGCCGATCGGGCAGGAAGCGCCGTGCCGCGGGAGGCGGATGACCCGGACATCGAGGGCAAGATACTTGCCCCCGAACTGCGCTCCGAGCCCGAGCTTCCGCGACGCGGCCAGCAGGATGTCCTCGAGCTCGACGTCGCGATAGGCGTATCCCTCCGGCCCGGGCTTCGCCGGCAATCCGTCCAGATATCTTGCCGAAGCGAGCTTGACCGTCTTGAGGACCATCTCGGGCGACGTGCCCCCGACCACGAAGGCCAGATGATACGGCGGGCAGGCGGCCGTTCCGATCGCCCGCATCTTGCCGATCAGGAACTTCGGCAGCGCCTCGGGGTTGAGGACGGCCTTGGTCTCCTGGAAGAGATACGTCTTGTTGGCCGACCCGCCGCCCTTGGCGATGCAGAGGAACTTGTAGGCCGCCCCCTCCTCGGACGCGATCTCCACCTGGGCCGGAAGGTTCGTGGCCGTGTTCTTCTCATCGTACATGTTGAGCGGCGCGTTCTGCGAATAGCGAAAATAGTTCTTCGTGTAGGCGTTGAAGACCCCGCGTGCCAGGGCGTCCTCGTCGTTCGCGCCGGTGCAGACCTGCTGACCCTTCTTGCCCATAATGATCGCCGTGCCCGTGTCCTGGCACATCGGGAGGACCCGGTCGGCCGAGATGACGGCGTTCTTGATGAGCTCGAGGGCGACGTAGCGGTCGTTGGCCGAGCTTTCCGGGTCTTTCAGGATCTCGGCAAGCTGGGCCATGTGGCTCGGCCGGAGCAGGAAGGCGGCGTCGGTGAAGGCCCGCTCGGCGAGGACAGTCAGGCCCTCGGGCGCGATCTTGACGATCTCGCGCCCCTCGAAGAGGGCGGTCGCGACGTGCTCCTTGCCGCCGGCCGGCTCGTACTCAGTGGTGTCCGGAAACGGGGGAAACAGGGGACGGAAAGCGTATTCGGGCATGGACCTCTCCTTCATATATTAGGTTCTTCAGGTTTTTTCATGGATTCCCCTCTTTGGGAATTAAGGTGACAGTCATCTTAATTCCCAAGAGAAAAGCCTTGAATAATCGGTTTCATCATGAGGAATTGAGTTGGCTGTCACCTTAATTCCAGGCCCTCGCCCTAGCTCTGGCTCTGGCGCAATTTCCGGAGAGCGGCCTCGATGTTGTCGCGGACGTCCTTGTGCTCGCCGGGACGATTCAGCGCTTTCTCGAGCGGCGGAACGGCCCGAGGGTCGCCGATCTCACCGAGGAGCCTCGCGGCGCGGAAGCGCGTCGTCCAGAGCGTGCTGCCCATCGACTTGATGAGCGGGTCCACGACGTCCTTGCCGAAGTTGAGCAGCGCGATCTCGGCGCTTTCCCGGACGCTCCAATGCGGGTCGGACATGACCGCGAGCAAGGGCCCGATCGTGGCTTTGTCGAGATACCCGCCGACCAGCCGGACGGATTGGGAGCGGACGTCGCGGCTCGGGTCCTTGAGGCCCTTGAGCCCGATCTGCAGGATCTCGGGGGCGCCCTTATTGACCTTCTTCAGCACCCGGACGATCTCGGCCCGGATGAAGTCCGCCCGGTCTTTCCTGACGAGCCGGATGAGGTCCTTGAGCACGGCCTCGCCGCCGAGCTTGGCCAGCGCCCGGACGGCCTCGAAGCGGACGTTGTCCGAATCGTCCTTGAGCGACGGCAGGACGGCGGAGACGAGCGAGGCGTCTCCGACCTCCGCGATCACGCGCAACGCGCAGCACCGGCCCCAGGCGGCGCAACCGATCTGAGACAGCGCCGCCGTTGCCGCCTCCTGGACGTCGGGCAGGCTCTCGGCCACGATCGCCTTGAGCAAGTGCACGGCCCGATGGTCTTCCAGACCGCCGAGGGCCTTGATCGCCCGGAGCTGGAGCTCGGGATGGGTTTTATCGGCCGCGTCCGTCTTGAGCGCGGAAATGTCCGAGGCGTTGAAAGACAGCATCGGGACGAGGAGCGACCCGACCGAATGGCCGAACCGGACGAGCGCGGTGACCGCCGACTGGCGGACGATGAAATAGCTGCTCCGGAGGTAGCCGGCGAGCGAGGGGACGGACTTCGAGTCGCCGATCGCTCCCAGGCACCGGATGAAGGCCCGCTGGGCGAACTTGTCCCGCTCCAGGTTGAGCGCGTTGAGGAGGGAGACGGTCGCCGCCCGTCCGAACCTGATGATGGCCTCGGTCGCCTTCTCCTGGACCTTCTCGACGTTGTCCTGGATCATGGCCACCAGCGGCTCGAGGCTCGAGATGTCCTGGATCTTGCCCAGGGCTTCGGCCCCGGCCGCCCGCACCTCCCCCTCGCTGTCCTTGAGAAGGACAAGAAGATGGGGTGTCGACGGACAGGCCTTGAGTTTCCCCAGTGCCCGGGCGGCGTTGGCCCGGATGTTGGCCGAGGAGTTGGTCAGGGCCTCGTGGAGAAGCGTCAGGCTGTCGAGCCCGAGCTCCTGGAAACCGTCGATGGCCAGGTGGACGATCTCCTCGTTGTCGAGCCCGAACATGTGGATAAGGACGCGGGCCAGCTTGATGTCCCGGCGGGCGATGACCTCGCGGACCTTGCCCATGAGCTCTGTGACCGCCTGGGTCCGGACGATCCATTCGGAGTCCTCGACGCCCTTGAGGAGGTGGTCGATGACCCGGTAGTCGCCGAGCTTGCCGATCGCGGCCACGGCCGCCCAGCGGATGTTCGAGTTGGCGGAGCGGAAGATCTTGGGCTTGACCAGCTCGTCGATCGCTTCCGGCTTACCGTAGCGGCCGAGGGAGATGACGGCGGCGTGCTGGACGCCCTGGTTCGGATCGTCGAGCTCGCGGATGAGGACGGGATAGGCGTCGGGCGAGGTCTCGTAGCCGAGGTCCATGATCGCGGAGCGGACGACGGCGGCGTCCGAGCTCTCGCGGATCGTCCGCAGGCTGCGTTCGAGGGTGGAGGGCGCGGGGGTGCTCACCTCAGACCCTCTCGATGTATCCCTTGCAGTCGCCGTCGATGTTGAACGAGGTGACCTGGTAGTCGCAGTCGATGTTGGCCAGGGCCTTGACCGCGGCGCGGAATGCCCCGATCCGGGCGCAGGTGAGGTCGCGGACGGAGAAGCCCTCGTCGATGAGGGCCTGGCAGCTCTTGAGGTAGACGCAATCGTGGACCGTGATGTGGATATGGTTCTGGTTGACTTCGTTGATCTCGAAGCTGCCCGCGTCGCGGAAGAGGCCGCCGGCGATCCCGATCTTGATGTAATTCTCCAGGGCGCCGCGGATGGAGTCGGACTTTTTGATCTGCATCCCGTACTCGTCGCCGAGGGCATGGAGGTAGTACTGGACGGCATGCTCGTAGGCCCGCTCGCTGAACACGCGGGGGCGGGTGCCGTGGAAATCCCGGGCCGTTTCCTCGAGCGCGCTCAGCCACGCCAGGGCGACGAGCCATCCGGCTTCTTCCTTGTCGATCTTATCCATTGTGGTGTTCCTTTTTCTGCGGGTATGTTGGAATTAAGGTGACAGTCATCTTAATTCCCAAGAGAAAAGCCTTGAATAATCGGTTTCATCATGAGGAATTAAGTTGACTGTCACCTTAATTCCTCCTCAGCGCGAGCCGCTTCAGTTCCTTCATGACGGCGTCCGGCGCGACCGGCCGTCCGATCTCGAGGCTGAGCCGGTTGGCCAGCTCCGCGCCGTCCGCCTTGGGCCGGCGGGCCCAGAGGAGGACGAGCTTGGCCGTCTCCTCGGGCGTGAAGCCGGCCTTGGGGGCGGGGGGCTCGGCCGCTTTTGCCGGGCCGGCCGCGGCCATCGAGGCCAGGATCGTCCTCGTATCGCGGGCGATGGCCAGCTCTTCGTTCGTCGGGACGACCATCACCTGGACCTTACCATTACTAATGACGCGCTCGTTCTTCTCGTTCTTCGCCTCGTCGAAGTCGATCCCGTACGCGGACAGGCCCTGGACCGAGAGCTTGCGGACGAGCCGCGAGTTCTCGCCGATCCCGCCGGTGAAGACGATGGCGTCGACTCCGCCGAGGGCGGCCATGTAGGCGCCGATGTACTTGCGGACGTGGTAGCAGTAGATGTCGATGGCCAGGCGGTGCCGCTCGCTGCCGCGGGCCGCCTCCTGCTCGATCTCGCGCATGTCGTTCGACGTCTCGGTCAGCCCGAGCATGCCGCTGTTCTTGTTCATGATCGAGTCGATCTCTTTGACCCCGAGCTTCTCCCGCTCCATGATGTACGGGACGAGGGCCGGGTCGATGTCGCCGCAGCGCGTGCCCATGACCAGCCCCTCGAGCGGGGTGAAGCCCATGGTCGTGTCCACGGAGTGCCCGCCGGCGATGGCCGTGATCGAGGCGCCGTTGCCGAGGTGGCAGGTGATGAGCTTGGTCTCGGCGATGGGCTTGCCCATCCACTCGGCCGCCTTCGCGGCGACGTAGCCGTGGGAGGTGCCGTGGAAGCCGTAGCGCCGGATGCCGAGCTTCTTGTAGAGGGCGTAGGGCAGGCCGTAGATGAAGGCTTTCGGGGGGATGGTCTGGTGAAAGGCCGTGTCGAAGACGCCGACCTGGGGGACGCCCGGGAGCTCGACGTCGCAGGCCTCGATGCCCTTGAGGTTAGCCGGGTTGTGGAGCGGGGCGAACTGGATGCACTTGCGGATCGAGGCCTTGACCTTGTCCGTGATCAGGACCGAGGCCGAGAAATCCTCGCCGCCGTGGACGACCCGGTGGCCGATGCCGTCGATCTCGGACTTGTCCTTGATGACGCCGTGCTGGGCGTGCTGGAGGAGGGACAGGACCATCTCGATGGCGACGGTGTGGTTCGGGACTTCGCGGATCTCGCGGAGCTTGCTCTTGTCCGCGGGCTGGTAGGTGATGATGGCGTCCGATGAGCCGATCCGCTCGACGATGCCTTTGGCCAAGAGGCTCTCATCCTCCATCCGCATGAGCTGGAACTTGACGGACGAACTTCCGCTGTTCAGAACGAGCACTTTCATGAGTTCACGATGCTCCTCTCCAGGGCGCTGGGAGCGGCGGGCTCGCGGCCGCCGTCGGCGACATGGATATGATGTTGATATGAATACCGATATAACGGGAGGGATATGATAATTAGGAGAGACAAGGAAGTCAAATTCGGGGAGAAGAGAAAGCCCTAGCTATTCCTTCTCTTGGTTTAGGGATCAAGAGAGTTTACGATTGGCCCGCCCACCGTCAAATTTCGAACTCTACGATACATAAGCGTTCCGATTCCCCATTACCGGGCAGGATTGATCTTGTTTTGCTTCTTCTCTTCCTTGGTCAGCAAGATCGGAACCTTCTTTTCTTGTCCAGCTTTCACAAAGAATTTATTCTTCCAAAGGATCTCGGTCCTAGAGTAATTCTTCCCCTTCGTATCGCGAGTATGGGTTTTGATTTTTTTCCGCTTCCACCCTCGTTTTGTGGTGAGGACTGACGAATAGAGTTCGTTGTCATAGCTACTAATTAAAACCATACATCGTGCTCGGCAACAAAGGTCTAATAATTCTTTATGGAAGGCTTCATCATTAGTGTCTAACAAATAGCCGTGGTCTCTATCTGTCAAATAAGGTGGGTCCAAATAGACTAGCGTCGCAGGTCTGTCAATGAACATTTTAAGGAGATCAATCGCATTCCTATTTTCAATACGAGCGTTTTTCAAGCGCTGGATGACCTTCTCAAGGCGCAAAGGCAAAGAATTCCAGCGGCTTACCCGTGCTTCGAGGCCGTTTCGCGAGTAGGATTGCGAGTATGAAAATCCGCTGTGATTTCGGCCGCTATGATTGCTGCCAAAAGCGCCGTTCACCGTCATCATAGACGCGACTAAAAAGCGCCTTGCTTGCTCTAGGGGGGATAAACTTTCGTCGATCGTCTTAGTGGATTCATATTCGTGACGCGCATAGGGGGTCAGTTCGATTGCGCGACACAGCTCGTTAGGATGTTCGCGTAATTGTTTGAAGAAATTGAAGATCTGTCCGTCATAATCATTAATAATTTCGATTGGAGCCGGCTTCTTTGCCAACGTTACGGCAGCTGAACCGCAGAAAGCTTCAACCCATGCATTATGAGGAGGAAGCAATGCAGCTATCCGTGACGCCAACCGTTGTTTCGAGCCAAAATAGCCGAAAGGTGTACGAATGTGAAGAGATTTGCGTTTGTCCTCATCGATATAGCGTCCAAAACTGATCATCTCGCTATTCAGGAGATTAGAATCTACCTTAAGAGATTTCTTCGCGGCTATTTTTCTGCTCATCTGGCAACTCCTCGCATCTTTCCTTCAACTACTAAGCCTTGGGGTGTTGCTTTAATACGAGCATCTTTAAGTAATGAAGACTGCGGATCTCGAAACATGAGCGGCTCGTTCCTAGCTTGCCGATTCGCAAGATTAATTCCACCCTGGAAGTAGATCCAATACTTGTTACGAAGTATCCTTGCTATATTGATTTCGTTTTCCGTCCAAAAAAAACGTAGATCCTCACCACGAGTACCTTTGACTTCGATATATCTGTCCGGGTTCACGTCATGCGTTATGCCATCAAATGATTCCACGTCGTAACCTGCATTAGCCCGAACTAAACTTATCCGCCTCACGCAATGGGCTTCGACTTCGCAGCCTACATTTTTTAGCCGATCAACCTCATAACGAACGATTAGTTCTTCCGCTAGAATCCCTATTTCCCGTTTTTCTTTGAAATACTCTTCGGCCTCCTCTTCAGTCCAACCCTTAACTTCCTCAAGGAAGGTCGAAACCGTCCTTACGTATTTTTCGCTGACATAAATCCCTTCCTCCGAGCGAGTCAATAGGCCAAGTTGCCGGAGGTGTTCAACGAGCCAGTCCTCAGCATCTAGACGAGGGCCATCAATGGCTGACCACTGAAAAGTATTTTTCCTATATGAGGGAGAGAAACATTTTAAAAGGCGTCTAGTCTTGGTCCGCAAAGGTCCCTGCAAAAAACAGATCCGTAATAGGAGACGTTTCTGTTCTTCGGCAATATCATATGTTCGATCCCGGTTTAACAGTAGCAACGTCTCTCCAAGTTCCGTTATTGCAAGTTTATTACCTTTTTTTCGTATGAACCCGAGCATTGAAGCAAATTCGACAGTGAGAAGATGATCTGGCATACGCCCTTCGATGACGGTACTTCTGCATTGATCAAGCACAGCCTCAATCGGAGCGGCTTTCTTCTTGTCAGCTAGCAACTGCAAAGCCATTAACAACCGATTCAATTCTGCAATATTATCGACCATGCTCTTTCACGCCGAATTCTTTCTTCAGTTCATCGACCACAGCTTCAAAGTCCGCTTCATCGTCTCCTTCATCCGAAAGCTCTTCGGCGGGGGTATCAAGATTTATGACTGGAATATCGTCTTCCAGGAGAGCGAGCATTCGGTTCTTCTTTAGTTCCAAGCGAGAATCAACCACGACATCGACGCTGTCCTTCGCTTCAAGAAGATAGTAGTGGACCCGGTCCCGAGGTCCTAGGCCTACCCTGTGAATTCGGTCAAGCGACTGAATATATTGCGCACCATTAAATGTCCGGTCTACGTAGATTGCGTGTCTGCAAACCTTGTGTAACGATACTGACTCGGCGCATGCGCCGGGATTCGCAATCAGTATGGTTGAAGCATCTGAAGTTTTGAACTCGCGGATGATACGCTCTCGGTTGTATTCCTCATCTTCCTGATCGTCCTTAGGTACTGCCCCGAAGATTGAAAGTGGCTTGAGATCTACGAGCAATGATTCTAGAGTTTTAATATTATGGACGAAAGTCGACCAGATAATGGCCTTTAAACCGCGTTGAACTAGTTGCCGCGCAAGCTTTTCCGCGCATTCAAGCTTAGAGGGAATCTCGTACTTAGAATAATTTTCTATGATTTGATCGACGGCCAAATCCGATGCGTCTAGCGGCGGGATTTGAAACTCGCTTGAATATTCCGAAAGAAGAGAGGGATTGCTTGCGGTTTGTAAAAGCCGGATTAGTTTCGCTTTACGCCAAATGCGCAGTTTATCTCTTTCCGTCGGCGCCCTCACCACTTCTTTCAACACTTTCGTGCCGATCGCCTCATAGATGCGCCGCTGATACACGCGCATTTCTATCTCGATTTTATGGAAGATCGGATCGGGCAAATGGAGGTCTGACTTTTTTACCCTCCAAAATAACGGGTAAATTGTATTTTTAATTAAGCCGACTTTATCGCTGCCTTCTTCAACTTTATATCTATAGCTATCTTTCTTGCCAAGCACTGGGGGATTCGGCCACAAAAACGTGAATTGAGACCAAAGGTCAAGCAAAGAATTTGGCGCGGGGGTTCCAGATAGAATTAGACGCCGAGCTGCAAAGGGAGCTAGCCCAATGACTGTATCAGACCACCTGCCGCCTTCAATCCTCTTGACATTATGTGATTCGTCAAGGACAAGCATACATTTGCTTCTCTTTAAAAGAGCAGCCAGATCCTCTGCATCGTTACTCGCCATTTGGTAAGAAAGAAGTACTAACTCGGCATCATCCGCTTCACGATAGAGATCTTTGCGCCGAAGACGTGGGCCTGAGATTCTAATAGACAAAGGTATCCGACCCATACAAGCTTCGAATTCTTCTTCCCAAGGCATGAAGCAAGCACGCGGCCCAATAACAATAAGCCTATCAATCTGACCCTTCGCTTTCAAAATAGCGTATGCGGCTAGAGCCATAGTAGTTTTGCCGCTTCCAGGCACAGAGAAATTCGCGGCATTACCGACGGAGACCGCATGCTGGACGGCATATTGTTGATATGGTTTTAATTTCCGTATAAAGTTCGGCACAATCGCGGGGTCCGGTTTTTTCTTTTGATCCTTCAACAACGAACCAACGGCACGGGCAGCAGCGAGTGAATCGGCTTCGCCCTTAAGCCGTTGTACTAAATCATACGCGGCGCCTTGAAGCTCGATTGAGAATCCGTTTCGTTGTAAGTACTCCACGATCTGAAGAATAATCGCATGCCGCGAAGCTCCCAGTGTGATTTGATAACCATATTCGGGCGCCTCAAGTGGCTCAAGTCCAAGTAAGTTAACAAAGTAAATATAGTTTTTGCCGGAAAAGATTGTCGATTTTTGGGGTGCGAGTACTCGAAGGGTGCTACCCTCAACAATCACTTTAGCCGAATCGGGCATTGACTATTTTGCCTTTAGCAGTATCTCGACCTGTTTAGCCAGCTCTTTAAGCATTTCTTTCACTTTTGGCTCAGACAGGTGCGGACTCTTGGGATTAATGCTTTTGACTGCAGTAAGAGCACTCCTCAACAACTGTTGGGGCTTATCCTTCTTAGCACTTACATCAACAATCTCTTTAGCAGTCTCGAATGCATCATTAATGGTCTCTCGAGACGTCTTTTCCGCAAGGATTGGGACAAGCTCTTTTTCAGCTTTGGAGTTTTGGGCAATGTCGCGGAGACGGCGAATATTCCAGTGAGAAACGTTGGGAACTTTCTGAATGAGCGCAAAGGCAACCGAAATGACATTAGCTATTTCCTCGGCAGGTTTCCCGAATTTACGAAGCGGCGCAACAACGTTGGCCTGGAGGCTATTAAATTTCTCGACGTTTCGTTGGATGAGATGGTACTCGCCCGGCCTTTTAATCTGGCGGAGATAACTGTCGATAAGTTTTAATACCTCGAACTTCTCATTAACCTTTTTGGCCGTGTAGCGACCGAGTAGCGACTTCGAGATATCTTCGGCCGATAATCCTTGCTGAAGCCCTTCCCTGAGTTTAAGAAGCTCATTGATAGGACCGTATTCTAACCGAAAATCCTTGGCAAACTGGAGGCCAGCTTCGACCCTCCAAAGATCCTTTTGATCGACTTGTTCGGGAAGCCGGGCAACGTTCAGATAATCGAACTTTGGTTCGTGAGTTTCTTCGAATAAGGTTTTAAGGATAGCCATGCGACGGTTTCCGTTGATAACTGCTCCATCAAAAGTGATGATTCCCGGCTCGAGTTGCCCGTGGAGCTTCAGGTCCTCTGTAAGTGCCGCAGTTTCGCTTTCGCTTTGCTCGAGTAGGAGCTTTCTTATGATCCTAGCATCCTGTTCGAGCGTAGGGTCAAGCTTCCGCCTGAGTTGTTCCTCCTTTTCTAGAAGCTCGGCCGCAAAACGGCCGTTTCGAATGTTAAATAATAGATACTTCATTGGAATATGATAGACGGCCAAAGTATTGATTTCGCCGGCGAGTTCGACGCGGACTGCGATGTTTACAAGCGGCGGGATGCCCTTAAGAAAGGCATCAAGTAGCTTCGCCCGATTCGTATCCATTTTCATTGTAGCCTCCTGAAAAGAAGGTCTGGAGTTTCATAATCGTGATTAATCGCGATGGCTAAAGGTCCGAATTGAAATACTTCATACTAAATAATCCTAGCCTTTAAATAGATAGAAAAGCGAACCTCCGGATGATATTAAAACATAACATACCTTCTTCATCGCGGCAATAAGCTTGTCAAGAGAAAATACCCATAAAAAAATCATTACGTCGCGAGTATTATTTTCAAGGACCTCTGCCGCATGACGGTAAGTTTCACAAGAGAGCTCTCGCCGGGATCGTCGAGCCTGAGGCCGAAGGTGCGGCCGGAGGATCCCCTCGAAACTGCCGAATCGACCGGCCCTTGCGTTCAAGCCCATTTTCCGGCTCTCCCGGCCGTCCTCTAAACCTGCAGGAGATCATTTACACCTTAGGCCTTCTCCCCTAATCTACATCTCGAGAGGAGAAGGACATGCTTGATCAGGATCTTTTACGGAATCAGCGAAAACGTATTGCAGTTCTTCGCCATTACGAGGAAATCACCCAAAATGTTGCCAAAACCTGCCGCTATTATGGAATTAGTCGAATGTCTTTCTATAAATGGCAGCATCGCTACCAAGAACTTGGTCTCGAGGGCCTCAAGGACCGTTCTCACCGTCCCCTCCACAGCCCGAGAGCAACGAAAACCGAAGTCTTAGCCAAGCTCTTATCTTAAAAGAGGATCGTTTGGACGGGTCCTGGCGGCTGATATTATTACGCGCTAATTCGAAGATAAGGCAGCAGAAAAGGCAACGGGAGGGAGAGGGTGCTATTCTTTTTTTTGAAGACCTTGCGTATGAAAGGAAATAAATATAGTAAATAAAAATACAATAAAAAAAATCCCCATTATATTTTCAATAATTACAAAAGAGCGCGCGATAAAAGACACTGGATATATATCGCCATATCCGACGGTCGTAATCGTTATGAAACTAAAATAAATAAAATCCCAAAGTTGTCCTATCCTAGAAAAAGTTCGTATTCCTTGAAAAGAAGAATCATCAATCGTAAATATGAATAGAAACAAGTAAGAAAAGAAATATATAGAATACGCGAATGCAGATATTCCAATATAAAAAGCGGTCTTAGTTAGTAATTCTCGACCACCACTTAGCCTTTCCGCCTTTTTTAGTCCAATACGCTTGGGATAGATAATAGCCGGGCGCCCTAGAGATAATAAAGCGCATTTCCAAGTAGCCTGCAATTCCATTGCCACCATTAAAAATATACATAAAATTATTAATGTTATTTTGGCCCTGCAGACCAGTGCAATAGAGGCGAAAAACGTAACCATTAAATAATATGGCGTTAATAAAAATGGATTAACTTCCCATGTCGGCCTTCTTTTTCTAAGGCCGCTCTCTATAAGCATAACTGGAAAATCTATTAAATAATTGAAGATTCCGATAATTTTTGTAGTCAGGTCGATCAAGCTTATCTTCATATATTTCCCTAACGTTAATATACTAGAATAATTCCCCGTTTTCTACATTTCGCCCATCATCCCGGTAGTATCTATCATAAATTCTCACAAGGTCGCGATCCTAACGGTTATTTGAGGATTCACTTTAGGAAACAAACTATTAGGTCCATCTGATTTAAAGGTAGGCAATAGGCAAGGTGAAAGAACGAGGTTGCACCGGCGGAGCAGATTTTTGGGTTGATAAAGTTAATTAGCGGGCGACCTCAAAGGGAACCTTGCAAAGAATATTCAACGCCGTAGCGAACGATCGTCACCGGAGTGCCCAAGGCGTGGGCGGCATCGAAGACCTCGGCCATCTCTTTGTTCGAGATGGCGACACAGCGTCTGTCCTGTTCTGCCCGCCGGCGTTCCCCGGCTTTCCCGATCCCTCGCCGTGGATCTGGATAAATCCGCCGACCGAGTCGGTCCGGCTTACGCCCCCCCCCCGGCGCTGCCTGTCACTGAATTCGCTTAGGTCCAAAGCGTTCGGATAATCGATCTCGAGGGCCTTGAAGTAGGTTATGTGGATACCTTAAGCGTCCAGGATCCTTATTTCAATACCACTTCGTGATGGTGAATTGATGGGAATGGCCGCTGTCGGTCGAGGTTTCCTGAGTGATCGCGGTCCCGCTCTTCACGGAGGTGACCTGGGCCGCGGTCAAAGTGAGGGTGTGCGTATGGCCGCTCGACGACGTCGTCTTGACCAATCCGGCCCCGGCTTCGACTTCGGTCTTCGTTATCGTGACCGTATGGGTGTGGGATTGGACGCTCGTTGAGGTAAACGTCATTTGATCCGTATTCGTAGTCGTCGGGGTCGTCGAGCTCTTGCACCCGGACATGAATGCCGCGCCGGAGAGGAGGGCCGCGCCGCCAGCCAATTTCAAGAATTGTTTTCTGGTCATGTTATTTCTCCTGCTTTCTTCCGCCTCATCCGGCGAAATGAAGCCGTTTACATTCGCGGTAATTAATACAAGATTCGTGCCAAACAAGGTGCAATCCAAGGGACATTCCCGCTTTCAAACGAGCAAATCGGGGACACGAACCGAATTCCAGACAAAAAGGGGGACACGATCCCTATTCAGGAGAATAGGGTCATGTCCCCCCTTCTCAAATTGACTTGCCCCGCTTCCCTTTGCTATAAAAGTGCTTCCGGCGCCCCGCCGGGACAGCAGAAGCGCCCCCACCGGAGCGCCCGAGAATGTCAGCCGATGAAGGAAGGCACGACCCATGAAGATCCATGAATTCCAGGCCAAGCAGATCCTCGCCCGATACGGCGTCCGCGTCCCGCGCGGCGAGGTCGCCGAGACGGCCGCCCAGGCGCGCGCCATCGCCGAGAAGATCGGCCCGCGCGTCGTCGTCAAGGCCCAGATCCACGCCGGGGGCCGCGGCAAGGGCGGCGGGGTCAAGCTGGCCCAGAATCCGGCCGAGGCAGAGGCGCTCGCCGCAAAAATGATCGGAATGACTCTGGTCACCCACCAGACCGGGCCCGAAGGAAAGAAGGTCAAGCGCGTCCTAGTCGAGGAAGCGCTCGACATCGCCCGCGAGCTCTACATCGGCGTCGTCATCGACCGGGCCAGCGAGTCCACGGTCATCATGGCCTCGACCGAGGGCGGCGTCGAGATCGAGAAGGTCGCGGCCGAAACGCCCGAGCTCATCCACAAGGAATACGTCAACAACGGCACCGGGCTCCTCCCCTTCCAGGCCCGCCGGCTCGCCTTCAAGCTCGGCCTTTCCGGCGACACGTTCAAGAAGGCCGTCGGGTTCATCGTGAGTCTGGCCAAGGCGTTCGAGGGGACGGACGCCTCGCTCGCCGAGATCAACCCGCTCCTTGTCACCAAGCAGGGCGACGTGCTGGCCCTCGACGCCAAGATGAACTTCGACGACAACGCCCTCCCCCGCCACGCCGACATCCTGGCCATGCGCGACCTGGACGAGGAATCGCCCCTCGAGGTCGAGGCCTCGAAATTCAACCTCAACTACGTCAAGCTCGACGGCACGGTCGGCTGCATGGTCAACGGCGCCGGGCTGGCCATGGCCACCATGGACATCGTCAAGCACAGCGGCGGGATGCCGGCCAACTTCCTGGATGTGGGGGGTGGGGTCACGGAGGAGGCGGTCTCGAACGCCTTCCGGATCCTCATCTCGGACCCGAACGTGAAGGCCGCCCTGATCAACATCTTCGGCGGCATCGTCCGGTGCGACCTCATCGCCAACGGCGTCGTCAAGGCCGCCAAGGAGATGGGCTCGAAAGTCCCGCTGGTCATGCGGCTCGAAGGGACGAACGTCGAGGAGGGCAAGAAGATCCTCGAGCAGTCCGGGCTCGAGTACTACCTGGCCGCCGGAATGAAGGATGCCGCGGAAAAAGCGGTCGCCTTCGCCAAGTGACGGAGAGACAGATATGAGCATCCTCATCGACGAAAAAACCCGGGTCGTCGTCCTCGGCATGACCGGGAGCGAAGGGACCTTCCACGCCACCAAGATGATCGAGTACGGGACTAAGGTCGTGGCCGGGATGACGCCGGGCAAGGGCGGGGCGAAGCACTTGGGCGTGCCTATCTACAACACCGTGAGCGACGCGGTGCGGGAAGAGGGCGCCGACGCGGCGGCCATCTTCGTGCCGCCGGCGGCGGGGGCCGATGCGATCATGGAAGCGGCCGACGCGGGCGTCAAGCTCGTCGTCTGCATCACCGAGGGCATCCCGACCTTCGACATGATGAAGGTCAAGACGTTCCTCAAGAGCAAACCGGTGGCACTGATTGGGCCGAACACGCCCGGGGTCATCTCTCCGGGAAAGGCCAAGATCGGGATCATGCCTGGACATATTCATAAGAAGGGGACGATCGGGATCATCTCGAGAAGCGGAACCCTGACGTATGAAGCCGTTCAGCAAGTGACTCAGGTCGGATATGGGCAATCAACGGCGGTAGGGATAGGGGGCGACCCGATCGTCGGGCTGAAGTACATCGAGCTCCTGACGTTGTTTCGGGACGACCCGGACACCGAGGCGGTCATCCTAATCGGAGAGATCGGCGGGTCGGCGGAAGACGAGGCCGCGGCGTGGATCGCCGAGAACTTCAAGAAGCCCGTCGTCGGGTTCATCGCCGGCCAGACCGCGCCTCCGGGGCGGCGGATGGGCCATGCCGGGGCGATCATCGCCGGTGGCAAAGGGACCGCGAAAGAAAAGATGGACGCCCTGGCCGCGGGCGGGGTCCACGTCGTCGTCAGCCCCGCGGATATGGGCTTGACTCTGAAGAAGGCCCTCCGCGGCTGATACCCTGCCGCCGTTCGGGGACTGAAAACCGCTGCCAGTCATCGAAATAAGCCTATTTCCATCGCCAACTCTCTGCGGAAATTGGAGTATTTAGATGACTGGCACCATTATTATTCGGCACGAAGGTCTCGGGAATTCTATCACTATCCTTGGCACGTTCGTTTATCCCCTAGCTCGTTTGTTATTTAGTCTTTAATAAAAATATTAAAAACAAGGTAACTGCCCAAAATACAATGATCACTTGTGGGATATATTTTGGAGCTATCATCCCGTATTTCTGAATCTTTAAGCTTCGAATTCCCCAGGGCTCGATTATTATTGCTCGTTGCTCATCATTGTATTTATTTTTCTCAAAGAATCGCCCAATCAGTTCATCTTTCTTTTTTTTCAGAGTCTCTTGAACGGACAGAGCCGCAAGAATTGTGATCAGTGTGAGGGCCGACAAAAATAAACCCACTAAAGGGATTACGTATATCAACCATCCAACCCTATTATTCCTTTGTCCCGCAGATGCCAATGCAATAGCGAGAAATGACTGTGATGTCACGTACCAAGTAATACGATTATTTATAAGACCATGCTCCCTATGGAACTCCGTTATGTAAATATCCAGCCTCCGCCTTAGCTCTTGGATTGCCCTAGATTGTAAATCTAAATCGATTATTTCAATTTCTTTCATGTTACGAGTGCTTCCTTTTAGCCTAACATTATTTCAATATTAATAGCCAAGATTAAATCGTGTCAATAAAAATTGTAGGCCTTTTTATCGGAATTTCGCATTAATTCTGTACCCACAAAATCTGTGCCAGCCATCTAACCTGATCTATTCATAAAAGGCCGAGGGAATCGATATCGGTAACGTGGGCATGACCGAAGGTCAACGCTTTCGAGCCGTCGGGACGGGCGCATCGGCTTTTTCCGGCCGGTCTTCCCTTATGGCGAGACCCGCGGCCGCCTTCCGCCATTTTCGAGGCAGCGGCCGCCCTCAAAGCCATCAACGTCCGGTCAGAGTTGCGCCGGTTTTAGGGCGAGGCCCGGCAAGAAACGAACGCCGTTCTCCACTCCGCCTGCCACGGGTACGAGGTCGGCAGATGCATCTTGACCCGCGTCCGAAG
>Ga0315277_10000339_pt1 | contig 75691 bp, 44 predicted proteins | sample YL17G05_15_MG_FD_203695 | JGI IMG/M metagenome (GOLD analysis project Ga0315277, IMG submission 203695) | Sediment microbial communities from Yellowstone Lake, YNP, Wyoming, USA - YL17G05_15 | ecosystem: Environmental > Aquatic > Freshwater > Lake > Sediment | place: USA: Wyoming | collected...
TCTGCTTTGTTGCCGCTCCTCGACGATGTGCATCGACATCGCCTACGTCGCGGCGCCTCGCATCTGCCCACCCGGCGCTCGCGCCAAAATGCCAATTAATTTTTGCGCAGGCCCTTAGTATGACTCCCACTTCTAATTGCACCCGAAATCGACTATTAAGATCCTGATAGACCATGAAAGGCATTATAATCTGTCACTTTGCTGGATGGTGATATGCGTTTTTTTGAATGGAACGATGTGAAACTTGAAGTAGACGAAGATGGGTTCATGCAGCAGCCGAAGTTGTGGAATGACCGCATAGCACTCGCGCTGGCAAGCACCGAGGGGCTCTCCGAGTTGAGCGAGTCGCATTGGAAGGTGGTCAGCTATATTCGCAATTATTATCTTCAGTACAACATTGCGCCCATGGTGCGAAAGCTCTGCAAGGAAACCGGCTTCTCCTTGAAGCAAATCTACGAGCTATTCCCTTCAGGTCCTGCGAAGGGAGCTTGCAAGGTCGCCGGTCTCGCGAAGCCGACCGGCTGCGTTTAGTGGCTTAATGCATACTCGGGTGTTGTGGGGCCAGGGGATCGAAGGATCTCGGCGAGGTCATGGCCCTGTTGATCATTCTCTACGGCGCACTCGCTATGTTTGTCGCCGGCAATCTGGTTCGTATCCTGCGAATCGCCACGATGCCGGCGCATCTGCGCTGGGAGTTATATCCTGTGCCGCACGAACCCTCCGTAAAGGCGCGCTACGGCGGATCATACTTCGAGGAAACCGATTGGTGGACCAGGCCGATGGAAACCAGCCGGTCCGGCGAAGTGCGCGCCGTTCTGCAGGAAGTTTTCCTCCTGAAGGGAGTCTGGAAGCATAATCGGCAGCTTTGGTTGTGGTCCTGGCTCCTTCACGCCGGATTTTATCTACTAATTTTAGAAACAGTTATAATCTTAACGTTCGCGTATGCCGAGCACGCTGGCGCGGCCGGCGTCTGTTGCGCGCTGCAGCCTCCGCTCGCGCTCGTCTCCTGGCTTGGCGTGCTCTCAGGCACAGCCGGCTCATTGGGCCTTCTGATACGCCGGACAACCAGCCCCAAGCTGCGCCCCTTCACTTCTCTGTGGGCCTACCTCAATCTTTCGGTGATTTTATTGATGTTCGGTACGGGGCTGCTAAGCCTCCTGGTTGATCCAACCACCGTGAACGAAATGGTTTTGCTTGTCGGCGGCCTGCTCGCGTTCCATGCGCCTCCCAGTCTGCAAGGCGCCATGGCGGTGCATGTATTGCTTCTGGCTCTTTTCCTGGCCTACTTTCCTTTCACGCACATGACACACATGTACATGAAGTACTTCACCTACCACGCGGTGCGATGGGACGACGCGCCGTACCGTTCGGACACAGGAATTCACGCGTCGATCGCGCATTCTCTCAGCCAGCCCGTGAGCTGGGCGGCACCCCACATCCGGGGTGACGGGAGGAAAACCTGGATCGAAGTCGCCGCCGAAGAGGGTCCCGTTCGTGCGAAAAGAATTTGATATTAAGGACATCGGCAGACGCTCTTCCATGCTTACTCGGATCGATCCGGAGGATCTGCTGCCCCTGCCACCTCCCTATGACAGAACCGAGGGCCGGCCGAAAGGCAAAGTCCTCGACGATAAGGTCCTGGCGCAGGTTGATGCCTCGCTGGACGGGACGGTTGCCGTCGGCATGCCGCGGCCGAAATCCGAAACCGAAGAAGAGGAGTTGGTCGAGCGCTTCTTGTCGGGCTTACGCAAGATCATGTCGCGCGAGAACAACTGGGGCTTTCTGCAGCAGCTAACCCTTTCGCTCGAGCACTGCACCGCGTGCCAAACCTGCATTGACGCTTGCCCGATTTACCTTTCGAGCGGCCGTAACGACGTCTACCGTCCGACTTACCGCAGCGAGATCTTCCGCCGGCTGGTGCACAAGCACACGCGCCCGGGCGGCAAGTTCTTCGCCCTGCTGGGAGGCGCAGACATAGAGCTGAATGCGATTACGCTCGCACGGCTTCTCGAGTTGTCCTATCGCTGCACCCTCTGCCGCCGTTGCGCGCAGGCATGCCCCATTGGAGTCGACAACGGCCTCATCGCTCACGAAATCCGAAAGCTCTTCAGCATGGAGTTGGGGATCGCGCCGAAAGAGATTCATGATAAAGGCTCGATGCTCCAACTGCGCGTCGGCTCCTCGACGGGAATGAATCCCGCTGCAGTCAAAGACAACATTAAGTTTCTCGACGAAGAGGCCAGCGAGATCGCCGGGTTCAAAGTAGAGACGCACTGGGATAAGGAAGGGGCGGACATCCTTCTGGTGCACAACGCGGGCGAAATCCTGGCATGGCCGGAGAACCCGATGGCTTTTGCCATAATCCTGGCAGCAGCGGGGATCAGCTGGACGATGTCGAGCGAGCTGGCAGGCTATGATGCCGTGAACTATGGCGTCTGGTACGACGATGTGCAGCTCGCGCGTGTCGCGCTGCGGCAGGCTGAGGCGGCGAAAAAGCTGAAAGTGAAGAAAATGGTAGTTGGTGAATGCGGCCATAGCCACAAGGCGCTGATGGTGGTGGCCGACCGCCTACTGACGGGCGATCTGAACATCCCGCGCGAGAGCGCGCTCGTGCTGTTGCGGGACATTGTCAAGAGTGGATGCCTGAAGCTCGATCCGGCGCGCAACGATTTCCCGGTGTCGCTCCACGATCCCTGCAACATCGTCCGATTGATGGGGATCGTCCGGCCGCAGCGCGAGATCCTCGAGCGCATCTGCCCCAGATTCCGCGAAATGGCTCCTCACGGCGTGGAAAACTATTGTTGCGGCGGCGGATCGGGTTTCGCCATTATGTCGCCGTACAATTTCGAGGATTGGCGTTTATCGATTTCGGGAAGGATGAAGCTCAAGCAGGTGCTGGAGGCATTTGCCGACCTGCCGGGCCCGGAGATAAAAAAATACCTTTGCGCTCCCTGCTCGAACTGCAAGGGACAGTTTCGCGATTTGTTCAGGCACTACGGGGTTTGGGAGAAATCCGGCATCCTGTACGGAGGACTCGCCGAGCTGATTGTCAACGCCATGACGGGCATTCCGCACCCGTTCATTCAGTGGGAGTTTCGCTGAGAGCGTAACGATCATCTCCGGGTTTTCGGCATGGCCTTTGAAAACCCTTGCGCGAACGCGAATATTCATAAACGGAGTAAGCCGATGGAATCAGGACTCATCTATTTCGACAATGCTGCAACCGCTTGGCCCAAGCCGGAGAGCGTCTACAACTTCATGATGGATTTCTACCGAAAGACCGGCGTCAATCCGGGGCGCAGCGGCTTTGACCTGGCCATTGAAGCAGGCTCCATCCTTGACAATCTGCGCAAACGGCTGACGCACTTTTTCGGAGGCGACGAGGACGCACCGGATCGGCTCTGCTTCGGACTGAACGCGACCGACGCCCTTAACCTCATCATCTACGGATTGCTGTCCTCGAACGACCATGTAGTAACGACAAACCTGGAGCACAACTCCGTCATTCGTCCCATCAATCTCCTGGTGCGTGACGCGGGAGTGCAAGCGACCTTCGTACCCTTCGACGGCGCCGGATTCGTCGATCCCGACGACATCCGCCGTGCCCTTCGGCCAAACACAAAGCTCGTGATCGTCAATCACGGTTCGAATGTACTCGGAACCGTCCAGCCGCTTAAGGAGATCGGGAGGGTCTGCCGCGAGAAAGAAGTCGTTTTTGCGATCGACAGTGCCCAGACTGCCGGTGTGATTCCGATCAATATGAAGGAGATGAATATCGATGTGCTTGCCTTCACCGGGCATAAGGCGCTGATGGGATCCATGGGCATCGGTGGGATGTGCGTTGGCAAGAACGTCCACCTGCGCCAGACCCGCGCCGGCGGCACGGGCGTACGTTCCGCCTATCCCTATCATCTCGAGGAGTATCCCTGGCGCATGGAGTATGGCACACCCAACATGGTGGGTGTCGCGGCGCTGTGGGCAGGACAGGATTGGCTGCAAGAGAATGGAGTCGAAAAGATCCACGCGCGCGAGATGGCACTCGCACGGAGGCTGGTCGACGGTTTCCGCAGGATCGAGGGATTGCGTCTCTACTGCTGCGACAGCCTGGAGAACCATCTCTCGACCGTGACGGTCAATCTCGAAGGCGTCGACGCCGGAGACGTGGGCACAATATTGGATGTGGACCACAACATCGCGACCCGAACGGGATTGCACTGCGCACCGCTTGTGCACCAGCAGATTGGCACGATGGAGATTCACGGAGGAGTCCGTTTCTCGATCGGAGCATTCAACACGGGAGCTCAAGTCGACGCGGCGATTGATGCGATGAAGGAGATTGCTTGCTGGAAGGAAACTCGGAGAGTTTCCGCCGCCGCAAAAGCCTAAATAAACAAAGCACCAACGGAAACCACAAAGACCTAGCGCGGCCGGCAGCCGCAATCATATAGGGCGGTTTAGCCCCCGATCCGGCCGCGCTGAGCGGTCAGCCTTCAGCTATCAGCCCTCAGCTGGATGCATTTCCAACAATGGCTGCGCGGTCCCGTGATGGATCGTTCAGAGCCGCGCGTGAAGCAAGCGGGGATGATGAACTGTGTGTCACATCCCTGCTCCCTGCCGGTCGCGGCTCTGAATACTTGTTGATGATGCAACGGTCGCAATAATGGCCGCACAAAAACTCTGTCAAAACAGCAGAGTTTTACCCGTTTGTTGTACAGAGGTCACTGAAAACCAGGCCAAATATGCCTGTTCTCTCAGTGATCTTTGCCTCTTCGAGGTGTGGGCTCAACAAGCGCTGAGGGAGGAGGTCTGCCGCCACGCCGGCACCAGGTTGAGGTGCCTGTAGGTTCGCTCCACGGATTCGCGTGTGCCCCAGTCGTTCCAGTGCACGTCATCAACCTTAAGGATGATGAGATGCTCAGGGACGCGAGCGAGCACACGTGTCGAGAAGTTCCATGGCGCCATCCCGCGGTACAGCCGGGCGACCTCATCCGGTGAGGCGGGTAGCTCGAACAACTGGGCGGACTCTGGGGGAGCGAGGGCTTTCAATAATTCCAGCATCCGATACGCCTGGAAGACCATCACGAAAGTGTTCCAGAGCCCACCCCGTGCGATGAGGTCCTGTGCTGTGGCAGTATCGGGCTTCTCGCGGAAAACCTCCACATGAAACACCCTCCATGGGGTTCTAGTCGTCTGCAGTGGCTGGGCTGGCATAATGTAGCCATACGCTGTCTCGGGCCGATCCGGTACGATACCGAGAAGCGCGATTTTGTCGGGAAACGTGGAAATGACGCAGGTGGCCCTCAGAACGTGAGCCATGAAGGTGCTGTCGTCATCGATGTAATGATCGGTGGGAAACACCGCGACAGTGGCGTTTGGACAGGTTCGTGCAATTTGGCTCAGAGCGAATATCATTCCAGGGCCGGTATCGCGGTTGAAGGGCTGGACGAGGATGCTACTCTCGGGAAGAGAACGCAGCTGATCCCGAGCCAGCGCGAGATGGTCCTGGTTCACGACGGCCATTGTCCGTTTGGGCGAGGTAAAGCCATTGACTCTGGACAACGTAGCTTCGAGCAAAGATCTCCCGTGCAGCAGCCGGCAATATTGCTTGGGAATCGGAACTCCAGTAACCTCGCGCGTCAACTCCTGAAGCCGAGTGCCATCGCCTCCTGCCAGAAGGAGGGCTACGCGTTGATTTGACGCTCCTGCGTCCGACTCGGCGATTGGCTTATTGCGATTCGCGATGTAGCGCGCCAGTTTGAACATGGTCCACAATCCACTCGGAATTGTTTAAATGGCAAACCCTACGCTTGGCTGAATCCTGAACAAAAACCAAGGTAAGGGAGGTGAGTAAACATGAGGTTGCACGGCCCGACGCTCAACGTTGCGGAGAGCTTCGATTAAACATACGATTTGAAGGCGCGCTGCATGCACGTCGGCCATATGGTTCAATAGTCTTATCGTCGGCGCGCAGGAATAGTTTACCCATACGACAGAGCAAGAGCATGCGCTGCTGGGATGCAGATCGGCCGTGGATCAGTTGAAATCTCTCGAGACCCTTCGCGCGATTCTGCCGGAGCTGACGGGATTGCGCAAAGACACCCCACACGTGAATATCCGCATCGGTATCAGTACCGGCGACGTCGTCGTGGGCACCATTGGCTCCGAGAATGCCAAGAGCTATATGGTTATCGGTGATACTGTGAATCTGGGGTCGCGCTTGGAGAGCGCCAATCGAATCTATGGCACGCGCATTCTCATCAACGAATCGACCTGGGCCCAGGTCGGCTCGGAGATGGTCACCAGGGAAATCGACTCCCTTCTGGTGAAGGGCAAAACGGAGCCGACGAGAGTGTTCGAACTGCTGGGCGTTGAAGGCGAGGTGCCGGACAAGACGCTTCGGCTCCGCGATCAGTATTGCGCGGCCCTGTCCGCCTACCGTGCACAGGATTGGGCCCAGGCGGAGAAAGCCTTCCAGGCCTGCCTGGACGTCATTCCGAATGACGGGCGGGCTCAGGTTTTCCTTTCCCGGACTTGTCGCCTGCGAGAGCAGCCGCCTGGAGATTCCTGGAATGGCGTCTGGCATCTCGAATCGAAGTGACAATCGGTCAAGAGAGTCCTCAGCGCGTCAGTACGCCGGCCGGGATTCTTGGTGTCCTTGGTGTTCTTTGTGTCTTGGTCGTAAGGCATTTAAACTGACACCACCAAGACTCCAAGAGCACCAAGGACACCAAACCTAGCATTTTCACGCGAGTTCCTCATGCAGCGGTGCTGCACAACTAATTATGAAATTGCGCATTGCAGATTGAAAAACGAATATGTTGTCTTGACAATCCGCAATCCGCAATCGCCAATCCGCAATTTCAGGGGAGTTGCCATGAGAGTCATGCGAGTCTTCTTTCCCCTCGTTTCGATGTTTTTGAGTCTGTCGGGATGGTCGCAGGAGTCGATACTCGGGCCCTTGGATCCGCTGCGCTTCCCCCAGCTCAAGAACTTCTCGGCTCACCGCTCCTCGAGCAACAACCCGGATCTGAACAGTAATGACGACAGCAAGCGCCCTATTCCTGGTGAGTCCATCGTTCTGGCCGACCTGCAGGGGCCGGGCATCGTGACGCACATCTGGCTCACGGCCGCGGCCAGCGAGTACGGTTGGCCGCGGCTGCTCCGGCTGCGCATCTTTTACGACGGCAGCTTGCAGCCGAGCGTGGACTGTCCGCTGGGTGACTTCTTTGCGGTCGGGCATGGCCTGGAGCGGCCGGTGAACTCTATCGTGGTGCGCGACAGTTCAAGCGGTCGATCGCGCAACAGCTACTGGCCAATGCCGTTTCGCCACTCCTGCAGGATCACGATCACAAACGAGGGACGCCGCCGCGTTTCGAACTTGTACTACCACGTGGACTGGCAGAAGGTTGCGTCCCTTCCTTCTTCCACCGCATACTTCCACGCGCACTATCGCCAGGCTCTCCCCGCCGAGGCCGGCAAGCCCTACGAGGTGCTACGGGTGCAGGGGCAAGGTCACTACGTAGGAACCGTGCTCAGCGTAATTCAGACTGAGCCAGGATGGTTCGGCGAAGGCGATGACTACTTCTACGTCGACGGTGAGAAAAGGGCCAGCATCGAAGGCACCGGCACGGAAGACTACTTCAATGACGCCTGGAGCCTGCGCGTGGCCGAGGGTCCGTATGCAGGCGTGCCGGTAGCTGATGGTACGGGTGTGGGGACTCGGATGTCGGCGTATCGCTGGCATCTGGTGGATCCGGTCCCTTTCACACGTTCCCTCCGCTTCGAGCTCGAACATAAGGGCTGGACCTACAACCGCGATGGTTCGGTCCGCTCCGCCTTCGAAGAGCGCCCCGATCTGTTTAGCAGCGTTGCGTTCTGGTATCAGCTGGGCATTGCCCGGGATCTGCCCGAGCCGCCTTACGGCGCCGCGCGGCTCCCTCTCGGAAACGCGCGCCAGATCGAAGCGGAAAACTACTTGAATGAGGTCGCAACAGAGGGCGGGGAAGCGTCTGTCCAGAGGGAAGTCTTCTGGTCCAAGGATCTTCTTTTTTTTAAGGCCCAGGGACCAGGATCGAAAATCAGCATTCCTTTGGAAGTCGAGGAAGACGGCCAGTACGAGATCGTCGCGCAGCTGGCGCACAGCCCAGACTACGGGAACTACACCGTTCAGCTCGATGGGAAGCCTGCGTCGTCTTCTCCTGAACTTGAGCACGAGCCCGGTGCAAACGTCGGGTCGGCGGAGGAGATGGTTCTCTATTATCCGGAAACCTACGTGGCCGAGGATCACCTGATCGGCTGGGGTAGGCTCAAGAAGGGGCGTCACACCGCTACTTTCGTCTGCACAGGTAAGAGCCCGCAGTCGGCCGCGTACTATCTCGGCATCGACACCCTGATTCTGGCGAAGATCCCGTCGGAGAAGGGAAGCGATGAAATCCGTTTGAGCGCTGCGAGCGGCCGGCCTGGCGCCATTCGGCGGATCGGTTATTTGGGAGCTGCCGGGGGGACGCAAATCGCGGCGGTGATTCAAGCGCTGTCCGCCACGGAAGATGAAGTCCGTGAGGCAGCGGCCTGGACTTGCACGCAGCTTGGCACAAAGGCGTCGCCTGCTGTGAAAGAGCTCATCGGGAGGCTGTCGGACTCTGATCCTGTCGTGCGCGGCCTGGTAGCTCTCGCTTTAAAAAACACAGGGCCCGGCGCGAGCAGCGCACTCGACGCGCTCATCGCACGGCTGCAGGACAAGGACGAAAATGTGCGGCTCATGGCTGCGGCAGCCATTGGACAGCAAGGGGCTTCTGCAGCTCGCGCCGTGTCTGCGCTTGTAGAGGCTTGCAAGGTGCGGAACGAACACGTTCATGTTCTGCGAAGTCTGGCGGCAGCGCTTGGAGAAATCGGACCTCAGGCGGTTCCGGCGCTCCCGGTGCTCCAGGAGTTGGCGAAGATCCCGCGGGTGAGATGGGCAGCGGAGGCAGCCATCCGCGACATCAATCGGAAGCCTTGATTTGCTGGTCGACGTCATGCTCTCTTCATCCCTTTATGCTCTTTTGCCTTTGAGGATGTTATTGAGGACTTCACCATTTGGTAACTTTGGAGGATGAGATGCGTGTTTCAGGCTTTGCCGTGACGGCAATAGGAACTCTGATCATCACGACTCTGCTCGGGGCCTTCGAACTCTCAGCGGTCCGTTCTGAGAGCGCTCAAGGATCTATTGCCGGAAGGTCCGCGGGGATGCTCCTGCAAAGGTATGGCCGCGCCTTTCTCCTTCGGAAGATGGTGCCAACAGCAGCGTGGAAACCGTTTCCTCCGGCTTTGGATAGAGCCGCCTGGGAGGAGTTGCAGCGCCAGGGTTTGAACCTGCAGCGCAAATCCTACCTCGTCAGCAACGCCGAGGTGCTGCTTGGAAAGCCTTGGCCTGCGCTTCCGGCGACTTTATATATGGAGTTCGCGCGGATCGGTAACCGCTCTCATTATGAGAAGCCCTATTTTGAAAGGCGCGCGAGCCTCGCGACCCTGGTGCTGGCGGAGTGCATGGAGCGCCGGGGGCGTTTCCTCGATGGAATTGCAAACGGGTTATGGGCAATCACCGAGGAAGCCACCTGGTGCGTTCCCGCGCACGCGTCCAGATTGCCGAAAGATGTGCTGCACCGGCAAGACCTGGAAAGCGTGGACCTCTTTGCTGCGGAGACGGCCATGACGCTGGCTACTACGCGTTACCTGCTTCGGGAGGAACTCGAAGCTCTTTCACCCGCACTCTGCGGCCGGGTGCGCCGCGAGGTGCTGCGCCGCGTCATCGAGCCAGTGGAGTCCGGTGACAGCTTCGGGCGGTCCGGGTGGCTCGACGGGAGAAACAATTGGTCTCCGTGGTGTGCGTCGAATGTCCTTGGAGCAGCGATGTTCCTGCTTGATTCTCCCGAGCGCCTCGCGGACCTTGCCGTGCGCATGATGGGAGTGGCGGATCGTTTCATCGATGGCTACGGGGAGGACGGTGGTTGCGATGAAGGCCCGGGTTACTGGAACGAGGCCGGCGGCGCGCTGCTGGTCTTTCTTGAATTGCTGCGTTCCCGGACGGATGGGGCCATTGACATCTACAATCAGCCGAAAATCACGGCAATGGGGAACTTTATCGTTCATGCGCACATCGGGGGCCCCTGGTTCCTGAACTTCTCCGACGCGGATGCGAAAACACTCCCGTCTCCCGGCAAAGTGTATCGCTTCGGTGAGCGCGTGAAATCGGAAGCCATGAAAAACCTGGCTCTCCTGGCCATGCGCAACTGGGAGCCGAACGGGCCGGTATCTCCTCCAATTCACATCAGTGGAACGAGCCGCTCCCTGCTAGGCCCGCTCATGGAAATGTTCTGGATTCCGGCCGATGCCAGGCCGGCCGCTCGACCTCTGGAGAGAACGGTGTGGCTTCCGGACCTTCAGATGCTGGTGGTGCGCGAGTCCGCCGATGCCCTCGGCGGAGGGCTCTATCTGGCGGCCAGGGGCGGACACAACGCCGAGAGCCACAACCACAACGATGTCGGACACTTCGTGGTCTATCTCGACAATCAACCTGGGATCATCGACATAGGCCGCGAAACCTATACCGCCAAAACCTTCAGTAACAATCGTTACGATCTCTGGTTTACCCGCGGTTCTGCTCACAATGCGCCCATCGTGAACGGTGCAGAACAAGTGGAAGGACGGGAGCGCAGGGCTACCCAGGTTGAGTTTCGCGCAAGAGATTCGAATGACTACCTGGCAATGAATCTCGAGCAGGCTTATCCTGCCAAGGCGGGCCTTTTAAGGCTCCGGCGCGAGATTGAGTTCTACAGGGGAGCGGCGGCCTGGGCACGCGTGCACGACGAGTTCAAGCTGGCCAATTCTTCGTCTCAAGTACAGGTGCCTTTTTACGCGGCGTTGCCTGTAGAAAAAGTGCAGCCTGGCCGTCTGGCCATCAACTCCAAACCGCGCCGGCTGATCATCGAATATGCGCCTGAGACGCTCGACGTTTCTGTCGAGACAGTTCCGCTCGAGGACGCGAATTTGCGCGGCAATTGGGGTCCGAGACTGTACCGGATGTTGTTTGAGTTGAAGAATCCAGGTATTGCCGGCAGCTACGAGTTCCGCTTCCGCGCGGAATGATCGATAACGGGACAGTTGAATGGTCAAGCCGCGTCCCTGGCGGGGTGGCCCGGGCGAAGCGAGCGGACACGCATAATATGACTCGAGGGCTTTTCAAAAACAGATGAGACAAACCTTGATAGGAGGGAAGCCTGGCCCTCATGTTGTGCGATCCCGCTCCCTGCGGTCGCGGCTCTGAAGGCCTGCTTATGGGGCAGCTGGCACGTGGATCTGGGTCCGGCTTCGTATAAACTGGTGGTTTTCATGCGTAGCGGCGCAGCACCGCTGCATGAGGACCTCCTATCCTGCACCCGGAGCGCTTCATGATCCGAGCCTTCGACCTCAGTTGGGAGCTTTGAGTGCCTGGACTAACAGAGCGGATCTAGGATAGAAAAGATGGAAACAGCCCAGGAGACCGGCCATGTCTTCGGAGAAGGAAGGGAAGTCGAGCCTCGCGTTTCATCCTTTGACTGCCGAACGATGGCCTGACTTGGTAGAGCTTTTTGGGCAGAGGGGAGCGTGCGGTGGCTGCTGGTGCATGTGGTGGCGACTCGGCCGCGCGGAGTTCGAACGGAAGAAGGGTGCGGGTAACAAGCGGGCACTGCACAAGATCGTAAATGCAGGGCCGCCTCCCGGACTCCTCGCCTACCAGGGGGAAGAGCCCGTCGGCTGGTGCGCCGTCGCTCCGAGGGATAGATACACAAGGATGACTACTTCGCGCATTCTCGGCCCGGTAGATGATGAGCCGGTATGGTCCGTAGTTTGCTTCTTTGTATCCAAATCCCATCGCAGGCAAGGCGTTACCGAGGCGCTGCTGCGGGCAGCCGTTCGCTTTGCCGGAGAGCAGGGCGCGCGCATAGTCGAGGGATACCCGATCGAGCCGGTAAAGGATCGAGTGCCCGAAGTCTTCGCCTACACGGGATTTGTCTCGACGTTTGAGAAGGCCGGATTCTCGGAGGTCCTCCGTCGCTCCCCCCCACGCCCGATCATGCGCTGCCGAGTTTGAAGAGCACAGCGCCGCCACACGGACCGCAACCAATTGCCCTTGTGTCTCTTTGTGATCTTCGTGCCACTGCGTTGTCTTTATAGCTCGGGACTTAGGGCTCGCGCAAGAATTACTTGGCATTTTGCTGCTGGCCCCCAGGCCCGCTGGCGAGGCGCGAGCGACGAGCTATACCCGGGGTGGTATGTGAGGAGCGAGCAACAAAGCCAGCGGGCCTGCGGGCCGCAGCCTGAAAGGGCGCGGCGGCGGGTGGGCATCTGCTTCGTTGCCGCTCCTCGACGATGTACACCGACATCTCCTGCGTCGCGGCGCCTCGCATCTGCCCGCCCGGCGCTCGCGCCAAAGTGGACCTGTTATTTCGTGACAGACCCTAAGGGATGGGGTGTGACAAGCAGGAATTATACGGGGCGGCATTGCTGTTTTTTCTAACTCCCACCCCCCTAAACAAATCCTTGCTGGGGGATGCGTCTGCGCTAATATGCACGCTGCAGCCCTGAACACGAATGGTGGTCAATGAGCAAAGACTTCGGTTTCAGCAAAGAAGAACTGGCGGTGCTGCTGCGGCTGTCTCGGCCCGAGAAGATCCAAGACTTTCTGGACCACCACCTTCGCTACAACAAGGAACCGCAGGGGCCAACCTGCCGGTCTCCGCGCCGGGTAATGCGCGATCGTGTCGCGCACTGCATCGAAGGGGCGTTGTTCGCGGCCGCCGCATTGCGAGTTCACGGTTATCTGCCGTTGATCCTGGACATGGAAGCCATTCGGGACGATGACCACATCATCGCGCTGTTCAAAGAGTCTGGGCACTGGGGAGCGATCGCCAAGTCAAACTACTCCGGTCTTCGCTTCCGCGAGCCCATCTACCGCACCCTGCGCGAGCTGGTGATTTCCTACTTCGAACACTATTACAACCTTGAAGGCGAGAAAACCCTGCGCACCTTTTCCAGGCCCGTGAACCTGGCCCGCTTCGACAGGCTCGGCTGGATGACCGCCCAGGAGGAGCTTTGGGAGATCGGTGAATACCTCTGCGCCATTCCACATCAGCCCATCATGACGCCTACCATGATTCGCAGACTGCGGCGCGTGGACCGGCGCCTCTTCGAAGCCGGGCTGCACGGCTCCATCCGCTGAGGTCAGTGATCACTGCAGAATTGCTTAAAGTGACTGATTTGAACCCTTTTTCTATTGCGGCCGTGAGGTAACGCTGTAAGCTCTGCAGCTCCGTGGTGTATAAAGACAGTATTATGCCTTTAATGTGGAGGGACCGCGATGAGTGAGGCAATTTATCGACGAGAATTCATGAAGCGCGCAGCCCTGACGACAGCGGCTGTAAGCATAGCCGTATCCGGGCCGACGACCCGCAGCGTTTTGGGTGCCAACGACCGAATCCGACTCGGCGTGATCGGCACCGGGCGCCAGGGCAGGGACAACATGCGCAACTTCAAGCGGCATGGTGTCGAGGTCATTGCTGTCTGCGATGTATATAAGCCGAACCTTGACAGGGGTCTGGCGGAAGGCGCCAGCGATTCGTCGGGGCTCGGCGGTGGGAATGCCAAGACCTACACGGACTTCCGAAAGCTCCTGGAAGATAAGGATATCGACGTGGTCATCAACGCCACGCCTGATCACTGGCACGCCTTGCCTATGGTCATGGCATGCCAGGCCGGCAAGGATGTATATGTGGAGAAGCCGACGTCCGTTGCCGTCGAAGAAGGCAGAAAGATGGTTGAGGCGGCGCGCAAGTACAAGCGCGTCGTGCAGGTGGGGACTTGGCAGCGCTCCAACATCCACTTTCAAAAGGCGGTTCAGCTGGTGCAGGACGGAATGATCGGCAAGGTGAGCTTCGCCCGAACCTGGAATTACGGAAACGAGTTTCCGAAAGGGATTGGCAATCCGCCGGATTCGGATCCTCCGGCGGGCCTAGACTGGGATATGTGGCTGGGACCGGCTCCAAAGGTGCCCTTCAACTCGAACCGCTTCGGCGTGGCCTCTGACCGGTTTTCCACCTTCCGATATTTCTATGACTACGCCAACGGCTGGTTGGGCGACTGGTGTGTTCACCTGCTGGACATCGTTCACTGGGCGATGAAAGTCGACGGGCCTAATGTGATCACGGCGCTCGGGTCCAAGTTCTGCCTGAAGGACAACAGCGATATCCCCGACACGCTGCAGGTGACGTTCGAGTATCCGAACTTTGTCTGCACTTACGAAAACCGGCTTAGCAACAGCAACTCCATGTACGGCCACGGCTACGGCATCGAGTTCCATGGCACGGATGGCACGATGTTTGTTGACCGCGAAGGATTCCAGGTCTTTCCGGAGAAAACCAAGATCGGTTCCAAGACTGTTGACCGAACCGCCACCATGCAGATGGAGCGGGTCGACGACGGTCTCTATAATCATGTGGCGAACATGCTTGAGTGCATGCGCACCCGCAAACTGCCGATCAGCGATATCGAGATCGGCCACCGGACGAGCAGCGCATGCCTGCTCGGGAATGTGGCCCTTCGTTCCAGGGAAAGGATTGAGTGGGACGTTGCGAATGAGCGGCTGATCAAAGGAGGTCCGGCGGCACAGAAACTCCTGAGCCGGGAATACCGGGCACCCTGGAAGCTGGTGGTATAAGAATTGACGATTGACGATTGACGATTGCAGCTGAGTCTTCAACAGAGTCCATGGGTGAAAAGAGAACAATAGGTCTTGAGTACCCGTGCGGACGGTTAATCGCGCATCGAAAGCCGGAGTGGAACTGGGCCATGGAGAATGGTCACTCGCCAAGCATGTTGAGATACTCTCCATGGCTTGCTTACCCGTATTTCAGCATAAGTTCTGCCAAGGAAGTCATTATTAAATCGTCAATCGTCAATCGTAAATTGTCAATCAATTACACGAATCGTGCCGGTGATAGAGCCTCTGCGGCGGGATGACGGCTTGTTCCTTCTACGATCCATTCCGCCGCGAGCTGGCCGGCTGCCGGAGCACAGGTGATGCCGTGTCCGCCTAGGCCTGCCACCCAGTGAAGGCCGCGAGCTCGCGGATCGGACCCAATCACGAAACGGTGGTCGGGAGCAAACGTCCGCATGCCGGCCCATGCGCGCGCCACTCCTGCATCTCCGAGCGGCGGCAGCCAATGCGCTGCCTTGCTTGCGATCCTCTCTAATTCGGCCGGATCTGTCTTCTGTCCTTCCTCGGGGCTCACCGCAACCGTATCGCACGCACACATCAAGAGCCCGCCGCTCTCGGGACGGAAGTAGAACTCGTCTCCCTGAGACCAAACCACCGGCCAGCCGGGATCGACCTGATCCAGCGGGTTTGTGACGAGCAGATGGCGTCGATACGGAACCAGGGGAAAGGGGTATCCCGCTTCTGCCGCAAGCGTGGCAGCCCACCCGCCGCCTGCCAGCACGACATGCCCCGATTCCAGGAATGCTTCCGAAGTTTCCACCCCCGTCACCTGGTCTCCTGCGATCCGCAAACCTGTCGCGTCGCAGTTAAGTCGAAGCTCGACTCCTTCACGACGTGCTTCGCGCAGGAAGCACTGCAGGATGGCGTGCACATCCATCACACCCTCGTCCGGCTGGAGCACGGCTGCCGCTATGCCGGGAGTCAGAATCGGAATTCGTCCGTAAAGCTCCGCCGGATCGACAACCTTTGTGCCGCCTTCAAACGAGCCGTTGACGGCCCAGGAGAGCAGCGACTGGGCGTGTTCGGACTGTGCCACCAGATAGAGACCCACCGGATTCAAAAGTGGCCGCGAACTGAATCCTTCCGGAGGATGCTGATAGAAGCGCGCGGAAGCTCGTGCCAATCCACGCAGCAGCGGATCGGGGATCGGGCTGCGCAGGATTGCGGCATTGCGGCCGGTGGAGACGGCACCAGCAGTGTTTTCCCTTTCCAGGATGATGATATTGCGGACGCCCCTACGGGCAAGAAAATAGGCGGTAGCCGCGCCTGCAATGCCGGCGCCGATGATAGCAACTCGCTTGCTGATTTCCATGAATCTTAGTTTAGCTTACCCAGAGGATCTTCGTAAATCTTGGTGGTCTTGGCGTCGACTGAGGATTTACGATTGACGATTTTAAAAAAGCATGACCTGGGTTTCAATCGTCAATCTAAAATCGTCAATTTCATTGCTTTCACTCCAGCAATACCTTCAGAACTCCCTTTTGCGTGGCTCGCGCGAAGGCGCGGGGCGCATCCGCCAGGCGCATCTTGTCGGAGATCATGTCCTCTACGTTTATCTTTCCTTGACGCAGCAGGCGCAGCGCCGGCTCGAAGCGGCCACAGCGTGATCCTACGAGATTGATCTCATGGACAATGATAGGCGCCGTGTCGAGCGCCAACGTGTCGTGGACTGTGGACTTCATAACTACGGTCCCGCGAGGTTGCGTCATCCGGACGGCTTGTGCCAGGCCTTCGACAGATCCGCTGGCATCGACGACGCATGGGTAAGCGGCTACCGGCAGTTTTGGCGAGACAAGTTCGGTAGCAACGCCGGCGCGCCGTGCGATGCGCAGTTTCTCTTTGTGGCGGCCGAACAGGTGCACCTTCATTCGATGTGCGTTGAGGACCTGGGCTATAAGCAATCCCAATTTCCCGTCACCCAGCACTGCTACTTCGGTCCCGCGCGAAAGTCTGATTTGATCCAGGATTTCGCAGGCCGCCGCAAGAGGCTCTGTGAATACCGCCACGTGGGTGGGGATGGAATCCGGTAATACATGAAGGTTGCGCTCTGGCAACGTCAGAACTTCACGGAAGGCGCCGGGATGTTTGACGATGCCCAGCACCGTCCGGCGCGGGCAGTGACGGCCCAAGCCGCGCCGGCACCACTCACAAGCGCCGCAGTTCAGGTTGATCTCGCCTACCACGCGCCGGCCGGCCAGGTCCCGGGTGTCGCAGTCGAGCACCTCACCCACAAATTCGTGGCCCGGGACGCCGGAGAAGCCGTAGTACCCACGCTGCAGCTCGAGGTCGGTGTTGCATATGCCGCCGCAAAGCAGTCGAATTCGCGCGAACCCCGGCGGCCGCCGTGGGAGTGATGTCCTGCGCACTTCCACCTGCCCACCCTTCAGGTAAATCGTCAGCATGGAGTCAGTATAGAGCGCTTTGCATAGCGAACACCACAGAGTATCCGTGATCCTGCAGCTCACCACCGCGAATGAAAAAGGGAATGGCCACATTACTGCAGGCGAGGACAATGAATGACAAATGACGAATACTCTGGTGGTTATTACATTCATCATTCGTCAGTTTTTGCCATTAACAAGGTTGTGCCTGAACTTTTTTATAGGAGTTGCTCATGCGTCCATTGACGCGCCACCGCCGATGAATATGGGGAACCCGCTGTTGATCCTTGGTGATCTTTGTGTTCTTGGCGCCTTGGTGGTTTCCTTTTAAAAACCGCACCACCAAGACTCCAAGAGCACCAAGGACACCAAACCTAGCATTTTCACGAGAGACACGGAGATCTTTCTGCACCCCTGTGCCACAAACAATGGATTCCTGTCAGTTTTGCGAGCAATCCTCGCGGCGAGGAGTTTTCAGACCCCCAATGCCGGTCTGGAGACCGGGCGCCACGTGTATATGCTGCGGGCCTCTTCTGATCTCACGGGGTGGGCTCGAAGTAGGAGCCGTAACCGCCGGTCAGGTTGTGAGCCATCCACATGAGATAGTCGTGCTGTGAAGTACGAGTTACCTTCCGGCTTCGGATCAGCGTCGTGGGGCTGTAAATTGAGACGGTAAAGTTGCCTTCACTGTTTGGTCCGGCAACCACGATCTCGTCGCGGAAATCACCCGCCAGGTCGCCGACCATGGCGACCGATCCCTTGGCGCTTTCATTTGGAGACATGCCTGGTATGGGCGCGACCTGGCGGCCATCGAACTTGCCGATGGACCTCCCATCTCTCGCCATCAGCTCGCGTACATCGTCCCCATCCCACTCGATGGGCATGAAGTTGGGGAAAGGCTCGGCGAGAATCTTGCCGGAGGCGGAGAGAAGAACAGTCTCTTTCCCGGCATGCCCGTCACGGTTTGTGAAGCACTCCAGCCCGGGTGATGCTTTCCAGACATCGGCTGCCCAGCCGAGGTGCGCGTGAGTCCAGCGTGGATCGTCCTCTCGGTTTATCTTCCAAAGAATCTTCCCGCTGCTTGCGTCGACCATGTACGCCCCTGCGTGTACGCTAGGTTCGACTGCGTAAAAAACCTCGAGCCCAGGACGGTCCGGAAGGAAGTCCTTGATGGCAACGATGTCGGGATGCTCCCGGTAGATCGACCAACGGACGGTTCCGTTGCCGTTCAAACATGTCGTGCCGTCGAATACTTCGTCCCTCCCGTCCCCGTCGACGTCGGCAATATCGATATGGTGGGAGCCACTGCCGTTCGTTTCCGCGGTGCTCCGGAACTCCCAGAGCTTATTGAGCTGGGAATCGTAGGCGACAAAGACCTCGTTCTCGTACAGGCCTGTCTGGGTCACGATGGCGGGACGTTTGCCGTCGAGATAGGCGATGGAAAGGTGGATCCGAGTCGAGGACTTTGCGAAGTCCGTAAGCATCGGAGGCCACGGAGTCTTGCGCAGCACCTTGCCGCTCATGCCGTCGAGAATCCCCAGATAGACCGCCTCTCCTTCTTGCACTCGGCAGATGACTTCTGCTTTACCGTCGCCGTCCAAGTCCCAGAGATTCACCGGTACGTCGCTCGCACTGCCGAAGCAGTAGTCGTGCCAGACGAGCGGACGCCGCCAAAGGAAGCGGCCATTCCCGAGGAAGGCCTCGATCTCCACCGGCATTCCCGGGTCTTTGGACATCTCGACATTCCCGTTGTCGAGGCGGATTACGGTGTCCAGGAGACCGTCGCCGTCAAGGTCGCCGAAGACGGGAACTCCGCCGGTTTTGCGCGGTGCGGGCGTAAACGCATTCAGCAGCCCGGATGCGTTAGGCCCCGCTTCCACTCCTGCCCACTCCGAGGAAAATCCTTCCCTCCCATCCGGCAAGAGAGCGCGAACGCGGTAGTAATAGAGCGTTCCATCCCGTACGCCAGTGTCCTCGTAGTTCGTCGAGTCTGTGATGGGAGCATTGTTTATGCGGAAGCCGGCCGCATCGCGCCGCGTGCTGCGATAGATGTTGAATCCCGCGTCCCGGGCGTCGCCGGCAAGCAGCTGCCAGCTCAGGAAAACCTTTCCCGTGCCTGCGGGAAAAGCCACGAGACGCCGCGCCGTTGTGTGAAAAGCAGGGGAGTCGGACCCCGGCTCGCGCGCGATGCGAAAGCCAATATCCGGATGGCGGATGCCCGGCGAGGCACCCGCCCCGTAGCCGCAACGAACGTAGGCGGACGTTCGGGCCCAGCTGCCCCCCACGATCCGTCCCTCCAAGTCCGAAGGGGTGCCTATGCGGAACTTGTACTGTACTCTGCGCGGATCCGCGAAGGTCAGGGTCATCTGCCAGACGTTGCCCGCCAGATCATAAAGCCCGTAGCCGTTCGGAGCGTAGGATTTTACCGGCTGAAGGTGCGTTTGCCAGGAATCGTAAACGCGCGCTTGCGTCGGGTCGAAGTTGGCCCGGCCGGCCGGATCCTCGTCCCCCCACGGGTAGAGCTTGCGCTCGAGGCCGCCGCGGGCGGCATATTCGAACTCGGCGTCGGCCGGTAGACGGCAGACTCGTCCTTCCAGGCGCGAACGCCACACCATGTAGGCGTCGGTGTCATAGCGGTTCACGTATACTACGGGGTGATTTTCCATCCCGCCGGGAAAGGAACCCTTCACCCAATAAGGTGGTGGTTCGTAGCCCGTTGCATCAATGAAGCGCTTGTATTCGGAATTGGTGACGGGATGGTCTTGGAGTTCGAAGTCTTCGACGCGTGTGAGCGTCGGGTTTTCGCGCCGCGTCACGCGGTCGCCGCTCCAGAAGACTCCGCCATGGATTCGGATGAAGCCGTCCTTGTCCGGCATCGGAAGTGACGAAGGTTTCCACGGGCCGGATTCAGCGGGAAGGGTCTCTTGGGTGACCGGGGACTGTGCCGCTTCGAGAAACCATGGAAGCAAACAGACTGAGCCGAGGATGATCCTGATAACTTTCATTCCTGCCTCCTCACCTGAGAGCACGATTGTGTCACTCTGTCGTCTGCTGTCAACAACAACTAGAATCACACAGCGCGGCTGCCGGCCGGCTGTTTGATGGCATCGACTGAAGCTTGCGGCGGGTTGCGCCGATAGCCATCGCAAAACAGAACCGGGCCGCAACGACAATGGTGTGCCCCGCCGCCGACTGAAGAAGGGTGAGGAGAAGCGTCCCTCAAGCTTGGGGGACGCTTCTCCTCACCCTTTCACCCTTTTAGCCGATTTGGTCCCCCAGCTTCGGGAAAACTCTTGGTCTCACTTGCCGTATGGAATAATTCCGGGTGATTTCCATGCCAGCGGGCGCAATTCTCGTCCCACCTCGAGAAAGCGAATTGCTATCTGGTTATGCCAATCGCTAAGGCCTGAAATCGCAGCGACCTGGTGAGACGTCCGGCGTTTGAGAGCGACCGTATTGATCCGCTCGCCCGCGAGCATGTCAAGGAATGTTGAACGTTCTAGTCACGTCGTGTGTGCGAAAGGAGAGCTGGCGAGGGCTATCCCACGAGAGTCGAATCCCGCGGAAGTCATCAGCGGACAAATCGGTCAACGGAAACGTCGTCGCATCGCCGTTTAGCGAGACAACTGCGACTGAACGCGTAAAACGTGCTAGTCCCATTCTGGAATCAGCGGCGATGCGGCACGTGGCGCCAGTCGATGCGGCCTTCGTAGGCCATCGTCTCGTGAACCAGCCCGTAGAGGCCCGGGTCGTAATCCTTCAGCGCCTCGCGCGTGGCGATCGGCCGCGCTGCGCCCTTGGGCGCCTTGCGGCCCGCGGCATCGAAGTACGCCAGAACGCCTGCCGTCCAGTACTCAACGCGATCGCGTTCGGCTGGCATCCCTTTCCACAGACCCCGCGCCACTGCTGCTTCGTAAAGCTGTTTCAGCTTCTCGTCAAAGCGAACATCCATCCGCTGGAGCCGCAGCTCATACTGCTGCCAAATGCCGCGCGGGCGGCTCTCCCAGTTGGGGTTCAAGGGTCGCGTGCCGGTCACATAATAAAGCGCCCTGGCAAATTGCCGGACCACCGGGCAATCGCGCTCCGGGATGCCCGTGACATCCTCCTCGCCGACCACGAGAAGCTTGGCTTCCTTCGAGTAATCGAGCGAACGTACGCGGGGATTGAAGCCCCGGATCTGTCGGATTGCCGCGTACTCGGGAAGGTCGGACAGCTTTTCCTTTCTGCCGAGCACGACCAGCTTGACACCGTCCGCGATCAGCGCCTTCAGGATATCGTGCCGGTAGGCGAACATTTTGCGAATAGTGTCGTTGGCTTGGAGCAGGGCTTCGCCGCCGGCTCGCCTGCCGATGACGGTGAACTCGCGCGCCCAGGTAAACTTGGTGTAATAGGGATCGATCTTGAATTTTGCCGGCGGCGCCGTCACGTTAGGTAGTTTCTGCACCCAGGTATAGCGCCAATCCTGTTCCGGCTTGAGATTGAAGACGGTCTTGGCCAGTTCGTACCCCTCCGGATCGAGCTCCTCGAGCTTGGCGCGGTTACCGACCGGACCGTGATTCCAGTTGTTGACCCGGTTGCAGTCGAAGTAGGCCTGGGCAATCTCGGCCCAATATTCACCGGCGTTGGAGCCGGCGTACGTGTTCTTGTAACAGGCTTTCTTGAGCGCGATCTCATAGACGGCGTTCCTGCGCTGGGTCCACGCCGGATCCATCGCGCGCAGAGCGGCGTCGATCGTGTGGCAGAACTCATGCACGGCGATGCTCTCGTCGTCGTAGCGATCCAGCGGGAGGCTGAGCAGGTTTTCCTCGCCGAAGCTGGTCACGCCGAATCCCCCGGTGCCCCGCACCCGCTCGTTCTGGAATTCCGGGTTCGGGCTGTTCCGGTACTCGGGCATGTCGGTGTAGACTTGGTCCTTGCCTATGACGATGAGGCGGGTGCCGTTTTTGACCATGGCCTGGAGAATGTCCGGCCGGCCAGCCAGCATGTGCGTAACGATCCACCATGTACGCTGCAGGGCAAGGTCCGCCACCTCACCCGAGGCCATGACCGGCAGGCCGTTGAGGTCGAGGTGCTTCTTGTAGAATTGGCGTGCAAGCTCCCGGTCGCCGCGCATCTTCTCAAAGACTGCGTCGGGCGGCGCAGTCACCGTTGGAGCGCCCGGGATTGAAATGCCGGGACGCCCCCCTGTTCCCACCTGTTCCATCTGGATAGAGGTGAATGCGGAAATAGCGGAGCGTCCGCCTGCCAGCGGGAGGATACACGCCGCACCGATGGTAACCGCGATCCGCACGTGCTTCATCGTTCTCATCGTCATGCCTCCTCAGCGTAAAGCGTCGGCGCGAATCATGCGAATACCGAGCACCGCGCCGGTCGCATTGCCGCCGGTGGCTTCGAAGCGCACCGTGACCTTCTGTTTCCCGCGGATCAGTTCCGCGGGAAGCGCATACTCAACATCGAAAATACGCACGTCCTTTTCGGGACTGCGCCGTTCCATCGCCTGCTCCCCGAGCTTCCGGCCTTCCACCAGAATGTCGAAAGTCCGTTTCTGCTGTTCGTCATTCGTGTAGGTCACCACGAGCGTCATGGGTTGGGCGGCATCGACAGGCAGGTCGAACGAAAACCACTTGGCTGCCCGGCGCCCGGAGCGTCCCTGGAGCTGGACCGGCGAGCTATCCTCGCCCTGCGGCTTGAAATCGCGCTCCCCTTGGGTCTGGCCCGGTTGCACAAAAGCCACGGTCGCCGCCTCCACTTTCTTCCTCCTTTCCTGCTCCGCGGCCTGCTCCTGGACTTTCTGCTGCCATTCCTGGGGCGTGAACAGGTCCCAGTAGATGCCATACCTGCGCCGGTGGAGGCGGTAGAACGGCATGAAATCCACATCCTGACCCTGGCTGACACCGGCGGTCCGGTAGTTGCCGGGTTTGCCGGCCACCGGCTGCAACCATTTCACCACGGGCTGCTCCGCCGCGAGGAAGACGGGCGCCGGCGGCGGTTCGGCGGCGCCGCCTGGTCCGCCCCTTCGCGCCCCGCGTTGCTGCTCCGGCCCCAGGTCTCCGGCCAGCACGAGCGGGCCCCACATTAGCGCCAGGCGGCGCGGATTATCGGGGAGCGGTTCCACGCGGAGTGTCTTGGGCAGAGTCCACTCCACTGTGTCGCCGCTTTTCCAGGTGCGATTCAGCTCGAGGTATGAGCCCGCCCTGGATGCGGTTTTGACTTCCCGGCCGTTGACCTTGACGCGGAAGCCTTCGCCTGCCCAGTAGGGGAGGCGCAGGGCGAGGGTGAATTTCCTGGGCGATTTCGCCGTGATCTTCAGCGAGGCGGATTCACCCTCGGGGAAGGTGGTGTTCATCTCCAGCTTGACGCCAGCGGCGGTCCATTCCGCGACGGATGGGACGTACAGGTTCACCCAGAGCTTGCCGCCGGATTCGTAGTAAATGCCGTATCCGTGAAGCGCGTGACTCTCCATGCCCGATCCCACACAGCACGTGAAGCTCTGGGACATGTTTTGGTACTCGTGTTGCACGCGGCGACCGACCGGCACCATGTAGCAGGTACGGCCATCCTCAGGATCCATGGAGCCGAGGATGTGGTTGAACAAAGCCCGCTCGTGAAAGTCGGCATAGCGTATGTCCGGCTCGACCGAAAAGAGAGCGCGGGTCATCTTGATCATGTTGTAGACGTTACACGTCTCGGCCGTGCGCCCGTCGATCATGTCGTTCAACTTGTCCGGCGGACCGAAATACTCGTTCTTGCCGTGCCCCCCAGTGGCAAAGCTGTGATGAAGCGCAACCTCATCCCAGAAAAACCGGGCGGCGCGGCCGTCGATATCGTTGCCCGTGTAAATGTAGCGAACCAGGGAACCGAGCAGCTTGGGTACCTGCGTGTTGCCGTGCTTGCCGGCCAGAATGTCGTCGCCGGCCGCGAGCGGATCAATGATCGCGCGGTGGTAGAATTTGTCGGAAAGCGCCAACCAGCGCTTGTCGCCCGTGTCGGCATACAGATCAGCCGTCACTTCGTTCATGCCGCCGAATTCGGTCCCCAGCATCTGCTGGATCTTTTGCGCGTCGAGATTGGCAAGGATGCTCTCGGCCCAGGCGGCAAATTTGATTTCCACGTCGAGCGCGGCTCGATTGCCGGTGAGACGGTAGGCATCCCGCAAACCAGCGAAGATTTTGTGCTGGACGTACCATGGGGACCACAGTCCGTTGAGTTCGAAGTTGCTCGAGCGAATGATCCCCTTGGCCAGCTCGTTGAAGCGGACCTTGCCCTCGACGTTTTGGGCATCCCCGAGCGCGCCCAGGTAACCATCGCCGTTCCTGTCCTGGATTTCCTTCAATTCCTTGACGAGGTAATCGGCCCGCTCCTTGAAGCGGGCGTCGCCGGTGGCGGCCCACATGAGACTTACGGCCGAGAGGTAGTGACCGGCGATGTGACCGGTGAGCTGCTTGCCGGTGCCTGCGTCCCAACCTCCGTAGCCGTTTGCCTTGGGCTCCAGCCCGGCACTTCTGCGGAGGAAGGCCAGCATCCGGTCGGGTTCGAGTTCAAGCAGATATTTTGCATCCAGGTCCTGGTCATGCTTGAGAGGTCCGCCCAGCAATCGCACGTTGTTCAAGGGCAGGGGACGGGCCTTCAGCATGACCTTCACGGCCGCTGTTGCACGGCTCTTGGTCTGGGCCGAACCCTGACACGGAAACATCAAAACAGATGAGAGGAGAGCAACAATCCACTTTGTCATGAGGATCTCCGCTGTACCGATCCGGTCACTTCACCCGGATCTGGAAGATAGTTGCGCTGACCGGCGTGACTTCGAGCGCATCCGCCATGCCGCGATCGATAACGCAAGCGGAACCATGAAGCTCTTAAGCACCATTTCTCGCCTCCTGCTGCATCCCCCGGCTACGGTTTTTCCTCCACGTTCCATTGGGGCGGCTCGATCCCCAGCAGGTGGTGGACAAAGAAGTCATTTCGCTTCCGCTCGCCGTAGGCACCGCCGATGCCGTGGCCGCCGCCGGGGAACACCAGCAGCTCGAAGACCTTGTTGGCTTTAATCAGGGCATTGACGACCTGCATGGTCGAGGCCGGATCAACGTTGGTATCCATTTCACCCACGATCAGAAGAAGCTTACCCTGGAGCTGGCGCGCGTTTTCCACATTTGAAGCTGCTGCGTATTCCGGTCCGAGCGGCCATCCCATCCATTGTTCGTTCCACCAGATCTTGTCCATGCGGTTATCGTGGCAGCCGCTCGACGACACGCCCACCTTGTAGAATTCAGGGTGGAAGAGAAGCCCACCGAGGGAGTTTTGCCCTCCGGCGGAGTTGCCGTATATGCCGGCCCGGGTAATGTCATACCAGGGGTACTTCGCAGCGATCGCCCGATGCCAGAGGATTCTGTCCGGAAATCCGGCGTCACCCAGGTTCTTCCAGCAGACGTCGTGGAAGGCCTTGGAGCGATTGCTCGTGCCCATGCCGTCGACCTGGACAACGACAAATCCCAACTCCGCGAGCGACTGCATCGGATTGTAAGGGCTGAAGGACTTGGGCACAAAAGAATCCTGCGGCCCCGCATAGATATTCTCGATGACCGGGTACTTGCGCTTCGGGTCGAAGTTCCTCGGGCGGATGATGACCCCCCAGATATCGGTCTTGCCGTCGCGGCCCTTGGCGACAAAGATCTCCGGAGGCTTCCAACCCGCCTTCTGCAACTCGGTGATGTCGGTCTTCTCAACCTGCATCACGATCGCGCCGTCCGAAGCGCGCCTGAGCTCCATCACGGTCGGTAGGTCGACTCGGGACCAGGTGTCCACGAAATAGCTCATGTCCGAAGAAAACATCGCCGTGTGGTTCGCATCCCCCTCGGTGAGGGGTTTCAGGCCCGTGCCGTCAAAGTTGATCCTGTAGTAGTGGTTGAAGTAGGGATCCTGTCCGGGATTCATGCCGCTGGCACGGAACCAGATCGTGCGCGCCGCCTCATCGACTTTCTCGACGCCCCGGACGACCCAGGGTCCCTTCGTGATCTGGCGCTTCACGGAACCCGAGGCTCCGTCGTAAAGATAGAGGTGGTTCCAACCGTCCCGTTCCGACATCCAGATGATCTCTTTGCCGTCGGCGACATCGTAGCGGTACTTTTCCCCCGAATAGCAGAAGAATGTCCCCATCTCTTCGCTGATGAGGGCTCGGGGCTTGCCGGTCAAGGCATCGACCTCGATGACTCGATAGACCTGGTGGCCGCGCTGGTTATACTCAAAGGTAAACGCCCGGCTGTCCTTCCACCAGACAATTCGCGACATGTCGAAAGGATTCGGACAGAGTGCGTCCTCAATGGAAAAGTGTGTCCGCGTCTCGACATGAAACAGGACAGGACGCTCGATATCCAGGTTGTCGCCGGGCTTGGCATATTCCATCGAGAGGTATTTGGGCTGGAGCTGGTCAGCTGGAGACGACTGGACGTACTGGATCATGCGGTGATAGCCGCGGCGCAGGCGATAAGCGGCGATCTTCTTCGAATCGGGCGACCAGGTGATTGAAGCATAAGTGTAATAGTCGCCTTCAGTGCCATCCTGGCTGAGGGCGAACTCTTCCTTTTTCTCCTTGGTGCGCACCCAGACGTTGTAATTGCGGATGAAGGCTTCCCATTTGCCGTCGGGCGAAGTCTTCGATTCCGTGGAGGCTGCCTGCGGCGCGGGGCCCCTCACCCAAACCGACATGGGATCACGCCCGGCGCCACGCCGCTCCGCAGCACCGATCCGGGTGACCGTATAGGACGTGAGATCGCACTTCCAGCGAACACTCTCGACATCAAACTGGACGCCCCGCCCGTCGTCGATGAAGGAGATCGTCTGGAACGGCAGCTTCATGGCATCGACCTTCTCCTTCGATGCCTGCGCCAGGGCTGCCGCAAGCTTTTCGTGGTCGAATGCCGGCTTCCGGGTCAGGTTGCCGGCATCCATGACCTGAAACTCAAAGCCGCCTTTGACTGTCTTCCTGTACCAGAAACGGCTGGTTTTGCCGATCCATGAGGGCCTTTCCGGCAGGTTCAAAGCCAGCAGTTGAAGCTCGCTCCTCAAGTTGGCGGCGCGTTCGTAGTCCGCACGCGTCACCTGGGCTGGAAGAGGCAGAAGAAACAGGCATAAGATCCAGAAAACAACCGCGAAGACGAACAAACTCGGCCACTTCATGAATCCTCCTCAACAGGAACTGAATGTAGAGCTCAATGCCAGAGCCCGCGTGCAGGTCACTTCCTTGACAGCGCTTACAACACGGGGCTACAGTGGCTCAGCGGCCATCATTATAAAGAAACATAATTGAAACTACAGCAATCCCCTTGAGGATCGGATCTCCGGAGGCACGTATGAGGCAGTGCGGCAAGTGGCTGGTCGTTCCCGTGGCGTTCATCTTGTCTTTGGCGGCAGGATGCTTGCTGCTGCTCAGTCTGGTGCCGGGGCCGCACCGTGAGGCGGCGGCTCAGGCAAGGAAGGGCAGCGCTCCGCCGATTCCGGGACCCATGCTCGAGCAAGGGATAATCGACATTGAGACGCCCGACTTCAACCTGAGCCTCGTGCGCTCCTCGCAAACCGTGGCAGCGCTCAAGCCCAAGGGTGCCGACGGATTCGATTTCACACCCGGGGACCTGCTCGTCGAGCGCTCGCAGAGCGGCTACTATCACTTGGGCGACGTCGACCTGCGCCTTCGCGCCGGGGACTCGGGAGAGTGGAAGGGATACTCCACGGCATTTGCTCGCACGCCGGTCACCGCGCTGTCCACTTCCCCCGGCAAGTCGGCATCCATCGAGGCCAGAATTCTGGCCTCCGCCGATCTCTCGCCGACGCTTCCGCCGGATTGCCCGCTGCAGATCATCCGGACCTGGGCTCTCGACGGCGGCAGGCTCGTCCTGCGTTTCGAACTGAAAAACAAGACCGCCGGTCCCGTCCAGATCGGCGCGCTCGGCATCCCGATGATTTTCAATAACGTCCTCAACAATCGCTCGCTGGACCAGGCGCATGCCCTCTGTTCGTTTTGCGATCCCTATATCGGCGAGGACGCCGGTTACCTGCAGGTGACGCGCCTCAGCGGGCATGGCCCTGCGCTGGTCGTCGTTCCGGATGGCAGGACACCCCTCGAGGCCTATAATCCGATTCTGAGCAGACGCGGACCCGGCACCCCCGCGCCGATCTTCACCGATCCTACGCCGCGGGGCACGACCTTCGAAGGCTTCTACGATTGGATGGTTCACAGCCGGGCTTACGCTGAAAATGAATGGAGGAAGGCCCAGCCCTGGAACCCGCCGACTTCGCTGACGCTCGCACCCGGTGCGTCGCAGAGCTATGGCGTCAAGTTTCTCGTCTCCGACCGGATCCGCAACATCGAGAAAACCCTCGCCGCCAGCGGGCGCCCCGTCGCAGTCGGGGTCCCCGGCTACGTGCTCCCGATGGATCTCAAAGGGCGGCTTTTCCTGAAGCATGCCAAGGGTGTCAAGTCCCTGGAGGTTGAACCCAGAGGTGCGATCAAAATCACCCCAGACAAGGCGACACCCGGCGGCTGGGCCGCCTACACTCTGCAGGGCAAAATCTGGGATCGCGCCCGCGTGGTCGCGACCTATGAGGATGGCTCGGTGCAGGCGATTCACTATTTCGTGATCAAACCGGAGGCGGAGGCGGTCGACGACCTAGGCAGGTTTCTGACCACCAGGCAGTGGTTCGTCGACCCGGCCGATCCCTTCAGGCGCAGCCCTTCGGTCATGAGCTATGACCGGGAGGAAAACAAGATCGTCATGCAGGACAGCCGCGTATGGATAGCCGGCCTGGGTGACGAGGGCGGCTCTGGATCATGGCTGACGACCATCATGAAGGAATATGGCCGGCCGGAGAAGGAAGAGCTCGATAAATATCAGCAGTTCATCGACGGGGTGCTCTGGGGCGGCCTGCAATATCATGACGGCCCTCGACAATACGGAGTACGCAAGAGCCTCTTCTACTATCAGCCCGATCAGATGCCGGCGAACTACTATCGAAGCGATCTCAACTGGGGAACCTGGACGAGTTGGAACAAGCAGGCTTCCGAACGAACGGACCGTTCCTTCAACTATCCTCACGTCGCGGCACTCCATTGGGTGATGTATCGTCTGGCGCGCAACAACGAGGGACTCGTCACCAACCATCCCTGGGATTGGTACCTGAACAACGCCTATCAGACGGCGATAGCGATGATGAAACAAGCTCCCGGTTATGCCCGGTTCGGCCAGATGGAAGGCGACATCTTCGTCCAGATCCTGGTCGACCTCAAACGCGAAGGCAGGACGGAGCAGGCCGCGGATCTCATGGCCAGGATGAAGAGCCGCGCCGATCGCTGGAAAAGCCAGGCCTATCCTTTCGGCAGCGAAATGCCGTGGGACTCCACCGGCCAGGAAGAGGTCTATGCCTGGACAAAATACTTCGGCGACGCCGCCAAGTCGGAAGTGACGCTCAACGCCATTCTCGGTTACATGCCGACCGTGCCACACTGGGGATATAACGGCAGCGCCCGCAGATATTGGGATTTCGTCTACGCCGGCAAGCTCAGCCGCATCGAGCGCCAGTTGCACCACTACGGCTCCGGCATCAACGCCATCCCGGTGTTGAGCGAGTATCGTGACCACCCGGACGACCTCTATCTGCTGCGCGTCGGCTACGGCGGCACGATGGGCGCGCTCACCAATATCGATAAGGAGGGATTCGCCTCCGCGGCCTTTCATTCCTTCCCGGACACGCTCAGGTTCGATCCCTATTCTGCGGACTATGGTCCGAACTTCTTCGGCCATGCCTTCAACACCGCCACCTATATAGTTCACGACCCGGAATTCGGGTGGCTGGCATTCGGCGGGAACCTTAAAACCGAAGGCGGCACAGTCGCAGTTACGCCGCTCGATTCGTTCCGCACTCGCGTTTATGTCGCCTCCGCCGGCTTGTGGCTGACGCTCGACGCCGGCCGGTTTTCGAGCGTGGCGGTCAACCCCAAGACCGGGGCCGTTCGCCTGGGTCTCGCGGCCGCAACGAAGTTCACGTCCAGGGCGCGTTTGCATGTGGAACAGCCTGCCAGGTTAAGCGGCATCGGAACCTATCATCCAGTCGCGCAGCTCGAATCCGAGCGCGATGCTTATATCGTGCCGCTTAAAGCGGGGACGACATGGGTGGAACTCCATCCGTAGATCCGTGTTTCTGCGGTCGCATGTGCAAATCCGTGTCCGACATGAAGGATACAGAAATCCAGGCGGGAAGGAGGTTCGCGTCCTCAGGCTGCCGCCGAATCCTGAAACGAATCGTGTTTCTCCCGCTGATAAACTTCTTCCCGGGGTCCACGCGAACGTTGAGGTCGTACGAGTTCAAGTCGTTGTTGGCGCGATAGGGCCCTTAGCTGCCGCGCAGGACGTCGGCTAGAGTGAATGTCTTCTGCGGAGCTTGAGCCGCGGCAAACGCGGCCACGCAAAGCAAAATACAGAATGTCTGTCTGCGCATCGGCCTTCCTCAGGAGGGTTTTGGGACGCTCCGTCCAACAATTACCAATGGGCGGAGGCACGATCTTCCGATGCGTTCATACCCCTACCCTCCATCGACCCACCGCCCGCCCGGAACTGCGAATGGCGCGTCCAATTGGTCCACAGAGTGACTGCAGCACCCTGTCAAGCGTCGCGGTTGCCGGCGTCCGGGACAAGGCACGCCGTGGCAGCGGCTTGCGGCTCGGCTGAATCTTTTCGCCCTACGGTTTACATTCAGCCCATAGGGGAATAGAGTTCGGCCCATGAAACGACGCGAATTCATCCAAAATCTTGCGACCACTGCTGCCGGCTGCTCCCTGTTGCAGTCGGCCTATGCTACGAGCCTCGACCAAAAGGCCGGAAGCCCGGCCGCTGCAAGCGCGAGCACCGATGGGCTTACACTCGTCTCTGAGTTCAACCTCCACGGCACGAAGTGGAAGGCTTACGAAGACCTGCGCACGCGCGAGGGGGCCATCACGTTTCATTCCGCGCGAGGAGAGCAACGTGTGCTGGCCAAAAGCGCGGAAGCGCAATATCCTGACGCTGGCCCGCAACACCTCGGTTTAAGCATGGAAGAGATCGGTATGTCCGGTCCCGACCTGCTTGCCGACAAACTCCTCGCCGGGGGTGACGACCCGGATCCGGAGATGGTAAAAAAGGCAGCGCCGCCTCAGGGCTCGCCGCAACTGCGACCTGACACACAACAACCGCAGCAAGCGCCGCGGCCGCGCTGGAACACGTTTGTCGGCACCAAGGAAGCCTTCGATACGCAACCTGTATTTCCTCTCGGAAACACGCGCCAGTACCATCCGGAGCAGTATTTTCCAGAACTGTGCAACGCCGATGCAGTGAGCAGGCGCTTTGAAGGATTGCTTGGCGGATGGATGCCGGCGGTGCGCAAGGTGGTACCGGTCACAGATACAGTGTACATCGAGGTGATCGTATTCGGCGACGTCGAGTCCACGGACCAGTTCATTGTGCAGACGTGGCACCGCACGGCTCGGGTGGAAAAAGGCCAGATCGTGAAAGCGGTTTACGGTTACAGCTATCCAGCATTCCCGCCCGCGCGGCAGGATCCCAAACCGGAGGAGTTCTACCGCGCGCTTCTCGTCTTCGCGGAATACTGGGATCGTCAACTCAAGGACTTCGCCTCCACTTCCCTGCCGGACGAGTCGTGGGTGGACATGTCGAAACATTGTTTCGCGAAGGAACTCATGGTGCGGCCGGGCGGCGTGTACCCGAAGTACGGCGCCGTGGATCGCGACTATTACGGCTCGGAGTACGACGGCTTCCAGGACATCTTTACGATGGCCGTATACACCAACCTGGAATGGGGACGCTTCGAGGCGACACGCGCCATCATCGACAACTACTTCACCCACTTCGTGGATTCACGCGGAATGATTGACATGCGCGGACCGGAAGTCGCGCAGTTTGGCATGACGCTGATGCTGTTGGCCCGCTACTTCCATTACACAGGCGACGCCGCCCTCATCGCAAAGCACCGGCCGAAGATTGTAGCCACCGCGCGCATGCTGGAAGAGATGCACGAAGAGAGCCTGAAACGTCCGACCAGTGATGTCGGCTACGGCTTGATTCACGGTTGGAGCGAGTCGGACGCTTGCCTGGCTGCGAATCCCAGCCTCTGGTGGCTGCCTTATTTTGCCAATAACGCGTTTTCAGCGCGCGGACTGCAAGACATTGGCCGGGCATGGAGCGATATCGCTCATACAGCCCCGACGCAATTCCCGGGGGCGGACCGCGAGGCGAAAGCCTGGCTCGAGCGAAGCAAAGTGCTGCGGGAGACGACGGTCGCGGCCATCGAGAAGGACATCTGGAAAAACGAAAACCCGCCGTACATCGGGCCATACCCCGGAACCAAGCTGAAGTTCCGTGACTCGATGGCGCAGGAGCGGCCGACTCCGCAACAGTGGACGCACCGGCCGTATGCCGAATTGCTGCAAGCCGACGTACTGCCAGAGCGCCTGGCGAACATCGTAATGGATTGCATGCGCGCGTACGGCGCGACCACCATCGGCGTGGTGGCGAACGTTGGACCGGCGCGACCCGGCGCTCGCGCTATCCTCGGATTCATATCCTACGGCTACGCGCAGATGCTGTTGCGACTCGACCGCATCGAGGAATACCTGCTGTTTCTCTATTCCCATCGCTATCACGACCACACGCGTGGCAGTTGGACCGCGGGCGAGGTCTCCGGCATCACGGGCGGGACAGCGCTCTTCTGCATCCCCGCGCAGCAGACCATTCCGTTGCTGGTGCGCTGGATGCTGGTGCTGGAAGATTCCGATGGGGAGCGCCTCTACTTCGCAAAGGGCGTGCCTCGAGACTGGGTCGCTTCCGGCAAACCCATTCGCATTGAGCAGGCGCCGACGCGGTGGGGTCGAGTGAACTTGAATCTCGCGTCCCGCCTGGCCACCAAGTCTGTGGTGGCGACGGTGGAACTCGCTCGCCCGGGCGCGCCGAAAGAAATCCAGGTGAAACTGCGAGTGCCGAAGCAAACGCCGCTCCGCAGCGTCACCGTCAATGGGCGCGCGGCCGAAATCAGCGGCAAACACAAAGACACGGTTGTGATTCCGACCGGCGCACAAAAGCATTTTGAAGTTGCAGGGCAAATCGGCTGAGGAGCGGGCGTGTTTTTGGACTCGAAGGGCTGTGCGGCACCGAGCGGTTCTCCAAAGCTGCTTGCGTTCTTTTTTCTTGCAATGGCTGTCGCCGTTGGGACGCGGGCACAATCGACAACTCGACCTGGGCCTTTCCCGACGCGGTCAGGGCAAGCTGCCGGCCAGTTCCGCCTGCAATTCGACCAGGCCGGCATCACCAGCCTCAAGTACGCCGGCGACCAGTTTGACACCGACTACATCGCCGACGAAGCCACGCTGGGACACGTGCGCGTTCGCTACAAGATGGGCGAGAATGAGTGGCGCCAGTTCTCCACCCAGGATCCGCAGAATAAAGTCGAACAGTCGCCCGACTTGCGCGCACGCAAAGCTCTCCAGCAACTCAACGTCATCTACAACCCCCAGCAATGGATCCGCAACGAGTATTACGCCGATCTCGAACTGACCACGCGCTTCCGCTCGGAAGCGGACGCCCTATACTGGACCATCTTCCTGCGCAATCCCACTCACAAGCCGATCGTGCTCGGCGACGTCTTTCTCCCGCTCCCTTTCAACACCGCCAAACGTTGGGACAAGACCATCTCCTACGAGCAGCGCGTCGTTCAGCACCAGTACATCTCGGGCCACGGGTCGTTCCTCTACTGGATGCGGCCCAACGGTGTGGGGCCCTACCTGGTCATGACACCGCTCGTCAACTGCCCGCTATTCGAGCCGACGCGCAGCGAAATGAACTTTGCCCCGGCGAAGCTCGAATATGCCGAGCGCGGGGGCGTATACATTCTCTCAGGGCGGCGCGGAGAAGAAGACAAAGCAAGAGGCGGCAACTGGCGGCAACCGCAAACAACCCACACCCTGACGCCGGCCAACTCGCAACGCGACGGCATTACTTATGGCTTTAAGTTTCGCTGGGCGAAGGATCTTGACGCCGTGCGCGCGATACTCACAGAAGAAGCCCTGCTCGATGTGAATGTGGTGCCGGGGATGACGCTTCCCGCGGGTACCGAAGGCAGAATTTCGATCCGGTCCCGCAGCCGGATCCACACTCTCGAGCCGGAATTCCCCGCCAGCACGCAACTGGAGCCCGCTCCGTCAACCCAGGCTCCGAAAGACACTCGCGTCTATCGCGTGAGATTCACCAAGCTCGGCGAAAACAAAATCACCGTTCGCTTCGGCAAAGGCCAGTACGCCCTGCTGGAGTTTTTCGTCACCGAGCCGCTGACCACGCTCATCAAAAAGCGCGCCAGCTTTCTGGTGACCCACCAGCAGCATCGCGATCCTTCCAAGTGGTACAACGGCCTCTTTTCGGAATGGGACATGCGCCAGAAGGTGTTGCGCGGCCCCGAAGACAAAGATGGGTTGGCGGATTACATCCTGGCCAGCGACGACCCGGCCCTGTCAAAGCCTGTCTTTCTCGCCGCGAAGAATGTGCTCTACCCCGACCCGCGAGAGATCGCCGCGCTTGAGTACTACGTGGAGAACTTCGTCTGGGGCAAACTCCAGATGACGCGAGAGGAGAAATATCCGTACGGGATGTACGGCATTGACAACTGGAAGGTCAACCGCGAGAGCAAACCCACGGACCGTTATGGCTGGACCGACCACGTGTGGCGCGCTTACGACTATCCGCATTTCGTCTATTTCTACTGGTGCATGTACCAAATCGCGAAGAACTATCCGGAGCTTTCGCGCTACGCGGGTAAAGAGGAATACCTCGAGCGCGCTTACGGCACCGCGTGCGCCTTCTACACGTATCCGTGGCAACTCGCGCGCTGGTCGGCGAATGAAGTTGGCAACTACAACGAGATGGTGATTGTCGATCTCATCGCCGAACTCGAACGTGTCGGCTGGAAAGAGAAAGCTGCGCTGCTGCGCAAACACTGGGAAGAGAAAGTCGAGTACTTCATCAACGAGCAGCCGGATCTGTTCTATTCAGAATATCCCTTCGATCCGACGGGGTTTGAATCCAGTGGAGCATTTGCGCATTACGCGCAGGAGCAATTGAAAAAGACGCAGCGCACGCTGCATGTCACACCGGCTGATGCGAAGCGATTCATGGACGAGCAGCTCATCTGCAACATTTCGACCCGCGGCTGGCTCGAACCCAACTACTGGCAAATGGGCGTCGAAGGCAACATGCGCTACATGTCGCAGATGGGTGGTTGGTCCATTCTGGATTACGCGCTGCATCATGCTCCCGACCCTTGGCTCTACTTGCGCCTGGGATACGCGTCGCTGCTCAGTTCGTGGGCGCTGATGAATACGGGCACCGAGGAGACCAACTTTGGCTATTGGTATCCCGGTCCTGAAAACGATGGGGGCGCGGGCAGCGCTTATGTGCTGGCGGCGTACGGCTCAAATTGGTTCGGCAAAGAACAGCCGCGCGGCGCGTGGCAATACAGCGGCGAGATTGACCTCGGCTTCGGCGCGGCGCTGCGCTCGACGGCGGTGATTGTGGCCAACGACCCGATTTTCGGCCGCATCGCCTACGGCGGCGCGCTCTTGCGCTCCAGTGGCGAGAGTTGCGTGATTCCGCAGGACGGAGTCGGCCGGCGGTTTCATTTGCTCGACGGGCGGCACCGTATCCACCTGGCGCTCGACCGCGATGGCTTTGCCGCGGAGAAACCAATCTGCTTCGACGAAAACCTCCAGCGGCTTACCTTCGTGTTGGAGAACCGACAACCGCAGCCCGCAATGCCTCACACGATCGAAATGACCATTTCAGGCTTGCCCGCTGCCTATGAAGTTACCGCCGACGGCATATCGCTCCCGCGAATCCCCGCCGCAGGCGGCAGTGTGCCTCTGCCCATCGCCGAGCAAAGCACAATGGTGAATTTGGTGCGCGTCCGCTAGCGCGGCGGCCGAGGTGGCGGGGGTAGATCTCGATGGATTTTTCGGGCGCGCCCTGGCATCCACCGAAGAATTGGACTATTCCGAGATGCTCGAATGGTTCGGCCTGCGCTTCGCGCCGCAATCTAATCCGCCAGATCCGGCAAAGACCTGGCTGCTCGAAGCCCGGCCGGATGCCACTGACGCCCAGAAGCGCCACCTCCAGCACCTGTTCGCCCCGGGCATCCCTCGTGGATCGGCCACAGCAGGTTCGCAGCCGCAACCATACAGTGCCCATGAGCCCTTGGCTCACCACTTTCTTGACTGCTCCGAAGGGCTATTTTGACAAAGCGCAGGTTTACAGCTTCATGCTGCAGAGAATGCAGGGATGGCAATATAAGGATATCGTCGAAGGAAGATTTATGAAACTGCCATTGCTGAAATTCAGTTGTGTTCTCGCTATCGTCTTTTCCTTCTGTTCCTGTCGGCAGTCTGCGCGGCACACATCGGACTATGCTGTGTTGCCTGTTTCCTATAAGGACGTACAGATCAGCGATTCCTTCTGGACACCAAGGCTCGAGATCAACCGCACCGTTTCGATCCCCGGCTTGTTCCACAGGTATGAGCAGAAGGGACTGAATCCCGATCTGCGCCTGATCGAGGCGGCCTGCTACGTTCTTGCCCAAAATCCCGATCCGGCACTTCGCAGCCGCGTGGATGCTACGTTGGACAGGGCGATAGAGCGGATCCGCAGCCGGAAGCAGATCTGGTCCAACGAGGGAGACGGCGATTTTTTCTGGGCCGGTCACTTCCTCGAACTGGCAGGGGCATACTACGAAGCAACCGGGAGCCGCAAGCTGCTGGACGTGGCGATTGAAATCGGAGAGGACCTGGACTCGGTCTTCGGTCCCGGCCAGCGGCACGACATCTCGAATCACGAAGGGATCAAGATCGGCCTCATCCGTCTCTACCGCAAAACCCACAACGACAAGTACCTGAAGCTGGCGCAATTCTTCCTCGACACGCGCGGCAATCCCGCGAACCGTCAGCGCATGTACGGCCCTTATGCCCAGGATCACGAGCCGGTGAAATCCCAGAGCCGCGCCATCGGCCATGCCGTGCGGGCCACATACCTCTACATCGCGCTGACGGACATCGCCGCTTTGGCCGGCGATGCCGAATACGCCCGCGCCGACGAACGTATCTGGGAAGACGCGGTATCCCGGAGAACGTTCCTTACCGGCGGCATTGGGAGCTACCGCGATGAGGAGGATTACGGCGACGATTTCGATCTGCCCAATCTTGCCTGTTGGAACGAAATCTGCGCCGCGTACGGAAGCACCATTTGGAACCAGAGATTGTTCCAGCTGCACCAGGATGTAAAGTACGTCGATGTGCTGGAACGTACCCTCTACAACGGATTTCTCGTGGGGATTTCTCTCGACGGGGAGAAATATCTCTATCAGTCGCCGCTCCGCGCCTACCGCGATTGCTCCCGCCAGTCGTGGTTCGGCCCGAACTGCTGCCCCCCGAATCTCGTCCGCCTCCTGCCCCAGCTTGGGGGACTTATTTATGCCAGCGGGGATCAAAGCTTGTATGTAAACCTCTTTGTCGGGAGCCGGGCCCAGGTCAACCTGGGGGACACTCCGATCACGCTCGCGCAGGAAACCCGGTATCCATGGGAAGGCAGCATCAAGATTACAGTGGATCCGCAGAAGCCGTTGAAGTTTGCTTTGCTCGTGCGCATTCCCGGTTGGGCTCGCAATGAGCCGATGCCGGGCAGCCTGTATCGTTACCTGCCGGCTCCCGAGCAGAAAATCGCTCTATCGGTCAATGGAGCGGACTTCGCCTACACCCTGGACAAGGGTTACGCCCGAATCGAACGGGATTGGAAACCGGGCGATACCATTCAGCTCAACCTGCCCATGGCGGTTCGCAGGGTAGTCGCGGCGGAGCCGGTCGCCGACAGCCGCGGCATGGTGGCCCTCGAACGCGGCCCGCTGGTGTTCTGCGTCGAGCAGGCAGACAATCCGGGCGGAGTTTTCAACCTCCTGCTCGCGGATGATGCCGCGCTCGCATTTTCCTACCGCGAAGACCAGCTGGGAGGCCTCGGGGAAATCAGAGGGGAGGCCCTGGCTGTGAGCCGCAGCGCCGATCGCGCCTCTGTAGTGAAAACACCCAGGGATTTCACGGCAATCCCGTATTTCGCATTCGGCAACCGGGGGCCGGGAGAGATGTCGGTGTGGCTGGCCCGCGAGGAATCGAGGGTCTGGATTCAGCCGGCGCCGACGATTGCCTCCACGAGCAAAGCGACTTCGTCGTGCGGCAGCGGAACTGTGGCGGAGAACTATCCGGGGAACAAACCGCCGACGATCGAGCGCCGGTTCTACCCCAGTTCCCAGGACGGAAGCGGCGACCTCCGGGCGATCAGCGACCAGCTCGAGCCGGTGAATTCCGAAGATGGATCCGCGCCGTTTTTACGCCTGCACCCGCAGTCCGGAGATCGTGCCTGGGTTCAGTATGACTTTGCCACACCCTCCCGGGTCTCCTCCGTCGAAGTCTACTGGAAGGACGATAAGCAGGTCTGCGTGCTGCCTGCCTCCTGGCGCCTGCTGTACAAGGACAGAAATGAATGGAAACCGGTGGACGCCTCCGATCCTTATGCTGTCGAAAGGGACCGCTTTAACAAGGTCTCATTCCAGCCGGTCAGCACTTCTGGCCTGCGCCTCGAAATTCAGCTGCGGGGAAAAGTATACAAAAAAGGGGGGCTTGGGCCGCCCGACGGGAACTATCTGAGTGAGGATCTGACCTGGTACGAGTGCGGAATCATCGAATGGCGGGTGAACCGATAGCGCTTTTCTGAACAGCAAAGACCTCTAAGACCTCGAACAAAAGTCTTCTTTGAGGTCTTGGAGGACTTGGCGGTGCCTTCCCTTTGACGGACCGTAGAATACCGGATTTTTCCGGGCGATGGGGACTCCATACCCTGGGGGCTGCCAGGCGAGAAAATCGCGGCTCGGCGGCACCCCATCCTGGCGATATCAGACTGCGAGCCTGCCTGTCAATCGCCGCGAAAAGCAAGCGGTGGTCACCTGCAGCGCTCCAGCAGCAGCAACCATCGCTATCCATCCTTGGCCATATGATTGCCAGAAGCGGCAAGAACCTCACGGGCAAGGGACTATCAGGCCGTCGTTCTATCGCCCAAAGCCCTTTATGTGAAGTGCTTGGATTTTTTCATCGCTTTGATATATGAGGTATTTAAGACCCTCCGGTGGAGTCAAACACGATTTTAGGTTCGGCAAGTGCGTTTGTGGCATGCTGATTCTATTCGTACGGAAATCAGCAGCGAGATAAGGAGCAAGCCATGAGAAAGAACTCGCGCAGGGCTTTCATGAAGCACATCGGAGTCGGAGCTGCTGCACTCGGGATCACAGGCTGCGGCGGGCCCGTGAAAAGCGCTGCGGAAGGAACGACCGGCGCAGGCCTCGTCCAATCACCGCCCGCCAAGCAGACCTGGGAGACCGATGTCCTGGTTGTCGGCGGCGGCCCAGCCGGGATCGGCGCGGCCATCGGCGCCGCGCGGCAGGGCGTCCGGACTCTGCTCATCGAAAACCATGGATTCTTCGGGGGCGTGGGGGCCTGGGCCCTGGGCATGCCGATCAACCAAGTCCGGCCTAAGGGCAAGCCGCGCTCCAATGTTCACGAGATGGTCATTGGCAAGCTCACCGCTTACGGCGCGCAAGCCGTGATCATTAAGGATCACCAGATGTGGTGCAACGTGGATTATTTGAAGGCGGCCATAGCCGACGCATTCGACGAAGCGGGTGTGAAGTACTACCTGCACGCGCGGGCCGCGGATGCCATAGTCGAAGGAAACCGCGTCACTGGTGTCGTCGCGGCGACAAAAGCCGGTCTGGCATTAATCAAGGCTAAGGCCACCGTCGACTGCACGGGCGATGCCGATGTGGCTTACTATGCTGGGGCGGAGACCATGAAGGAGGTGGGCCGGCTTTCGCCCATGACACTCCTCCTCAAAGTGACGAACATCGATCTGGCAAGGGCCAAAAAGGTTGACCTCAAGGCTGTAGCCGAGAAGGCGCGCGCGAAGTATCCACTTATTCCAAAATCCTGGCGGTTTGAGGATAATGACCCGTCCTCCAACAGCTTCTACATCAACCATTCCTGCCTGCGCGACCTGGGCGCTTTCGACGGTTCCGATCCGGAGTCCTTCACCAAAGCCGAGGTCACTGCCCGCCGCCAGGCCGTCCAGATGGTTGAGGCCATGCGCGAGTTCGGCGGCCCCGACCTGCGAACGATTGAGCTTATCGGGACAAGCCCCCAGATCGCCGTCCGGGAGACGCGCCGGATCAAGGGGATCTATATCCTGACCGAGGAGGACGCGATGGCGGGACGGAGGTTCGAGGATGTCGTCGCCTGGAGGAGCGGTTTCCTCGACATTGGCTACATCCGCTTATCCGAAATGAAGATCCACGACGTGCCCTACCGGAGCATCCTGCCGGAGAAAGTCGACGGCCTGCTGGCCGCCGGCCGCTGCATTTCGGCGACTCATGCCGCCGCCTCGGCCGGCAAGAGCATGGGAAACTGCATGGCAACGGGTCATGCGGCCGGCATAGCCGCCTCGATATGCGCTAAGAAGAACATCATTCCACGCGAAGTCGATGTGAGGGCTCTCCAGGACGCCCTGCGGGCCGAGATGGTAGATTTTACGATGGGCGGCCAGGACCAAAAAGGCTTGGTGCTGATTGGCTGACGCACGTTCGGAGTCTCTGCGTGCGCAATAGGAATGGCGGCGACGCCCGATCCGCCCGCGTTGCCAGCCGCCACTGCTTCGGGCGTGCCGACCATTGCGGGAACTCAGGCTTCCGGCTTGCCCGGACGGCCCCTTGACTTCCGCAACGCCTGCCGCCGCGGTCGGGCTCGGCTTGTCAAGAAGGTGCATGAACATGTTGTAAGCGATTACAGTCCTCCCGGGCGATCAAAATCCGCTCTTCTGTGGCGGCGACCCCTGCATTGGGGCCGCCCCTATTGGATATGCCAAAGACTACGCAGAATCGCAAGGGTACCAAGATGGCGCTCAAGTCTGGTCAGTATCTCGCATGAATCGTGACAATTTTCGCCTCGGCGCTCCTGGTTCCGGGTTGGCCCAGCAGCGGCGAACCCACCAGCACATCGGGCACACGGAACAACCTGCCGGGAGGCGCGGTCGTCATCGCAGAGTTCGACGGCACGCCAGGGATCAGCAACCGCTTTCGTAGCGGCGGTTTCAATTACGGCCCTAATGCCGTCGTGCCGCGCATCGAGGATATCGCAGAAAACAGCATACAAAGGGGAATGGGATAGCAGCTACACCCTATTCTGTCTTGGCCGGACCTGTTGACTCGCGAACCACAAATTCAGGATCAATCACGATGTCACGGCCTGGAATCTTTGGTGAATCGCGGCCGGGAACCAGGCATTCGAAGGCAATGTGGCCGATCTCCTGGCGCGGGATGTGCACCGTCGTCAGCGGCGGAAAACTGAACTCCGATAATTTGATATTGTCAAAGCCGGTCACGGAAACGTCCTGGGGAATCCGCAACCCGTGTTCCCGAAGTTCCCGTAGCACACCGACTGCCATAAAGTCGTTCACACAGACGATCGCAGTCGGCTCGAATCCGGTCGCAAGAAGCTCCCTGATCGCCAGGCGGCCTCCTTCGAGTCCGTCGGCATGGGTGACGCTTCGAAATTCCACTGGAGGGGAGCATAGGGCGACGGCGCGCGAGAAGGATGTCTGCCGTTCGCTGATCGGGCCCAGCGAAGCATGGTGCCCGACGAATGCCATCCGTTTGTGCCCCAGGCTGTCCAGGTACCCGACGATCTTTTCTATGCCCTTCCGATAATTGACACGGATATTGTTGATGTTCTGCCGCGCGGTCCCCACATCGTAAAAAACGACCGGAATAGAACTATCCGTCAGTTCATCGATCAGACAAGGATCCATTTCCGACACGACAACCGCCAATCCCGCGACACGCCTTCCGATCATCAGGCGGATACTGGAGACCAGCCGCGCCGGCTGATAGTCCGTATTCGCCACGACAACTTCGAGGCCGGAGGCAAGCGCATCCGCCTCCAACTGGCGGAAGATATCGAAGAAAAACGGGTTCTCCATGTTGGATACGATCATCCCGATGGTTCGACTCCGGCCCCCGGCCAGAGTCCGCGCATGCAGGTTTGGATGGTATTTCAGCTCTGCAACCGCTCTCATGACTCTTGCACGGGTCGAGCTTTTGACTACCGTGACATTGTTCAGTACCCTTGAAACTGTAGCGGTGGAGACTCTGGCCCTCTTGGCCACTTCGGCAAGGCTCATCGCAAACCACCCTCTCTTCTCTTCGGCAAGGCAGTGTGTCTATCTCTGGAGGGCCGCTCCGATGCAACCCTCCCGGGCGCATTATCTCACAGGTCGGCCTGGATTTGGACATGGCGCAAGCCGCCCGATCGATGTAGTCGGCTTTGTCCTTACGCATACCGGCCGACCGCCTCGAAAGTCCTTTCGGATCCCGTCGTGATGACGACCGTGTCGTTGAACAGGCCCCCGACGGAATTAAGTAGGCCGCGCTGTCAATCCCGGAACCGTTTCACTCACAGCGGATGGCCTCGAGCGGATGCACCTGAGCGGCGCGCCGTGCCGGGGTGGGGCAACCTGCCAATCCGGCGGCGACCACCAAGAGCACAACCCCGCCGTAAGCCCAAGGATCCAGGTATGACACACAATGCACTAACTCATTGGCGGGCCAAGGGGCTTGCAGCTGATCTCGTTCCAATTGCCGCTTTGTCACCACCGCTGCCGCAGAACTCTCTCCAGATCCACGCGGAAGCCGAGGTGGATCCCTGGATGAGCAGGGATACAGCAGCCAGCGAGCCAACCACCCTGTTTGCCTGATCGAACGCGGGCGTTGACTCTGATCGGCATTGTTGTATGTTCGAGCTAACGGGGGATGATCTCATGGACAGAACAATCGGAAGGCGCGCATTTTTAACGGCAATAGGAACAGCGGCGGCAGCATCGACGATACCCGCCCTGCAGGGCGACCATCTTGGGATAGCACCAAAGGGAAGGATCGTGCTCAGACCGTTTGACTACCGCGGCGTGTCGTTAAGCCCGAGCCGCTGGCAGCGGCAGTTCCAGTCTGCACGTGACTACTACCTGAGTGTTCCGGATGACAACATACTCTGCGGATTCCGCCGCGCCGCGGGCCTGCACGCTCCGGGCCAGCCGCTCGGCGGCTGGGCCAGCACCGATTCCTCCGTCGTGTTCGGCCAATGGTTGCAGGCAATGGCGCGCACTTCCCACGCCAATGACGACACGGAGATGCGCAGCAAGGCGGCCCGGCTTGTAGATGAATGGGCCAAGACCATAGGCGCTGACGGCAACCCGCGCATGCGACACTACCCATGGGAAAAGCTGGTGGGCGGGCTGTCCGACATGAACCAATATGCCGGTCACAACGGCTCGCTGACGCTGATGGAGAAAGTCGTGAATTGGGGGATCAAGAACCTTGACCGCACGCGCACGCCCGCGGCAAACACGCCTTGGGAGCTTCACTCGGGCAAACCGCTGGAGTGGTACACGCTCAGCGAGAACCTTTACCGAGCCTACCTGCTCACCGGCCTGGTAAAATACAGGGAGTTTGGCGATGTCTGGCTCTACGACGCGTACTGGAATAAGTTTGCACAGACGAGCGCACCCGCCGGCGCACAGGGCGTGCATGCCTACAGCCACTGCAATTCGTTCAGCGGCGCATCCATGGCCTACAGGATCGAGGGTGATCCAAATCTGCTTCGAATTCTGAAGCATTTCTATGGTTTCCTCCAGGATTCCCAGTGCTACGCGACGGGCGGATACGGGCCGGCGGAGCGTTTCGTGTTTGCCGACGGCGCCCTGGGCGACTCGCTCACGCTCCGTCTCGACAGCTTCGAGGTTCCGTGCTGTTCGTGGGCTGCATTCAAGCTGGCCAAGTACCTGATGATGTTCACGGGCGAAGCGCAATATGGCGATTGGATCGAGCGGCTGCTATACAACGCCATCGGCGCCGCGCTGCCCATCGTCGAGAACGGCAAGCATTTTTACTATGCGAATTATCAGCTCGGCGCGGGCATGAAGATCTACTCGCGAAACACCTACACCTGCTGTTCCGGGACGTACTTCCAGGATGTCGTCGAATACCAGAACCTCATCTATTTCCAGGACGGCTCCGCACTTCATGTCAATCTTTACCTGCCGTCATCGGTCGCGTGGGAAACCGCAGGCCGCGAGGTCAGACTCACGCAGGAAACCGCCTATCCGGAGGCAGAGACAATAACGATGCGGCTGGCAATGGAACAGCCGGTGAACTTCACGCTACGCCTGCGCGTACCCGGCTGGTCGGACGGAGTTTCTTTCAAGGTGAACGGAAGCACCGTCAGTGCGGCACAGAGGCCCGGCACATGGGCGTCGATATGCCGCGACTGGCACGCAGGAGACCGGATCGAAATGACGATACCATTGCGCTTCCGAAGGGCGCCGATCGACCGGCAACATCCGGACCGCGTAGCGATTGTCCGGGGACCCGTTGTCTATGCGCAGCAGGCAGTGCACAAGCACTTGACCAGCCTGCCCAAGGATGACGAGGCGCTGAACAAGTGGATGGTGGCGACCAAAGAACCGTCTGTTTTCCAATATGCCGGACAGGAACAGTCCTCCCAGCGGGACGACTTCATGCCCCTGTACCGGTTCACGGAAATGGCAACTTACCGGTTGTACTTCGATCCGGCATTGAGAAGCGTGCTTTGGTAAGCCACGGTTTTGGGATTTTCCGGATCATCGTCCTTTGCATCCAGGCAGGCGGACGGCTCCGATCCTGGTTGAGTACGTCGTTGCGTTTTTTTTGATATAGTCGCCGACGTACCAGATGGTGCAGTCGTCGCTCGGGTCCATGGCGGTTTGCGCGTAGTCCTCCCAGCGCATCGCGTCCTGCGCAGCTTCGCCTTCCACCAGTACTGTTTCGTGCAATGTCAGGCGTCCTGGCGGATCAGTGGCCATGCGCGCGGCAAGCCGCTGGCCCGGAAAGTTGGGTGTTCCCCCAAATGAGTAACCGATGGCGATGTTGCCCGAGTGGTCCATGGCCGGGCTGGGGATCCATCGGAAAAATCCATCGGGCGCATAGGTCCCTTGCTGATACAGGCGAATCTTCCGGTTCCTGTCGATCCGGAATTCGTACCAGCGGACACCGCCGCCTCCGGCAGTTGTGTTCACCGAGTGCACGGCCACGATCGACTCGCGGCTGCCGATCCTGCGATAAACTAGCCGCGACATGATCTTGTCCCCCTGTGCATCAAGCCGCCGGTTTGTGCCTCGCTGAGGCACGCAGTTCGTGAGCTGCCCATCGCACAATTAATGGTATGGCGCCACAGCGATCTGTTCCGGTCCGGCCTCGAAGCTGAGCGCCTGAAGATGGGCATGACAATCAGCCAGCGGTTGGCGAGCTGGTCGTATCGGACTACGGCATCGCCGTTATTGATATCCCCGCAGGCGCTGCCAAATCCCCTGAAGACGTTGTTGGTTGCCACGGCGCCATACAACACCTTGCCCGTCTGTTTGAAACGCTTTCCCCGCTTCGTGAAAATCGCCATTCTCGAGTTGACCGTCTGAACGATGTGATCGCGTCCGACGGCGAGGCTGTTGTCTGACGGATTGCGAACCAGCGGGGATCCGTGAGGGCCGTCGAACCCTACGCCGAGGCCGTCGAAGCTCGCGATCATCGCCGCAGGCGGCAGTTCACCCTGCGACCTCTGTTCTACCGCATCGGCGCCTGGTGGGGTCGTTATCTCTGGAGGTGCGACAGGCGCCGCGGATTTCTCCTGGCTATACTCCCGACCGGACGTCGGAACACTCTGGCCGGCTCCGCCTTCGCTCGCCGCTCCAGCCTGAAGCAGCGCTTCGAGCGGCGGTGACTGGTCGTGGACGGCGGCAGCACGGACGGTGACGTTCGCCGGATTTGGCGTGATCGCTTTTGGATTTGGACCGATCGTAAGAGGTGCGACAGCGAACACCATTGCGCTCGCCGCAATAGCATGAATCCGTAATTTGCATGTCATGGAGGAGCCCCGGTGTCGTTCCCTATGTTCAGAGTATGACAGGATCGCCGCGAGCCGGCACACTTAATTCATCCATGTAAACTACAGCCTACGGCGGTGTGATGCGAAGAAGCCCCGCAATTCCGGCGGCATTCGGATATTGCATGAGAATACACGCTGCGATTCACAAAACGCGACTGCCGAGAGAAAAGCACCGTGTCGGAATCGGGGTCGCAATCGGGATCGCCGTCGTGTTTTGTGGCTATCGGTCGATTACGATATCGATTGCGACCCCGATTCCGATCCCGATCCCGATGAAGAAGGGTGATCGATTTTGCGCCGCGTTACGGGTCGCCGCCTCACCGGTGACCAGTCACTTTGTTTTCATCCAATCCTTGAGTATCGCAGATTGCAGGGCATTCGGATTCGCAATGGGAATAATCTTGAAGCTTTGCCGAAGTTTGTGCCCCAGACTGACCTCCACACTGAGGTCCCGGCCCGCGCGATCAATGGCCAGCCTGAGCCTGTCACCCGGTTTTTTGGAGGTAATCAATGTATTTAGAGCTGACGCATCAACTTTGGCTCCATCAACGCTCTTGATTTCATCATTTGCCGCGAGCCCTACTTGATTGGCCGGCGAATTATTCTCGACGGCCGAAATAACCAATCTGCCATTCATATCTTCGACAACCGCGCCAAGATAGGAATCGGGCAGTTCTGCCGGTTTCTCAAGTTCGAGGCCTGCATAACCGAGATACTTGCCATAGTCGATGGCATTGGTTGTAGAGGCGTAATTAAAATATTCTTGCAGCGGTACGCCAGCGACGCTTTCGCATACTGCGCGAAACTCCTCGTCGGTCCATCCTCGCTTGAGCTCCTGGTAGTGCTTCCGGTAGAGCTCCTGCATGACGGTGTCGAGTGATTTTTTGTTTTCCGTTTCATGGCGAATAGCAAAATCGAGCAGCAGTCCCAGGACGGCACCTTTACTGTAGTAAGAGATGGATTTTGAGATACCGCCTTTTGCCCGGCCGCCGAACGGTCCTTGTGTCCATGTGCTCCAGCTGGATTCTGTCGCCGATTGGAACAGATGTCCCGTATTATTTTCATAAGAGGCGATGTCTTTTCGGAAACTGTCCAACAGCTCTTCCTGATTCATGAAGCCCGCGCGCGCCACCATCATGTATGCGCAATAGGATGTGAATCCCTCGGATACCCAAAGCATGTTCGTCCGGTTAGGTCCGTCATAGTCAAATGGGCCGAGCGCGATCGGGCGGATTCGCTTGACGTTGTAATTGTGGAAATGCTCGTGCGCCAGAAAATTCAGCTGTCGAGCGGTGCCTGTTCTTGAATCAAGGGCGTGTGTGCCCATGAATGTCACAGCGGTTGAATTCTGGTGTTCGATACCGCCGGCGCCGGGGCCAATCCCCAAAAACGTGTAATGCGTATATGGAATATCGCCGATGATCGCGATGCCCTGCTCGACGACCGCTTTGAGATTCCGCATGAATTGACCAGCGTCAAAGTTATTCCCGATCTTGTAGCCGATGAAACGATGGGGAATTCCCTTGATCTCAAACGAAGGGAGCGATTCCAGGTTGCCCATCAAAATCGGGCTGTCATAGAGAACGTCGAAATCCGGGGCGGAAAAGGTATGCGGATTATCCGGAGAGACGGGATCGAGGCCGGTTGCGATCGTTTTCCAGATCGGATTCAATCTGATCTCGTCTGTAACGGGGTGCGATATTTGGCCCGCAACATACATGAACAGCCCCGTGCCGACGATGTAACCCCGATCTTCTCCGAGATAAGGATCGGCGACAAACGTGGAGGTGGCCGACACGTCATACGTTGCGGTGACGACTGGAGTATTTGACGTTTCTACCTTCCAGTCGTTGCCCGCACTTTCCCACTTGAGATCCTTTCCCAGATAGTCCTGTGCGTGGAAACTCCTGACGTTTTTGGCGAATTCCCTGATCCCATAATATCCAGGCGACCAAACCGGCATTTTGAAGTGCTGGACAGCGCCTTTTAATCCCTCGCAACGAAGGGCCACATTATAGATGTGATTGCCCGGCTGCGGCATGGACACCGTGAAAGAGAAGGATTCCTGCGTCTTCTGGCTGTACGCGAAATTCGCAGTAAGAAGGAAAAGTAGATACAAGCCTCTCAGACGAAACCCATTCTTCATATCAACTCCTATCCACACAGATCTCCAGCAGCACCGTGGTTGACATGTCCACCGCGCTGCAATGCGTCGCAGCGAAGCCTGGGCGGCGATTCTCAGGCATAATGGCCGACCTCCTCGAAGGTTCTTTCAGATCCCGTCGCGATGATGGCCGTGTCGTTGTGCAGGCCTCCGAGAGTTGCCGCATGGCCGTTGACCGTGACGGATTTTATCGAATTCTGCTTGCCCAAAACCTTCAGGATTAAAATCGTACTGCGAAACCGCAGCATGGAACTGGAAATTCGCCAAAGTTCCGCACAGCTTTCTTAACAACGGGTTCGACACGCCGCAATGCGCCGCGTAGGCAAACGACCTCGCCAGGTTGCGAGCAAACCGGCATCCGACGGCGCCAACCTCTATGTGAGGCTCGATTCAGAGCACTGCCGACATTTGCGCATCGGGCTCGTTCGGCGCACTCTCCGAGAGCGCGCCTTTTACGGCGGTGGAACAGCGGTTCAGCGATCGCTGGCTGCGGCTGTGATGAACGTAGCGCCGGCCCTTAGACCCTCGCTTGAGGCCGTGAGCTGGATTCTGCCTGGCTGCCCCGCCTTCGCTCGAACGATCACGAGGCTTAGCCCGTTGAAAGCTTTGCGTTCGGGCGCCTGAAACGGCTCGAAGCTCGTGGGATCGCCATTGTCCGTGGCCACGATCTCGCCGGGGCCCTCGATCTTGAACTGGATCCGGTTGTTCGCTCGAGGGGCGATGAGTCCGTTTTCATCGACGACGCGCACCGTGGCGAACGACAAGTCGCGGCCGTCGGCCCGAATCTCGGTGCGATCAGGCAGCACCTCCAGACTTGCAGGCGACTGCGCGGTCCTCACCAGATCCGTCGCCCACTTCCTGCCGTTCTTGTAGGTCACCACTTCGAGCGTGCCGGGCTCATACCCGACGTCGTCCCAGCGAAGCCGGTACTCATAGGGGCCCTTCGTTCTCCGGCCGAGCGATCTGCCGTTGAGGAACAGCTCGCCCTCATCGCCCGACGTGAAGACATGAACGGGCGTGACCTGTCCGTGACGCTCCGGCCATGTCCAGTGCGGCAGGATATGCGCCATGGGATGGTCCGGACGCCAGTGCGCCTGATAGAGATAGAACCGGTCCTTCTTGAATCCGGCCAGGTCGATGATCCCCGAATACGAGCTGCCTGACTCGTAATAGGGCGTCGGCTCACCGAGATAGTCCCATCCGGTCCACACGAACTCCCCGCCCACATAGGGATGCCGCTCCTGGGAGGCAAACACCCTGTCCGCGGAAGAGCCGAAATCTGCGGCATGAAGCTCGTAGGCGCTCACGTGACGACTCTCTGGATCTCCTCCATATCCCGGCCGCACCGGCCCGCCAACTCCGCTCGCCACGGGAAACAGGTATTCCCCGCGGCTGCTGAACGCGGAAGCCGTCTCACTGCTGATGATGACCTTGGCGGGGAACTTCTCGCGGAAGTCGGGATACTTTCCCGGCGCGCTGCGCACGCCGACGCCTTGGTAGTTCAGGCTGATGACGTCCACGACGGCGGGGAGAGGGTGCGTCGCTTGCGCCCAGTTCATCGCGGTGGTCGTGGGCCGGGTGGGATCCTCTTGGCGAACGATGTCGTGTAGCCGCTTCGCCAGCGCCGCTCCTTCTTCTTTCGTGAATTGCTCACCGACTTCGTTACCGATGCTCCATATGATCACCGAAGGACTGTTGCGGTCCCGGCGAACAAGCGCACGCAGATCCTGTTCGTGCCAGTCTGGAAAGATCAGATGAAAGTCGAGCGGAGTCTTCTTCCGGATCCAGACATCGAAGGCCTCGTCCATGACCAAGAAGCCCATTTGGTCCGTCAGCTCGAGCAGCTCGGGGGCGGGTGGATTGTGGCTCACGCGTATCGCGTTGCATCCCATCTCCCGGAGCATCTCCAACTGGCGCTGTGCTGCGCGGTAGTTGAACGCTGCGCCCAGCGCGCCCAGGTCATGGTGGTTGTTGACGCCTTTGAGGTAGATGCGCTCGCCATTGACGTAGATTCCCCAATCGGGATCGAATCGCAAGGCGCGGATGCCAAACGGGGTTTCGTAGCTGTCGGTCAACTTGCCCTGATGCGACACGGTTGTCACCGCTAAATAACGGTTGGGTCGCTGCTGCGGCGGTGGGCCCCAGAGCCTGGGATGGGGCGGACACCTCCCGACCGAGTCTTCTGGGCGCGGTTGTTTGCGCTGCCAGAGAGTCAAGGCTCATGGCAAAGACAAGGGCTACTACAATCTTGATTTGATATGTCATGGTAAAGGGCTGAAGAAAAGATTCACGTAGTCACCCGGGCATGGCGCCAAGCCACGGTTGCGAACATGAAGGTGATCGCGTGTCAGGATGCACTCCCGAATCGGATAGTGCGTCTCTGCCGGGGTCGCGCATCGCGCGCCCTCCTCTTGCGAAGACGCTACCGCCGCCCGGTGGCGAGTGTCAAGCATCCTGACTGCGTTTGCTCGCGGCGTCTTGCGGCTTCTCCAGCTCCTTGAGCACGAACTTGACCATGATCGGCGGACCGCACACGGCGATGGCGCTCTCGGGCTTGGGGGCGATCTCGGCGAGCGTTTGTGTGATGAGGCCGACGCGACCGGTTCCCTCGTCGTCGCCCTTGGCGACCGTAACGTGGACGACGGTGCGCGAAGTCTTGGCCCATTCCTCTTGTTCCGGAGTGTGCAGCACAAACTCCATGCCGAACCCCGAGGACCCAGTCGGGTCAGGGCGTTCCTCATCCCGGGCATCCGAAAGGCCTGATGACACATGGAGCCACGATTTTCGGCTGGGAGTAACGCACCTTACACGGGTCCCGGATCTCTGAGGATTGGGTTCGTGACGATTCCTGGGCTTGGCCCCTTTCGCACAGGAGGCCAAGCGCGTCCGCATCCAGCAATTTCACAGCCCGGGTTCAAAACGGTATCCGATATCACGAATGGTCTGGATGTAGGTGGGGTGGTGAGGGTCGGGTTCGATCTTGGCGCGCAAGGTGGCGACGAATCGATCGACGGCGCGTGGCGTTACGAAGACCGAAGTGCCCCAAACCGCGTCAAGAATGTCGTCGCGCGTCTTCTGCGCCTCGAGTTGCGGATCACTGTGGAGTGCGTCCACGAGCACCCGCATGGACGAGAGCGGGCTCTTCAGTTCGTGCGACACGGTGGAAACCAGGTCTGACTTCAGACGTGCGAGGCGCAACTGGCGCCGGAATGACCGCCCGACAATGAGGCCCGTGATCGCGATGGCGGCGATTGCCAGGTAGCCTGACCATAAGTAGGATGTGATCCGGCGCTGTGCGATCTGATCAAAGGCACTTGCATCGAGCCCCATCAACGAAAGCTGCCATCCGGGCAGTATGGATCCTGCAGGGACATAGTCTTCCGCGCTGGTCCCGCCCGGCGGGGTGATCATAAATCTCGCGCCTGATGCAGGCGGTTCGCCGAACAACTGACGCATTGCCGCAAGCACGCTCTCGGTCTGGTAAAGTGCAATAACTCGGCCATTCGGCGAGGTGAGCTTCCACCACCCAGCCACTCCAGCGTCCTGCATCAAGTGATTGCCGGGACGAACCGTCCCGCCGTCGAGCATCTGAACAGCGATACGCTCGGCGGCGTAGGTCGGGAGGTTAGGGACATTGGACCCGGATGACTGCGCGAGAAGCTCGCCCATCAGGAACAGCCGCTGAGCAGCGGGCACGGCCACCCTGTCGTAATCGTTCAACAGGTTCGCGAGGCGGGTAGCCGCCGCGGCACGGCGCGGATCATTGCCTTTCATCAAATGCAGCGCAAGGAGTTGTTCGTCGGCGGCAATGAGGCGTCCTCGGCGATCGATTCCATGCATCTTGCGACCGGCCGTGAAGTGTTGCTGGATCGCACGCACCGCTCCTTCGGTATCTCCGCTCTGCACAAGGCATCGCACCTGCGCCTGCGCAGCCTGTGCTGCCAACGAGGGATCCGACTCCGCGCCCGCAATCCGGGCGTATTTGCGGGCAGCCTTCGCCACTTCGTCGCGATTTGACAAGTGCGCGTCTGCTGCCAGCCACTCCGCTATATTGGTGGAACGCCCTGCGGCCGGTGGGGCTTGGGAAGGATAGACAACAGTGCCATTACGATCGAGCAGAATGGCGGAGTCGGCGAGGCCTGTGGTGATGATCCGCTTGAAGTCGGCCGGGGCACCGGCACCGGCACTCGAATCGAGCGCAGCCATTCGCAGCGTCCAGTAGGTGCTTACCTTGTCGCGAATGAGCCGCAGTTGCCCGCGATAGGCGTCCAGCAGATTCTGTCGCGCCAATGTGGCCTGGTCTTTGGCGGCCTGGTTCATGAACCAGAGAACGGAGGCGGTGGGCACGAGCACTCCGACAACCACGAAGAGCGTCACGAGCCACACCGCCCGATCTTGATTACTGCTGCCCATTCTGATGCGCAGTGCCACGGCATCTCCCGCTTAGGGAATGACTGCGGTCTCGATGATCTCGTCGAACCGAGTTTGCAGGTTAGGCAAGTCGGCGGGAGCCGTGCGCGCGAAAAACTGGACGTAGGTATTCTGGCCACAAATCCAGACCATATATTCGGTCATCGGCCCCGTCGGATCCTTTTCTCCCCACATCCCCCTGTAGTCGGCGACGGCACTGACGGCGGGGTTCCCGCGAATCGTCTTGTACTGCACGCTTTCCGGGCGAATCTTGTAATCCTTGAAATCCTGCCAGTAGCGTTGCTGCGGTTTTGCGGAAATCTCCCATTCAAGTCGCTTAGGCTTGTCTGTCTCGGGAATCGTCTCTTTTCTCATCCACACCGCTGCAAACTTGACTTTTCCGGTCACGTCCTTAAGCAAAGCTATTTGCCCGGCACCCGACGATTGCCCTTGGTGCAGGAAGGACCAGTCTGAGGACACTACGAATTCCAGCCCCGTCCAGTTGTTGTGGTACCGACCATCCTTGAACCAGCCATACTCTTCAGCCGTTCCAACCCCGACGCCGGCAACCTGGACGCCGGCCGCCTGGAGCCGCTTGGCCATCGCCACGACGAGCTCATTCGAGTCTGGGTAATCCCGAGCGAGGTTTCCAAATTCCTCCCCGGCGCCTTTGAGGTCCCCCCTTGCCGAGAAGACACTCGGTCAGGCGGTACTGCGCCTGGGCTGCATACTCCCGTTGCTTCGGAGCGGACTTGAGGATTTGGCGGTAAATCTGAATGGCGCCGTCGAGGTTACCGATGGTCTCCTGAGTGTAAATCCCTTTTTCCAGCAGTTCGGCGACCGACTGGCCGAAGCCGGCGGTTACCAGGGGCAATAAAACCAACACGACTTTCGCAAGGCATTTCATAAATCGCTTCTCCTTTGCCGGGGCACTCGAGCGCCCGACAGAGAAGACACTACAGCGCAAATGTTACAGAATTGTTACCGGGTTGTCCTTTGTTTTTCACAACCGGCGCGAGGGTTAAGCCCGAGCCGCCCTCTTTGGCCCAAATGGCGATAAGCGCGATGCTGGCCTCCCTTCTCGAACGCTCCTGATTGCCCAGGCGCTATCGGACCGTGGAATAGGCGAACTCAGTTTCTCGTGATCAGGGGAAACAAATCCGAAGCGCCGTAAGACCCTGACACGATCCGATGATCCAAGGCCGCGCGCCGTGGCGGCCTGAGGCGAGCTGCCAATCCCGCTGCCGCGACCAGGAGCACGACTCCGTCATACAACCAATGCAGTCGTCTTTTTTCTCAGAGGTACTGGCCGACCACCTCGAAAGTTCTTTCGGATCCCGTCGCGATGATGACTGTGTCGTTGTGCGGGCCTCCGAGAGTTGCCGGACGGCCGTTGACCGTGACGGATCTTATCGGATTCTGCTTCGGCACACGGAGTTTGACCTGTATTTCCTTCGGTGTTCCCGGGCGCGCCAGTTCGACTTTTGCGACGACACTCCTTGACTCCGATCTTGCCGCAAGATCGAGGCTGACCCGGCCCCAGCGTGTCGGCGCCTGGCTTATCCGGATCGGCTTGCCCGAGGCGACCCACGCGCGCGGGACACCTTTGGCGAAATAGAGGCGATCTTCGTCGGAATCCTCGAGAACAAGCAACCAGCGCACCATGATCGGAATCGTCTGCTGAGCCGGAATGCAAAAGAGCGCTGTGCCTCCGGTGATGCCCGAAACTTCGCCGGCCACCCAGCTGCCGCGCGTATGATCATGGTAGCGGTGCGAGTACAAGAACAGCAGATATTCCTCGATGCGATCCAGACGCAGCAGCATCTGGGCGAAGCCGTAGCTGATGAAACCGAGGATCGCGCGGCTGCCGGGCCTTGCGGTGCTCACGTTCGCAAGTACTCCCAGCGTGGTGGCGCCATAGGCGCGCATGGTGTCCACCACCATGTTGGCCAGGTTCGCCGGCAGGATGTCGGCGTGCAGCAGTTCCGCGTAGGGGCGATGCGGCCATTGCTGCGGGCTGGGCCGCTCCTGCGCGAGAGCGTCGCGAAACATCAGTTTTGTGCCCGGCATGAGCGGCACATAGGGCGGCGTTTTATTTTTCCAGATGTTTTTCTCCATGCTTGCGATGGTCGCATCCTGGAGGACTTTGCTGCGCCGGAGCCAGTCCTGCGCTTCTTTCTGCATCGAAGCAGCCGGCTTCAGCCGCTCGATATCGAGCCATGCCCTGCCGATGTCTTTCAGCCCGCGGGCGGAGAAGGCGTTGTTGGCATAGTAAGGCTTCCACCAGACTTCCGGAGTCGCCGCCAGGCAGGCATCCGATTCGCTCCAGCCACTGATCAATCCGTAGCCCGGATCATCCTGCGGCAGCTTGAGGCTGATCTCGTGCATGTCGGCGAGCAGTTTCGCAGTGGCGCGGACTTTGGCCTGATGCTTCAGGAGCAGGGCGCTGTCGCGCGTGTAGTGGAAATAACGGGCGAGCAGCGAAAGTGTCATGCCGAACTGCGCGGTCTCCGGACCGCGCATGTTGTTGACCCCGCTTGCGTCGACGAAATCGGTGAAATAATTGTCGATGAACTGCTGTGCGGCTTCAAAGCGCCCCCACTCGAGATTGACGGACACGCCGCTGGTGAAGATGTCCTGGAATCCGTCGTACTCCGAACCATAGTAATCGCGGTCTACGGCCCCGTACTTGGGGTAGACCCCACCGGGCCGCACCATCAGCTCCTTGGCGAAGTAGTGCCTGGACATGTCGACCCACGAACCGTCCGGCAACGAAGCCGGCGCGCAGTCTTTGAGCAGCCTGTCCCAGTATTCGGCGAAGACCAGCAACGCGCGATAGAACTGCTCCGGTGCAGGATCCTGGCGGGCCGGCGGGAATGCGGGGTAGCTGTATCCATAGAAAACCCTGGTCATTTTGCCGTTTTCGATCAACACGGAGCGATGCCAGGTCTGCACAATGAAGCGGTCGCGTGCTTCTACGTCGCCGAAGATGACAAGCTCGCAATAGGATTTCTCGGACACGGGCATTATCTTGCGGATGGCGGGCATCCAGCCGCCCAGGAGCCCGTCGAAACGCCTCCGCGTCATCTCCGGCTTGCGCAATTCGGGCAGGTACTGATTCGGATGATAGGTGCGGGTGTTGCCGGCGACATACACGGGTGCCGTGTCGCTGCACTCCTTGGTGCCGACGAACGTATCCCAGCGCGAGCGTGGGGCGGCGCCGCCCTGGCCTCCGCCGGTGGCGGATCCCTGAGGGGGAGCCGCCGATTTCACCAGCTCAGGATCGGGATCGTCACCGCTCGCGAGCAACCGGTCGGCCAGCAGATCGGCTCCTGCCAGGCCGATATCGTCCATGTTAAGTCCCAGATGGGGCGTGGCGGTTTCCGGGAAGGAAGCTTCGGCACTCTTGGTCATCCTTCGCGCTGCACCTGCGGAGGAAACGAAGGTCAAGTCGCCGTCGCGGGTCCGCAGATCTTCGTAGACTTTCCACGAAGTCGCATTCATCTTGAATTCGCATATTAGGGTGTGGCCCTGGAGATCCACAGATTGACTGCTTTGGACCGCTTCGGATGGAGCCACGCTGAGGGTGCCCGAGAGGCCTTCAGTGTATGCCGCCGTAGCTGCCAGGCTTTGCAAAAACTGACGTCGATCCATGAGAGTTCCTTTCTAGAGCGAGAGTCACCAGGTATCTCCTTTGCATCTCTCGGTGAGTTGTTCATATCCATAGATGCGGAGGCAGAGTGTGCCTGGTAGCAAACCGCGCACGCCTCCACAGCCCAGTATAATTCAACTGTCATTCGCCAAATCCAAAGTTGATCGGTTATTCCCGCTTGAAACTGTGGCCTTCCGCCGTGCGGGCGAGCCGTTGATGCAATATGATTTCTGCGGATGGATTAAGGATTCATGGGATCGGGATCGGAATCGGGGTCGCAATCGGTATCGTGATTCGAAATCAAAATAAGCCAATGACCCTCGGGATCGGGATCAACTTCGATCGAAACCGATTGCGACCCCGATTCCGATCCCGACCCCGACGCAGAGGAAGCCGGATGATCCGATCCGATCTCCCCCTTGCCTGCCTGGTGTAGAATGTCCCTATTTATTACAAGCTGGTGCGAACCCTTGACGCGGGTAGTGGCGCCCAGTTCATGGCCCCGTCGAGTTTGGCTCGCCGACTGGGCAGGCGGACAACCCGCCAGAGGATTCGGCCGTACAGACCATCAATGTCGAAGAAGACAGGGGGATCGTCGATGCATGTCCTTATTCGGAGGAGTAATAGGGCAAAGTTCCGTGGTGAGTCTGTCTTTACTGCCGTCTTGGTGCTGGGCTTGGCTGCGGCAACGCTTGCCCTTCAGCCGCAGGCGAAGAGCGCCCGGACGGACCGAGAAAAAGCTGCGGAAGCCATCCGGTTGAACAACCTCGGAGTTGCATACATGAACCAGCGGCGCTCCGAGTCGGCGCTGAAGAATTTCGAACAGGCCTACGCGCTCGATCCCAACCTGCTCGCAGCCCACCTCAACCGGGGCATCGCGCTGCTCAACCTCCAGCGGCCCGAGCCAGCGCGGCACGTGCTCGTTGAGGCGGCCGAGCAGCAGCCGAATAGCCCGCGGGCTTGGTTCAACCTCGGCTTGCTGTACAGTATGATTGACGAGATCGAACCGGCTCTGGCTGCATTTGGCCGAGTCGCTCAACTCGATCCCAACGATGCGGACGCGCACTATTTCCTGGGAGCGCTCCACCAGAGGGCCAAGCAGCTTGACCTTGCCGTCAAGAGCTACCGTCGGGCGCTTGAACTCAATCCGTTCCACGCCTCGGCGCAATTCGGCCTGGCGGGTGCCTACCAGCGCTTGGGTGACAGTGAGGAAGCGCGCAAGCATCTGGACCGCTTCCAAAAGCTCACTCAGGAAAAGCTCGGGACGCTAATCGGAACCAGCTACGGCGATCAGGGCAAGTATTCGCTCGCCGAGCACGTGCGGCTTCCTGTCGGCGCTGCGGCCGCGCCGATTGCGGTTAAATTCGTTCCTGTGCCGAGTGCCGAATCCGGCCTGCTCTTTAACCGCGCTGGAAAACCGGAGCCGGGATCACCCCGTTCGGGAGCCTGCTTTTTCGATTATGACAACGATGGACGGGCCGACTTGCTGTTGCTTAATGGCGGCCCCGACCACACAGGCGCTCTCTATCGGAACGTCGGCGTCGGCTTTGCGAATGCGACCGGCGAAGCCCATCTTGCCGTCCCCGCCCGTGCCTTCAGCTGTGTCGCCGGCGACTATGACAACGACGGCTGGACGGACGTCGTGCTTGCCCTGGAGTCGGGCCTCCGACTGTTCTACAACCAGGGGGACGGAACGTTCCGCGATGTAACCGAGGCCTCCGGGCTCCGCGCGGTGACTGCTCCGCCGTTTGCTGTGACCCTTCTCGACTACGATCACGACGGCGACCTCGACCTGCTTGTCACCGCGCTCGCTGGGGGGCCCAAGCTCTGGAGAAATAACAGCAACGGCACGTTCACCGACACTTCCTCGGCCACGCTGCCTGGTGAAGTTGCGGACTCCCAGGTGAGCATTGCGACGGACTTCGACAACGACCGGGCCGTGGACTTGATCGTGACTCGCACGCAGGGACCGCCGTCGTTGTTCCGGAATCCTCGCGAAGGGAGATTCCAGGTCACCCCGTTGCTTGGCGGCCCGTCTCAGACAGGCACCCGAGGCGTCGTGGCCTTCGACTTCGATAAAGACGGCTGGATGGACGTGGCCTTCACGCATGGCGGCCCTCCGGGATTGAGTCTGTGGCGGAACATCGAGGGCAAACGGCTTGAAGCCGTGCCGCTCCCGAAGCTCAGTGGAACCGGCTTCTGGGGCCTGGCGGCGCTCGACTACGACAACGATGGCTGGGTCGACCTGGCTGCGGTCGGGTCCGCGGGACCAAAAGCGCGCATCATCTTGCTGCGCAACGAAGGGAGTGCCGGATTCCGAGAGGTCACCAAAGAAGCCGGCCTCGACAAAGTGAACCTCGACAATCCATGCTCGCTGATCACCGCAGACTACGATAGCGATGGCGACGCAGATTTGCTCGCCACGCAGGATGGCGCTCCGCCGGTACTGCTGCGCAACGACGGCGGGAACAGGAATAATTGGCTGAAGCTCTCGCTCAAAGCACTGGCCGACAACAAGAGCGCCATCGGTACAAAACTGGAGGTCTTCGCCGGCGCGCTCTACCAGAAATTTGAAGTGCAGTCTTCCTCCGGCTACCTGGGGCAGAACGCGCCGGAGATTCTAGTAGGCCTCGGTGACGTCAAGGAAGCGGAGATCGTGCGGCTGCTTTGGCCGACCGGCGTTCTACAGGATGAAGCGCAACTGGCCGCGGGTCGTTCGCACCAGATCGCAGAAAATGACCGGCGGGGCAGCTCGTGTCCCATTCTGTTCGCTTGGAACGGCTCTCGCTACGAATTCATCTCCGATTTGATCGGCCCAGGAATCGTCGGCCACTGGGTGGCCCCGGGCGAGCGCAACACTCCCGATCCGACCGAGTACGTTAAAGTAGCGGGTCACCGGCTCAGTGCACAGCAGAGCCGGCTGAGCTTGAGGCTGCTCGAGCCGATGGAAGAGGTTGTCTATCTCGACCAGGTGCGGCTAATTGCTGTGGACCATCCTTCTGATGTCGCGGTCTATCCCAATGAGCGTTTTGCCAGTGTGCCGCCGTTTCCCAACTTTGAGGTCATTGCCAGCCGAGGGGCGCGCCTGCCTCTAGGTGCCTGGGACGGCCGCGGGCGCGACCTCCGGCGCGAATTGCGCGCACGCGACCGCCGCTACGTCACAGGATTCCGTCCGCTGCCCTTCGTGGGATTTGCCGAACTGCACGGGGTCGAAATCGAGCTTGGAGCATGGGATCCGGCGAAACCTCTGCGGCTTCTCCTGCACGGTTTCACCGACTACTTCACCGCCACCTCGGTCTATGCCGCGCACCAGGCCGGGATCCGACCAATCCCGCCCTATCTCGAGGCGCAGGACGCCGCCGGGCGCTGGTCTCGCGTCGTGGACGACCTGGGCTTCCCCGCCGGCCTGGCACGCACCATGGTGGCGGACCTGACCGGGCGGCTCCCCGCCGGCACAAAGCGCGTGCGAATTCTGACGAACCTGAGAGTCTACTGGGATCAAATCCTGCTGGATGCTACACCCGAAGCGAATCTCACTCGACTGAGCGAGGTGCCGCTCGCTGAGGCTACGCTCGGATTCCGCGGGTATCCGCGCGAAGTGCGCGGCGATCCGCCGAGCGATGTCCGCTACGTGTACGAAGACGTCAGCCGCACCGGGCCGTACGCGCAGCACGCCGGCAACTACACTCGCTACGGCGACGCACTCGAGTTGCTGGCCGCGGCGGATGACCGCTTCGTGATCCTTGGTTCCGGTGACGAGGTGCAGCTGGAGTTTGACCCCTCGCCCCTGGCGCCCCTGCCGGCGGGCTGGGCTCGCGACTACCTCTTCTATACGGATGGGTTCTCGAAGGACATGGATTTCTACGCGGCGCACGGGTACACAGTCGAGCCGCTGCCCTTCCATGCCATGCGCGGCTACCCTTACAAAGGTGCTGACACCTATTCGCTGGAGGAACCCTACCTGCAGTACCGGCTCCATGTGAATACCCGGCAGGTCTCAGGCCGCAGTGCATCGAGTTTTCGCTTCAATTACCGGCGGGAGGCTGCCGCAACCCCCAGGAAGAACCGAGTACAACCTCGCGCCGCCGCTCATGGCGGCGCCGCTGGGAATACCGGGCGTGGGGTGAATTCTGCGAGGCTGGAGCCGACGAAATTGATCCCGAAGTAGTCGGTTTGCCCCTCTAGCGTTCGGCACGCTTAGGCATGGCCGCTTGCATCGCCCCGGCCTGCACGCTCGAGTATCGAGGGACAAACCTTTTGGGGGTTGCTTCGGGCAAGCGCACGGAATCTGCTTTCGCTTGCGCTGAGAGTGCGAATTCCGAGAATTTGGTCGATAGTTGGTGATCGAGTCAGGTCCGAGATAATCTTGCGAACCCCCAAATCATGTTTTACGATACAATCATTGCTTCGGTACACGATGGCGCCGGGATCTCGGGCGCTCGAGGGCCAGCGATGTCGAGATTCGTACACGCGATTATAACGGTGGCGCTCACCTGCAGTATAGCCGCCACGAACGCAGAAGCCCAGGTTGCCACGAAAGCCCAAACCCCCGATCCTCTGGCATCCACCCGCCAAGCGGTGAGCCTAGCGGAGCGCGGCAACTGCGCGGAGGCCCTGCCGCTTCTGAAGCGCAACTTGCGCCGCCTGCCGGACAAGCCGTTCCGCTACCGGGCCGCCTTTGCTACCGCTCGCTGCGCCATGAGTCTGAACGACGTGGCCGCTGTCGCGGACGCGCTCTCCCTGTTGCGACGCGATTTCCCTGACGATCTGGAAGCGCTGTACATCTCCGCCCGCTACTTCTCGCAGCTCGGCGATCGCACGGCTCAGGACTTGGCGGAACGGTTCCCCAACTCCCCGCAGGTTGGGAAGCTCAACGCGGAAGCGCTCGAATCGAAGCAGATGTGGAAGGAGGCTATTGAGGCCTACCGCAAGGTTCTGGCGCAAGCCCCCAAGCTACCGGGCATCCACTTCCGCATCGCCACCATTCTGCTCGACACGTCGTCGAGCGCGGAGGCCGTTGCGGAAGCGAGAAAGGAACTGGAGGCGGAGCTCGAGATCAATCCCGACCACGCCGCAGCAGTGTTTGTAACGGGCGAGATCGCACGGCGGGCCGGCGCATGGGACGAAGCCATCCAGCGCTTCTCGCGCGCCGCGCAACTTGACGTCGGCTTCCTCGAGGCTTACCTCGCGCTCGGCATGTCGCTCAACGCGGCGAACAAATACGCGGATGCCATCGCGCCGCTGGAGCGCTATACCAAGAGCATGCCGACCGACCCGGCAGGACATTATCAGCTTGCCCTCGCGTACTCCCACACCGGCAACAAGACGGGCGCGGACCGCGAGCTGCAGCTTCAGCGAGAAGCCGCCGCAAAAGCGGGTGTGGGTCGGCCACCGAACGCACGAGTGCCCCAGTGAACTCAGTCATGGATGCGTCGATCCGGATGCGCTCCTACTCTAGATCACGTCGCCGTTTTCTTCACCGGCTCGGCCAAGCCGGGCTGGCGGCCGCGTTGCCCCGCGGTGTCTGGGACGCATTCCCTGCACCCCAGACGCCGCCGGCATTTGAAGAGATTCCCCCCACCGCAAGCGGAATCCACTGGAAGCATGTCGCGGGGCTCTCGCCCCAAATGTACGTGCCCGAATCGCTCGGTGCCGGCTGCGCCTTCATCGACTACGACAACGACGGCTGGATGGACATTTACCTGGTCAACAGCGGCAAGTGCGACTTCTACGATCCGCCCCGACCTCTGCGCAACGCCCTCTATCACAACAACCGCGACGGTACCTTTACCGATGTGACCGAGCGCGCCGGCGCTACCGGCAATGCCTATGGAATGGGCGTCGCGGTCGGGGATTACGACGGCGACGGGCTGCCCGATCTGTACGTCACGCAGTACCCGCGCAACGTCCTCTATCACAACAACGGGGACGGCACTTTCACGGACGTGACGGAGAAAGCAGGCGTGGCTGCGCCGGGCTGGACTACCAGCGCCGTCTGGTTTGACTACGACAATGACGGCCGCCTCGACCTGTTCGTCTGTGGCTTCCTCGAATTCAGCAAGGCGAAAAACATTTATTGCGGCACCCCGCCCCTGCGCGCCTACTGCATGCCGACCGCCTACCCGGGCACGCCGTGCCGGCTTTTCCACAACAACGGCGACGGCACTTTTGCCGACGTCAGCCGCGAATCGGGAATCAGCAAACAGCTGGCCAAGTCCTGGGGGGTTGTGGCCGCGGACATCAACAACGACGGCTGGATGGACCTGTTTGTTTCCAACGACAAACTCCCCAACTTCCTGTTCGCCAACCGCAAGGGCAGCTTCGAAGACATAGGTGCGCTTGGCGGCGTCGCTTACAATGCCATGGGCGTGGCCCGCTCCGGCATGTGCGTGGACGCCGCCGACTTCGACCAGGACGGCTGGATCGACCTCTTCCTCACCAACGTGGACCACGAGATGTTCTCGCTCTATCGGAATCAAAAGGGGGAAGCCTTCGACGACGTGGCCATGCCTACCGGCATCGGCGCGGCCACCGTTCGCTTCAGCGGCATGGGGAGCCGCTTCTTTGACTACGATAACGACGGCGAGATCGACCTGATTATGTGCAACGCGCATCCGGACACGGTCGTGCAACAGCGCATCCCCGATGTGACCTATGCCCAGAAGATGGTTTTGTTCCGCAACACCGGCGGGAGTTGGAAAAACGTCAGCGCGGAAAGCGGGCCTGTTTTCGCCAAAGACATTTCCTCGCGCGGGCTGGCGCTCGGCGATTTCGACAACGACGGCTCCGTGGATATGCTGATTTCGATCAACGACGGTCCGCCGATACTGCTGCGGAATAACGCCGGCCGGCAGAACCATTGGCTCGGCGTGCGGCTCAGGGGCCGCAAGGCCAACGTGGACGCCATCGGAGCGAAGATCACCTATCGGTCGGGAGACTTCCAGCGCCACCGCTGGCTTGTCGGCGCGGGCGGTTTCCTCTCAGCGCATGACCCGCGCGTCATGCTCGGCCTTGGCCCGCGGACCAAGGTGGATTGGATCGAAGTAAAATGGCCCCCGCCCTCAAATAAGGTCGAGCGGTTCGTCAATCCCCCGGTCGATCACTACATCAAGATCGTCGAAGGAGAGGGCAAATGGGAATAGCGCTAACTCGTGACTCAATCTGATATGGGCGGTAAAATGCCACCCGGTAATCTAACTGATCCGGGGTCGGAATCGGAATCGGGGTCGGAATCGAATTCGGCGTCGAAGGAAACAATGACTTTCGGACATGAGAAACTGGATGTCTACCGCGCTGCCATCGAGTATGTCGGCTGGGCCTTTCGCCTATGTGAACAGTTGAAAGCACATCGAAACGCCAAAGACCAACTGCTTAGGGCCTCACAAGCTATTCCGCTGAACATCGCAGAAGGAAATGGCAAGGCTACCGAAGGTGAGCGGAGACGGTTTTTTGAGATCGCACGTGGATCGGCGCTGGAATGCGGAGCCGTTCAAGACGTGCTGGAAGTGTGCGGAGCTCTACCGCCGGCAGAGAACGCCAATGCAAAAAAGCTCCTTGATCGAATCGTTGCCATGCTGACTAAACTCGGACAGCGTGGCTATTCGGTACGCGAGGCACCGACAGGATACGGCAGGGACGAAGTCGAAAACGAATCCGATACCGATTCCGACCCCGACAGCGATCGCATTACAGGCTAGACCAGATGCGTAGCTACAAAACACACATGAACTTAGCTCGCTTCGCTCGCAAACTTTAGGGGTAAAGGGGCAAAGGGGCAAAGGGGCCGAGGGGTAAAGGGAACAGAACACCATCTGGAACCCTCCATCCCTTTGCTCCTTTGTCCCCTGGAACAAATTGAAAAATCGTGACGAAAGCCCGTTTTTTCTCAATTAGTTGTGTAATTTCCGAGACGTTTAAGTTAGCGCTTATGGGGCAAATGGGAATAGCGGCATTCATTCCAATTCGACTGGCGCCGATCGCTGCCGTGGTATGGTTTGCCCTGGCCAGCCTGGCGGAGCCGACGTACGCCCAGCGCGGCCGGGCCGCCCAGGGCGAATCCACCGCAGAAGTCGAGATTCAGAAGGGAATTGGACTGACCCGCAGCGGAAAGTTCAATGAAGCCATTCCGCACTTCCTGGCAGCACAAGGACAGGTTGCAGACGCGTCGGTCCTCAACTTCAACCTGGCGCTCTGCTACGTTGGTATCGGGAAATACCAGCCGGCCATTGCGTTGCTGAACGAGTTGCGGTCAAGCGGCCGCAGCAACGCGAATGTCGAGAACCTGCTGGCCCAGTCTTTGCTGGGCAACCGGCAGCCAGAGGAGGCATTCGCTGCCTTCGAGCGGGCGTCCCGCCTGGCGCCGGATAACGAGAAGCTCTATCTCTACATTGTCGAATCGTGCATGAGCCACGGTTACTACGACATGGGCCTGAAGGTTGTCGAGACGGGGTTGAAGCGTCTGCCGCGTTCCGCGCCCCTGGTCTTCGAGCACGGCATTCTGCTCGCACAGCTGGATTTTATCGACGAGGCCATGCAGGAACTCCAGAAGGTGACCAAACTGTCGCCGGGCAGTGATGTCGCTTACATCGCGGCGGCGCAGAAGAGCATCTTCGAGAGCGACGTGGACGAAGCCGTGCGCATATCCCGCGAGGGCATCCGGAAAGGCAAACAGCACTTTATGCTGCTGGCACTCTATGGCGAGGCGGTTATGCTCTCCGGCGTCGAAGCGGGCAGTCAGGAATTCGCCGAGGCCCGCGCCGCTCTGGAGCAGGCCGTCGCGCTGAGCCCCACTTATGTCAGCGCGCGGTTGACTCTCGGCAAGCTGTACCTGATGGAGGGCCGCATGGATGATGCCGTCGTGCAACTGAATGTGGCCCGGGAGCTGGATCCGAAAAACTCCGCGGTCTATTCCAACCTGGCAGCAGCCTACCGCCGGCGTGGCGACACAGCGCGAGCCGAAGAGATGCTCGCGATGCTGGACAAGCTAAACCAAGAAGAAATAGAGAGAATCCGAAATGCGCCAGGCGACCGCAAGGCCGGTTATATGGCGAATCCCGTCACAAAGAAGAAATAAATAAATCCGATCGCGAGGATTGGTAGGGCTCTATTGATCGGGGTCGGGGTTGGAATCGGTATCGGGATCGGCTTTTATGAATCGCGACTGAAAATCCTGACTCGGCTCTTTTCGATCCCGATACCGATTCCGACCCCGACCCCGAGAAACGCAATCACTTTGCCTGAACGCGAGGGAACGGACGGTCAACCAGCCCCACGCCTTCCTTGACTGCGATGATCTGGTCGCTTTTCAGTTTTTCGAGCTTCGAGACCATCCCGCTGGGCCAAACGACTTCGACCGCGTCAACCTGCTCATGCTGTCCCAGCCCGAAGTGCAAGCGCGGATCCTGGGCCGACTGGTAACTCATACCGCCTTTCCTCTGATCATGCTGTACGAGATCGCCGGCAGTAACTTTCACACGCGCGCCCACGCCGTCGCGGTTCGATTTAGTTCCTATGAGGAGAAGCTCCAGCCAGCGATTTGCGTTTCCACCGTCGTTGCGCAGAAGCTGCGGTCTTTGGCCGCAGCTGCTGACGAGAATGTCCAGGTCGCCGTCATTATCAAAATCGCCCGTTGCGGCGCCGCGGCTCACGTGGGGCTTCTGCATGTCCGGCCCCAGCCGATTGCTGACATTCTCAAACCTGCCGCGGCCTATGTTACGGAACATCTGCTTGGGCTCCGCATAGGTCGTATCCGGGTGGTAAAGTTGGATGTTGTCCATCACGTGACCGTTGGCGACGAACAGGTCGCGGGCGCCGTCGTTGTCGTAGTCAAGGAAGCGGGTGCCAAAACCGCTCACCTGGTAGGTGTCATAGCCGAGCTTGGAGGACAACGTGGCATCGGTGAAACTCCCGTCGCCCATATTCCGGTAGAAGCGATTTAGCTGCATATCAAGATGGCAGACGTACAGATCCAGCCGGCCACTCCCGGTGGTGTCAGCCGCATCCACTCCCATGCCTGCTTCCATCTGGCCATCGCCGCTCACTGCCGCCCCGGCAAGGTAGCCGACTTCGCGAAAAGTGCCGTCTCCCTTGTTGTGAAAAAGGTGGTTGGGCTGCGCATCATTGGAAATGAATATGTCCTGCCAGCCGTCGTTGTTGTAGTCAAAGGTCACCACGCCCAGTCCGTTCGCCGCCTTCGGACCCACGCCCGAGGATTGGCTCGCGTCGGTGAACGTGCCGTCGCCGTTGTTGTGGTACAGCGCGGCCGGTTGGCCGTGGAAGACATTCGGATGACAGTAGCTGCGCATGCCGGGGCCTTGATCGCCGCAGTAGAAGTTGCGTTCGGGCGTCCAGTCGACATAGTTCGCGATGATCAGATCCAGAAAGCCGTCTTTGTCGTAGTCGAACCAAGCCGCGCTCGACGCCCACATGCCGCGGTTTTCGACTTTCGCGCTCGCGGTGACGTCGGTAAACGCGCCCTTGCCGTTGTTGCGGTAGAGGATGCAGCGGCCGTAACCTAGGACATACAGGTCCGGGAAGCCGTCATTGTCGTAGTCCCCGACGGCCACTCCCATTCCAAACAGACCCTCTGCCCCGACACCGGCGGATTTCGTCACATCCGTAAACGTTCCATCTCCCTTATTGCGATAGAGCGCGCTGTTCAGCGGCTGTTTCGGGGTGTAAATCTTGGTGGCTGCGCCGTTGACCAGGTAGAGGTCCATCAAGCCGTCTTGGTCATAGTCGATCCACGCACAGCCGGAGCCCATGCTTTCAATCAGATACTTCTCGGGTGTAGCGGCGTTGTCGTGCACAAAGGTGATACCGGCAGTGTGTGCGATGTCGGTGAACGTGATGGTAGCGGGTGGATGAGCCCAGCTCAGGAGCGCGGCAGCACAAAGTAGTACGGCCAGGCTGAGCCCGCCTTGCAGCGAAATGCCGGTCATACTTCTCCCCAAAGGCACTTTCAGACGAAGAATCCGGGATGTCAGCGCTGTCATTCTACTCCACTGCGACGGCTGGCGAAAGCGGACCGCCGACCCCCCGAATCGTGGCCTTGCCGGCATTGGCGCGCCGCGGCCGGCGATCTTGAGATCTCCAGCCTGAAATTCAGGCAGTAGAGAGACCCGACAAGGGCGTCAGTGTGAACCAAAACGGCGCACGACGCATGAAGGCTCAACAAAGAGCGCAGCGTGAACATTGAGAGACTCCCTGGAATGTGGCCATAGAGCGGTTCTGCGTGTCTCCAGTGAGCACTGGCTTGAAATCCGATCGCCTCCATGTGGAGGCGCCCAAGGCCACAGCTTTCCCCTGGGATCGAAAAGGCCCGTTTGTGCTGTCCGAGTTGCGGGCTTCCGGAGGAATGTCTTGACAGCCTTGTCCGGACCGTTGTAGGGTCTCAACAGCAGACTGGGGGCTTAGGCATGAAAGCGTTTACACGGCAACTCCCGCTGCGGCGGGGGTCGTTCGCTCGGACTCCCGTGTCCCCTATTCGTCTCTTTTTCGCCGTGCCGTTCTTCGGCGATCAGAGGCTCTCATTCACACGTAAGCTTCGGCTGAGCATTCCACTACTTTCCGTCTGCGAGGAGGAGCTATGCAGCGATCGCTTTTTGAGTGGATTTTGCTGTGCGTGACAATTGGCCTTTTGGTGGTCGCGATGACACCGTCCGCCTTAGGGCAATACACCCAGGGGCGAATCAGTGTCACGGTGCTCGATCCGCAAAAGGCCGTGGTGCCGGGTGCCGACCTCGAGCTCGTGGATCTGGCGACAAACCAAACGCGCTCCGCCGTTACGCAGAGCGCCGGTACCTACAGCTTTGTCAACCTGTCGCCCGGCAAATACAGGTTGACCATCTCCCGCCAGGGATTTCAGCGGGCCGTCTACGAGGTGGTCGTGGAGGGCACCAAGAGCACCGACATCGAGGCAATCTTGACGCTCGGCACCCAGGCGGAAACCATCACGGTCGAGGGGGCCAAGACCCCCGTCGTCGAGATGACCTCGGTCGCCATTGGCTCGGTCATTGATCTGAAGCACATCGAAGGCCTGCCTCTCCAGGGCCGCGACATTTCGGGGCTGTCGAGGATCGTACCCGGCTATACGGGCACGTGGAATGGTCTGCCATCGATTGCCCAAGGTAACAACGTGGATGGGGTGATCGGCAGCTCGAGCCGGATGAAGTTCGGCGGCAACTCCACCCCTGCCGTCCAAGTCCGGCTGGAAAATATCGAAGAGATGACGGTGCAGACCGATCAGCTCGACGAGAACCAGGGCTTCGGCATGGCCGCCATGCAGTCCAACTTCACCACGCGCCGCGGGACCAGCGCTTATCACGGCCAGGTCTTCTGGGATCTCCGCAACGACAACTTGAACGCGAATAGCTGGGCTAACAACATGAGGGGCGTCAAGAGAGGGGAGTTCAAACTGAACGAGTTCGGCGGCAGTGCCGGCGGCCCGATAATCAGGGACAAACTCTTCTTCTTCTTCAGCCTCTCCACCGCGAGACAGCCTGGCGGCAGCTCCCAAAGCGCCTCTTTCCTCCCGTCATCCGCGCAACAGGGAAATTACACCTATGTCGGCACGGACGGGCAGACCCACACCGTGAATGTGTTGACAGCGGCGAAGAATTACGATTCAACGCTGCCGAACACGCTCAACAGCGTCATGAGCAGCCAGTTGAGTCGCATCAACAAGGCGACCGCCGCGGGCAGCGTGACCACCACCACCAACCCGATCATCAACAACGTCAGCTGGCTGGGAAACAGCCCGAGAACTGCGTGGTATCCGACCTTCCGGGTGGACTATACGCCAACCTCGAAGTTGCGTGTGAACTTGGCCGTAAACTGGACCAAAAACGACACACCGTACTCCAATGCTGCTTTTTTCCCCGGCGACGACTTTGCCAATACCGCGAGTGGCGCCTTCACCAACAACGCCACCAACTCGGTCGGCATTGACTGGACAGTTTCCCCCAAGCTGATCAACTCGTTCCGGTTCGGCTTCCTGTATAACGCAACCAAATACGATCCGAATGCAAATCCGGACTACAAGACCGTAGCCGAAAACGTATGGTGGCCCTTGGTGACTACTCCCATGCAATACAGAACGCCAATTACCACCTACTACCCTGTGTTCAACTTTGGGGACACGGTAAACTGGATGAAGGGAGCTCACTCGTTCAGCTTCGGATTCACCTTCTATCGGGAGCAGGATCACTATTGGAATCCGCCCGAGCTTACCAACACCACTCTGGCACTGGCCGAGGGTGATCCGGCTCTGAACGCCCTGACGAATGCCGGCAGCTATCAGCCGTTGCCCTTCGCGAACACGGACCAGCAGGGTCAGGCGCAGAACCTCTATGCGCTGCTGACCGGACGGATCTCCGATATCTCAGGATCGTATCCATACGACGCGAAGACCGGGGGATACATCCAGCAGCGGGCTCTAGCCTATAATCTGAACGAAGTCGGCAGAGGAGGAGGGGTGTTCGCTCAGGATAACTGGCGCCTGCGGCCAAACCTGACCCTCAACTTAGGGATGCGCTGGGACTTCACTGCCCCAAGCTACGACAAGGGAGGCGCATATCACAGCGCCGACCTGTCGTCCCTGTACGGTCCTTCCGGTATCGGCAACCTGTTCAAGCCCGGCACACTCACCGGCAACATGAATCCGACACTCGAGGTCCGTCAGTCCACATGGGAAGGCTGGTATGTCACGCCTCAGCCGTCCCTGGGCATCGCCTGGAACCCAAAGTACCAGGAAGGCTTTCTCAAAAAACTGCTGGGTAACGACAACACTGTGATCCGCACCAGCTTCTCACTGCGCCGCTTTTCGGTGCCGTACCAGTATTTCTGGAACACCGCATCTAACTACGGCTCGTTTTTCTACCAGTTCTACACGACTACAGCCCGGGAGGGCGCTCCCACACTCGGCGGCTTTACTCCGGGCAGTCTGTCGCTGGGGCAAAAGTATCCTCAGTACTTACTTCTGCCGGACAAATACCAGACCGTTGCTCGCATGGCCGACTTCACATTCAATAATGGCCAGTATAACAACGGCTCGAACGGATTTGATTCCCAGATCTCGCAGCCGTACACGATGACTTGGACCTTCGGGATTCAGCGCAAGCTGGGCGAATCGCGTGCCTTGGAAATCCGCTACAACGGAAACCGCACCCTGAAGCAATGGATCCAGCTCAATCTGAACGAAGTAAATGTCTTCGAGAACGGATTCCTCGATGAGTTCAAAAACGCCCAGAAGAACCTGGCCATCAACGGCGGCTCATCGTTCGGCAACATCAATCCTGCCGGCGGCACGGTTGCGCTGCCGATTCTGACGGCGGCTTTCACAGGCAGCAAAACCGGCTCGCAAACGAACAGTAGCTTCAGGAGCGGTTCCAATATCACTTACCTCAACACCGGGGCGGTCGGTTCTTTGGCCAATCGGCTCACCACACTGCCGTACTTCTGCAACGTCGTGGGCGCGTCGTTCGGGCCCTGCGTGACCAACGCCGGTTACACCGGCGCGGGCGGAGGCTACCCGATCAATTTCTTCCAGGCGAATCCCTTCGCGTCAGGCATCCCGTCCCTTGTCATGACGGACGCAGGCTGGTCCAACTACCACTCCATGCAGGTGGATTTCCGTCAGCGCTTGTGGCATGGCCTGCAGTTCGACGCCAACTACACCTGGAGTCACACCCTGGGTGTCGCCACGCCGAACGATTGGACCGGCTCCTACTATGCCTACACCCTGCGCGAGCTCAAGGCAAGTTATGGGCCGACGCTTTATGACCTCCATCACGTCGCCAACATTTCCGGGACCGTCGACCTGCCGTTCGGAGCCGGCAAGAAGTTTTTGAACATGCGCGGCCCCGTCGATAAGGTTCTCGGCGGCTGGACAGTCGGCACAATCATAACCCTCCGGTCCGGGTCTCCCTCCCGTGTGCTGGGCGGCTACAGTACCTACAACAACATCGCCGACGGCGGTGTTGTTCTCAGCGGAATCACCAGGGAGCAACTGCAGGATGCGGTCGGTGTGTACAAAACCGGCGCAAACTATGTACAAACGATCGATCCCAAGTTCCGGACAACCGGTGTCGGCGCCAATACGAGCTACATCAAGGCCAACACCACCCCGGGGATGTACGCGGGTACTTTCTGGATTTGGGGTCCCGGTAGCTACGAATGTGACATCAGCATCACCAAGGAAACCGCCGTAACGGAACGTTCGAGGATTACCTTCCAGGGACACTTCCTGAACGCCTTTAATCACCCGATATTCAGGAGCGTGCCTGGCGGCAGCGTTCGCAGTAGTGGTTGGGCGACAACCACCGCCCAGTCCAATGCGTATAATAGCGGGCTTTTTGGGCGGGTGATCGAATTCCGGTTGAAGTTCTCGTTCTAAACGTCCCCCGGCAACAAGCATCGCTGGGCCAGGCCTCCCGGCCTAGCCCAGCTTTCCATGCCTGCGTCGGGGATAACTTCGAAGAGCCTTAGGGCACCTGGAGCTATCGCCCCTACATCTGGGGACCGGGCTGGTACAACGTGGGCCTGTCGGTGAACAAAAGCATCCCGGTGCGCGAGAGCATCCGGGTCGCGCTGCAGACCCGGTTCATCAATCTTCTCAATCACCGGAATTTCAGCCTAGGGGGCACAGGCAGCCGGAGCCTCACCCTTGGACAATCCCTGGGAGTGCCGAGAGGGCCGCGCAGCGTCGAGTTCCGGCTCAATGCGGAGTTCTGGATATCCGCGGCCGGCACATTGCTGTGCTGGCCGCTGAGTTATCCCCGTTGCCGCCCGAGCGGGACCCCGAACGGGAGCCGCGCACGCGGGCCAAGGTGGAACCGCGCGCCATTATCTGCGTCCACTTGAGCGGGCGGCGCGGGGATCAACGCGTTCGCCTGTTTCGGGCTCGCGTTGATGGCGTGTGTCGGGGAATTGGGCCTCTGATCATCCACGGGTGCATCTCATGTACATGACCCGTCGAAAGGTATTGAAACATCTTGGCCGGGCGGGCGCCGGCCTGTTCCTGGCGCGCGGAGTGATTCGCAGTCAATCCGGCGACATTATTGCTGCCGGCAGTCCTGTCGAGATCGTCGTTTCCTCGCTGAGCCGCGCGACGATCCGCATCAGCGTTGTGCCGATCGAAAGCGGGAAGGCGGTCCTTGCGCCGGACGACGGAGCGGTCGTGCCTGAGGGTGAAGGTCGCGTGATCGCGAGGCAGCGTGCTCCTGGGCGTTTCGATCCCGTCCGGGCCGGGAATCTCAGGGTACGCTTTACGCCAATGCCCCCGACCCTTTACATCGAGACGCACAGCGGCCTGCCTGTGCAGCGCCTGACGCTGGATCACAAGGTGGCCGGCATGTCGTTTCTCCTGAGCAAGGGTCCTCTCCTCGGCCTTGGGCAGGGTGGGCCGCAGTTCGACCGCAAGGGAACCACGGATCGGATGCGCAGCGGGCAGGCCGGCTATCAGCTCGGCACACACGGCGGCCGGGTGCCGATCCAGTGGCTGGTGGGCACAGACGGTTGGGGTATGTTCATCCACCACCCCTTAGGCACATTCGACTTTGCCGGCGCCGAAGGAAAGTTCGCACCTTCGGGCGATGGGCTTCCTTTGGACGTGTTTATCGTATCCTCGTCGCAGCCTGAGCAGATCATGCGCGAGTATGCTCGTATCACCGGCTTGGCGGAGATGCCTGCCCTCTGGACGCTCGGCTACATGCAGTCGCATCGGACCCTGGCGGGGCCGGAAGAGGTGTGGTCAGTCGCGCGTACGATGCGCGAGAAGAAGCTGCCTTGCGACGCGCTGATCTACCTGGGTACCGAATTCACTCCATCCGGCTGGAACACGCGCAACGGGGAGTTCGCGTGGCACAGCGGTAACTTTCCGGATCCGAAAGGCATGATCGATGCGCTGCACGCCCAGCACTTCCGTGTTGTGCTGCACGTCGTCATCGAAGGGCGCCGCCTGACCGGCTCGGTGCAGGAGAGTTGTGACCCCGCAAATGCCGTTCCCGGCGGCCGCAAGCCGGACAACACCTGGCCCGACGACCGAAGCGTGCCCTGTTACTGGCCATACCACAAGCCGCTCTACGATATCGGTGTCGACGGATGGTGGCCGGATCAGGGGGACGGGTACGACGCACCGTCGCGACTGAACCGCAACCGGATGTACTGGGAGGGTTCCCAGCTCTGGCGGCCAAACGAGCGGCCCTTCGCACTTCACCGCAATGGCTACGCCGGCATGCAGCGCTACGCCGCCTTCCTCTGGACAGGTGACGTGCACTCGCGCTGGGAAACGCTGCGCACTCATGTTCCGGTCGCGGTTAATGCCGGGCTTTCCGGTGTTCCTTACTGGGGCACCGACATTGGTGGATTCATTCCGACTGCCGAGTATACCGGTGAGCTGCACGTGCGCTGGTTTCAGTTCGGAGCGTTTTGCCCCTCCTTTCGCGCCCACGGGCGGCACTGGCACCTCCGGCTGCCCTGGGGTTGGAACGGGGGCGATGGTGGCCCGGTGGAAACCACCACGTTTAAACCGGACCCCGACCAACTCAAGAACGCGCAGGTCGAACCGATCCTCAGGAAATACCTCGAGCTTCGCTACAGGATGCTTCCCTATACTTACACGGCCATGCGTGAGTGTTGTGAGACGGGATTGCCTCTCATACGCGCGCTATGGCTGCATTATCCGGATGATCCGGCGGCGGTCGCGCGCGGAGACCAGTACCTGTGGGGGCGCGATCTGCTCGTGTCGCCAGTGGTTGAAAAAGGTGCCTCGAGCCGCCGCCTCTATTTGCCGCGAGGCAGCTGGTGGGATTTCTGGTCCGAAGAGCGTGTGGAGGGCAGCCTCGAAATCGACCGGAGAGTCGACCTCGAGACCATGCCGCTGCACGTGCGGGCGGGCACCATCCTGCCGCTTGGTCCTGTTCGACAGTACGCCGAGGAGCCGGTTGAGTCTCCCCTGACCCTCGTCATCTACCCGGGCAAGGATGGTACTTCGGCACTCTACGAGGATGATTACAGAACCTTCAACTACCGGAAGGGAGAATGGATGCGGATCGAGATGGCGTGGCAGGATGCAGGACGCCGCCTCACGCTGCGCCTGGCGAGCGGTTCCCGAATGCTGCCGCCGGCCAGACGAAATATCGAGTTACGGATTGCCGGCGAAGGCGTCGCGAAGACCGTGATCTTTGACGGCCGTCCCCTCCTGGTTGGCCTTTGAGCAAATCTGGAGAAAAGCAGCTGTCGCCTCAAGCTTCGTGGACAAACTGCTCGGGAACCGAGACGGGAGCGTTGCGGTTCAGGGCGACCCTTGGGAGAACCAGGCGTTCGATCCCGGCGGCCACCAGTCCCTCGATCCTGCGCCTCGGCGCGCACTCCACGGACACCTTGCCAAAACGGGCCCACATCGCCCCTTTCACGATCGATGCGGAGAGACACTCCATCACAACTGGCGCCAGCTCGGTCAGGCCTCCCGTAATAACCACCCGCCGCAGTCCCAGAATATTGAGAGCTCCGGCGATAAGAACCGCCGCTGCGTCCGGCGTCACATTCAGCCAGGGATCGATGCCGTTCTCGCGAATGTGCTCCTCCGGTTCGACCCAGGTTGCCGCCGGGCGACCCTCGGCTTCAGAAAAGCTGCGCAACAGGCCCGGTGTCGAGAGCAGAGTCTCCACACATCCCGAGCCATCGCAGCCGCAAACCCGCGCACCGATCGGTGCGGCACCGGCGGCGGCAACAACAATTAGACCGGGGATTCACCCGCTTCGAGAGACCACAGAAACAAACAAACCGAGACGAGAACAGTCCTGATGACTTTCATTCCTGCCTCCTCACCCGCGATTGCGATTGTGCCACTCTGCCGACTGCTGTCAACAACAACTAAAATCACACAGCGCGGCCGGCAGCCGCAACCAAATAGGGCGGTTTAGCCCCCGAGCTGGCCGCGCTGAGCGGTCAGCCTTCAGCTATCAGCTGGATGTGTTTCCAACAATGGCTGCGCGGTCCCGTGATGGATCGTTCAGAGCCGCGCGCGAAGCAAGCGGGGATGATGAACAGTATTGTGTCACATCCCCGCTCCCTGCCGGCCGCGGCTCTGAATACTTGTTGATGAGGCAACGGCCGCAATAATGGCCGCACAAAAACTCTGTCAAAACAGCAGAGTTTTACC
>Ga0315277_10000340_pt1 | contig 75686 bp, 64 predicted proteins | sample YL17G05_15_MG_FD_203695 | JGI IMG/M metagenome (GOLD analysis project Ga0315277, IMG submission 203695) | Sediment microbial communities from Yellowstone Lake, YNP, Wyoming, USA - YL17G05_15 | ecosystem: Environmental > Aquatic > Freshwater > Lake > Sediment | place: USA: Wyoming | collected...
ACGTACTGAGTACCAGAACCACCGGAAACAGTCAACGGAGAAACAGCAGCATAAGCCGTACTGCCACTATCATACCAGGCCTGACCGCCAACAGCACCATAAGCAGACGTGACAATCAAGTAGTACTGGGTTATGTACTGCGCTGTTGCTGTGTGGTTTGTGTTCATCAACACGTTTATGGGGTTCACTCCACTTCCTTGTGATGTCCCATCAACGTCCCAATAGTTAAGTCTGTAGCGCGTGGTACTAGAGATGTCGACGTATGTTGGCGCCGTAAGTGTGGCGCTTGTGCCTTCCGTGTACCATCCTTCACCCGGTATCGTTGTGACACCTGTTGGATCTGTTTTGACGGTTAAATACCGTCTGTTCGGTGGCGGGCATTGTATTCCCACTATTATTGGAGTGCTCTGTGTTGGACTAACGCCTTGGTTTGGTATGTCACTCACTTTTATGACGTAAGTTCCCACTGCCGGGTCATAATATGCACTATGACCAGACAGATACTCATGAGCTTCGACTAGACCGTTCTTGTAGGTGTATACTGTTGTGGTGTCGTTTGGCCAATAGGCAACGTTTGAGCCGTATTGAAACTTGAAGCATACAGTCCATGTTGAGGGGTGAAGGTCGAAACCTATGTTACTTGCGTTAACTCGAAGAATATCTGCGGTAATTCCTGGGTTTCTGAATCTCTCGCTTGGAGTGTTGGCTAGGTCTGGTTGTGTGTACAGATCGTATTTTATTTCCATGTCGCAGTCGCTTACCGGAGCTTTTTTCCATCCTGAGCCGTCGTTGTAGTACACTGTCACTTCTACGCGTGGCATTGGAGTTAGAGAGCCATAGTTGCAGACTCTGAAGAAGACCACGGTGCTTACTTGGACTATTGCAGAGGAAGTGGCTGTTGCTCCGTTGTTGTCTGTGACTGTCAACTCGACTGTATATCTTCCGTCTATTGGGTAAGAATATGTGATTCTTGGACTGGTTGTTATGGATGTGTGGCCGTCGCCAAAGTTCCACGTGTATCGCGTGATCCATCCGTCAGCGTCGAAGCTGCTTGAAGCATCGAAAAATATTGGTTCGAAAGGTTCGGGATAGGTGGGTGAAAAGGTGAAGGAGGATGTTGGAGATTGGTTGCTTCCAGCAATGAGGCGTCCTCCAAATGTGGTTAGAAGAAGGGAGAATGACAAAATGACCAGTACCACTTGTACTGTTGTCTTCGAAATCCGCATAGCTACCTTTCTCCCTCGACAGCAATATTGACGCGTTGTCAGAATTTAAGGTTTCTGGAATATAGTTCTATGTGTTCGGTTGTCCTGTATCGAATGATAATGGTTGAAACATTGAAATGAATCAATGCTACAAGGGATTTGTGCTGATGTAGTGTGCCCCGTGACTATTCCTCAATTGTCTGTGGCGTTACACAGGAAGGATTGATTTCTGAACGATGATCTTTGTCGCAACTGATCAAGTCGTCCGCTCCTTCAGTTATGCTCCCCCTGATTTGAGTTTTCGAATGTCAAGGTAGGCTTGCCAAAGGTTAAATATTCGCCTGCGGAGGATTAAGTGTGGTTGTGGTTGAGCGAACATGAAAGCCTGAAGGAGTCTATCGTGGAGATATTTCAAATTGTCAGAGCTTGTCTGGGAAGCTTCTGGTTTTGGTTGCCAGTGGGCTTCGCAGTTCTCGTTTACGCTCAGATCTTGATGTTTTTCCTCATCAACCCGCTAACCATTCTCATTGTGCCTGCAATTTTGTCGGTTTATGTGATCCGTCAAGAAAAGAGAAGGCTTCGTGGGCGTTATGGTTTGACAAAGGATAAGGAGATTTTGGCTTCTGATCCGGTGGGCCTTGCTGCACATGCTAGGAGTACGCAGTGGGATGCGACGAAAGCTGTGGAAGAGTATCAAGCATGGTTGGCTGAGATGGGAGATAAGAAAGAGGCGTAGAATCGTTTTTGAGAACCAGCGAAAGAGTTTAATTGGTGCTTTTGGATAGCTGATTGTGATAAGAATGAGAAAGAGAGACAAAGCGGTAATTGGTTTTTCCTTAGTAGTTTTGTTTGCAGGTTTCGTTTTCTTATCGAGTACTCAGGTCGCATTGACAAAGGGATCTGATGATAGGGGCGTAGAGAATGGTGTTGATTATTCTGTTGAGGGGGGGGAACTGCCAGAAAACCAGAGTCTATCACGTTATTTTGTAGCCAATGAGTCACTCAGTGTACTGTTTAATGACGCACTTAAGCCACCAGTTCCGGTTGATGTTCCTGTGGATTTTCTTATTTTCTCCCCCAGTGGAAAATTGTGCAATCTGACCTATTGGGTGCTGTCAAGGGCCAATCCCGATACGAGCTTAACAGCTCCGCCCTTGATCGTGTGGATTGCGGCCTTTGACATCGGGCAGATTGAGGGAATGACTTTGGACAATTCTTCTTTTCCGCAGTTTGTTGGCAAGGTGTCTGAGGATGGGAACTACACTCTGGTGTACAAGGGGGGTTTACCGCCCTATACTGCTATTAGATCGATGACCCTCTCCAAAGTGACTTGGCGCGTTGATTATCCCTATTCTTCAATGATGCCAATTGGAAGCATTCTGTTGGTGGTAGGTGTCGTTTTGAGCTTGGCGGCTGTTTGGGATTCAAGACGGCGGACTAGGAGAAGGCTCTCGAGTTAGAAACATTGCTTGTGGTTCCGCGTATGGAAAAGTGAGCGGCATGCCCTTTGATGAGGCCATGACAATGACTGAACATATGCTGCATAAGACTGCTTTATCATCCGGGAGTGTTTCGAGACGGGCACATGATTCTTGGTGCTCTTGTGATTATGCTTCTTACCTTTTCAAGTGAAACATAAGATCCTGATGTATCGATTGCAGAATATGGAGTTAGAATCACAGGTAGTAACTCTTTTGTGATTGTTTAAGACTGCAGCGTCAAGGGTGCTAGGATGGAAAGATAGAAAAAGTGGAGTGTTGAAGAGCTTTTATCTGTGTCTTCTCATTTTCTTGGCGATCACAAGTGAGGAGGTTGAGAATATCATTAGTAGCGGCAGCATCAGGAACGTCGCAAACTCTGGTATTATCACATGAACGCTTGCTTTGACGAATTGGTGAGGGATCTCGTTAGCATCGGGATCCAAGAGGCAATATGCTACGTATCCTTGCGCCAGTTTAAAGTTAAGATCAGTTATGTTGCATGGTCCTTTTATCACTGTGAATGTCACGTTTACCAACCAGACTGTTCCACTGACTGGCACTCCTGGGTTTTTGCCTGTAAGGCTTTGGTGGTATTCGCCGAGTACGTTGTCAATTGGCAGTGGTACCCATGGGCCTAGATAGGTGCTGCCTGCGCCCCAAATGGTTGTGTTTAGTGTTTCGAGTGTGCAGTTCATCGTGCCTGCTGTCCAGTTGATGATAAACTCCCATCCGAAAAGATTTGTGACGTTTTGCGCGGTTACGCTTGCAGTGAATGTTCCTCCTGTAGGAACTTCTGCTGGGGCTTCAACCTTTAGGATTGTGGTTGGAAGGTCAGCTTGAGCTTTTCCAAGAAAGATTCCGCATAGAAGCACTGTCAGAGTCAATCCCACTAGTAGTGTTGTTCGGTTTTTCATAATAATCTCCATCATTAGTTTTGGCATTAGTTTAACATAGAATGCTTATTTAGTTTTCGGTCTTGGTTACAGCGATATTCGCTCTGGTTAAAACAAAAAAAGTAGGGTTATGGGCCGCAGTAGGCTCCAAAGTTCATGCCCATGAGGACCACGTCTTTGGCGTTTATGTAAGTGTCTTGATTGAGATCTGCAGCTGGGTTCCATTTTGGACTTCCCGGTCTTGATCCGAAGGCTAGGCCCAATAATATTGCGTCTTGAGCGTTTACGTATTTGTCTCCGTTTATGTCTCCCATTAACCTTATGTGAACGTAGCCGTCTTCAAGATAGTTGTTGGTTATGTCAATCTCGTATGGTACTTGGCTGGCTTCTGCTGCTAATGTGTAATTGTGACAGGGCTCGAACCAAGCTGGTGAGGTGCTGACGGAGAACAGTAGAACGGTAGTATCGTTTGGTGCTAGCCCTGTGACTGTCTGCATTCCCACGTTGTGGCCGCTTATGAATAGAGTCACGTTGAATGTTTCGGCGATGTCGCCTAGGGTCGCGGCTGTTACATTGATTTTGATTGTCCATCCTTTGTAGATTTCGGTTTGCGCAGTTGAGATGTCTACAATGGCAACGTCGCGTCGCAAAACGCTTACGAAGCCGTCCTGGGCGATGTGTGTGATTTGGCCACCAAAGTAATCAGAGAGTGACGTGTCAGTAAGATCTAATGGTGTGGCGCCGTAGGATTGAATTTGGAAGAATATTTTGACCAACGTGACGGGATCAAGGGCCGTTAATGGTTCTGCCGGCGGATAATACTGGACTCTGACCCAGATTCGCCCTTCTGTGTCATTCAGTTGGAATTCCAGATCAAACGAAGTGGCATTTCCGAATGGATACGTCACTACTCCCAAGCCGTTTAACACGTTCGTGTCATACAGCAAGGTGAACTCGAAGTCGTAGAGGTTTGAAACGTTTTCCACTCTGATGTTTACTTGGAACTCGTCTCCAGGCTTCATGCTTGGGTCAATTATTAGAGGCGGATCAACGTAGAGAATTGGCATTAACACGTTGTTGAAGTATCCGTCTTTTGTCGTATGAGGCAATGGTGCAAGCAAATGATCATAGAGTTGTGTGTCGTGTATGTCGAGTGGGCTTTCTCCTGTTTCTTTTACGTGGAACGTAAGCTCTATTAGAGTGCCGTTTCCATTTGCCTCTGCGTTTGGACCGGTCAGGTTTAGTGAACCGTATATTTCACCTAGTATGTTGTCAGTTGTGAAGTATATTGTTGTAGGGCCAAAGGACTGAAGCAAGCTACCTTCCTGCAGGTCTATGCATTCGATGACTGTGGCATTGTAGCTGAGGTGCAGTTTGAATCCGTGAAGCCACGAAGTTTTTGTTGCAGTTATGTTGATGCCGAATGTGCTGCTTGGAACAAATGATGGATCCATCACTGCAGGTGGGGTCACTTCTACTTTGGCTTCTTCGATTGGCGGTCTCGGGCTTATGTACCGGTAAAGGCCATCGACAAAACCGTGTGGTATTTCGTCAGCGGCGACGTTTACTAGGCAGTATAACGCATAGCCTGGAGCTTTGGTGAGTGCGAGGCTAGTTGTTAGGATGCCTCCGGTTGGCGGGGCTTGAGTCATTGTGAATGTTAGGTTAACTAGCCAGAACGTTCCTGACACGGCGACGGCGGGTAATCTCGCGGTCAAGCTTTGGTGATATTCGCCGTTGACGTTGTCTATGGGTACTGATATCCATGGACCCAAGAATGCTGACCATAGACCATAGTTGATTGTTTCTGTTGTGCAGTTGATCATGCCTGAAGTCCAGTGAAGGACAAATTCCCATCCATACATTCGGTTATCTGTCGGGATGTTCTCTGCAATTATGCTGATGATGAATGTGTGGCCGACTGGTGTAGTGTTTGTGTAGAACGTGTTGTCTTGAGGTTGGACTTTGAGGAGTGTTTCGGGTAGCGCTTTCACTGTTTGCAGTGGAGAGACTACTGCTATCGAAGGCATTATGAACGCGATCAGAAGCAAGAAAACTCTAAGAGTGTTCTTCATACTTCCCCTTTCTCCTTTTTCGATGGATTTACTATTGTTTCGAGAAACTATTAAGTTTTCCTGTGTATTCGTTTTCGCCGCTTTCGCAATGTTTAGTATCCTGAGTTGCCAAAATTCTTTCCGATTGTTATTGCGTCTTTTGCGTTGCAGAATCCGTCTTTGTTTATGTCGGCACCTGCATTGTACAGCGGATCGCCTTCTTGGGTTCCGAAAGCTTTTCCTAGGATGACTGCGTCTTTTGCGTTCACGTAGTTGTCGCCATTAACGTCGCCTAGCAGTTTCACCTCGAATGTTGTTGATTCATGGGCTATGATGCCCCAGTATTCTGCGACAGCATGCACGGTGTAGTTGCCTAGGCGAGTATATACTGTTTTGAAGGTGCTTGCATTGCAGTAGTAGTCGCCAGGGGCTGTTTGGACAGAGTGTTCAAATGTGCTCGTTGCAGAGATTGCGAATTGACTGGACTTCTCCGGAGAGTACGCAGCTCCATCGTATTGAGGCAAGTCGGTATAGGCATTGCCATAAATGGCGTAGGTTCCCAACTCAGCGTCTGTTGGAACCTGCCAGTTATAGCTTGAGTTGGAAAGACCTGGAGGGACGTCTACGACTGCAATGACGGAGGCGGCCAACGGAGCGCTGTTCATGTTGCAAATAGTGTAGGTCATTGTTGCTCTGACTGGGGCCGGATCGTTATTTCTGTAGACTATCCAAATCAAATACGATAATCCTCTGCGAACGCTTGAAACCGGGTTCCCGTATTGGTCGCCAGTGTATGCGTTGATCATTTCCACTTTAAATGGTCCAAGGGGATCCGTTCCAGTGTTTACTGTTCTGAAGCTGAAAGGCTGATGTCTGTCGTTGATTTGTATCGCAACGAGCGCACTTGAAACTGGTACACCGTCAAGCTGGAGTGTTCCGTTGATGTGTATTGTTTCTCCTACATTGTACACGGTTTTGTCCGTGCTAACTACTATGTGAAGCCAATATGAATAGGACAAGTGAACAGAAACAGCTAACATGGTTAAGATGACCAGAAACGAAATGAATGAAAGGGTTCTTCTCATTTTTCTCCCTCATAAGCTAGCATCGAATATCTTTCGTGGCCGATGCTATATGCCTTATGGACTACCTTATTGTCAATCAATTGTGAAGCCTTCTTCTCCACTTGTGAGCAACAGCGATCCGATTGAGGTGTTTAAGGCAAAAAAAATTAGGGAGATTAGGGACATGGTTTGGGCGTTTATGCCCAACTGGCTAGTATGTTGACTGTTGGTGCCGGATCGAATGTCGGTGCCCACGGGCTTCCGCCCCAAGCTGGCCACCAACTGTAGGCGTTCACGTATATGGTTGCTACGCCTGCTGCAGTCCATTTGACTACGTGTATCGGCAATATGCTTGTGTAGTTCTTGAGCTGGCAGAACACTGTTCCGCCGACTTCGATCAAGACAGCGGCTGTTCCGATTGGGTAGTTCAGCTCGTCGTGTACTGACACTGTGAGCAGTACATATCTTGGCATCTGGCTGTGGCTGCCGAAGGTTACGTTCACGTTGATGTATTCGCAGTGGCCATAATCCGCTTTGTCTGTGGTAACCTTGTAGTCACCGCCGTACCAGTGTACCAAGTAGTCAAAGTGGAATTGCATCGTGTCGTTAACGACTATGCATGCTATGTCTACTGATGCTGTGATTGTCCATACGCCGAACCAGCTTTCTGGGTCGTCACATGGCCAGGGTATGCGGTAGGTTGTGTGTGCAACGCCGTACGCGTCGGTAGTAGCTGTCAATATGTCCACGAGCTCGTCGTGCGGGCCGCGAACTTCGAAGCCTACGAGTTTGTTCTGTACTGGCCATTCGTTGTACGTTACGTTTGCGTACAATTCTACTTCTTTCTGTGGCCAGAACATGTCACTTGGTGTTTGTGGTCCTTGTCCGCCGAATGGATCTGGGTACTGGTCGTATAGGTCAATGACACGGCCTACGACGAAGCCGTTGAGCTGGTAGTATCCGTCGATTTCTGGGTCGCCTGGGAGTTCTTCAGCAACGTAGTTGACGAAGTATTCGCCCATGCCGTTTTCAACGTCAATTTGCAGATCTAGGTTGCTCCAGACGAAGTTCGGGAACATTTCTTGGTATGTGGCGTTAAAGACTATTGTAGCTATTTTGCCGTCTCCGTGTGGCGGTGTCATGTCTGGAATGTCTAGTATGTAGTATATTACTCGTATTTTGCCTTCGGCCTCAAAGATTTCAGAGAAGAATCCTGTCACTGGTGTGAATGGTTCAAAGAAGGTTCCGTTTTGGACTTCTAGGGCGTCGAGGACTGTTGTGTTGTAGAACATTAAGAATTCTACGGCTGCAAGTCGCCAGTCAGTTACAACGTCTCTTATGTAGACATCTACGCTGAAGCTGAATGGGGCCTTGTATATGTTTTTGCCTGAGAATATGTTGTTGTTTGGAACGACTTCCAGGTACGGGTTGGTTGTTGGTGGTGCCCAGTGATATGAGTAGGTTGCGTCGTTGAAGCTGTGCACTATTTCAAGGGCGGCACCGTCCAATAGACAGTAGGCAACGTAGCCCGCGGCTATTTTCAGGTGTAGGTTTGTGCTCACTGCGCCCATAAAGGGTGCTTCAGCTTTAATCCCGAATGTCAGGGTAACCAGAGTGAATGTTCCACTGTTTGGTACTCCTGGGGCTTTGCCTGTAATGCTTTGGTGGTATTCGCCGAGTACGTTGTCAATTGGCACTGGTACCCATGGGCCTAGGAAGTTGCCTGCACCCCAAATGGCGTAGTTTAGTGTTTCGAGTGTGCAGTTTATTACGCTTGCGTTCCACGTTAGGACCAGTTCCCAACCGAAGAATGTGTCCGGTGGTACAACGGTAGCGACGATGTTCACGGTGAATGTGTCGCCTACGTGGTCGACGTCGCTCCATTTGTCAATTGCTGATGGTACGACGCTTAGGGCTGTGGGAAGTGTTGAGTGTGCTGGTATTACTGCGAAAGCGCCTAGCAGCATCATGGCTATAGTCAACATTGTCACAAGTTTAGTCTTCATTCTATACTTTCTCCTTTCTCCTTTTTTATGCGTATTAATCTATACGGAATTCGTGATTTAAAGGTTACGGAATTATCTTCTATTGGGCGCTTTCATATTGTTGAACTAGGAATATTCTGCTTTTTGGCAAGCTATATGAGTCAGTAGTTGAAGTATGTGAGTGATGTATTGTGACAAAAGCACCAGGTTTGTTGTTGTTCTTGATGCTTGTTGTGGGAGTTCTTTCGAAAGCTTCAGCAATAACGCTTGAGAGTGGGACAATTCGCATTGCACCCGATGGAACTGTTGATCCTGTGACTGCACCTATTGAGAGGAATGGAGACTTTTATGTTTTGGCCGGGAACGTGTCAAGCGGAGGCGATGGCATTTTGATTGAGAGAAGCGGGATTGTTTTTGATGGTTTAGGATACTCGATTCAGGGTCAGGGAGTTGGAGTTGGCGTTTGTCTGGCAAGCGTTAAGAATGTAACTGTAAGATCGGTTAGAGTTTCGGGTTTCGGAGTGGGTGTGCAGTTTGAGAATTCTTCAATGAGCAACTTGTCAGAGAATTTCATCGCGTATTGCGGCAAGGCGGTATACTTGCAGCATTCTTTTGACAATTGGATAACTGGAAATGACGTTAAGGGCAATGTTGACGGTTTTTTTGTTAGTGGATCATCGCGTAACACTGTAGTTCAGAACAATTCCACGAGCAACGATTTGGCGGGTTTGTATTTGATTGGATCATCTCACAATGACGTATGTGAGAACTGTTTTTTGGATAATTATAATGGTATTTTTCTCACGGAATCGTCGAGAAGTAATAGTCTTCGAGACAATACGATTGAGAGCAATCTGTGGAGTGGAATTGGCCTAAACAAGGACTCTAAAGAAAACTACATTTTTGGCAATGTGGTTGAGCGTAACAAGTGGCACGGAATCAGACTTGAGGATTCGTCCAACAACACGATGATTGAGAACCAGATTGTGGATAACGCCAGGCAAGGGGTTTTTTTGGAGAACTCTACAGGCAACGATGTCTGTGATAACAGCATTTCTGGCAGCCAAAATGGGATATCGCTCTCAGAATCTATGTACAACTTGTTCCGGGGAAACACTCTGTCAGACAATGATGTGGGATTGTCGGTTCTTGAGTCGTCGGCCAACGACATTTTTCACAACAACTTCGCGTCCAACTCAAAACATGTCTATGACTATTCATGGGACAATTTTCCGGACATTGCTCAGTCTGTCAACGTCTGGGATGACAGTTACCCGTCTGGTGGAAACTACTGGAGCGGCCACTCGGGAGTGGATTTCAGAAGCGGACAAAATCAAAACGAATCTGGAAGTGACGCGTTGTCCGAGTTGCCTTTTCAAATCGATCTGAGCAATTCTGATCAGTATCCGCTCATGGGCGAATTCGCTGACTCTATGGTAGACGACAAAAATCACTTGCACATAGTGTCTAACGCCGCTCTTTCCACCCCATTATTTGACGAAACAGGCATTCATCTAATCGTCCTCGAAGAGAGCAATGCGACGGGTTTCTGCAGGCTCACTATTCCGACCAGCCTGATCAATGGTTCGTACAGAGTCTTTTTGAATGAAGCAGAGATTCCGATTTTCCTATTACTCCATGAGGATGACGAGAATAGCTCATGTAGATATGTGTATTTCACGTTTGCTATTCTTGGTCAAGAGATCAGGGTTGTTCCTGAATTTGGCCAAGTTCTGGTAGTTTGCCTGCTGTTAGCTGTGGGATTGCTTGCTGAAACCCTTTTCAAACTTGTCAAAGCAAAAAAGCTCTATCTGGCACGCAAGACGTCTCTTCAGAAACGTGTTTAACGTGACTTCTGCACTGAAGCGTTATCCAGAATGCTTTGAACAATAGAATTGCAGTGTGGACGACATCTAGTTAACACTGTTCTTCTCTCCCCAGCTCCAAAACACTCCCTAGTAAAGGTCTCGCGAAGCTCAGAGCGGGCTCTGAGCATTAAAGACTTCTAACAGGCAGCTGTAACTAGGACTATCTGTATGGGAATATGGTCTTGCCTAGAAATGGAAGAGACAAAAAAAGGGTAGGTTAGATGCTTGTTGCTTTGGTCTAGCTTATGGGCCTGGGTACCCGAATTGGGTCCCAATTTTGACTGCGTCTTTTGCGTTTACGAATCCGTCGTGGTTAATATCTGCTGCTGGGTTCCATGCTGGGTCGCCTGGTTTTGTGCCGAAGGCTGTGCCTAAGAGTGTTCCGTCTTTGCCGTTGACGTAGAAGTCCATGTTAATGTCTTCCTTTATGGTGCCCCAGATGATTACTGGGTACCCGTCTTCGTCAGCGTGGCCTGTGAGTGGATCTTGTGTGATCGTCGCCGTTATGTTGTACTTGCCATAGCCAATGTGTTCTGTGTAGTTGAAGAAGGAAACTTGCTTGCAGAACGGCAATGATGGATTGGATGCTGAGTAAAGTACTGCTATGGTTCCGTTTGGATAGTACTTCGTAATGGTAATAGTGAATTCGCTTGGCGGGATTGGGTCGCGTTGTGAGTCCATGTTGTGCAAGAAGAACTCCATGGTTACGGTTGTGCATGGGTCCACACGTTTCATGTCAATGTCTGCAACAATGTCTACTGGCGCGTATCTGAAGAAGCGCGTGTTGGCTCTCAGCATGTAGTATTCGTGCAGGAGGCTTGCGCCGTAGTCTAATTTCCATGGGCCTGTGCCTGACAGTAGTTGATTTGCAATTGGGTCAAACGTTTTTGCATTACCTGATTTGACGACTGTTTCCCAAGCGTGTTTGGGTATGATTGGCAGACCTCCCACCCAGTGTAGGGCGAACAAGGGCATGAAAATGTCCATGTAAACCTTCACCGTGTATGGGTCAAGCTTTTCAGCGTACACCACGTCAAGTACCAAAGCGTTGTTCCATGCTTCTGCGTCGTCTCTGCATGTGTAAATGCTGAAGACAACGTCGTCAGCTGTGAATGGTACGTTCTTTGCTCCAGCCGTTAGGAAGTATGTGCCGTTCACATTTCTACCCGCTAAGGCAGGTATGTCATGCCAGTACACGTCTTCTCTAAGCTTGAACAATATCGTAGTGGCTTCTTCGCCGGACGGTGTAGCTCCTGTGTAATTCCATGTGCCTACTTGCCAACTCTTGGCCAGCCATGGCAGGTCTTCACTAACGTCATATGGGTTAACGCTGATTAGGCTGTCGTACATTAAGCCCAGAAGGTTCCAGTCCCAAACCCATTGTGAGTATATTGGGTTGCAGTCTGAAATGTCGTTGTATTGGCCCCAGTTAATCGTGTCATCACCGGCCTTGAATGTGTTTAGCAGTGAGTAGTAGCCCCATGGGCCGACACCCGCGACGGTCTCTGCCTTGCTCCATCCAGTCTTGTAAGAACCGTAGCTAGCATAGGTGAACACTGGAATGACTCCAGCGTCATCCATGAGGATTCTCTGCATTTCCCAGACGTGAGCCGCGGCTGTGCCTGCTGCTGGACCTGGTGGGTAAACGTATGGAATGCCTGAGACAGCAGAAGTGAGCATCCCCGCTGCATGTAGGTCAAACGCGACGCTGATGTAGCCTGGATAGTTCGGGCAGCCATCGAATGCCTGTGCAGTATCACTCTGGTACAAGGAGTACAGTGTGTCTGGGTCTCTTCCGAAGCTCCAGCCGCCTGTGTAGATGTTGTAATCAAATGGATTCATCATGCAGTGAGCTCTGCACACACTTCTTGGCTGGTGCTGTTCGTTGGTTTGTATTCCGCATGCTCGAATGTTCGCGCACATTATCGAGCCCATGACGTCTCTGTCAGGATCATCACTTCGGCAGTATACGTCCAACATGATTTCTAGGTTGCCAGGCGCAGGGCCTTCTCGCCAACCGTCGGCATCCTTGTCCGTGTATCCTGCGGCAGTGAGTGTTGCATTAGCGGTTGCGAGGCTGAATGGGTATAGGTTGAAGCAGTATGGTGCATTGTTCCACGCGCCATGGTTCTCTAAAGGTGACCACATCACACTTGCGAATCCAGCTAAGTTGATTGTGCAGAACGTCTGCTTGTCGAACATGTAAGACAAAGCCTTTCTGAATTGGACATCGTCCGTTGGGAAGCGCATGTTGTTCAGGTCGAACTCTCTCATGCCACGATCAATGTAGAACATACGAGAATACGTGGCTTGAGTAGGGTCGATTGTATTCAAAGTAGCCAGTTGAGCCGCCGTCAACGCCCAATCCATAAAGTCAATGTCACAAGCCTGGAAGGCAAGAAATTCGGGCCCTCCCCCTGAATACGGGCTAAGCAGCAAGTTTGACGTCATTGGACCAAAGTTGTTGTACTTGGCATCTTCAGTAGGCGGATTGCCAGGATAGATGAAAGCATTTGCTTGCAAAACAATTGACAATGAAAGCATAGTAACAAGAATAGCAGATATTGTATATACTATAGTTTTTTTCATTTTTCTCCCCTTTCGTTTTTGAACAACTAAACTTACTTCGAACGAGTTTAAAAGCATTATGGAACATTTTTCTATTGTGACGTGAGTGGTTTTGACGTACGTTCCATCTAACCTCACCCTATTTTGAGCTTCTTCTTCGTCTGTAAACAAGCACAGCAGTTACAGTCATGAGCAGCACAACAATTGCAGCAATGCCCCAGATCAAGTGCCAATACCACCAAGGTATTGGAACAATGAAGGTCAGAAGATGCGCAGCAAGTTCAACGGTCTGGTTCGATGAGTAATCTCCATATACGATTCGCACACTATAGTTCCCACCCGCATGTTCGCCTGATGCATCATGTGTCCAATCAAGCAGTTCAAAGCTGACCGTTCCAGAAGAACCTGTTGATTCAGTTTGAACTTCAGATCCGGAATCAATAAGTGAAATCATTGCGCCGTCCATTGGAGAGCCAAAATGATCTGTGACTCGGACTGTTAGCGGAGACCATGAAGTCACAATCGCTGCGTCTCCTACGGATATTGTTTCGATTGTAGAGTTTCTCAATATTGCCTGAGAGTTGCCTGTAAGACCAAGGTGAATCAGTTCGGAGTCTTGCAGTTTCAAGTCAGAAGACCCAACAACATCGAGGCTCCACCCATCAAGAATTTCCGTGTTCACCACTGAAAGAATAGATTTCCCAAAGGCAAAGGTGTCGTTGGAGGAGTATCCTTTTCCCAAACCAGACAAACTCAGGTTTGCAGAAGCCAGCACCACGACAATTTCGTTGATTCTTGAGTCTGACGCGATGACGCTAAGAAGCCCACCAACACCTTGGCGGCTTCTCAACAATCCGACTCTGCAATTTTCCAGTCTTGCGCTGGATAAATCATCTGCGGACAACATATCAAGCGACGAGTTTGAAGCATGGAAAGTGGAGTTTCCTCTGGGTTCACAGAGCCAACCAATAGTCGCATCCAACGCCTCAATAGACGATTCATTGAAAGAGTAGACCAGTGTAGCCGCCATTTCCGATTTTTCAAGTTTGATTCCTGAACCATCAAAGCTACTGAATGCAACGTCATAAAAAAGGCAGTCAACAATCAACAACGATGATGAGCCTCTAGTCGAAAACGCGTGGGAGAACTTTGAGCTCATAGTTGTTGAGTTGATTATCGATACGTTGCTGGACTCGAACGTCTGGAGACCTATTTTGTCCAAACCAACGTCATAGAACATCACTTTTGATGAATTTCTGCATCTTACTCCTTCATCATAAAACGCGGCGCCACCTGTGAATGTAGAATGCAGAAGTGACACGGACGACGAATCCCATGTCTCCAAGACATTGGAAATGCTCGAAGCAGAAATCTCCGCTGAGGAATTTCCTCTCATTATGACACTACCACTGCTCACTTTTGAGGTGGACAAAAATACCCTAGAATTGTCGTAGCCATTGAGATTCAAAACGTCTGATCCTAGCATCGTCAAGTTAGCCGAATCATGGCAATCAACAACAGCAAATGAGCAGTTAACATAGGCGTGAACTGTTGATAAATCATATAACTCAAGAGAAGACAAAGCATAATCCATGCGCGTATCAGTCATCTCTGCGGTGCTGTTTCCATAAAGCGAAACCTTGAAGGGTTTTGTGGTAGAAATGGTCGAGTTCCTTATGATCAAACGAGGATTGCCGTTCAAAGGATTCAACAGCCTTATCGCAAAGGAATTTCGTGGCATATTGAAGCGCACGGTGGAATTCTCTATCACTAGGGTCGCATTTTCTTCAACTGTCACTGTGTTTCCAAACGCTACATTCAAGTTGTTTATGTAGTGAACGTCGTTTCCCATTACATGCGGAGCATCCTCTGCCCTGACTGTGACCGTACGAGAAGCTCCAAGAAAGATGGAAAAAGCAATCATAATCAAGAAGATCGTTTTTACTGCTAACCTCATACGCCTTCAACCCCTGCGCATCTGAACTGCAAATAGTCACCCCGACACCTATATATAAGATTTGAGCTTGGCGCAAACAACGGGACCTCCACTTACAAAGCCTTAAATATCGATCTGAAGCCTCAAATAAAGTGGGAAGCATCATGGGATTAAAAACATACTTGGTCAAGCGTACCTTCTATATGCTCTTTCTTATATGGTTCGTCCTGACCTTGAATTTCCTAATCTTTGAAGTCATGCCCAGTGATCCAACGCAGTTTTTCACTGGAAGAATCTCTGGTCGCCCGATAAGCGAGGCGAAGCTTGAAGAGTTGATGACGTTATGGGGTTTCAGACAACCCATTGAAGTGAGATACTACAAATACATAACAAACATGCTCACTTTTCAATTCGGACACTCCATCGCCTCAGGAAAGGACTGCGTGGTCCTTATAAATGAAGCTCTCCCTAACACGGTTTATCTCATGGGACTCTCTACTATTCTTTCAATAATCATTGGAATGCTTGGAGGAGCTATTTCAGCGTACAAGAGAGGGGGAAAGCTTGACACAGGTCTAGTGTTGGCCTCCCTCACAACGTATTCTTTGCCAACATTTTGGATGGGGATGCTGGCTTTGATTATCTTTGGCAAAAACATAGGCATTTTCGGGTTCGCTCCAATTGGCAAGGTAGTGTCGTATTTTCCGCCTAACGGGTTGCCAGCGCCATTGTTCCAAACGGAGATTGCGATTCCAAATCTCCTTTCTTGGACTCTGAGAATACCTGCGCCTATAGAAGTCCTTGACAGATTATGGCATCTAATATTGCCTGCGGGAGTATTGACCCTTTTTCAGTACGGAGGGTACTTGCTGCTGACGCGTGCAACGATGGTTGAAGCCTTGTCTGAGGATTACATTGTAACGGCACGAGCAAAGGGAGTGAAGGAGAGAAATATTGTGCTTAGGCATGCATTGAAGAATGCTTCGCTGCCAATCATAACGTCTGTGGCACTCGCGTTTGGATTTATGCTATCAGGCGCCATAATAACGGAGAGTGTGTTCAGCTATCCTGGGATTGGAACATTGACGATCCGCTCAATAGGAAGATTTGATTACCCGATACTTCACGTCATATTCTACGTCATTGCGCTATGCGTGATCATTGCAAACTTCATAGCGGATCTATTGTACGGTGCAGTTGACCCACGGATAAGGTACGGGTGAGAAACGTGTCTGTACAAAAGAAAAGACTAGAAGCCATCGCCAACCAGACTAAGAAGCTAGGTCTGGCGTTCCTAAAGAACAAAAGAGCTATGGTCGGCATCGGAATAATACTGTTCTTCACAGTCATAGCACTCTTTGCCCCCTTCCTTACGCCTTATGATCCTACGCTAGACCGGAATCTGGCTGGAAGCGGCATGGTGTTAGCAAAACCAGCATGGTTCAGGTACCTTCCGGGTGGAGATACACTCAGTGAGAATCTTGACCCGGTGAAAGACCCTGAATTCTCATCAATGGATTTTAGCAAGGCATGGAACGTCAGTATCACTCCGGCACAGTTTGTTTCTACTTGGCGAACGTCGGCCCTAGGAACAGAAGGTTGCTTAGCGGTGGAATTCAGTAGAGACGGAAACCACTCACCCCAGGTCACATTTGTTAGGATATCATCCGATTTTGCATACCCGTTTGGAGGGCCTCCTGCCAGATTCGACACTGACATCCAACTACTGGTTGAAGACGATGACGCTATTGAGGTGCGGCCGATGTTCTTCATCGAAGATAACACGCACGGCAAGAGATACGACTGGGGATTTGGACAACATTGGGACGAAGACAACATAACTGCCACAACCACACAGTGGACGACACCGATCACCAAGATAACATCCCTCGCGGAAATCTATGACAGAAAATACCGATTCAACGTCGAAGAAGACTTGGCCACTCTGATGTTTAGTGAACCAGCAAACTACACCTTCGGATTAGAGATTGCTTTCTTCGATTTGCCGACAAACGCTGGAAAAGACGCGAGAGTTTCAGTCTATGTGGACAAACTGGACTTCAAGACGTATGGTACATGCTTTGGACTCTTGGGTTGCGAGTTCCAGGGTAGAGATATCTTCTCGCAACTTGTGTACGGAACCCGCATATCTATATACATCGGCATATTGGCAGCGCTAGTATCAGTAGGTCTTGGACTACTAGTCGGCCTCGTTTCAGCTTACTTGGGAGGTGTAGTAGATGAAGCCCTCATGAGGTTCACTGATGCCTTGCTAGTTCTCCCAGGTTTACCTCTGATCATAGTGCTGATCGCCGTACTTGGAACATCCGTCTCTAACCTGATCATACTAATAGGGTTCCTGGGCTGGATGGGGTTTGCAAGAGTAGTGAGATCCCAAGTCCTAAGCCTCAAAGAAAGGCCATTCATCGAAGCGGCAAAGGCAATTGGAGCAGGAAAGAGCCACATAATGTTCAAACACATCGTTCCAAACGTCATGTCACTTGTATACGTAACTTTGGCGACAAGCGTGCCAGGAGCAATCGTTGCCGAGGCCGCGTTAAGCTTCCTCGGATACTACGACCCGAGCATAATGTCATGGGGCCGAATGCTCTATGATGTCCAGACGAAAGGTTCCTACGAGGCCTACTGGTGGGTCTTGCCCCCAGGCATGTGCATCGCTGCAATCTCAATAGCATTCATCCTATTGGGATACGCCCTAGATGAAATACTGAACCCACGGCTGAGGATCAGACGATAGAAAGAGCGACTAGAGACGCTCGCCCATGTACTCTCCAAGGATACTGGAAACGATATTGATGATGAAAGGTGCCGGAAAGGCATTTGGAAAAATAATCTTAATAGCTTGAACGTAGACTATCTGGTTGAAAGCCGTTCTGGAGACTATACCCAAAACAGCCGAAAGAGACAGCTCAACAAAAAGAACGAGAACGCACAACCCAAAGGACAAAAAACTCCCCATTACCACCTTTTCAAGGTCAACCATGAGATACCCCGCTACAAAACCCACCACAAAAAGAAGACCACAGTCAAAAACGGACAGAGAACCATTTGCCAATATCGCATGAACTAGCACCGTTGAGAGCAGCAAGCTCCACGAAACGATGATTAAGTACTTGACCTGCAAGATTTCTCCTCAAAACTTAAATCTACAAATGTTTAAAAACATATCGATAGCTTATGCAAGAAAAATCTGCCGTCACAAGAAAACGAATGACAATTATCTTCGCGACAATCGCCATCGTTTCCCTTGTCGCCGTCATGCCAGAGGTGTTGAACTATGCAGAGTTCTATAGAACTGTAGAGACCTTTGGATTCTCTCTGGCAGAAATCACTGTGGACACGACCGCAATCCAATCAGGTGAAGCCCAAGTTACGGTGAAGTTTAACGCCACAAACCCGACGAGCTTCGCTGGGATTCAAGTCATAGGTGTGATTTGCTCCTTGAGCTTTCTAAGAGAACAAAGCTTTCAAAGTCTACGAAGCCTAAACGAAATTTTCCCTCAACCGATTCGAGTAGAACCTTTTCAAAGCACGACGGTTATGGTGAATTTCACCTTCAGATACGGAGGAGAACAACAATACGAATATGACGTGAGATGGTTGATAACCTATCTTCAAAGCGGCCAACAGGAAATTCTATGGATGGTCATAGGTCAATACACTCTTAAGGCATATGCTTACGTGTTTCCACGTCAAATCGACACTGCAACCTATACGACACAATTGAGGTAACTGAACTAGCATTAGCAGTCAGCCCCGCGCGCGGACGTCAGAACGAACCAGTTCAGTGACCAAATTGTCCAGATATGCTGAGAAGTCTTGTTCAAGTTTCAGCAAGGTTTCTCGCCATCTAAGCTCATGAAGCATGAAAATGCCGCCCCCAAATATCGAAGGAATTACTTGTTTCGGAACTCTATCCTTGTCAGGGACAAAGATACCTTCAACAGTAAGGTCCTCACTACGTCCCGCCAGTATGATCTCCACGGTTTTTGAAGTACGTTTAAGTCTAGCAAACAGATAACGCTCTCCATTCTCGACGTGTTCTTCAACGTCAAAACCTCTCTTTTCAAAAAAGCTCCTGATTGCAAAAGAAAAAACGTCCAAGTCCACACATCTAGAAGTGTATCTTGCGAACACGGCCGGAACACCCTTACAACTCAACCAATACGCTGACTGAACATAATAACAAAAGCTTATATAAAGATATAATCACCACACATACAAAAAGGTGGAGCAAAAAAGGACATGCCACTGCTAGACGTGAAGAACCTAACAACGTATTATAGGACGCTCCGCGGCAACGTTAAAGCTGTTGAAGACGTAAGCTTCTTTGTCGAACAGGGAGAGGCCCTAGGACTCGCAGGTGAGTCTGGATGTGGCAAAACGACGATAGCGTTATCCCTGCTTAGAATTCTACCATCAGGTGGAAAGACAATGGGCGGAGACATAATAATCGACGGCATCAACGTCATGAAAATGACGGAAAAAGATATTCGGAGCAAGATGAGATGGAAAATGATTTCATTGGTCTTCCAAGGCGCAATGAATGCCATGAACCCGGTCTACAGAGTTGAAGAGCAAATAGTCGAAGCCATAAGACTTCATGAAACAAAAATCAGCAAGAAAAAGGCTCAAGAGAGAGTCGCGAAACTTTTCGAGCTTGTCGGCATAGATCAGTCCAGAATAAGCAATTATCCATTCGAGTATAGCGGTGGCATGAGACAGAGAGCCATGATCGCAATGGCAATATCATGCAACCCTAAGCTACTGATAGCTGACGAACCCGGCACAGCGTTAGACGTCATAGTTCAAGCACAAGTGCTAAAGCTCCTAGAGGAGCTTAAGAGCAAGCTCAACATGTCGATCATCCTGATCTCACATGATCTTTCGCTCATATCCGAAATATGCGAGAAAACTGCCATAATGTACGCGGGGCAACTAGCGGAGTTCGGTGACTCCGTCTCAGTATTCAAGAACCCCATGCACCCCTACACGCAAGGGCTCATATCCGCATTTCCAAGTATTAGAAGTCGAAAAACCAAAATGACTTCCATACCAGGATCACCACCAGACCTTCTCAACCCACCATCTGGATGCAGATTCCATCCAAGATGCCAATACGCGATGGAAATATGCAAAGAGAAGAGACCATATCTCCTCGACGTTGACAAGACCCACAAGGTGGCATGCCACCTCGTCAGCAAGGCTTAGGAAGAGAGCAAAATGGCAGAAACAGTCATTGAAGCAAAAAACCTCAAGAAATGGTTCCCCCTCAAAACTGGATTCCTCTCATCTATAATTAGAAAACAGCTATTTGTAAAGGCCGTTGATGATGTAAGCTTCAGTATAGCAAAAGGAGAAATATTCGGGCTTGCTGGAGAAAGCGGCAGCGGAAAAACAACCACGGGAAGACTCCTCATAAAACTGATTGAACCCACAAGCGGCAAAATAACATTCAACAACGTAGACATTACAAAAATCTCGGAAAGCAACTTCAAGAGCTACCGTAAGAAACTGCAGATCGTGTTCCAAGATCCCTATGAGTCGCTGAACCCCAGAATGACGATAAACGCCATAATAAACGAACCTCTACAAGTTCACGGAATACATGACGAAAAAGAACTCGGCAAAATAGCATACAAAGCACTTGAGGATGTTAAGCTAGTGCCTCCAGAAGAGTTTCTCCAAAGGTATCCCCATGAGCTAAGTGGGGGCCAGCGCCAAAGAGTAGCCACAGCCAGAGCATTAACCCTAAACCCTGAGTTCATCGTGGCCGACGAACCAGTATCAATGCTTGACGTCTCAATCAGAGCGGAAGTACTAAACCTCATACTCGAACTGAGAGAAAAGTATCGAGTTTCGTTTCTCTTAATCACACACGACCTGGCAGTTGCGAGACACATGTGCGACAGAATAGCAGTAATGTACCTAGGAAAAATGATGGAAGTAGCAGACGCTGACAATTTGGTCGAGGAACCCCTCAACCCATACACAATAGCGCTAATAAACGCAGTCCCAGTGCCGGATCCGACGGAGAAAAGAATCAACGTAGTCATCAAAGGAGAAATCCCTAGCCCCGTCAATCCTCCTTCAGGATGCCACTTCCACACACGATGCCCATCATACATCGGAGACATATGCCGTACGAAAGAACCGCCTCTCATCGAAGTCGGGAAAAACCATTATGTAGCTTGCCATCTCTTTGGCAGTGAAAAGCAACCCCTTACATGAGGGACAAGGTGAAGCCCAAGCAGACCACATGCCAAAAACGGCATAAACTCTGCTCCCTCATCAGCCATCCTTGCCGTCGCGTTGGCATGGCCTGCACTTCTCCTTTGCAATCAGGACCTCGGAATACGCAGCCGCTAGTGCACTCTTGGATTTCGCGCCTTCTTGCGCCAGACGGCCAACGAGAGCACTGAAAACAAGAGAATCAAAGCAAGAGATGACGTGGACTCAGGAATGATGGCTATCTCGTAGGCAAGAGACCCGTACTCAAAATATATCCAAATACGAGTTTGGTTTCCAGCTAGACCGTAATTCTGATTAATGGTTGGCATCTGTCCTTCATTTACAACCACAGCTAGCTCGTCCCCAACCAATTCACGCTGAATGCAGACTCTGCAAAAGCCTGATGAGCGACCAACACTTGAATTCAAGATATATAGTGTGATCTTCTTTTCTTGTTCAGAGTAGCCTAGCCATTCTATCGTTGAGTTAGAAGTAACGTCAACGACATAGCCTGAATCAGTCTTGAAGCTTCGGATGGGGCCCTTCAGAGGATAGTGATCCACATTGACAGCATCAATCATTCGTGCATAATCGCCTATCCCATCATGATCACAGTCTTGGCCCAAATAGTCGCTCCAATAATTGCCCTCTTCACAATCATCCCATGAATTCGACCCAGAATCCTCAATATCCAGATTTTCCATATTGCTTATGAAGTTGTTATGATGAAACTGATTTCCTGAGCAATTGCACATGTAGACTCCTTTTTGGCCATTCTCTTTCAGATTGTTGTGCGAAACTTTATTGAAGTTAGATGATTCCAATAACTGAAGACCAGCATGGTCGTTTGCTTCCGCGTTGTTTCTAACAATATCGTTGTTAGAAGACTGAGCAAGGTACAGACCCTCATAGTGATTTGATACGAAAATGTTTCCTGCGACCGTATTGCTTGAAGATCCAAATAGCCAGAACCCGTAGAGATTACTTGCAATCACATTATCAACTATGATGCTGTCGTTGCAATATCCAAGTCTGGCAGCCTTGTAGGAATTGCCGACAATATTGTTATCTTCTATAGTGTTGTTTGAACAATAGTCGAAATATATGCCCCGCGCGTTTCCCGTTATGTTGTTTCCTCGTATTCTGCAGAAGTCAGAATTGAAGAAATAGATGCCATGAAATTCATTGCGCGCCACCTTATTTTCAAATAAAGTATTGTTATTGGATGAGTCAAACACAACTCCAAAGGAGTTAGCTACCACATCGTTCCCACATGCATAACTGCTCAGGCAAGATTCCAGTTTGAGCCCCCACTGGTTGCTGGCCAAAGTGCATGCCAAAACAGATGTGTTTGAAGAGTTGAAAACGCGGATGCCGGAAGAGAAGTTTTCGATTTTCACGTTCTTGATTGTCACATTTCTTCTTCCTCCCATGAAAATCCCGTCCCTGTCTCTTGACCCTTCAATGCTGAACCCTGAACCATCCAGCACTATGTCATTTTTCTCTACGATAACTGACTCAGTCATGTCGCTTGTAAGCCTATATGTGACGTTATCAATGCTTTCAACGTGCGCCCCAACTGGTTCAACTGCTCCATCACTCTTCAAACGGACAACTCCGTTGGGTTCCGCAGTAGAGGTTTTCGATTCAACTAGAATGAGAGAAAGCGCCATATACAGAAACACAAGGGAAATGCGTTTCGAGTTCATTGGTCTCCCAAACAAGATTCGAATCTATGCTTTTATGATTTATGCAAGCTTTCTTCAGGCTCGATAAACAGTGTTGCTCACAAGATTCAACCCGAGAGCACGTCATGCTGTTGCAAGCACAAAAGATTCAGGGGTAACGAGAGCCAAAATTGCGTCCCAGGAAAATGATGTCTTTTGCATTCACGTAGTTGTCCCGATTGAAATCAGCCTGCGGATTCCAGTGCGGTTCACGCGCGTCATTTGCACCCCGTAAGATTCTAGTAGACTGTTCATCGTCACTCATCCATGTCACGACAATACGGGATCTTTTGGGATTAGCTTAAAAGAAACTAGTGGAAAGACGTAATCACGTACGCATGACCAAAACGGATTACAGCCTTGTCTAGCCTTCTTGTTCTTAGTGAGCTTTTGTCAACTATTTGATTGAGACTGATCCAGATAAAGAAGTCTTTCACTCACTGAGGTCGTTTCACTCTGTTGCGCCTAGTAATGTTGAATAAAAAAAGGAGGATGTTTTATGGCCAGTGCTGTGTGAAGTATGTGCCTACGACGATTGCGTCTTTGGCGTTGCAGTATCCGTCGTCGTTGATGTCTGCGTTCTTGTCATACACTCCGAAGGGATAGAATGCGGCGCCTATTCTTGTGCCGTCTTTGCCGTTTACCCATTGGTCGCCGTTTATGTCTCCTGGCAAAGTCACGAACACATAGACGTCGTTGAGGCTGTTGTTAGCCGTGTCTGTTTCGCCTGAAACAGTTTCCACAAGGCCCGTTACGGTGTAGTTGCCGTAGGCAGCTCCCGCGGTGTCCCAACTGAAAGTCAACGTAGTCCTGCTGCCTGGTGCAAGGCTTGCGACTGTCGCAGGCCCAACCGTGATTGGCGGTGGCATGCCAAGACTAAGCTCAACCCAAACGTCGAAGAAGCTCTCCACGAACCCGCCTTGATTCTCTACTGTGACGTTGATCTGCAGCGTGTAGTTTCGTCCTATAGTCGGTGCAGGCACACAGCCCTGCTTCGAGGTTGTAACATTGATGACTGCAAGGTCACGATTTGGCGAGGTAACAACTGCGGATTCTATCACTGCGAAATACGGTGGTGCAGGTCTCCAGCTTGCGAAGTCTACAATCCTCCAGTTCCCGCCCGGACATGGCGGAAGCCACGGCGGGCTTATCTGCGCCACGCTGTAGATGTCCTGTGAAACATATTGCGCGTCATTGTGAGTGACGTATGGGGGTTCCGGCGGCATGTGAACATGCGGTACTGGTATGCGTCCTTCTGGAATCAGCCCGTTCTCAAACGCGTCTTGAACAGGATCGCTTAGGGCCAATTTGATGTTAGTTGAGTCAACTCCCGCCACTGTCACGTAGTGGCCTCCAGGCTCTCTGTACCATTGTCCAGTTTGCGTGTCCAAAATCCAGTAGCCGACAAGCAGCACAACATCTTGACACTTCTCCACTTCCTCTTCTATGAAGGGGAAGTCAGGCTGCATGACTGTGTGCTCGTAGAACTTGCCTGTCCTGCCAAGATTGCTCGCGTACAAGAGTTGGTCATTCAGGTCTATCTTATTGTCGGCGACTGGCGGATATGTTGTTGAAGCCGGCGAGATGTCAGCTGCAACGTTCCAGTTTGGCATCCCTGGATGGCTTCCGAAAGCAGCGACGATTATGTTTCCATCTGTCGCGTTGACCACGCCGTCTCCGTTGACGTCGCCACGCGGGTTCACACCAGTCCAAGACAGGTACTGAGCCAGCCCAGCTTCCATGTCGTTGACGTTCGTGCCTGAGTGGACTAATCCTGTTCTTCGTCCGTCCGTGTCCATCAGGTAGGCCAAGTGTTCAACCAGATACGGAAGATTCCGTGGATCATGATCATCCCAAGTCGCATTGTATGCTTGCACTAGCGGGAATCCATCGTTGATTATCGGCTGTGGCATCGGATTCGGCTCGAACTCAGAGTCAAGCCACCAAAGCGAGTCAGCTACTGCGACTGGGCCACAGTGACTCCATGCGCCCCACTGGTCTTTCCACTGATATGTTCCCCCTTGTCTCTGGTCAAAGTCTGGAACTCCGCTTGGAGCATAGTCTCGTTGTTCAGGTTTCCAGTACCACGGGCTAGGCGGTGTGTACGCTTCAGCGATCACGCTCCACGGCGGTGGAGTTGGACCCTGCGGCAACGTGTCAGCGTTGTCTATGTGGAACTTGCTTATCCCGTCAGTGCTGTCAACGTGGAATATGACCCCTACCCATTCAGTTGGTGACGTTATCCTCCACCATGAACATGGCTGAGGAAGCCCGCCTGTAATGACTTTGAACCAATCACATGACTCAATGGCGGTTACCTTCTTCTCTGCAACGACCGTGTCCGAGGCTGGGGTAATAGGTATCGCGCTTGGGTACACTAGGTCGACATGGAATGTTCCATCTTGGTTTGACTGGTCAACGTGGAACTCGTAGTCCCCTATTGCTGGATTCGTTATCTTCCACCATGTGCATGGTTGCGGCGTTGACGCAAGATCAGCCACCTTGAGCCACGTGCAAGGTTCTATACTGCTTATTCTTCTTCTGGCATTAGTTGGATAAGTCAGCGGAATATTCAGTGGGTCAGGCAATACCGTGTCAACATGAAACAGCCCGCTAGCAGGAATTGATTGATCAACGTGGAACTCTAAGCCAGTAGACTGGCCTTGATACATTATCTCCCACCAGGTACAAGGTGTTGGCACCTGACCAGTGAGTATCGTGTACCAGTCGCATGGAGTGATCCGCGAGATCTTCTTTCGAGCCTCTATCTGATACCATGGAAACGGCAGTCGGTATGGGTTGGGTGTCACTTGGTCAATGTGGAATTCGCAGCTTTCGTTGTTCCAGTCAACGTGGAATTCGAAGCCAGTTGCATGGCCAGTCTCTGGTTCGATTATCTCCCACCAGCTGCATACCGCAGGATACCATCCTGAGGGTGTGTGCACGACATAGTACTGACAAGGCTCAATCACGCTGATCTTCTTCTCAGCAAAGTTGATTCCTCCAGGCACCGGAAGCGGAAATGGCCCAGGATATACGATGTCAACGTGGAACTCGTTCGGACCATATTGCTGGTCTATGTGGAACTCGAAGCCAGTTGGATAGCCCTTTGAGTTGAGAACTTCCCACCACGAGCACGGCTCCATTACGAACCCCTGCGGAAACACAACTTGTATCACGTCGCAAGGTTCAAGCACGCCGTTGCCGTTAGCCACTTCTATGAACTGTACCTGAATTCCAGAAGTAAACGTCATTGAAACGTTTGACCAGAAATCAATGTAGTCGTTGCTGTTGATATTTATCGTTTCGCCCGTGGTGAAAGCCATCGTGGAGCCTGAAGCTTGGCTCGTTTTAGTAGGCGATAAGACTAAGACGTCTGCAGCAATTATCAGCATCAGAATCAATGAAACAGCATTACAACTATTCTTTTTGTTCAATTTCTCCTTTCTCCTTTCTCCTTATATTTAGTTCAAGTATACATTAACCTACACTGGTTAATTAAACCTTCTAGAGCATAGTTCTATGCCCAGTAACCAGAATCAGCAACTTATCTGCCTTGCGAAACACGGCTTGGGCTTCCAGCTGAGGCTTGCTTCCTCTTCCGCAAACGTTGAGAAAAAAGAGTCACCCAAGCAACAGAGATGCAGGCCAACCATAATAAGAACCATGGAGACTCTGGGATTATGACAAACTCATGCACAGAGTGTAGATACTCAAAGTATATCCAACTGCAAACGCCATCGTCACGCAGACTGTAATTCGCATATGCAACCTCGACCAGTCCACCATCAATAACCACGCTCAGCCCAGGCTCAATCAAGGCATGTGGAACGCGAAGTCTGCAGAAACCCAAAGTGCCGCTAGAACCCTCCACAGTCAAAACCAACGTACGACTGGGGCTCTCAAAAGTCAAATCACGGATTGTGGAATTGCTTATTACCGCAACTTCTTGGCCAATTGGGCTTTCAACTTCGAAACCGTAGTAAAGTCCCAAAAGCGGCTTGTGATCCTTGTTCTCTGCGTCAATCAGATATTCGCCGTCTGCGATTCCATCTCTGTCACCGTCAGGAACTTGATAATCGCTCCAGAAGTTGCCTTCAATTCCATCGTCCCACACGTTCTGGAATGAGCTTACCAGGTCTACTTGCGCAGTGTTCTGAAGGAAGTTGTTTCTAAGGATCTGATTCGAGTGCGAAGTAGACAATCGAATCCCAAAAATGCTGTCGCGGAGGGTGTTGCCTTCAAGATGGTTCATACTGGCCTCGTACAGCGAGATCCCCTTTTCGCCTGCAACCAGAGTGTTGTTCTCAACCGTGTTATTGACCGAGTTTTCAAGTCGGATACCCACCCAGTTGTCTTCACAAAGATTATCCCGAATAGTGTTGTTGTTAGAGTATAGAAGGTCTATGCCATAGTTGTTTCTTGAAGCAGTCAAGTTTTGAATGAGAGAGCCAGTCACGTTATAGCAGAACACTCCTTGACCGTTTCCGGCAAGATTCAGGTCTCGAGCTGTGACGTTAGCGCAGTTGATGAGGTAAAGAGCGCTTGTAGGCTCGCTTTCATCGAAGACACTGTTTACACCGTTGACAACATAGCGGATTGGCTTCCCCTCAACCTTATTGGACGCGTCTATGTTGTTGTCGAAGTCTTCGAAGTCGGTGCCGAAAATGCCGAAGCTAAACGTGTTATTGAACATCATGTTCCTTCTAAGTGTGTTATTGCCCGAATGCCAAAGCCAGATGCCACTCTCAAGACTTGAGTATACCATATTGTCTTCTAGGCTGTTATTCCCTGAATAGAGCAAGTGCACGCCAATGCGGTTGCCAACAAAGACGTTAGAGCTTACGTTACCCCCAACAGAGTGGTCAAGAAGAAGACCGCAATCGTTTCCGTAGGGAGGATAGTTTGACCCACTGCTCCTGACGGTGAAGCCTACAAAGCTAACGTTATCAGCCTTCACAGACACAACAGTTCCGTAGCCGCCCCCATCGATTACCGTGTTCGACTGGTTCTCCCCAAAAAGCAAAACAGACTTGCTCAACACTATATGCTCATGGTAAAGGCCAGCCTTCACCCCGACCACCTGACCGTCTAATGTTTCAGGCGAAGTCACGGCCGACGCTATCGTCAGGAAAACCTTTTCCGTCACCACGTTAACGATCGAACCGTAGGGATGCATCAGCGGGTAGTTGTCCTTCTGTGTCGGATTCACGCTATAATAGACATCTCCTATTCCGTCATAGCCTGTTTCATTCTGGAAACGACCGCTCTTCAAGTCTGTTCCATTGTATCTACTCCAGTAGTTTCCTCCAGAAGGATACTCGTCGTCCCACGTAACGCCAGTAATCGTGTAGATGAAGGGTGATGAGTTGTTGATGAAGTTGTTATGGAATATCCGATTGCCTGCCAGAGTAGCATTGTCGGGCATGGCGTCTATCATACCATCATAAGAGTTGTTGCAGACATCGTTCTCGAAAACCTCATTATACGTGCACGGTGTGTAGAAGCGTATGCCTTGACTGTTCCGGTCAATCAAATTCCTCGCGACCACGCATTCAGTGGCATTCTGAAGATGAACCGCTCCGACGCAGTCTGATACATGGTTGCTTTCTACTGTGCAGTTCACCGAGTTCTCCACGCGGATGCCGTACATTGTGGGCTGCGTCATCACCCCGTCAATAGTGTTTCCTCTGACCGTTGAACTCCGTGAGTAGTTGAGCCTGATGTTGTGGCAGTCCTTGAACAGATGATTGTCTTCTATAGTGCAGTAGTCAGCCATGTACACGTAGATTCCGTGTCTAGTCCAGCCGTAGCCGCTGTTCTGCAGTTTGAATCCGCGTATTACGACTCCGTTTGCAGTAACCTCTACGACCGTTCCGTTGTTAGAACCATCGATGATCGATGAGAAGCCACTAGCGCCAACTAGTGAGACTGTCTTGTTCACAACTACATTTTCATAGAAGATGCCGACTGGAACGTAAACAGTCGAGCCGTTCTCAGCTTCGTTTATTGCCTGCTGCACCGATGAGAAAAAGGCTTCAAACCGTTCGCCACCAGCTTCTGCAAAAACGAAGACCTTGCTGTCCGAGAAACGCGAAGCCGCAAAGCCACTCATGCAAAGACTATTTGAGACAACGATAATCAGCAAAACAAGAACCTGAGAGCAATGGATTATTCTCAACGAAACGCTCAAAGTTGACGTCTCTCCCCAGAGGCTTCTCTCATATTCTAGGTTATAGTCGTAGGTAAAAAGGTTCTTGAAACCCCAGCGGATAAAGCCTGCGTCTAAGGCTTTGCTGATGTTTAGCTCTCTGCAATCTTCTTTAGCTGCCTCTGATACATTTCGACAATCTCTTTTGACGTCGTTGCATCTTCAGGCGCCTTGTCCAACCGGTATTTCCCAGTGAAACGGGGGAACCTTATCGCCAACCCATTTCCTCTGCGGATAGCGTTTGTGGCGCACGTGTGAATTGGGCTGAGCGTCACCTCTGCTCCCAAGACCTCCAGCACGACGTTCGGCTCAAACCATACCTCAGCCTCAATAAGCGACTGTACCCGCGCATGCTTGCGACCCACAACATGATTCTTCAGCATCTTGGGAAGTTTCTCCAGGTCTTGGTCTGTGAAGCCTGTTCCACACTTTGTCACCGTTTCAAAAGTGTCAGCGTCAGGATCATACGTTGCCAACAGCAGAGCCCCGTAGGCTCCTGCACGTTTGCCTCTTCCGTGAAAAGCCCCTACGGCAACCAAGTCCACAGTGTCGGTCATCTCACTCTTGTAGTCGCGCTTGTATTTTATCCAGAGCCAGCCTCGAGCACCTGCTTGGTAAACCGAATCAGGAGCCAACGACTTGCATACCAAGCCTTCGCACCCGTTCTCTATTGCTTCAAGAAAGAATTTTTCAAGCTCAACCTCATTGTTAGTGATGGTTTGATTGGCTATTTTCACCCTGTCACTTTCTTTAACCGTCTCCTCAAGCATTTTCCTTCGCTTAGGGTAGGGTTCTAGGGTCAGATCTTTTCCGTCAATGTAGAGTGCTTCAAACATGAAAAGCGTGACAGGGTACTCTTCAATAGCCTTCTGAATTTCATACTTGCGTCTGCGATGCATGAGTTCTTGGAAGGGGCGCATTTCGCCAGTGTCAGAGTCAACAGCAACACATTCACATTCAAGAATCGCCTCTTTCGCCTTCACATACTTCTTCAGCAGTTCAACCGCATCTGGATATTGATCAGAAATGCTCTCCAAACGCCGAGAATAAAGCACTACGTCATTGCCCTGCTTATGAGCTTGAATGCGTTCGCCATCATACTTGTATTCAGCCGCGCATTTCCCGGATAACTTTTCGAGAATCTCCCTAGGCGACGAAAGCCTTTCTGCCAACATCGGCCTTATGGGCTCATTGATGGAGACATGGAATTCCTTGATTCCTTCAAGTCCCCTCTCAGCGACGGTCTTCGCAACCCTTCCCAAGTCCGAGCATATGTTGTAGGCTCGTTCTACACATTCACGTGCTTCTTTTCCGCCACCATACGCTATGGCCAAAGCGTCTAGAACCGTCATGTCAGCTATGCCCAGACGCAGATTTCCCGTCACCGTCCGCATAATGTACTTCGCTTCCTTAGGCGAGGCACCAGCCAGCAACCCAGCCAAATGCGCCATCTTAGAATCCACAGCACCAGCGCCCGAGGTCTTAGCCATCTTGTCCAACGTTTCGTAAACCCTCTGAACAGTCAGAGATTTCTGAAAAAACGTCGCTTGCCTTCTAGAATACATCATCGCCTGAGCAGTCTCCCCTATGTCCCCCGTCTTCCTAACGCTCTCTTCGATCTCGCTCTCTTTCACCCCTGACGCCCGAGAAAGAGCCTTTATGGCAAGCTTCTCAGCAACACCTATTTCGACACCCTCAAAATCCGGATAGAGTTTGCCCTGAGTCAAATAAACAACCTTGTCAACAACGTCCCTCGACGTATTCTTGAGCAGGTCAACAAGAAGATTTGTCATCTCCAACCTCTTACTCGTTGACTCGATCTTCTCATAAGCATCAGCGATAACAGCATACTGCAAGCTTCAAGACCTCATCTCCTAATCTGAAGACACAGGATATTAAAACTTCATATTCCCAGGCAACCCAGACCTCAACCAATCAGAATGTTCGACTTCTCCCAAAGCTCAGCGCGCTCCCAGCTTCATTATCAACGAAAGCTTTTTACTCCCGCAATCCCCATCAAACATGAGTGCAACGATAAACACAAATCCCGTGAAACAAATCGCTGCTTTAGCCAGCGTTTCATTTATCGTCGCAGTGGTTCTCTTCTTCCTCGACATCCAGTTCTTCCCCGCACGGCCCTACATGAAACCAGCTGACGGCGCATTCATAGAAGGCATCTTCCTCATCCTTTCAGGCCTCCTGATTTTCATAGGCTCAGGCGGAATAGGCGAGGGCAGCCGGAAAGCCGCTATGCTGGCCTCAGCAGCCAAAGCGATCTCAGACAAAGACATCATAGGACCATCCGAGATCTTCAGAAGAGACGCATGGAGACCAAAAGGCTACACGCGCCTAGGACTAGTATTGATCCTGACAGGACTGTTTCTCCTGATCATATATTTCGCCTTCGCATGGGTCTCGCCAAAATAGAGAAAATAGCCTTGCCAAGGCGCAAAAGACTTAAGTTCTCTCTCGCCTCATTCGTGCTTGGATGATGAGACCGAGAGTCAATAGAGCTTGGCAGTGATATGACTCGACGGGCAAACTGACATCTTCTTATGAGAAGACTTATCAGCCAAGCAGTATGAACTAGAAAAGAAAAACCTAGGCTCCGAGCTCAAGCACAATGGCTGAGAACTTGTCAAAATCAAAGATCACAAAGACTCTCGATAGGCTTTCAGCCAAGAAAACCGTCAGGTACACAGTGTACCTGTTTGCAGTGACTATATTCTTTGCATTCATTCTGGCGCCGCCTGTACTTGGAATCATGCTGAAATGGGATACCATGAAGCAGGTTCTTGATCAGCCTGCGCTTCTGGGACAAGCCCTTTCAGCAATTGAGAACTCCTTTATTGTGGCTCTTCTTGTCTCAGCTCTCGACATCGCCACTGGAGTTCCAATGGCATGGCTAATCACGCGTAGAAAATCAAGATGGTTAAACATACTTGACACGCTCTCTGACATCCCTTTCATCGTGCCCACGGCCGCACTTGGTTACTCGTTACTTTTGTTCTGGAGTAAGTCAGAAGGACTTTCAGCCCTCTTCAGCAACTCACTGGTCTCCCCAGGCTGGCTTCTCGTCATCCTGCTGCACTTCACTTTTTCTTATCCTGTCGTCGTCAGAGTAGTCGTAGGTGCCCTGCTCGATTACAAGAAGGAATATGAAAACGCATCAAGAACCCTCGGCGCGCCACCCTTAACAGCGTCAAGAACTGTCACGTTTCCAATAATAAAGCTGTCATTGATAGCTGCCTTCATGCTTGCATTCTCAAGATCAATATCAGAAACAGGAGCCACCATGATGGTTGCGGGAATAATGCAAAATGGAAACTATATACCAGTCTTCGAGAATGGAGCAACTTTCATCCAGACCCATTTGGGCGCACACGGGGAGATAACAGGTGCGGCAGTCTTCGTAAGCTTCCTTCTAATGATAATCTCCTGCTCAATATTCATTGCCATAAGACTGCTTGGACCTAGGCTAAGAATGCCAATAAAGAAAATATGGCCAACCACCGAGAGAAAAATGAGTTACAAAAAAGCCACAACTACAAGAAACGGAATATCACTCGCGATATTCCTCGCCATCGTTCTCATCCCATCCATCTTCGTCGCACTACCAGCGTTCCAAGCCATATTCACAGACACACTACACAGCGCGCTCACAGGCATAGGCATCTGGAGCGATTACTGGCAAAGCCTAATCCTCTCATATTCATTGGGAGCGATAGTCACAGCACTGAACCTCATCATAGGGCTACCGATGGCAATAATAATTGCAAGGAGAAAACTCGGAACCCTGCCATCAACGCTGCTTGACATACTAATCAACATTCCACTCATCGTTCCATCAATAGCCCTAGGCGTATCCCTCAAAGTCTTCTGGAACAACTTCGCTTTCATACCAGAAATATGGCTGCTAATCTTCGCTCACTTGACCATAACATACCCATACTTCGTAAGATCAATGTCCGCAGCCATTGAGAGAATAGGAGTAGACCTAGAAGAAGCTTCAAGGACGCTCGGAGCCAAACCACTAGGCGTCTTCAGAACAATCATCCTGCCATTAACAAAATACTCCATGCTATCCGGCGCAATAATGGTGTTCACAAGAAGCGTAAGCGAAACCGGCGCAACAGCCGCAGTAAGCTCACTCAGAACGGCACCAGTTGTCATCGTCGACTGGGTGAAGCATTCCTCACAATTCACGCCACTGCAAATCGGCCTAGGCTGCGGCTTGCTGATCCTATTCTCGTTCATCATCCTACTCACACTAAGATTCATTGCCAAAGGCAAAGGAAGATACTAGCATGACATATATACCGAGCACGTCCATGCAAATACCAAAAACAGAGGCCACAATGGATCTAAGGAGGCCCAACCCGTGCCTGACGTACGCATAGTGAACGTTACGAAGAAATTCGGAAAACTAGTCGCGGTAGACAACGTGAGCCTCCACATCCATGACGCGGAATACTTCTCCCTCCTAGGCCCAAGCGGCTGCGGAAAAACCACGCTCCTCAGGCTGATAGCTGGACTGATCCGCCCTGACGAAGGTGAGATCTACATCGGCGAAAAACTTGTCAACAATGTCCCGCCGGAAGACCGAGACATAGGATTTGTCTTCCAAACCTTCGCTCTGTTCCCACACATGAACGCTTGGAGCAACGTTACTTATGGTCCAAGAGTCAAAGGATTTGACATGGGAAAAGCGGAAACCATTGGACACGAAGTGCTCGAGATGGTCAAGTTACACGAACGGATAGATGCTTATCCAAATGAACTGAGCGGAGGAATGATGCAGAGGGTAGCTCTTGCAAGAGCCCTGGCCGCAGGCGCCAAACTTCTGCTCCTTGATGAGCCTTTAGGACAGCTTGATGCAAAGGTAAGAAACGAGTTAAGATATGAAATAAGAAGAATGGCGAAGGACCTCGGGTTGACAGCCATACACGTGACCCACGATCAGTCAGAAGCCATGGCCATCTCAGACAGGATAGCCCTAATGAAGCATGGAAAAATGATGCAGGTCGGAACGCCACAAGAACTCTACATGACACCAAACAGCATCTTCTCGGCTCATTTCATCGGAGAATCAAACTTCCTCGAAGGCTTCATACATAACACAGATGCTAACGAAACCACGATAGAGTTGAGAAGCGGCATGAAGGTCAAGGCTGTCAACGGCCAAGCTCAAAAAGGTGAGAAAGTGGTTCTAGCCATAAGACCTGAAACATTCATCGTAGAAAAAGGATCTAAGAAGAACCAGCTTCTAGGAACAGTGGAAAGAGTGACTTTCGAGGGAACAAACATACGTTATGAAATCAGACTTGAAAATCAAGACCTGATCGTCGTAGTCAAACCCTCAATGACTGGCGAATGGTTCAGAGTTGGGGAGAAAGTGAGCGTCGAATTCCCCCGGGAGAAAACTCACATTTTCAAGTATCCAGATGGAGGACTGAAAGAGGAGATAGCCGTTGAGTGACCTTGTAAAATGGTTTGAGAAAAGAAGAGAAACTAAGACCTTGGCAATCGTGCAAAGGCACCTTGCTCTAACCACTGAAATAGTTGAGGACCTAGAAAAAGCAGCAATTGCAGCCGTAGAACATGACAACGAAGAAATGCATAGATCCATCGAAAGGGTCACGCGTGAAGAGAGAGAAGCAGATGCATTACGCAGAAAAGTCATGGATGAAATATCAAAAGGAGAACTTTCACCGACAGATAGAGAAGACCTGATGGGACTCGTCAAGAAAGTGGACATGGTCGCAGACTGGAGCAGAGAATCAACACGCATACTCGGCGCCACTCCAATGCAATACGTGCCCAAACCAATAAAAAAAGAACTACTAGAAATGGTGAGAAGCGTAAAGGAATGCGCGAGATCCCTCCAAAAGTGCGTGAACAAAATGATGACAAAACCTGAAGAGGCGCTTCAAGCCGCAGACATCGTGGAAAGAGAAGAAGAGAAAACAGATGACATCCATGAAAGAGCAAGAATCTTGATCGGAAATGAGGACATACCTAAGGCTGGAGTAGCAGTGTTAATAAGTCAGCTTTTCGAAGCCATAGAGATGATTGCAGACTCATGCGAAGACGCATGCGACCAAGTAAGAATAATAATGGTGAGAAAATAGAGGGGGGAAAACGTGACAGAAACAAAAATCAACATATCAGATCTGAAAAGCGAAGGCGGAGACTTGATTGAAGAACTCGCCGACTACATAAAAGGGAAAACCAACGCAGATGTCCAAACAGTCACAAACGAAATAATCTTGAAAGGCGAGGAAAACGTCGTTTCACGAGGTTACCTGCGAGTCCTCCTCCGCAAGTTCCTGCACAAGCAAGAACTCAAAGACTACTTCAGAATCTTGGGCGGAAAAGAAAACTCGCTCATAGTCAAAGAGATAAAAATCAGAGAAGAAGAATAACCCATCCCTTTCTGAACACTCTGGATCCAAGAGTCGCCGTTTATCTGCCTCTGACTACGAAGAAAACTCCAGCCAAAACTAAAACTGCCCCAAGGATAAACGGCAACGCTGGTATTTCTTGGAATAAAAACACCGCCAAGATAGATGCTCCGATAGGTTCCAGCAGTGCCATAGATGCTGTTTCGAAGGATTTCATGTCCAACAACGAAGAAAAATATAACGTGTGAGCCATCGCCGTTGGAAGCACGCCCAGACCAACAAGGGCAAGAACGATGCCTACGCCAGTCGGCAAAATAAACGTGGCTGTGACAGGTAGACTCAAAATGCCCACAATCACTGCAGCGAGCAAGTATATTGGAATCATTATTGAAAACACGTTCATCTGACTCCGCACCTTTCTTCCATAATTAAGATAGACAGATTCGACGACGGCAGCTAGAACAGCTTCTAGATTGCCTTTCAAGCTTGATGAGAAATGGACAGCATCAGCTGCACTTGGTTCTGCGTAGGCTATGACACACATACCCGCGAAAGAGATGGTCAAACCCACAATCGCAATGTATGATGGTTTAAGCTTGAAAAACAAGCTGGAGACGACCACCGAAAAAAGGGGAGCTGTGTTGACGAGAACGGTGGCGTTCAAGATCGTAGTGTCCTTGACTGCTGACGCAAAAAATATGAAATGAAGACCCAAAAACAAGCCAAGAACACAAAGCCCTCTCAAATTCTTTCTCACAACACCAAAGCTGAACGATCTACCGAGAACTATCAAAGCAACTGCTAGGCTGGCCCCAGCGATTATGAGCCGCCAAAACGCAATTGAGAAAGCGTCAAAGTTCTGAAGAACCCTAATGAAAATCGCAGCGGTTCCAAACAAAACCCCAGCCATAACGCCTTCAGCTAAAGCAAGTTTCCTAGTTCTAATTCTCATCTGAACAATCTCTTGTTGTTTCAGTATATTGGCTTTTGGTTAGCGCGCGCAATGACCTGCTCAACAGCTTTGAATCGCAAAACTGCATCAGCCAATCTTTCAAGTGAAGCAAGAATGGAATATGTTATGGCAAAACATATATTGCAAGTGGCAAAGATTCATACTAATCATGGGTTTATGAGTGCCAAGCATGATCAGAAGAGATAGGCATGACATCATCATTGACATTCTGAGGAAAGCAGCATCAGGAACGGGGAAGACTAGAATGATGTCAGATGTAGGTCTTTCCTACACGCAAGCAAAGCAATACTTGGATGTGCTGCTGAACAATGGGTTGCTGGAGACAATTGAGAAGCGCCGCCTGAGGACGACAAAGAAAGGCTTGGAGTTTCTTGAGAAATGCAGTGAATGCTTCCTGTTTTCTTGGGAGAAGCAAAGAAGAAAAGCTGCTTCCAAATAGCTAGAGAAGCTCTATAGTCACGTGGACTTCTTCTGGAACCCTAATGCGCATGATGCGGCGCATAACGCGCTCTTCAGAGTCAATGTCAATAAGGCGTTTATGAATGCGCATCTCCCATCTGTCCCACGTCGCAGTTCCTTCACCACACGGCGATTTCAGAACTGGAACCTTAAGCCTCTTCGTGGGCAACGGTACAGGACCATTCATCTTGACTCCTGTCTTCTGGGCGATAACCTTCAGTTCGTTGCACACTTCTTCCAGTTTGGAGTAGTCTGTGCTTGTTAACCGTATTCTTGCCTTTCTAACCATCGCCCATCATTCCAGATTCTTCCGCTGCCGACAGATTTATTGGGTATTTACCTTAGACAATTGACCGTAAATAAAAACTTATCGACATAGTTTTTGAGTGTATCTACACGATTCTGACCTATTTCCGTTTCCGAAAGATTTTGGCGTCGTTGAGCTCGCACACGAATTCTGAAGAGCTCCTCATATGATCTTCCATTCGACACAAAAGAAGCCTACGCCAAAGAGAGATAATAGCAGCGGACTTGGACAAGCTTGCGAACCTCATACGGGTCTGCGGGTTCCTGATGCAGACAAAAACGCACTTGTTCTGGAGAAATGATGGTGGGAATCAGACTTTCTGACAATGGGAAAAGAGAGTTACCAGTGTTGGCCGAAGTATGTGCCTAAGATTACTGCGTCTTTAGCGTTGCACCAATCATCATCGTTGATGTCTGCGTTAGGATTATACATTCCAGCGGGGTAGAAGGCAGATCCTAACAGTACAGCGTCTTTGGCGTTAACGTATTGGTCGCCGTTGATGTCGCCTGGAATAGTCACGAGGATTATGCCTGTGGTCAGCTCGTTGTCTGTTGTGTCGGTTTCGTTTTCAACTGGCTCTGCGTAAGCGCTTATGGTGTAGTTGCCGAACGCGACATCTGTTGTGTTCCATGCAAAGGCGAGAGTTGCATAGCCTCTGCCTGCGAGGGCAATCTGCGTCACATTGATCTGAACAGAGTTGGCGTATATCGTGACGTTGAAGGTTTCAGTGTCGTTTCCGTAGTTGAACAACATCAAGTTGATGCGCATCGAGCAGTTTTGACCCACGGTTTCCATGGGAAGGCATCCGCCTTTTGAAGTGTTCATTGCCACTATTCCAATGTCATGTTGACCCCAAGGATATGACTTCATAAGTGGGTAATTGTCTTGGTTGTCCTCATCAATAACGTATGGCGTATCTCCAATGCCGTCGCTGCCAGTCTCGTTCTGATAGGATCCACTTTTCTGATCTATTCCCGTGTAGTCGCTCCAGTAGTTTCCGCCTGAAGGATAGCCGTCATCCCAAATGTTTATAGAGTCAATGCTGACGGCTTGTTGGTCGTTGTCTGTGAAATGGTTGTGGAAAATGCTGCTGCCCGAAGAAGGGTAAAGCCAGATGCCACAGTCGTTGCTTGTTATGTTGTTTCCAGAAATGTTGCTGCCTGAAGAAGAGTCAAGCACGATGCCACTCCCGTTGTTTGCTGTTATGCTGTTTCCAGAAATGCTGCTGCTTGAAGAATAGACAAGCACGATGCCATCCGCGTTGTTTGCTGTTATGCTGTTTCCAGAAATGCTGCTGCCCGAAGAAATGTAAAGCAAGATGCCATACCAGTTGTTTGCTGTTATGCTGTTTCCAGAAATGCTGCTGCCCGAAGAAGAGTAAAGCAAGATGCCATCAAAGTGATTTTTGATGTTTGTGTTTTTTATTGTCACATTACTTATGCCAGACCCATAGAAACCGGTACCGGTTCCAATGCCTTGAATCGTGTAGCCAGCCCCATCAACCACAATGTTATCTCTTTCCACAACAATCCCATCAGCATCGCTGGTGATGTTCCCAGTCAAGGTGTAAGTTACATTGTCAACTGTTGAAATAGGAGCATCTGGCGGGTCTATGCTTCCGTCAGCCCTTATGTAAATGGTTCCGCTTGCCCTGACGTTTTGAGTGTTGAACGCGAATGTTAACGTGTTCACGAGAAGCAAAACAAACATGAAAACAGATAATGCTCTCTTCATTTTCGCCTTCTCCCCTTCGACTGAACTGATAAGCTATTCTAACGCTCTCTGCTCTCTTATTGTTTATGGAAACATCCTCTACAAGCATCAAACAAAAACAGCTCATGCCCAATTGAATCAAACGCAACTCTCCCAAGGGTAAGGCAAGCACGTTCAGAATGTGCAAAACGAGGATAAATGTTCTCGTAGGCTAAGTTGCGCATCATATGAGTCAATTCCAAGAACCAGAAATGCACGAAGCTTGACGCTGGCAAGAAGTGCAAGAAATGGGGATTTTGCTGGAGACGTCGCCACTTATCGCGGGTTCAAACACGGCCCTCGGCTCCCCAGCTAGAATAAGAAATAACCCGCTGATTTTTATCGTGTTTCAATCCCACACCCCGCGCCAACAAACCACAAGACATGATCATTCGCGATTTATGAAAACCTTCAGCTACCACTCACCTCATGGACAGAAATAAGCCCGGGCTTTAATCAACAAAAACCATAGGGAGGCGCGTGCGCTGATTCCTGTATACGAAAGCATCAACCAAACACACTAAAAAAGGGAATTGTGCGAAAGAAAGTGGAGACATCACCATCGTTGCCGTGATTACCTCACCCCGGCCACTATTTGGATGATTCCCGTGCCTTTTGCCTTCATTTACGTTTCCTCAGGAATATTAACCCATCCTTCTGACAGACGTATTCGAAACCAACTTCCAACAGTGCCTTGACTTCATCAGGTTTCTCAATGACTAGCGCACATGTGTGTTCCTAAATTCCCTCTTTCAAGCGTAATAGGGTGGGATCGCGCCTTCTAAACGATGCCTCTTCGATCTCAAGGCACGTCACCATCTATAGACGAAGCAAAGCCAGAAGCACAAGATACTTGCAAACGAATTTGGGAACAGGCATGCGCGCTAGAAACATGGCATATCAGGGATTGTGTTTGATGTCACCTAGTCGGCAATAGCGGCGCGCACGCTAGTTTTTTCAGCTAGTCCTTTTTGCCACTGTTCTTGATGGCAACACTGCTGGCAACCATAGTATACCGAAGAAAGCACTCTGGTATTCGTTGATGCTTTCCGCGAAAAAGAAAGAGGGGTTTGCCGGAGACGTCTTCAGCTGAGTTGAGGCGCAGTTCTGTTCCTTTTCATCTAGTCTTTCGTAGGGCAGAGACAGCAACTACGAGAGACAATATTATCAACGGCAGGAAAAAGAGGTAGATCGACGTGTCCAGGCTTGAGCTTGTTCGTAGTTGAAATACAAACAGGGCACACAGAGTCGCCATGACTCCGAACGCAAGCAGTGTCGGATAGCGCCTTCGCCTTTTGCAGGCGGCAGCAACCTGCCTGGCAGTATCTTCCATGGCTTCAATAAGCTCATCAATGCTGCTGGAAGGAGACTTCAAGGCTTGGATATGTTGCTTCAAAGCCTTCAACACGTCGAAGTGATAGGTTTGTTTGTATCTTTTCGGACACTTAAGTCCCATTCTTTCGAGTTTGATGAAAAGGAAAGCTGATAGTTGCTCGCGCTGCGCAGCTTTCACGAGATAGGCAATCTCGTTTCTGACTTCCTTCTCGCTGAAAAGCCCATCCTTTGCAGCTTGAAGCAGCCCCCTGAATCCGCATGCAATAGCTATGCTCTCTTGTGCAACCTGATCATCTATACCTGACGCGTACGCAGCTACATGAGCCAACTCATGCCACACTGTGCCATACAATCCTAGAGCCCCTCTTGATTGCCTTTGAACCAAGAAGACGTTGAATTCTGACAGGTCAATATCGGCCACTTCATCCTCGGCTAGTCCCGTTTCTTCACAAAGCTCGCGAAGCCATGCACGCCTAGCAAGCTCAAGCTCATACTGAACTTCGGGGATGAAAGACTTCAAGCAGAAACTGTTTCCGGTATTCTGGGAGTATCTGACCCTGATCCTGGGCATCTTTGTCTTTAGCAGAGTTTCTAGGCTCTTGATGATCTGTTCAATGATCTCGGTTCTCAAAGGCGTCTGTGCTGTGCCATGTGAGCTGGTGCTGTCAGCTTCACAGTTGACTCTATGCGGAGGCAGCTTTCCACCGTTCAAACTCATCAGACATTGTCTCCTACTCTGCTAAGCTAAAGCTTTCTATCCATGAAAACCCTTGTGTCTTTCTGGGATTTACGAAAGCCTTCAGTCATCATCAGCCATACGGGCTGAAGCAGGCTTACAGAGAGGAAATAGGAGGTCTGACTCTGGAGAAGCTAGCCCACTTGATCAAGATCTGCGGGTTCCTGATGCAGATAAAAGCATACCTGTCCTGGGAAAAAGATAGACGGTATACTTGACCGTTTCATTCGTCAAGGTCTATTTCGGAAATATGCTCTGTTTGCCCCCGTTCTTCACAGGGTAGATTATTCTGATTGTGTCGCTCCCGATGAATGGTGTTCCATCATCAAGTTCTCCAGTGACTGTCAATGATACTGTCGTGAACTGTCCTGTCAAGCTTGCATGGTCAAGGATGTACTGTGAAACCTGTGCTCTGTCGAACTTCGCCATCAAGCTGTAGCTTCCCATTGATGCTTATGGTTTCTCCCACATTATAAACAGTCTTGTCTGTGCTAGCAGTCATGTGGAGCCAATACGAGTATGTGAGGTGTTAGGAGCTAGGCATGATTATGAGTGCTATCAGGATGAGTGAAAGGGTCAATCTGTAGTTTATCATGGCAAATTAGTGGTCTTTCATTGCACACCACTGTTGAAGCCACTCTCTACGACTTCTTATGTCGGATCGCCATGCGGCTATTCGCCAAAGTGTGTGCCTAAGATTACAGCGTCCTTCGCATTTATGAAGCCATCTTGGTTTATGTCAGCCGCTTCAAGGTACGCTGGGTCACCAGTTTGCGTGCCGAAGTGACTGCCCAAGATTACAGCGTCCTTCGCATTTGTGTAACCGTCTTGGTTTATGTCCCATCCTGGGTACTGAATCAATACCACGTGTACTGTTTGGGTAATGCTGTCCTGAAGGTGTTGAGAATCTTCGACAGTTAGCGTGACTGAATAGTCGTCGCTTGTAGCGTATTTGTGATCTATGATCGGATAGGAGACCGTTGTTAGGTTGCCATCTCCGAAGTCCCATGCATAGGTTTGGATTGGCGCGTAACCTGTACCATTCCATCCAGGCAAGGAAATGCTTGCATCGAACCGTATGGTCAGATTAGCGATAGGCGTCCATGTGAAATTGGCTGTGGGCGCACATACTGAGCCATATGGATGAATTAGGGGAAAACTATCCTGGTTAGATGAGTCAATAACATATGGCGTGTCGCCGATTCCGTCACTTCCAGTCTCATTCTGATAGGAACCGTGGTAGAAGTCAATGCCATCGTAGTCGCTCCAGTAGTTGCCGCCAGAAGGATAGCCATCGTCCCAGATGTTGTTTGCCGAATCAGGCACGGAAGTGCTGATTGTATTATCAGCGAAACTGTTGTGATGCAGTCTGTTGAGCGTCGAATGCTCCATCCATATTCCCGTGTAACAACCGGTTACGTTGTTCTTCCTTGCAGTGTTGCCATTTGAGTATCGTATGTGAAGCCCAATGCCTACACTCACTATTCTGTTGGCTTCAACTGTGTTGAGAGTTGACTGGTGAATACCGATTCCATCCCTGTTGACATCATGAATGTCGTTGTATGAGATTGTGTTGTTGTTGGAAACGTGGTCCAGGCAGATCCCATCATAAAAGTTTGAATACATTTCGCAGAAAGAGATCTGCGAATCGGAGGCGTTTGAGAGCGAGACACCGAAACTGTGGCTGCCTCTGCTGATCGTGTTATTGACTACGCATCCCTTCACATTCCCAAGGCTGATGCCTTGCCCGCCCTCAATACATAGCCTGGCAACCTCAACATTGCTGGATTCAATCAAGACTGTTCCATTGATTATCGTGGAATTGGGATCTTCTCCGACAAGTGACACGGGTTTGTTGACAGTGACGACCTCAGAGTATGTCCCATTTCTGACAAAGATTGTGTCACCCTCATTTGCACTGTTTATCGCTTCTTGAATTGTCGGGTAATCATCTGGAACCGTGATCGTGGCAGATTCTGATCCGGCTTGCTGAATCCCAAGCCCGAAGACCAAGGCGCTCACCAGAAGCAAGGCGAGCATAAGAATGGAAACTGCAATCTTTGGCAATGCCCTCCCCCTTATATTGAATAGTCCATCGGCAGATATCATTTGTGGAGAAATCCTCTATGGCATTTCCACACCATTGCAGAAACGGGCTGTGCAGAAGGCTATGCGACTCTTGCACCGTATGATATCGCGCTGAAAAGAATGCTGAAGAACACAAGATTGGCTGAGCATTGGGAACATAAAAAGAGGGTTTTTGCGGGTGATGTCGCCACTTAGTTTGGGGTTCGAATCCCACCCCTCGGATTCATCTTGATTTTCGATTTGAAAACGGCAGGAAGCTTTTAGAATGATGCGAGTTTTGTGTGGTAGTATCCTCTTACTGTGTCATAGACTTGTTTTGTTGTGTAGCCTAAAGGACTTAGGATGTTTGCGGCGGCGGTATACAGGAGGAACAGGTATTTCTTTACATCTGGATTTGTCTCTTTCTCAATCAGTTCTTCTGCTCTGACTCTTCGCTCATACCTCTTGTTCTGAGCGCTGGTGAAAAGAAACCTGACGTTCTTGCCAGCATGAACCACAGCCCCTTCCTCAACCAACTGTTCTGCCGCTATTACTTGGCTGACCCTCTGCCTGTATTTCCTTGGATCTTTCGACAAATGCTTAGTAACCACTAGATCGCAGATATGAACTTCACCGTTAAGAAGCCTACGCCTGTACTCCTTTATCACTCTCAACGCTTCAGGCACTCTTTCCGCGAATTCCTTGGAATTGTTGGCCAAAGCCAGCGCTCGAACCATATCCATCTGAGCATCGCTCACGAACCGTGGAGTGTCTCTTCTCCTACTTTCTATGCCCCTGACCTTTACTTTTCCATCTTCCATGACGCCATAGTATCTGTTTAGAACACCGACACGAGGATGCATTCTGGAAGGGAGAAAAACTATCCACTTGTATCGTCCCTCAAAATTCAACGGAATCCTCAATTCCATGCTTACTTCCCTGCAAAGCTCCAGATATTCCTCTATCGTGGCATCTGTTTTCTTGAGCCACAAAGAATCAACAATCCCATGAACAATCCTGAACCCGCTCTCCTCAGCGATTCTGGATGCTTTCAAAAAAGTCTCTCTGCCAAAAGCACACACACCAATATATCCATCTACTGTGCCAAACTTGGCATTCCTGTAACCAAGATAACCGAAACACGTCACTAAAACCCACTTCAGAGCCGTCTGCCGCTTGTCATAGACTTCCTTTAACCGTTCATCACGAGTCTCTGCCTTAAGTTTCTTGTAGAGATGTCTCTTCTCGACCACAGGCCTCAAAGCCTTGGGCACAATCCCCGTCCGCTTCTCACAGATGTTGTAACCAAGCTCGGGAACGCGCCGTCTGGAATCAGGACAGCACTTGCAGAGAACGGTCTCAGCGGAAATATTGTTGTTGACGATAAGCATCGGATACATTGAAGCGAAGTCCACTTCACCAACACTATCATGAACTCCGACTTCAGGTTCATAGATGAATCCCCCTCTGTCGCCAACCAACAATTCGTAAGCAGACTTGAAAGCTTCAGCGATGCTCTTGTTCCTAGGGATCAACACGTCATTCTTCACGGCTTGATAGAACTGAAGCGAAGACATGCTTGAGCCTATGCTAGAACGAGAAGCCTTATGCAATGGAACCCTGCAAGTCCTCGCAATCTCGATTAATCCTTCCAATCCACATTCGGCTACGATGAAAGTGTTGCCTTCGTCAACGTGAACCCTGCCATACAAACGCCTCAAAGGAGCACGATAGAATGTCCGCCCATACGAGAAGAACGTTCGACCACGCATTTGCTTAGAGACAAGAGGAACATTATCTCTACTCAGAACAAGCTCATCAAGAACATTGTTAATCACGGCTCTCTGAACAAGGTAGGGAAAAAGATACGAATCTCCGCCTCTCGTCAGAATAATGTCGGGGTCAAGTTCCCTAATCGCTTTTACCAACTGCAGCAGCTTTTCTCCCTCGTCATTGACGTCGATGGTTACGTGTCTGTCTGCTTGGCTTACAATTATCCTGTCCAACGGATCTTTGAAGTTCGCGATCCTCCCCTTCTTCGCTATCTCCACAGAAACACGTGTGATTCTCAGGGGCGGAATCACGTAATCCACGCTTTCCACCGAATCAAGAAGACAATAGCTTAACCCTGTCTTCTCCACAGTGACTTCTACGAGCGCAAGCGGAAACAGATCATGCTCAAAAAGGTATGCTTGGTCTCCCTGCAAGTCACAATCATGCACTTGATACCGCAAGTATCTGCCCGTTTCCAGCACACTACGCGTAAAAGATGACGCCTTTCTGCAATCCTTCAAGGTAATTTCAAGAACTCTAGACTTTTTGGTGTCTGTTGCAGCCACAAACTTGTGGGCAAAATTCCACGAAGCTATCGCCTTGTTGGTGAAAAACTGACTTGCTAGTCTCTCTATGTCCTCTTGTTTTCCAGAAACATAGACCTTGGGGTTAAATTTGTCGGTCAGTCTGATTCTTTCTTCGCTTTCTGTTATGATCCAAACCGTGATCTCGCCGAGTGCTGAAGGGTAAACATCAAGTATCCAACCTTTGACATGTCTAGGGCTGGTTTGAGCATTGTTTGGTAGCATCCAGAGCCTTCTCTAGCCTAGTCAGCCTTCGCTGCTGAGAAAGTAGTATTGACATGGCCATAGGTTCAAATAGCACTGGTCTTGTGGAGTTGCTTCCAGCCGAAGCATAGTTTCTGCAAGCATCCATCAACAGATCAAAGGCTTCCCTATCGTCACTCCTCAGCGCCTGTACAAAGCCTTTCCATCGTCTGATCTCTTCTTCCAGTGCGACGCGGTATGACTCGACTGTTTTTCCCATTGTTCAACGTTCCACAAACTGGCTCAGTGGGTGATTATCAGGTGAGAACTCTACACATTCCACGCCGAGACTCGGATGCTTTTCTATGGCGAACACTCGACCAAGCTTGGTCTGTATTATAGACGCGACAACATTTGCTCTTCCACAAGCCACGGCGTGCAAGAAAGTGCTCAGCCTCGAGTGGCAGTGAGGTAAACATGTTGCGATTACTATGACTTGTTTCTCTCTGGCGAGTTTTGAGAGATAGGCAGTCAATTGAGCAAAAACTTCTTTTGCTTCTTCCGCTGGCACGTCCTTGTCAAGGTATAACCCTGCTATGTCCGATATTATCACAAGCTTTGAATTGTACGTGTCGATTGTTTCATCCAGCTTTTCAAGTATGACCGAGGTCATCTGGTAGGCCGTGAACGCTCGACTAATGTATATCCGCTCTAAGACTTCTCTAGGGTCTAGTTGATAAAGCTGAGCGATCCGTGAAATTTTGTAGAGTCTGAACGTGTTTCCGCCGTCGACGAAGATGACGTTTGTCGCTAATCCGCCTAGTTGTGGTGGAAGTTGAGCTCTCACGCTGAGAAGCAAAGCTAAAGGCATAACAGAAGGCGTACCATGGAGCACTGCGAAATCGCCCATTCTGAAACCCGGAAAGAAGCTGTCAATGCTTGATATACCGAATGAGAGTAGCGTCTGGGATGGTAATGGCTTAATTAGCATGTTTTGGGACAAGTCGAACCCCCCTCTAGAGATTAAGAGTGGCGTTTTCTTCGCTTTTTAAGGCATCCGTGAAACGAACTTCTTAGACAGTAGAGAGATGAGTTAAAATGAAGAAACATCCATGAAAGTTAATCAGTCAATCTGTGAAAGTAAATACCAGAGGCGCGGTCAGTGACAGAATACCTGATTGGAACTGGCGGCTGGGCCTACTTCAACGCCTTGGGCAAACCATCACTAAGAGTCTATTCTCGTCTTTTCAATTTCGTCGAAGTAAACTACACCTTCTACAAATACCCGAGCCCTAGAATGGTTGAGAATTGGCGCAGAATAGTGTCAAAAGACTTCACCTTCACAGTTCGATGCAACCAAGACCTTACTCACAGGATTGGCTTGCGACCTGTCGATGATGCCTATGAAGCTTTCGACAGAATGATCAGCATCTGCAGGATTCTTGAAGCTCCGTTTTTGCATTTAGAGACACCCAGCAGCTACGTTTTTGATAAGACCAGCCTAGCACAAGCGAGACTCTTCTTCTCAATGACTAATCCTAAAGGAATACGCCTCGCATGGGAAACAAGAAGCCCAATGACTGAAGAAGCCAAGAATCTAATGCAAGATTTTAACATAGTACACAGCGTTGATCTGTCAAGAGACGAACCAGCATACAACGCAGACACGGTCTACACAAGGTTGTTTGGGAAAGGAAAACACAACGTCTATCAGTTTGTCGACGAGGAAATGGTTGAAATCGATCAGAGAATTGCGAAGCTGCAGGCCAGAACGGTGATCACAAGTTTTCACGGTCTTAGAATGAACACGGATGCTTTGAGGTTCAAACAATACAAAGAGTCTGGAACCTTTCCCAAAGTGACCTCATTCACGGGGGCAGACTCTGCCAAGTCGGTGCTCAGTGAGGACGCCGAGTTCCCGTCTACGAAAGAGGAATTGATTGAGGATCAGGGCTGGAAAGTGATTGACTTAACCACTGACAAAAGGATTCACCTTTCAGAATTGCTTCTCAAGATCCCGAAAGGAACATACGACAGCTTGGATGAGGTCATTCAGGCGTTTGAGGGTCGCATGTGACTAGGAACAACATTCTTCTTGGCACGTCGGGCTGGAGTTATGAAGAATGGGAAGGGCCATTCTACCAGAAAGGAGAAAAAAGGAAGCTCAGGGCCTATTGCAGAGTTTTCTCCACCGTGGAAATCGACTCAACATGGTACCGGTACCCGGCGAAAGGAACAATCATGGGATGGTTGAAGTATTCACCATCAGAGTTCGTGTACACCGCGAAGATACCTAAGCTCATCACTCACGAGAAGAAACTGGGTCTAAAAGCAGACGTAAGCGCTGATCTGCAGGCTTTCTTCGAGATAATGCGGCCCCTTCAACTAGGTGGAAAGCTGGGTTGCCTTCTCATTCAACTGCCCCCGAGCTATGCCTACAACCTTGAGAATCTGGAGTCATTCTTCCAGACACTCGAACCACAGTTCAGGTTCGCGATAGAGTTTAGAAACCTCTCTTGGATGAGAGAAGAAACTTGGCAGCTTCTAGCCAAGTACAAGGTCGCCTATGCCAACGTTGATGAGCCACTACTGCCGCCAGACGTGCATTTGACTGCCGATTTTGCCTATTTCCGATGGCATGGCCAAGGCGCAAAGCCCTGGTTTGATTATCGATACAGCAAGGAAGAGATCGATCAATGGATCCCGAAAATAGAAGCAGCAGCAGAAAGCGTCAAGAAGGTCTATGGGTATTTCAACAACCACTTTCACGGGTACGCTCCTGAAAACTGCCTACACCTTATTGAAAAGCTTGGATTGTTGACAGAACAACAGAAAAAGATCAAGGAAAGAGCACGCATGAAGCAGGCAAACCTCAGCAGCTTCCTAGGCAGCTAGAACTCCCCAGCCATTTGGTCAAAGAAAATTCGATATTGCCCGTTTCAATTGCCAGAGTAAAGCAAAGGACTAAGGTATATACCCTAGGAGAAACAGAAAAAGAGGGAAGTTGCGCGGGAGATGTCGCCACCTAGGTGTGGATAAAAACTTATCGAAATGAATAGTCAAACACTCACTGTGAGAGCAGGATTAGCGAATGAGAAAACCAAAACTGCATGCCAAAGTAATAGTCTTGGACTTAGACGGCACAATAATGGATTCGAAAGAGGCATACTTTGAAGCCCTGACCACAGCTCTTAGAACCATAGGTAAAGGGAAGATCCATTCAAGAGCGGGGATGGAGATTCCGAAAAGACTTGAACAGGGTTTGCCCATAGAAGATATAATGGAAGGAATCGACGCACAGAGTTTCTTGAAAACGTACCTAGAAGCTTATTACAAAGCAACCGCCACGAAAACCAAGCCACTGCCGAACATTCCAAACACGCTAAGCAGACTGTCAAAGAAGGCAAAGCTTGCGGTGATCACGATGCGCCATGTTCCCAGAAAAGAAGTGTTAGAAGAGCTGGAAAGGTTTGGCCTAGCGAAATACTTTCAACAGGTAATAACTGCACTTGACCCTTGCAGACCTAAGCCTTCCCCAGAAGCATTAATAGAATGCACAAGAAGACTCGGTGTAGAAACACATGAATGCATAATCGTAGGCGACTCCGTAGTAGACATAAGAGCTGGAAAAAACGCAGGAGCACAAACAGTTGCGGTTTTATCTGGAATTTTCTCTCGCGAAGAGTTGGAAGCGGAGAAACCAGACCTAATCTTGGAAAGCGTCAGCGAACTCCCAGATTTTCTAGAATAGCCAAAGAAGAGGGTTTTGCAATATTCCTGAAACCGAAATATAGCTGAGAATTATCGAATAAAGTTATAGAACCAAACACGAATAAAGCTTAATTAACGCTTCATGCCCTTGTTTTGAGTGGAGAAGGCTTCGAAGCGGGAATATCCCATGAACTTTGTGGAAACGTTGTTGTCGGAGAAACTCAAAGACAAGAATCCCATGTTGGATATTCTCGGTTCGGACCGTAAAGTGCTTCAAATAGCTTGCCAAGACTTGACCAACTATCTTAAGGTTCATTGGGAACTGATCGGCAAAGAAGCCAACGACTGCGAGATCGCGGAAAGACTGGAGAAGTTCTTCAATGAGAACCGAGGCGAACTTGAAGAATTCACGAGTATTTGGACTGGAATGTGGCTCAGGAAATGGAAAGAAAGAGTGAAGCTACTGATAGGCAATGAAAACTCCAATCGCTGGAACAAAGTCACAAAAGTCCTCAGCAACGCAGAGCCAATTTGGAGAAGGCTGTCGAGCCGACAGGAAATAGAGGAAATCGTGACTCTTACGCTAGTCAAGAATGGAGAAATCTGCGGCACATCCATCCTTGCAGAGAACCTCTTGAAAATGGAACTCGGTGAAAATAAGAAGAAATACTCAAGAGAGGAAGAGCACGTTTTGACCCTAGTCAACGACACTTTGAGAAAGGCCAGAGAGCTGGCTCAGAGCAAGGGACCTCTAATCTTTGTCAAAGTTGACAAAGGCTACTACCAGTCAACATAAGGGCAGAATTGTTTCAGCGCAGTCTTTCCCTGTGTAGATTCTTGGTCTGCCATGAGTATTTACGTATCGTTGTCGTTTCGCCGTAACCACAAGCGGCGCATCGTCTCTTTGCAACACTGTATGATCTTCTTCCGCACCGTCTGCACCGTATGTGAACGGTTTTGCCTGCCCTTTTACCCATTGACGGTGTTCCTTTTCCCAACGCTGTCACCTTGGAGGCGGTGAAATCAGAACAACATTATCTCCACGGACGATTATAGTTCCGAGCTTCCTAACGTTTTCAGAAGTGGTCGTGTCTTCTGTTTCTTCTAAAACCAAGTTCAGATGCTGGTCAAAACCTTTCAATCGTCCGCGTAGGCTTCTTCCACCTTTCAATCTTACAAGCACTATCTTACTAAGGTTCTGTTCGAGGATTTCAGTCGTCATTTCGCTCATTCTAGGCACGCTCAACATTCTTTTTATGCCTTTTATACTTAAACTTATTACATTTAAACCTATCTAAGTGAAGAGGCACATGAAAGCACGACAAAGAAGACACTTTCTGAAGGACAAAGAAACAAAAGCTCTCTTAACCAAGGCCTCAGAAAAATTCAAAATCAGTCTTGGACAGATTTTCAAAGAAAAAACCGGTTTTGAAGTTGTCGAAGCAGATTTTGGCGACATCCTCCTTGTGAATGGCAAGCCCCTGATGTTCAAGATTGGAGAAGAGATCTTTCCAACTCTAGTTTTTGAAGAGTTTCTGGCCATGGCTCCCAAGATTATAGTGGACATGGGCGCTGTTCCGTATGTCTGCAAAGGCGCAAACATAATGGCTCCCGGTATTAGACGTTATGAAGGGGATTTTGAAGAGGGAGACATCGTTCTGGTCTTGGACGAGAAGCACGGCAAAGCAATAGCCGTCGGACAGAGCCTACTCAGTTCAGAAAATGCAAAGAACGCCAAACAAGGCTCCACAGTCAAGAATATTCACTTTGTGAGTGACAATATATGGAATTTCATAAAACAATTCACACATTGAGAATAGCTTAGATATTCGCGCAGTGACCATCTGTATGGACGTTTCGAACCTAACCACTGTGCGGAAAGAGTGAAACCTGCACTTAGAACCACTAGAACACTTTAATACCGCAAACAACATTGGCAATTCAGACGCAGAAATAAGAAACACTTAAACTCTCGAAAAGCAAGATAGGAATATTAAGAGAGGAACTACTTGCCAGGACTAGGCGGATTACTGCGCAAACCCAAAAAAGTGGAAAAGAAAGCTGAAGCCAAGAGCAACGCTTCTGGCAAGACCTACCTAAAAGCCATGCCGCTCCGCAGCCTATCAGACTTGGACAACGTGAAAAACGAAGTGAAGTCTGGAAACATATTGATCCTCAGAATAACGCCTCTCGCAAGCAAAAGCATAGATGAGGTTAAGCAGGCAATAAACGAGCTATGCGAATTCGCCGAATCCATTGACGGAGACATCGCGAGGCTCGGTGAGGAACGGGTGGTCGTATGCCCACAAAACGTTAGGGTTTGGCGTGAGAAAACTCCGGTTTCTAGCGAGCCTATGCCTACAGCAGCCTGAAGGTCTCCATCAATGCTGGCGCAAAAGCGTCGATCTCACATCTTCTAGACAGAAAGTCTGCAATGCCTAAGCATTTTGCTCGTTCGCCGTGACAGACTACGACTCTTTCAGGCTTCGGGTTCAAATGGGTGACATAGTTGATTATTTGTCTTCTGTCCGAGTGCCCAGAGAAACCCTCAATGGAGTCCACGTGCAACCTGACCTTTGCTATGTCCATCTTGCCCTCATTGTTCATCAGGGCTACTTCGCTCAGACCCTTCTGAACTCTCCTACCCAAGGTGCCTTCAATCTGGTAACTGACAAAGATCACTGTGTTTCTTTCGTCAGCAGCCAAGCTCTTGAAATACTCTATTATAGGACCGCCCTCAAGCATTCCAGAAGTCGCCATAACGATACAAGGCTCACCGTCAATGACGCCCTGCCTAACATTAGGATGCTCAACAAGAGTGAAATAGTCAGACTGAAAAGGATTGATTCCATCATGCAATATGCTTTGCCGAACCTCTCTACCCAGATACTCTGGAAAGGCCGTGTGAATAGCCGTCGCTTCAGAAATCATGCCCTCAATGAACACGGGTGCTTCTTTCATCAAGCCACGTCGCATGTAACCATCAAGAACCAGCATTATCTCTTGAGCCCTGCCAACCGCAGGCACAGGTATCAAGACTTTGCCTTTGCGCTCTAAGGTCTCATTCACGACTCTTGTCATGTGTTCCTCGGCTTCAACGCGCGAAGGCATAACGTCGTCGGGACCGCCATACGTGCTTTCAGTTATCACTGTTTCAACACGGGGAAACTCCGTTGTCGCTGCTTCCAAGAGCATGGTTCTAGCGTACTTGTAGTCGCCAGTGTAAACCACGTTATGCAGGCCTTCGCCTATGTGCAAGTGAACCATTGAAGAACCCAGAATGTGCCCAGCATTGTGAAGTGTCAGACGAATGTCAGGCGCAATGTCTGTAACGACGCCATACCGCAACGCACTTGTATGCAAAACACACTCTCGAACATCCTTCTGATCATAATAAGGTATCGTTCCCTGCTTGTTGGCAACGTCCAAGTAGTCAAGTTGAAGCAGAGTCATCAGGCTTGAGGTGGGTGCAGAACAATAGACTGGCCCGTCATAACCATACTTGAAGAGAAATGGAACCAATCCGCAATGATCGAGATGTGCGTGACTGATCACGACAGCATCCAAGGAGTCTATCTCGAATGCTGGATTGTCAAATCTTGGGAAAGCCTCAAAAGGCTTTGTTGAGCCAGGATTCGTGCCGCAGTCCAGCAACACGTTACTTTCTCTTGTCTGAAGAAGAAAGGCTGACCTACCGACTTGTTGAACCCCACCAAGGGCTGTGACCCGGACATCGCCCACTTCGTAAGTCCTAGGTCGGAAAATCCTTTCACCGACCGTGCGAAGCACGCGCTCTCTCTCCTTGCTCTCAGAGTGCAAGTAGTGCCGCATGTGCATCACTATTTTGGAGCGCAAAGGAGGGCTTCTGAGAACTTGCGGTCGCCATTTGGTGCGTTTAATGATCTCCTGCAAGACCATGCCGTTTTTTCCAATGACGACCCCAGGTTTCTTCGCTTCGATCAGGATTTCTCCGAGGCTTGGGTCAAAGTTCACTTCTGTGACCTCAGCCTCAGGCGAGATTATTTCACGTGCCTTTTTTTCTGCTTCGTTTTCAGGGAGTCTGACTGATGGGTCGGATCTGATGACTATTCTCTTTCTGATGACATTAACAATCTCCGCAATTAGGTTGCTCTGGTCAACTAGAACCTCCGGCCTCTTGGTGTAAACGGCTAACGTAGGGCCTTCATACTCTATCCTAGTGACTTCAGCCTCACTAGGAACGTGGTGTAGGATATATTGGCTTATTTCTATCTTGTCTTTTTCAGAAATCGGTGCCACAACCTGTGCTTCCTCAGCTTGCCAGAATTCTTTTCTTTTCTTTCTCCGTCAACTCACGATAGCCTTTGTTGTCTATTACTGAGACATTGAAGCTGTCTCCTGTTCCCACGTTCCGTTTCATCGCAGCGTCCACAGCCTTGATAACAACGGGCAGAACCTCAGCGATAGGTTGTTCCTCCTTGTACTTGTCCTCCAGTATTCCATAGGCTACAGGTGAACCTGAACCTGTGGAAACACATTTCTCTTCTGTTAGAGTTCCAAAGGGATCCAGCCTGAATATGTGTGGGCCGGACTCGTCGACACCGCCAATCAGGGCTTCTGTTTGCAGCGGTACGTAACGAGTGGAGAACATCAGATTTGCTATGAATCTTGCGGCTGAACTCACAGGAATAGGTCGTCCGTTGTTTATCTTGTACAACTGACCGTTGGCAATCAGTATGTCAACGACTCTTTGTGCGTCAGCAACAGTTCCAGCTATAGTCATGGCCAAGTGATCGTCTATCCTATAAACTTTCTTTCCATGCTTGTGAGCCACGTAGTAGCCCATCGTGACACGTGTGTCTGAGGCAAGTATCACGCCGTCTTTGCAGGTGACGCCTATGGTGGTTGTTCCTCTCAATACTAACCTGTTTGCTTCATCATTGTTTATCATGGTAATTTCACCCAAAACCTACACGTCGCGGAATTACTTCGCAAGGAAGTAGCATCATGTAATCTTGTCATGCGATTTATTAACATTACGGTTACGCTCAGTCAATGGAAAGAACACGTTCTGATGAAAAACCGCTTGGTTTAAAAACCATTGGAGTCACATTGCTATGGAATTAGAAGCAACCGTGAACTCTGTGATCGATTTGTATCTTAAACACCATCATATGCAACTTCCAAGAGAAGTGATTGTGGGAAACGGAGCCCTAGAACGCGTTCCTGAAATCTCTAGAAAACTTGGATTTAGAAGATCGGCCCTCATAATCGCGGGCAAGAAGACTTATGACATCGCTGGAAAGACTGTGAAGGAACTTCTAGAAGATGACAAAATGGAGGTCAACACTCTCCTCGTCGAGACAGCAACGATCATGGACGTTGAGACTTCGGAGGAGAAAATCAGGACTCTGAAGCCGCAAGTCGTTTTCGGCGTCGGTGGCGGAACGAAAATTGACATCGCAAAATGCAGTTCAGCCCATCAGGAAACTCCATTCATCAGCATTCCAACAACAGCGTCGCATGACGGCATCGCCAGCCCACTATCTTCCATTAAAGGACTAGACAAGCCCTTCTCAGTCATGTCTCAAGCACCGATCGCCATCATAGCCGATACGAACATAATCATGCACGCGCCTTGGCGCTTCGTCATCAGTGGATGCGGCGACGTAATAGCAAAGCTTACCGCCGTAAGGGATTGGAAACTTGCACATGTAGAAAAAAACGAGTACTATGGAACGTATGCTGCGAGTTTAGCGTTGATGAGCGCTAAACTCATAATGAAAAGTGCTGATCTGATTAAGCAAGAGACCGAAGAAGGAGTTCGCGTGCTGCTGGAAGCTCTGATAAGTTGTGGGGTTTCCATGAGTATAGCTGGAAGCAGTCGCCCATGTAGCGGTTCCGAGCACGTGTTCAGTCACGCGCTTGAATTGATAAGACCCAACCATTCTATGCATGGCGAACGATGTGGAGTTGGCACGATAATGATGGCTAATCTGCACAAGACACGGTGGAATGATGTGAGAGCGACTTTGGAGAAGCTTGGAGCGCCTACAACAGCTTCCGATTTGGGTGCTGCAGAGGAGGACGTGGTGAAGGCTTTAGAAATGGCAGCGACCATAAGACCCGAACGATACACTATATTGAACAAAATGGACTTGGGCGCGCAGGATCGTGAAAAACTGGTAAAGGCAACTGGGGTAGTTTGAGTCAAGCTTGAGTCTCGGGTTTGTCTTGTTTTTCAGCATCTGTTTTCTCGGTTGCCTTTGTTTCAGCTTTCTTAGGTTCAGCTTTGAACGTTTCTGTAAACTTCACTGAGGCAATTTCGGGGAAAAACCGCTGAATGTCTAATGCTATACCCCTCTTTGCCAGTTGCACACCTTCCAAGTAGAAGGCGTCTTCGGGCATTTCTATATTGACGACTTTCGTCTTTATGCTGAATGTGAACTTGTTTCCTTCTATGGCAGGTGTTCTTCTGTGGATGAGGGCGGCGATTCTCTCTTCGTCAGCTTCAAGCTTCTTTTCTATTGTGACGTCGTAGACAAGGGTTTTTCCAGCCAAAGGAGGGTTGAAGTCCAGTAGGACACGCCCTGCGCCTATCGCTCGCACAGTAGCATTTTTGCCACCGTATTCGAGACGCATTCCGATGGTTGGAACTATGTCTTTTACGAGTAACTGCTTCAATGGAACGCGTTTCACCTTTTCTGGGTCTCTCGGACCGAAAGCTTTGTCTGGGAGTATCTCAACCGAAGAGGCTTTGCCTGTCTCCATCGTGGTCAGGCTCTCGTCCAGGGCTTTAAGAACCCACCCTTCGCCCACGACGACCAGCTTAGGTTCGTAGATATCACCCTCTTTGTATAGTCGTTCCTTTTTGGCGACGTTTTCAATGGTTGTGTCGAACACTTCGCCTGTTTCCTTCACCTTGGCCGTGTAGTTTATTACTGCGAAGTCTCCCTTCTGCAAATCCATTAGCATCATCTTTTGAAGTACTGCCAAACTAAGTTTTGAGCTTTAATAAAAGCTTTCGCTCCTTGGTTCTTTCAGTTTAGAGTTTGTTTTTCTTTGACAAACAGCAACATCAGCAGTGCCAAGAAGGTCAGGCAGAGCGAGAGATACAATGGAGTAACGAATGATTTGGTCTGATCCCACAGCAGTCCCGTGATCAAGGAGGACGGAAGGGCACATAGGCCGACTACTAGTTGGAAACCGCCTAGACTACTGGCTTTGTAGTCTCGTGGGGCAAGCTCTGAAACTAGTGCCCTCTGCACTGGATCAAGTGCCCCCTTGTGCAGACCGTAGAGAACAAAACAGAGAACTACTGCCCAATAGCTCTGAATGAGAATGAGAGTCAGACTGACAAACCCCCACAGAACATAAGACAGCATCAACACGAATCTTCTGCCAATCTTGTCTGAAAGCTTTCCAAAAGGCAAAGACACCAGAGACGCTACCGCGGTAAACAGAAGATACAGTAAAGGCAGAAATTGCACTCCAAAACCAATATACTCTGCAATCAGCAGCAGGAAAGAGTAACTGAAAGAACCGAGAGCAAAAAAGGCACTTAGCGACAGAAACAGTCTGAAGTTCCCATCCAAATCCTTGAGTGAGAGTCCCTTGTAGATTTGGCCAAGTGCAAGCCTTTTTTCTTTGATCAGGAGCAATATCAACAGTGCACCGAGTATTGAAGGAATTGAAGCAAAGAAGAAAAGCTTCCTGAAATCCAACAAACCAAAATACAAGACAACCGTGCAGACAATAATACCGCATACCGCTCCAAGATTGTCAATGGCCCGTAACAGGCCGAAGTTTCTTCCCCTGTTCTCTCTTGTGGATTCGTCGGCAATCATCGCGTCTCTTGGGGCACCGCGCATTTTTCCTGCTCTATCCATGATTCTGAATGGAACCAAATGCTGCCATGCTGTAGAGAGAGAATAGCCCATTCTCGAAGCTGAACCTAATAAATAGCCAGTCCACACAAAGATCTTTCTCTTCCTAATCCTGTCCGACACGTAGCCAGAAGCTGCCTGCGATACTGACACTATCGCGTCGCCTAGACCGTCTAAGAAGCCCAACACAGTCAAGTCAGCGCCTAAGACTGCACTCACGAACACTGGCCAAACTGGGTAGATCATGTCCGAGCCAAAATCATTCAAGAAAGAAGCCAACGCGAATGTTCGGATTGTGCTCTTTGTTTGCTCCTTGGACATGGCTGTTGTCGTTCTCTGAAGAACGATATAAACCTGTACGGAGCGGTTTGGAATCCAACAACCATGATTGAGGGAGTCTAAACAGAAAAAGGAGATTGAGGGAGTCTCTAGCTAGTCTATTCCCCATTTCTTAGTGATCTTCACAATGAGGAAGACCACGAATGCTACGATGAGGAAGGTCATCAATGCCACCAAGAAGTCTCCGACTCCGAATGCTTGTGACATGGCTGTGACAACGTAGGTTGCCAAGTTACCCAAACCCGGAACTGCTAACCCTATGATGGGCATTATCAAATCCTTCACAAGCGCTTGTACTAGGTTTCCGAGGTAGAGGCCCAGGATGAAGCCAACCGCGAGACCCAAGACTTTGTATTTCGAAATGAAATCCATGAACTCGCCCCACATGCCCTTCGGTGCAGCAGCAGGTGGCGCAGCTTTAGGTTCCAATGCTTTTCTGATGCGTCGTAGCTCTTCTAGCACTTCTTCATCTTTCTGCAAATAAACACCAGAAAGTCTTCTGTGTTGAATGTGTTTATATGATCTTTGGTCCAACTGCAGATCTGACGTTGTTTCTGAGACATCGAGCCTTGGTTGAAGACTTCAGTTTTTGCGAGATATTTGTTGACTAAAGAAAGGATGGTTTTATGGGTATTGCCAGCTGAAGTGGATTAGGAGTACGCTAAGGGCTTCGGGGGCCAATGTAGTTTTCGTCGAGGAAGTCGCAGTTCGGGTTGTAAGGCCTTGAGCCGCTGCCATCCGTCCTGATGAACAAGGTAGTCAAAGCTACAGTTTGCTGAACCGCCAATGCCGATGTCAGAAGGCTTAAGATAAGCAGTACCAATGGCGCACCCGCAAAGGCTCCCTTAACCATGTCCTTTCTCTAATAATGATTCGTTTCGAATAGAAATAACGATTGCGCAAAAATTTTAGTATTGTCGAGGATGCTTGCCCCAGCAAGATTTTCCTTGCGCTCATTTATCGTGAAGCTTAAGGCTTAATAGAAAGAGAGGAAAAGAGTCTTCTGGGAGAACCATGGTGAAGAGAAAGAGCTGGTGCGAAAAGCTGGAAGACAGCAAGGGTCTGCCTAGAGTGGAACGAATAACTGGAAAGATGAGCAAGAAATGGGGCACTGGCACTGTAGCTATCCCTGCGCCCAAGGAAGTCGATGAGGTCATGAGGAGAATACCTGAAGGAAAACTCACGACGATTAACGAGATTCGTGCCGCATTGGCAAGGAAACACCATGCAACGATAGGATGCCCTATCACAACAGGAATCTTTGCTTGGGTATCCGCCCATGCCGCAGAAGAAAACAAACAGAAAGGTGAAGCGAACGTGACGCCTTATTGGCGCACTTTAAAGACGGGTGGCTTTTTGAATGCGAAATATCCAAGTGGTGTTGAAGAACAGAAAAAGCTTCTTGAAAAAGAAGGACATGCAGTAGTCCAGAAAGGCAAGGAATATGTTGTGCTCGATTACGAAAAGTCCCTGTTTAGTCTATGATTGTCAGTGCAAAGCCTTACAATAATCAGGCTTCAAAGGTGATAATTCTGTGAACGTTCTGACATTCATGCCTTTTAGCATTTGAACCTTTTTGAGTGTCGTGCAGCGCGGTTCCTAGTTAGTTTTAAATACATGCGAAGGAGTGAGCTTGTGTTGGAAGAAGGGCGGTTGAATGCTCTCAAATTTGAGCATGAGCCTGATGCTTTTTGGTGCGATGCTGGTTATCGTAGCATTGAGTTTTCATGTAATGCAAACGAAGGAAGAAGAAGTGGAGGAGCTCAAGACTAAGTGGGGCCGTTTAGTAGGTCCTTTTTGGTTCATTCTTTTATGGATAGGAATAGCGATGGTTACGACTGGTTTGGCATCCCTCATTTATTAGTGGATGTTAGCCCGTCTCGATATTGAGTCAAGCCTTCAAGATGGCAAGATGATGTGTTCCAAAGCTTACTCTATGGAATGGAAGCTCTTAGGCAGAAAAAAGCGTGGTTATGGCTTCCAACTCTGATCGAATTGCCATCCCAGAAGTATGGCGTCCTTGACGTTTACATACTCGTCGCTGTTCAGATCTGCATTATTGTTCCACTTTCCATCACCTGGACGAGAGCCGAATAACTTTCCCATTAACACTGCGTCCGCACCATTCACCCAGTAGCTAATGGTATGGTCAGCAGGATTTTCGATGGGCACGCCGTCGATGTCTCCCTTGATCGTAATGAAGACCCATGTTGACAAAACGTTGTCGGCGGTGTTTGTCTCATTCGTAACTGGTGAGGCATATGCCGTTATCGTGTAGTTTCCTTTCGAGTACCCTGTACTATCCCATTCCACGTCAGTTGAATTGCTTTCCCCTTTCGAGAGTGTTACATTGAAGACTTTGATTGTTGTGCCGTTGACGTTCACTGTCACATTGAACTTTTCGTTGTTGTTTCCAAGGTTTTCTACGGTGACATTGATCGGAAGAGTGTAGTTCTGTTCCATGATTGTCTTTCTAGGTTTGATGCTTGCGATAGCGATGTCATGTTCCGCTACGGGCGGTGGTGGAGGAGGCGGTGGCGCGGACGAACTTATGAAACTGTAGACGCCGTTGATGAAATCGTGAGGTATTTCATTGGCTCCATCATCGAGGAGACAATAGGCGATGTATCCTGGGGCTATTTTCAGGTGTAGATCTGTGGTCACTGCACCCATTGATGGGGGTGATGCAACAATCTGGAATGTCAGGGTAGCTAGGGTGAATGTTCCACTTTTTGGTACTCCTGGGGCTTTGCCTGTAAGGCTTTGGTGGTATTCGCCGGCTGCGTTGTCAATTGGCACTGGTACCCATGGGCCTAGGAAGTTGCCTGCACCCCAAATGGCGTAGTTTAGTGTTTCGAGTGTGCAGTCTATTACGCCTGGTGTCCATTCTAGGATCAGTTCCCAACCGAAGAATTTGTCCGGTGATACAACGTCAGCGACGATGTTCACGGTGAATGTGTCGCCTTCGCTTGTTGTGTTAGTATAGAAAGTGTTGTTTTGCGGCTGGACTTTCAGTTGAGTAGCGAAAGCTGCAGAGACTGGGCGCATTTGGATTGTACCTGAGATTAACAAACCTATACTGATCAAGACAAATATCGCGAATAGACGTTTGTGCATTCTCCCTTCTCCTTGATTTTAAGTTTTTTCGTGGGATTTTGAGTTTGCTCTTAACTCTGTGATAGCTTGCTGATTTTTTAATCTTTCTTAAACATTGTTATATAAGAAACTTCTATGCCGATTATCAAAACTGCTCAATCCATGCCATGCGACTTCTGTTGCTTTCGTTCTTTTCGTGACAGACTCCATTTTTGGGAACGCCTTTTTTGACGGTTCAATTGTTTCATCGATGCGTGGGAAAGGGGTCTAGTCTCATGCAAACCCATAAGAATGGGCTAGAGAAAGATTAATCGAGCAAAATGAAAAAAGCTAGGTTTTCCATATTCTATCTGATCGTCATTCTTGTAATCGGTGTCTTTTCACAATGCTGTTCAGCCAAGATGAGCGAGCCGATCCGTATAGAACTTGACGGGTCAATATATCCGATCACAGCGCCTATTTCTTCTGTAGACAATATAACCTATGTCTTCACGGGCAACATTGAAGGCCCCATCATCGTGAGAAGAAGCAACATAGTGTTAGACGTAGCTCATCATGTGATTCAAGGAGCAGCAGATGAGGTAGGCATCGATCTTTCTAACATCAAAAACGTAACTGTCAAAGACGTTCGAATCAAGCAGTTTGTCTATGCCGTCATGATGGCAAACTCTTTGAACTGCACTATATGCAATAGCACTATTACGGAAAATACGTGGGGAATCAGAATCTATGACGACTCGTCAGGGAACGCTATTATTGGAAACGACATTACAAACAACTCTTATGGCTTGATGCTTGACAGAACCAATTCAAACGAAATAATCGAAAACAATGTCACAATGAACAACTGGTACGGCATTGGAAACTACTACGCTTCCTCAAGCAACATAATTACTGGAAACGTCATAACAGGAAACAGGTATGATGGCATCAAACTTCTTGCAGATTCCCATAGTAACATCATTTTGAACAATACTATTGGGAAAAACTTTCGTGGAATAAGATTCGATCATTCAGCAGACAACAACTCGATTTCAGGAAACAACATATCAAGCAACGTATACGGCATCGGCTTCTACTACTCGTCAGGATACAACAAGATCATCGGCAACGAAATCTCCTCAAACGAAATCGGGTTACATTTCTTTCAATCCTCAAGCAATAACACTATTTACCACAATAACTTGGGCAATCATCAACAAGTTTTCGACGATTCTCTAAATGATTTTTCTGTGCTTCCGTCAATCAACGTCTGGGACGATGGAACCGAAGGAAATTTCTGGAGCAACTATGCAGGTAGTGATTTGAATGGTGATGGCGTAGGTGACGAACCATTTGGACTGGACACCAATAACCAGGATAATTATCCTTTGATGGGCAGATTTTATGACTTTGAGGTCGTTGCCGAATATGGCGAGAAACATCACGTGTATGTCATTAGCAATTCCTCTGTTAGCGGTCTCTCGCTATTCTGGTGGCTTTCTTCTCCAAATCAATACTTGAACCCGGGCCAAAAGTTTGTAGCCTTCTTTGTTGAAGGCGAAAATGACACGTCTGGCTTTTGCAGAGTGAGCATGCCGAAAGCGGTGCTGAACGGAACGTACACGGTTCTTGTGGATTGGAATCCTGTGCAAGTTATGGATCTTTCAAATCCTAATAGCACTCGTGCCTGTCTGTTATTCGCGTATGATCATACAAAACATGAGATCATGATTGTCTCAGAGTTTCCTTCGTGGCAAATATTTTTGGTTCTAGCATTGTTTGTGACCTTGACTTGCTGGAGAAAGAATGTGTTGCATAGCAGAATCTGATGGTTTTTGGTTGTGTGAGGCGTTGAGTTGTTAATTTTTCTACTGTTTGTGAAATCATCTACTCACGAATAGTCTCTAGGCACGCGCGCTATACGGTGCAGATGAACTTTTCAGTTGCAAATCAAGGACAGCTAGAAGAAGCTTTCAACGTTACTCTACGCTTGAACAACACCGCTTGTTACGCTCAGACCGTTTCCCTTCAAGCAAGCGAGACCAACGTTCAAACGTAACATTTAACTCGACAGGATGGCCCTACGGCAACTACTCTATTAACGCCTTTTCTTCACCCGCACCTGGCGAAACAAACACGACAGACAATATGAGAACTGAAGGGTGGGTTTTCATCTCTCTTCCCGGGACAAAAACATTGATAAACGCGTAAACGCCAAAGATTCCATTCAGTTGGGAACGGCCTTTGGATCGATACCTAGTAGCATGAATTGGAACCCGAATGCTGATATAGATGATGACAAAAACATTAACGCAAAAGACGCAATAATCTTGGGAAGATACTTCAATCAGTTCATATGGGCATAGATTAGCGTTTTCACGTTGAAAAACAGTCGCATCTTCAAATTCCTAGCGAAAAAGGGTTTGCAGAAATGTTATTCCTTGAGATTAGGGTTCGACCTTCATTTTTCCACCAGTTATCGGCCGGGATCCAGAGTAAAATCTGCTTTTGGTTAAATAAAAAAAGGGAGTCGGGTGAGTGTTGTTTGTGTTAGCTTGGCCACCCAAACAACGCGCCAAGTTTGATTGCGTCTTTGGCGTTCACGAAACCGTCGTTGTTTATGTCGGCTGCCGGATTCCATTTAGTATCGCCAGGTTTGGAACCGAAAGCGTTTCCCAGGGCAACAGCGTCTTTTGCGTTAACGTAGAAGTCTAGGTTGAGGTCTTCGCGCATTGTGCACCAGATGTACTCGGCATAACCGTCAACATCAGTATGGCCTGTCACCGCATCGTAGCTTATTGTGCCTTTGATCTCGTAGAGCCCTCTTTCTAGGATCAAATCAAAACTGTACACAGACACTTCAGTGCATGCAGGTAGGGGCGGGTGTCCATTGTCGTATTTTGTTTGGACCGTTCCGTTGGGATAGGTTATGTTGATCTCTATGTTGAACGTGTCTTGGGCGATCGGGTCTCGTTGAAAGTCTTGGTTGTGTAAGAAGCCTTCAAAGTGGACTGTGGTTTCGGGCAATATTTTCTTGTACGGCTGGTCATGATAGATTAGTATGTCTACTGGGTGATATCTGAAGTATCGTGCGTATGCTCTTAGTTTATAGTAGTTGTGCAGGCTGCTTGCGTCATAGTCAAATGTCCAAGGACCACATCCTGCGAGGCATTTTTGATCTATTGCGTTGAATGTTGATGTTGTGCCTTCCAAGTATACAGGTTCCCATACGTGCTTAGGAATTATGGGGAGGCTTCCTACTTTGTGCAAACTCCACAGCGGCATGTAAACTCCAAAGTAGACTCTTATGGTGTAAGGATCAAGCTGCTCTGTGTACACAACTTCTTCAACCAGATAGTGGTTCCAAGCCTCTTCAATGTTCTTAACGCAGTTAATGGTAAACGCGACGTCGCTTGCTGTGACTGGAATGTTGCTAGCGCCTTCTGTCAAAAATGGAATGCCATTTGGCGTCTTTCTGTCAGGTTTAGCAGGAACATCGTGCCAATACATGTCCTCTCTCAGTTTGAACTCTACGTATGAAGCAAGCTGGCCTTGGTAAGTCCAGTTTCCCGGAATCCATGCTTTAGCCATCCAAGGCTTGTCTAACGTCATGTCATAAGGATCGTATCTGATCAATGGGTCATAAATCAGCCCTAGAAGGTTGAGATCCGATGCCCACCCTTCTGAATGGATTGGGTTCACGTCATATATATCGCTGCTGAATCCCCAGCGAATTATAGGTTCTATAGGCATTTGTCTCCAAGTGTTCAGCATTGTAAACCAGCACCATGGACCTTCATTCTCTGCATTTACCGCTTTTTGCCAACCAGTTTTGTAGGCACCTATTCTCAGATAAGCAAAGACCGGAATCAAAGCCGCATCATCCATGAAAATCCGCTGCATGGCAAAAACATGATATTTTGCTGTTCCAATTGTGTGCTCATCCCCTATCTCGGAAGCGTTCAAAAGCGCGCGTCCATGCTCAGAGAACTGGAGATTGCTGTATCGTATATAGTTGGCTTGTCCCGGAATACCATAAGCGTCATAAAGAAAAGTGGGATCTCTCACACCCTCATAGTTCCATCCACCACCGTAAATGTTATAGTTGCCTTCATAGATTGGATTGCGTATTGGAGGGTAGGTTCTAAAGTCTACGTAGAGGTTTATTAACTCAAGATTGGACTTGAACGTTTGACTCATGTTAAATCGATCTGGCTGATCGGCTCTGGCATAGAAAATCAGCGGTATCTCTTCACCGTGAGGCCCTTCTCTCCACCCGTCTCCGTTAATGTCTAGGTATCCAGAGGCATCAAGCATTTCGGCTGCTGCAGTAAGATTGTATGGGTAAAGGTTGGAGCAGTAGGGATTGTACCATTCCTCTAAGCAACCGATGGGAGAATCCAACACTTTTCCGAAGCCACTCAGGCGATTTATGACGAAGCTTGACTTGTCAAAACACATGGAAAGCGCCTTTCGAAAGACTGTTTCGTTCGTTGGAGATTTAGCGTTGTTCAAATCAAATTCAAACATTCCAGCTTCAACGTAGGGAGCTCTAGCATACGTGCTCATGAAAGGATCGATGGTGCTCAACTCCCCAATCTGGTTTGACGTTAGAGGGGAATCCATGAAATCTATGTTACAAGCTTTGTAAGAGTCATATTCGGCTGCTTGGCTTTCATATGGTATGATTTCCAGAGTTTGTGTCATGGGGCCAAACTCGTTGTGTTTGTTATCATCGATTGGCAAATCACCAGGGTAAAACCAAGCGCACGCTTGTACCAGAAAAGCAGAGGCCAGAGTCAGTGCAAACAGAGTAACGAGAGTACTTTTCATGTTACTTCTTTCCTCTTGTACATATACTGGGATGAGACTAACCGTCAGCAGTATCATGCAACCAAGCTGATGAATAAGCCGATGGTCAACTCTCCCAGCTAACTTATGGACAACTCAGCTCTATAAGATTTATGTAAGAATGTTCTATGGAAAGAAGAGTGAGTCTGTCACGATGATGCCGCTTATGTGTCAGCCTAGTCAGATTAACTGACTCTTAGCCTTGCGTCTGGCAATCAATTATTTGATCTCTTTTTCGCTGATTTTTATCCCGCGCTTTTCAAGTTCAGTCAGGAAAGCGTGAAAAAGTTCAGGGCTCATCCCACTCTTTCTGGCGGAACTACTCCTTTTTCTTTTATAGCCCCCTTCTCAACTGACCATTGGTTTTATGTAACAGAGAACAGAAGAAAGCTCTACATGCCCCCGTTGCGCGCGGAAGTCACGTGGGAAGCTGGAGTTTCTTTCACTTGACGGCGTGTTTCCTTCTTCGCACAGCGATTATGATCGATGCTGTTATCGTTGCCAGTGCGCCTGCCGCTACGTATGGCAGGTACTGCTGCCATGTGTTTGACGTTTGTGTCTGGTTGTCCGATGGGGGTTGAAGATCAGGGGTTTCGGGCTGAGTCTCCAAAGTCAAATCAATATTGGTTTCGTTTAAGCCAATTGGGAAATCCTGCTCAGGTGCCACGCCCAAGAGTTCTCCGACTTTCATCCCTGCGAAGCGAGTGACATTGTATTCTGTGCCGTTTTCGTATCTGCCTGGGAAGTTTCCGTAAAGTTCAGGAGGTACTATCCACGGTGCGCCGATTAGCGTTAAGTATAGGCAAGCGCCGGTCCAGTATGAGAAGGAAAAGACGCCGTCGACTTTCGCGTCGGGGTCGTCTTGACGGACGCCGACGCTAGTATGCTTGATTGTCTGGTTCAAACCGAACAAATCTCCTGTAAGGACTCGCCCGACATTGCCTATCCACAAATCCGGATTCGTGACGAGCGTAACGTTGTCACCAACCTCTTGGTATGGCTCGGCCCAGAAGAACGTTTTTCCTATGGACTCGCCATCCACCGTGCTTTCACGCGTGTACAGGTCGGCATTGATGAAGAGCGTTCTAGTATAGTTCACTTGGGCACCTAGATGCGTTTTGCTTTGAACCGTGAAGGTGACATTGAGCAAAATGTCGTTTCCAGTTCTGTTAAGGATGGTCCATTGAAGCGCGATCCATCCACCTGGTGGCAGGTTCTCTTGGGTCCCATTAGGATAAACCAGCCCTATGCTTTCTCCGGACGTATAGTACCTGACGTACGTGCCAGGCTTTGCCCAGTCATAAGGGTGAACAACGACAGCCGAATGTACTGTCTGAACTGAAGAAAGGAACTGAAAAACCAGCAGCATAAACAAAAAGAGAAAGAAAGCGGGTTCTTTGCTTTGTTGCATGGTCTATCGTTCTCATTCGGTACCTGGCGGTCCTATTTCAAGATTTACCAGCGAGGCTGAACTCCAGTCCAAGTAGCTATTTGTCCACGTCCTGATGTGATATATTCCCGAGTGCGTGTAGGTCTCTTTTGAGCCAGTGTAGTTACATAGGTAGATACGGTCTGAATCGAAAATCAGACTGTTGTTCTGATCGTACTCATAGAACTCTGTATATGCGCAATATGCTACGTTACCTTCTGTTATATTTCCCTGATGCACCTGTGGGCTGTATGGGTCGCCGATCTGGGTGTATGCTCCAGCGACGTATGAGCGCGCTGTCTCGTTCGAGCTCCATTGTAACTGCCAGTCGCTCAGCGCCCAAGCAGGTTGAAGGAAAGCCGCAGAAACCGCAAGAGCCAGCAAGAACGCAATACCAACAGCAGATACATCGCCCTTCATTCTGTTTAATCCCTCCGTGTTATGCTATGCTCAAAGATACATATCAGATTTCCCTTCGCAGACGCCAACCAGGCTAATTGGTGCTTAACTTGCTGTGTGATTGCAAAAAGTTTCAGTCAAATAAAGCAATGCGTAATTGGCAAACCAGACTTTCGATCAGCGTATGGATGCTTAGCTGGGAGAACGCTATCGCGTCCTTCTGTTATTCCACCGCCCTCTGCGTCTGGCAATCAATTATTTGATCTCTTTTTCGCTGATTTCTATCCCGCGCTTTTCAAGTTCAGTCAGGAAAGCGTGAAAAAGTTCAGGGCTCATACCCACTCTTTCTGGCGGAACTACTCCTTTTTCTTTTATAGCCCCCTTCTCAACTGACCATTGGTTTTATGTAACAGAGAACAGAAGAAAGCTCTACATGCCCCCGTTGCGCGCGGAAGTCACGTGGGAAGCTGGAGTTTCTTTCACTTGACGGCGTGTTTCCTTCTTCGCACAGCGATTATGATCGATGCTGTTATCGTTGCCAGTGCGCCTGCCGCTACGTATGGCAGGTACTGCTGCCATGTGTTTGACGTTTGTGTCTGGTTGTCCGATGGGGGCTGAGGATCAGACGTTCCAAGCTGAGTCTCCAAAGCTAAATCAATGTTAGTTCGGTTTAGCCCCACCTGGAAATCCCTCCCTGGCGCCACGCCTAAGAGTTCTCCGATTCTCATGCCAGCATTGCGAGTGATGTTATACTCTGTGCCGTTGTCGTATCTGTACTTGAAATTGCCGTAGAGTTCAGGAGGCACTATCCACGGCGCACCAATCAGCGTCACGTGCAGGCAGACACCGGTCCAGTATGAGAAGGCAAAATAGCCGAAGGCTTGCGCGTTGGGGTCGTTTTGACGGAATTCGACATTAGAGGATTTGAGCGTCTGGTTCATGCCCCAGAAATCTCCTGTCAAGACTCGAGCGACTTTGCCTACCCAGAGGTCTGGATTAGTGATGAGCGTAACGTTGTCGCCTACTTCCAAGTACGGCTCGGCCCAGAAGAACGTTTTTCCTATGGACTCGCCATCCACCGTGCTTTCACGCGTGTACAGGTCCGCGTTGACGAAAAGCGTCTTACTATAGTTCACTTGCGCTCCCAAATAGTTCTCACCTTGCACCGAGAAGGTGACGTTGAGCAAGATGCCATTTCCAGTCCTGTTGACAATGGTCCACTGCAATGCGATCGAAGCACCCAGGTGAACAGGCTCTTGGGTCCCATTTGGATATACCAGCTCTATGCCTTCTCTCGTATAGTACCTAGCGTACGCGCCGAGCTTCACCCAGTCATAAGGATGAACAACAGTTGCGCTCTTTACTTCCTGAACGTGGATAAGAGAAAGCAGAATCGAAGACGCAATACAGAAAACGATGATCCTTCGGGCCATGCTTTTTACTACAGTTGCCACCCCTCAACCAACCTTAACTATGCCGTTCGTTTCATAATTCTCTTTCCGTCCTTGTACAATCTTGCTACGTAGCCATTTTGCTCACCGAGAACATTATTCTCAGCCAATGACCTGAGCTTCATTTGTTGCCTCGTCTCATCTTCACTAGTTGTCTGATACCCTGCAAAGCCACGATGGCGGCGCCTATGACGGTCACGGCTTCCGACCCGAATAGGAAGTCAGACTCGAATCCGCGCTGCTCAAGCCTTATGCTGGTCGTTCCCGTAAGCTGCCCTGTCTCGTTCGTAACTACGACATAATACAACCCCCTCAAAGGTATCCTGAAAATGATCGTGTCAGACTGCATCAAACCGCCCATCGAAAAAGCCCCATCAGTCTTACCAATGTCAAAGTTCGGGTCAAAACCGGACTGGCTGACGACGGTCAATGTCAGATTCACAGGAGGGTCTACACGCCTGAGAGCGATCAGAGCCTCTCGCGGCTCCAGCAACAAAGGACCAATCAGCCCATTACTCGTCGTGATACTGCCCGAATCAATGGAACGCGCTCTCATGTCTGCAACCACAAGCATTGAAATACCTACCGCGAGAAGCATGACGCCGAGTCTCAGAAGCTTCATGAGCCTGGCCTCCTAGTCAAGATCCATCCTCCAGATGAGAACAAGCGACACGCACAGAAGCACAAGCCCGCCCACGAGCAGGTAACACAACGCAGTAAGGAAAAGAGGCCACGTCACTTCCGTACGAGCTGAACCCAACCCCGCGGCTTTATAATAAAACGTCCAAAGGTAATTGACAAGGGCATGCGGACCCCGCGCAAGCGACAGGTAATATCCAGGCACGTTATTGCCCAGCGTTCCCGTCCAGTATTCAAGCCCGAAGATGTACACCAGAAAGACCAGCACCGAAAGACCGAACCGCTTGGTTGCCAAAGCCAAAAAACTCATCAGAGAACTCGTGAAAAAAACTACGAGCAAAAGGCTCAGAAACATGAACGCCCAAATAGCCGGCGCAAGGCTGTAGTTCGCGTACCACACGTTGTAGAATGCCCAGTCCACGCTCGGCTCAAACATCCACGCGAGCAATCCCTCAACGAGCAATGCGAAACCGAAAACACATAATCCGCCAAGCAAATTAGCGAGAAACTTGGCAGCAAACACCTGAAACCTGCTGACAGGATACTCGAGCAGCACAACCATCTTCCGTTTCTCGATGCTTTCACCGAAGCTTCTGCCAAAAACCACCGCGGCACAGATGGCGAAAACGAATACCATCGATGTCCAGAAGGGATCAGAAATGCTGCTGACAATATCTGAGTCACCGCGGCTCATGATGAAGAACGGCAACACCTGAATTATCGTGACTGCCAATATGAGCTCCAGTATCGGGAAAGCCCAGCTTTCCTGAAGCTCCCAAGCCATCAATTCACGCATTTTGCCAGTCAATCTGGATTCAGCACTCTCCTGAAAACTTCATCCAACGACCCCCACAAAGGCCTAACCTCAATGATCTTGACTCCAATCTTGCCAGCCAGCTTGACCAATTCCCCGTAGACATCAACATCGCCCCCAAAAGAGGCCAAGATTCGGTCATCCTTCACATCCCAAGACTCCGCAAGACCAGACTCGCCCAAAGCAACGCTGAAAGCCTTCAAATCTGAGACAGCTATGCTGAACGTCCGCTGGGAATATTTGCTGACCAATTCGTTCACAGACCCGAAAGCCTGCACTTTGCCACTGTGCATAACGCCGACCCAATCGCAAACCTGCTCGACGTCGTACAAGATGTGCGTGGACAAAAGAAATCGTATGCCACGATTCTTGCTGTAACTGTCAATGATCCGCAGAACATCCATCCTGCCCATAGGATCCAAATTCGCAGCAGGCTCATCCAAAATAATCAACTCAGGTTCACCGAGAATCGCTTGAGCCAGCCCCAACCGCTGATACATCCCAGAACTGTAAGCTCTAATGCTCTTATCACCCGCTCCGCCCAAACCTACTACACCTAAAACTTCCAACGCCCTGTCATGAGGATTCAGGAAACCTCGTAGCCTTGCCACACGAACCAGAAACTGCTCGCCGCTAAATGAACCGGGAAAACCCGGGTTCTCAGGCAAGACTCCAATCCTTTGTTTAACCTTGGACAGTTCCCGACTGACATCTAAACCCAAAACGTTAACTCTACCACAGTTGGGTCGCGTCAATCCCAACACAACATTTAGAAAAGTAGTCTTACCCGCCCCATTCGGACCAATCAAACCATTGACCTTGCCATCAATCACCACGCTCAGATCGTCCAAAGCCACGACTCGGCCAAAACGCTTCGTCACACCCTCAAACTCTACAACCCGGCCGTTCACCTCTTAGGCACCTCAAGATAGCAAAGGCTGTTCCCCGCCTGATTCCCCACTCAGAATGGGTGGGATACTCGTTAAAAAACCTTGACTCGGCTCACGCCTAGGCCAGCAAAAAGAAATGCCTAGTCTTCATGAGCCTCAATCAACCAGGAGACAGCGCGCTCGATTTATCGGAATTGCTCCGAACGAGAAACTCGTCGATCAATTATTCCTAAACTCGGACATTCTCGACGCGAAGCTCTACAAGCGATCGCGACCGAGAACACAATCTATCCTCGCAAAGCAAAATGATACGTCCGAAATAGTTGACACTCCCGCAACAACCATAAAATACAGATCGAAGGACACTGCTGACGCGCGCGCGAGGTTCCACATTCCATAAAATTACCTGTTCTAGGTTCTGCGGAAACCCTTGTTTGCGCGCTAGAAAGCAGAAGTACGGAACAGCGCTCCCCAAAGCAAACTCTTCTCACCCGTCCGGCTCCACTCAGGCAAGAACCTAGTCAAGCGGACTTGACGCGAGACAACAAATCGGCTGCAAAGTAGCTTATTCCACAATTCCAAGCCACGTCTAAAGCCATACTTCTCAACTAGCCGCTTCCAAGAGCTCACAAAGGCTGGAAAAACCCAACTGTAAGCCCAACTCATACGCTTAAAACTCTGTTTCGCCAAGTAATTCCCAATGAGATACCAGATTATGCCTCGCAAGCCCTTTCTTGTTTCATGCAGTGACCTGATATCTACAATAGGCGACTTGTGGATCTCAGCCAACTGCTCACTGAGCCACTTTTGAGGAATGTACTTCCCCCGAAAGACTATGTGCAGACACCATTTCCCTCATTTGTTCGAATCTTCCAGTACTTCATCTTGAAGTGGCTTTTGCGGAGAATCCACATTTTCAAAGCCCTGAAGTCAACATTAAGACTCCGACCTAATGACTCAGGAGAACTCGTAAGCGTCATAAACCTTAGTCTCTCACGTCGACTTTTGCCAACAGTCAGGCCGCTCATCAAACGCTGATAAGCACGCCTTTGCTTCTTAGTATAAACATCTTTGCCGTCCTCTACGTAACGTCTGAGTTCAAAATCGAATCTTCGAGAAGACCATTTCTGGGCAATTGGGTAGGAATGCCCTGATCACAGCAAGAATAGAGAAAAGGGGATTAGTATTCTTCAATACATGGATTGGTAGCCCGGGAGAGATTCGAACTCTCGTCGGCGGGTCCAAAGCCCGCTATGCTTGGCCGCTACACCACCGGGCTTCGCGTCATAGGCTTCTTGGGAGTCAGCTCTTAGTTAGATGGTTTTTGATTAAAACTTTCCTATCTCTGCGAATTCTGACCATGACTTCCTTGGTTCTCCGGATTGCTCTCGCGGCATCCAGCCTCTCAATGTTCTTCAAATCAAGAAAATCGACAATACGCTCGTAGTTCTTGGGGTTCTTCTTTTCCAAGCTTTCCAAGGAACGTATCAGTAGGGTGCTGTCGATTTTGGTTTTGTCGATTGAAGATTTCAGCCAGGCATAATTCTCAACTGCATTAAGGAAGACAGTCTTCAAGTAGTGCAGGGATTCAACGAGTCTCTCATTATCGATCATGAAGTTTGAACGCGTAATGATTCCCTGCAAGAAAGCCGTAGTTAGATAGTAGTTCAGTCTGGCTCTTATCTGGAAGTGCGAAGACCCCAGTTTCTGAGGGTGTCTTCTGACTGTGTTGCTCATTTCGTCCCAAACCACGCTGAAGAGTTTCAGTTTTTCCTTAGCGACCGAGGCTTTGACCTCTTCAAATCTTGCCAAATTAACGTATTCATTGAACAAGTCTGGCATACTGAGTTTAGCAGTGGATGCCTCAAGCCGCTCCACGAAATGGCTGTTCGAGAAAGGCAGTAATGCTATTTCAATCAGAACTTTGAAAACGCTTTCCAAAGCAACGATCGAGAAAAGAAAGGCGCTACGGTAGTCTTCTCTGGAAAAGGCTGAAGTTGCGCGGCTCAGATAGATATCTGAATCCACTACATGCGCTTCTGTTCTGATGCTGACCCTTTCCGCCGAAACATAGGACTTAGCCATCAAGAGCTTTGTGTTAGCCAGTGCCCAGTCTCGGTCGAAGAGAATCTGTAGTTCATACAGTTTCTGGTCCATGTCAGGTGGAATCACCGTGTTGATCCATTGCTTGGGCACATGATCCAAGTCGACCATCAAGCCGCTTGGGGTGATTCTTTCCACGTACTCGCCTTCGAGATTGCTGTCATCAAGGATTAGCAGATCAACGTCGCTTGCTGAGGTGGCCTCTCCTCGGCTCCAGCTTCCGAACATGCCTATGCCAGAAACGTGGCTCTTGGCCTCAAGCTCTCGCACGAGTTTTTCCAGTGTTTTTCGCATGTTTTCAGGAAGCTTCGTCTTGCAAGCCCTCTTTTCAACGAAATCAATAGCTCATGTTAGTATTCAAGATTTCTGGTAGTGATACGCTCAACTGAATCGTAAGCTTTATATATTAAAACATCTCATCTGGGTGGTTACCGCGGGGACCGGATGGGCAGTTTTCTGATTCCGAACCCCTAGTTTAGGAACATGAAAGTGACGGTTCTTCGCACTCAAAAAGAGGCGAGAAAATGAGTAAAAAAGAAAGCAGAACCCATCAACGTTTAATCGACAAATGCCCTGAATGTGGCAGCGTCAACCTTGTGCACGATTATGATACAGGAGAAACCGTCTGCGGCGACTGCGGACTCGTGCTCTACGAACAAATGATGGATAAGGGTCCAGAGTGGCGCGCCTTCACACAAGAGGAGAAAGCGTCAAGAAGCCGCGTCGGAGTGCCAACATCCTACTCAGTTCACGACAAAGGGCTGTCAACGGCGATAAGCCAAGTTGACCGTGACGCCTTCGGAAGAAAGCTTCCACTCTCAACGCGCTTGCAGATGTGGCGTTTGAGGAAGTGGCAAATACGTTCAAGGGTGCATTCTTCAGTCGACAGAAACTTGGCTCAAGCAATGGCTGAGTTGGACAGGCTGTCAGACAAAGTCTACATTCCGCCGCCAATCAAGGAAAAAGCAGCCGTAATCTACCGCAAAGCCCTGGACAAGGGCCTAGTCAGGGGCAGATCCATAGCAGCTATCGCTGCTGCTGCACTATACGCAGCCTGCCGAGGAAGTGGAACCCCGAGAACGCTTCGCGAGATCGCTGAGGCAAGCCTCGTCGACAAGAAGGACGTTGCGCGCTGCTATAGGCTACTATTACGTGAGCTTGACGTTCACATGCCAATCGCTGACCCACTGACCTACGTATCCAAGATTGCTGAGAACACCGGAATTTCAGGCAAGACTCAGGGACTGGCCATACAGATTCTAAGAGAGGCCAGAAAAAGACGGGCCTCCGCAGGAAAAGACCCGATGGGACTGGCCGCTGCAGCCTTGTACATCGCATGTCTTCAGAACAATGAGAAGAAAACACAGAAGGACATTGCTGAGGCTGCAGGTGTCACAGAGGTCACTGTGAGAAACAGGTACAAGACTCTGAAGAGACAATTGAACCTAGTGCTCCCAGACTAGAAAACAACGCCATTATTCATCTTCTCCTTTTTCAAGTTCCATTACTATCGGACCTAAGTATCCACAGTCTTCGCAGAAGTACTTTCTGGGTGTAAGCCAGTAGTCAAAGCTACTGGAGAGATGAATCTTCTGGCTGGCACACCGTGGGCAGTAAATTGCCGAGGGTTTCCTGTGCTTCAGCGTCTTCAATACTTCCCGTAGGTCTTCCAGCAGCTTCATTGCGGGCTTACACCTTTTGCATTGGTCACTGAATTTGGATGTTCCCTTCGGGGTACCCAAGGTCCATCAGATATTCGCGGACTCTGTTCCGGTGGTCTCCTTGAAGCATGATTAGACCGTTTTTGGCTGTTCCTCCGCATGCACAAAAGCCTTTGAGTTTCTGAGCCATTCCAGCTAGGTTTGTGTTCTTTTCGTCGATGCCATCCACTATGGTTGTTGGTCTGCCAAATTTCCGTGTTTCCAGCCTTATGCGAATTCGTTGCTGTTCTTTCTCGATTTCGCCACAAGCACATAAGTCCTTGGGAAGCCCGCAGGTTGGACAAATCTCAGCCATGATGCTCAATCGTATAGGCCCTTCTGGGGTATATAAAACTTTCAAATCAATCCTCTATAAGTAAACTACATAATCAAGATCTATCGATGCTTCGTTGGGCATTCTCTTCGATCATTTGGAAAAGTTTTATTGGCAATGCCAAAGTGATTAGCCATTATGAAAGTCCTAGTTGTTGGATGCGGAAACATTGGGTCAGTCGCGGCTGAAGACCTAGCGAGAAACGTGAAATCAGCGGAGGTGACGGTTGCGGACAACGACAAGACCAGAGCCAAAGCCGTTGCCGA